>SXGT01380628.1_pt1 | contig 21187 bp, 18 predicted proteins | sample 3176221 | NCBI WGS metagenome assembly SXGT01 (sample SAMN11356862, study PRJNA531348) | freshwater metagenome | isolation source: freshwater sample F1-120 | place: China: Fuxian Lake, Yuxi | collected 2017-12-25
GAGATCACCACCGAGATCGAGCTGATCCGCAGCACCCCCGAAGAGAAGGGCCAGCAGATCGCCAACGTCGCCGGCTACCAGCAGGCCCGCAACGCCTTCGCCGCCGACGGCCTACGGCCGCTGCAGGCCGCCGCCCGGGATAGGCGCAACGTTTTCGCCTCCTTGGTGGAGGGCGTGAAGACGCACAGCCTGGGGCAGATCAGCCATGCGTTGTATGAGGTGGGTGGGGAGTATCGGCGGAATATGTGACCTCCGCCGATAACTAACGAAGTTGCAACCTGTGGCTAAGTGCGCGGATTATTGCGCCCAAGCAGACTTCGGGAGAAATGCTCGCAGGTCCTGATAACCGTGCTCAGAACTTTGCGTTTAGGGCTCACTTTTCGCCGCTCGCAATCCGTGAGACGGGAAAACTCTTCGATCAGCAGGATAAAGCACTCCAATTGTAATACGGCTGGAAGGGAGTACCCATATCGGGAACCAGGTCCAGCGAGCTCGCATGTCATGAAGAAAGGCTTGGGCCGCAAGATTATCGAAGCTGTAGCCACGGGCTATAAGGAGCTCGTAAGTCTTTTTCTGCCCACGCATGTTATCCCACCGAGAATCCATATGGGCCTAAATAAAATTAGCGAACGTGTCTGCGGGTACTTAAACAACCCTACGCCAAAGGGGGCGCTTCTAGTATGTGGCGACTGGGGTGCAGGCAAGAGCTATTTTCTGACTACAAATAGAGTCTCGATTGAGAACGCAACTAAAAAGCGGTTCATAACTGTATCTGTCGCAGGGCTCCAAAGCAGAGCGGAAATTGATCGCGCAATGTTTGCGGCCTCAGCGCCCGCATTGTTTTCAGGGTATGCATCTGCTGCAAGCATTTTTCTAAAAGCTGGTCTCAGATTTGTCCATATAGATCCACAGGACTTTAAGTTCGAAGCAAGTTTGCAGCCCGGAGAAATTGTTGTTGTGCTGGAAGATTTTGACCGGTACGGTGGAAGCTCTGAAACGCTAGCCGGGCTGGTTATTGACTTAGTCGATCAAAATCGGGTGCACACGATTGTTGTGGCCGACGACGAAAAACTTTATAAATTGCCCGGAAACTTCGGGGAATGGAAGGAAAAGGTAATTGCACATTCGATACGACTTAAGCCCAACTTGGAGCGGCGCTTTGTAGAGCTGCGCAACGGAATCGCTAGCATTTTTTCACGCGAAAGAATTAGCAGGCATGAGCGAACTCTGTTGGCGATTACAAAGAACTGGGGTATGTCCAATCTAAGAATAATGGAGCACGCAGTTAACGAGTTAAGCGAGATAATCGATCAATGCGGAGGTGCCTTAAACGAACTTGGTGAATGGGAAGAGGTTTTAATTTCGGGGCTTTACTTGGGAATACTCGAGATTAGGCGTGACGCTCAACACAAAAAGCTGATCTCTGGTGTTTTCTCGCACGATGGATTATCAGATGCTGCACAAGCTCGGTTGGCAGGTATGACAGATATTGCGTCCGACGCAGGAGAAGACCAAGATTCGGCTTCAATCAAGAGATTAATGTCGAGGTACGACAGTTTCGAGTTTTCGTTGTTTCCGGGCGGGCGGGTTTTCAGCGAGTACTTCAACTATGGATTAATTGACGCGCCAAGGATGATTTCGGCATTTGACCGTGTAATGGCTCGAAAGACGCGCCGGCAGATATTTATTGACGAATACTTTTCGCTTTCTCAGCCGGACTTCGATTCCGAATATGAATCGATTTGTGACGACCTGTCCAATGGGCGAATCTACAACCTGGGCACTGTTGGGAAAGCGTTCGTCGCAATGCAATTCATGGTTGAGAGAAAAGTGGTTCCGCTGACTGAAGCAGAATTGACAGATCTTTTTTTGAGGGGAATAGGAGCAGTAGCTCCCGAGAAAGTTGCGGATCCGGAGGACAATGATGATATCTGGTATGCGTTGAGTTCCGACTCCGCGGTAGCGGCAATTAAAGAAGCGCTTGCCTCAAAGCGGTTGCAGTCGCGAGCTATAACCACGGAGACGGCACGGCTTTCAGTCCTGAAGAGTCAACCTGACGGTTCGTTTGGGGTGAAGCTCGCTGATTGGCAGCTCAAGCCTCTATTCATCGGAGATAGCGAAGAGCTCATTGCCGCACTGGAATCGCTAACACCTTCAGAGGTTCAAGACGTTATGAGATTGTTTGGCTCCCGTAGACGAGTATCAAACTACATGGATTTCTTAAGTGAGGAGAAGGCTGTCCTACTTGTGATCGCCGAAAGACTGAAACGCAGCCCTGATGCAACCCGCAAATTAACTATTAAAGATTCCCAGTTGAATAGCCTGTCGTCGGTGATTTTTGAATTCGCGCAGACGCTTCGGTGATCCATAACAACCTCAGCACTTCTTGCCTCCCACGTTCGCCGAGGTCCGACTTAAGTGTGGCAAAACGGGGCAGACTCTCCTAGCAAAACCGGGGTCAGAGTGCGGTTTCGGAATGGGGATGGGGATGGGGGGGTGTGGTGGGGCGTGGACGTATCGGCGGGCTTCGCCAACGTCGTGTCTGTGACAAGCCTCATGTGCGCGGCCCCAACGGCAGCGGAGCCACCACCGGCGCGGCACGGGGTGCCTCGCTGTCTTCTGCTCACGAACATCGCTCGGGCGACAATTGACTGGTGCTGGCCGAGCCCTATGCCGGCCGACTGTCGTCGCCAATTCCAGGAGAGAACCTGCGTGGGTTCCAGAAAGAAATCGTCGGGCGGCAGCGCCGCCGCCGGCGGAATGAATTTCCAAGCGGCGGTGACTGCCATCGCCATGGTGGACGCCATTGCGGGGCGGCGGCTGCGATGGTTAGATTCCGCCCACGCCGATGTGCCGGCCCTTGTGCTGTCGGAAACCGGCGGCGAAGGCGATGACATCGCGCTGCTTCTCACCGACGGTAAGAAGGTCGAGGTACAGGCCAAGAAGGGGCTAACTCGGGGTGACCGCCTTTGGGACAGCGTGATGAAGCTCGCTCGAGGGCTCTCCGACGACGCACAGTTGCACGGTGTGTTAGTTGTTTGCCCGAGAAGCAGCGCCACGATTCGTGACGATCTAAGCGGCGACCTTCAACGAATGGCTGATGGGCGTTTCGACGACCTCAGCGAAATCACCCGTGAACTCCAGGAACGCTTGAAGAGAGCCGGCATTGACGTCGCCGCCATTGCGCCGCGCCTGCGTGTCCTCACCCTGCACTGCCTTGACGCCGACGGTGCGTCGGTCAAGGCAGCGATAGCAACCCTCTCCACGCTTGCTTCCGATGCAGACCTGGCATGGCTGGTTCTCTACAACGAAAGTCACGCGCTCATCGAACGCAAAGGGGCTCGCGCTGCCGACCGGCTCATGGAAATCCTTCGCGCCGCCGGCGTGTCGCCGCTGGCGTCTAGCGCGGCGCCCGGCGTCGTACTTTGCGACTTCCGCCGGGGGACACTCGAGAAAGACCGCGCCATCCGTGTTCCGGGCCACTCTGCAGCCTTGGAGGTGGACCAGGCGTGGATCGAGCTCGACGCATTGGTGGTGGAGCCGTCGAACCTGCCGACAGAGGCCTCCGAAGCGCTGGCGAAGTACCGCGCTGCCACAGAACGGTCTCGGGATGGGGGAGACACCGTTTGCGCCCGCTCGTTGTCGCGCTTCGTGCATCCGTGCGTCGTGCTTGGTGGACCCGGCATGGGCAAGAGCACCTTGCTCCGCAAGCTCGCCTTCGACCATGCGCGCGAAGGTGCATTGGTGCTGCGCTTTCCGGCGAGAGCGGTGGCCAATCGCATGCATGACAAAGGCACACCTTTTGTGGAGGCCATGCTGGACTGGGTGTCCAGCGGCTTCCGTCGAACTCTGACCATGGAGCATTTGCGCGCAGCTGGGCGCTGCCTAATCTTATGCGACGGCCTCGATGAAGCGGGATCGCGCCAGGCCCTAGTAGCTGAGGGTCTTCTTGCCTTGCAGGCCGGCTTGCCAGAGTCCGTGAACGTCGCCACCAGCCGGCCCGTGGGCTACGACCCGGCAATGCTGGCGGCATGGCGGCACTACGAGCTCCTGCCCATTCCCTCGACGGACGTTGAGACATTGGTCCTGCGCCACGTCGAGCTGCTGTCTTTGCCAGACCAGCAGACGACCGTGGTCGCATTCGCTCGTGAGCAGCTCAGCGGGAACGAGGGCGCGCGCATTGCCGCACGCAGACCCCTCATCTTGCATCTGGTTGCCGCGATGCTCGTTGAAGGCTTGCCGCTGGCACGGTCGAAAACCAAGCTCTACGCTAGCCTTGTCGAGAGATTGAGTCGCAGCACCTCCCGCAGCGGCGACGGACCTGCGGTCGATATGCCAACCCTCTTGGCTTTCCTGCGCTTCGCGGCTTGGGAGCTAACGTCCCGGCCATCGTCGACCAAAGAGGCATTGCTGAGCGCCTGTGGAAGCGTCCTGGCGCACGAGTTGGGCGAACGCCCATTGGCCGCCCGCAGGCTTGTTGAGCAATGCTGGGAGCATTGGGAACGCGTGGGCGTCGTGGAGACCTTGTCGTTCCGCGGCGACGAGTTCCCGACCTTCGTTCACAAGACCTTTGCGGAGTATGAGGCCGCCTCGCAGTTGACCGCGCTGCCCCTCGACCAATCTGAGGCGCACATCCGGTCGCACCTCGTCCACCCCGATTGGCGGGAGGTGCTGGGCTTTGCTGCATCGATGGGTTGCATCGACACGCTCGTACGCGAGTTGTTGAGCCAACCTGGGCAGGACGTGTGCCGCTCGCTCGCCCTGGCAGCCAACAGCGATGCGGATTTGAGCTCGGCGTTGCAGCTCCAACTCTGCGAAGTTGCTGGGTTCGTTATCGCCGGCCCGATCGCGCGCGAAGCGGTAATGACCGCCGAAGCTTTCGTGGACTTCGGCCTGCGCTACCCCGAAGCAGCCGCAAACACTGGAGCATCGCTCCTTTCATCTAGGCAGCCGTGGACACGGCTGGCAGGGCTGGCGCTTTCCACACTAACGCCCGCTGCGGCGGCAGGGCTCCCGGCCGTAGTTGACCTCCTGAGTGAAGTCACCGAACAACGCATGGGCGTGTTCTCGCGGGTGCAGGTAAGCGATTCGGGGCTCGATCTTGCTGCCTTCCCGGGTCGGCAGGTCGACATGGTCAGCACGCATGCAGTTCGCAGGGCACTCGACGAGCATTCTGCCGACCTGCCGGCGTTGGTGGCCTTCATCTCGGGCGGCAACTACGCGGGGACATCGGGTGGGATGGTGGAGCTCGCTAGGTTGCTTCAACCGAGCCATCCGGAACTGGCGCAACAGCTCATGAAGCGGCAATGGGGAGATCTATCGTTTGGCTTGGACGACATGCCCGATCACTACGCCAACTTGCTTGCCGCACTCAAACCCTGGCTTCCCAAGGTGCCGGCGGCCAAACCGCGCGATGCGACCGCATGGCAATTGAGCGGCGTGTTGTCTGCCGTCGATTTCAACTCTCGGCCTGCTTCGGAGCACTGGCCGTCGTGGTTGTCGACCAGCGACGAACGCGTGGCGGAATCCCTACGTGGCCTGCTCGAAGCCACAGGCGTCGATCTCACCGAACTGACTCAGGAGATTGCGGATATTGAGCTTGCCGCTCAGCAGCACGGCAAGCGAGTGAGCTCCACCACCTACGACTTCACTGAGGCTGTGGATATTCGCCCGAACTGGGCAGCTGGTACGCGCAACCTCGACGTGCTCGAACGTGCGGTGTACATCCCCATGCCATGGCTGTCCCTGACGGCTGCTCGATTGGTGCATGCACGCATCGCCAGAGACGGCGACGACGTCCGGCATTGGGTCAAGCGGGCCGTGGCGCACGGGAAAGGGGCGAGCCTTCGCGTCGTGGCGGCCATGACGAAACTCTTGCCCGCGGAAGAGCAATTGGGGATGGTGCTGGCGAGGGTGCAGCAGGGCGTGACGCCCGATTTGTACTATCTCGTCGATGCCCTCAGCCCCGTCGACTTGTCATCGTCACCCGACATGCTGTCGGCGACGAGAGCTGTTCTGATGAGTCAGCACGCTCGACTAGCCGAGCGCTGGTCGAAGTGGCTGATTCAATCCGGTGTAAGTGGCGCGATTGCCTCTTCAATTCTCGACGATGCGTTCGAGCATTGGAAATGTGTCGAGGATCCGTATCCCCAGTGCGGCGGCGCGATTCCGGAGAGCCCTCGGAAACACCTACTGGAAATGATGGTAACAAGGGCAGATTTCGAACGCGCCCGGCTGCTCGATCTGGCGCGCGACCCGCGCAGCGATGTCGTGGAAGTCGCGATCAGCCAGCTGTTGAAGGACTTGGCTGCTGGCCAACACGTCGATGCATTCTTGCACGCAGTGGCCGACGGTATGTACAAGCCATCCTGGCTCAGACGTGCATTGAAAGCAGAAATGAAGCTCTCCGCTGACCAGGTGGTAACGGTGCGTCGAATGCTGTTCGCCGAGAATCGCGCCCTGCGCCTAGCGGCGTTGGGAATCCTATGCCTCGATGCGCGATCCGTAGGACAGGATCCGGACTTGGACCGCCTAGTGATCGATGAAGACCTAGAAATTCGTGAGCTCGCTCTGCGCATGTCAGCCAAAAAGGTATGAGGTTACATTTTCCGATGAGGAGGTGGTGCGGATTTCGGTTGGGGGTTTCCAGTCAATGGACTGCCCGCAAAAGGAGTGTGGCAAGCGGTGCTCACGTCGTAGTTCGGCAGACTCCAAGGGTGCCCCCCAACTCCGCCCCAGTAAGTGAAAGTCCTTTCCCCCTGGAACTCGGAGATTCCACGCTGCCCTCAGTTAATCCGGCTGCGATCTAGCTTCGGGGTCTGAAGCGGAGTGTGCAATGCGATGGTCAAGCCATTGGCTGACCAGCCGGCGAACCAGCGCCACTGCCGTTCCTAGGTCCATGGGTGGCCGGGTGTACCGCCCTTTCTCGGCGCCGTGGCGAGCTTCGTCGCCACTAGCGTCAGGGTGATTTGCCGTGCCAGTGAATGATTCCATTTCAGCGACGGTTGCCCAGCCCCTGTTCTCGATTTCACGAGTTCCCCCGCTTGTCTTCTCAATCAGGTCGAAAATCCGATACAGGCCGCTCCAAGTGGCGGGACGTGCGGCCAGTAGGCGCAACAGCTTGGTCGCCACCGGATCGTTCACGCCGAGGTTCGCGTGGCGTCTCAATCTGCCGACATTGTCATCCGGCAGCACTCTGCCATTCCGGATCACCGAGAGGCTAGCCTTCGCGCGTACACTTGCGACCTCTCTCACGAACGCGAAGGCATTCCGCCTGCCGTTCTCGTCTATGAGCTCGATTGAGCCCACGGTGATCGGGCCTGCATCCAGATGGATGCATCGATGGAGGCCACTCAACAGACGCACGCGCTCCTCCGCCAGTTCCATGACAGCATTAACGTCGGTCATTCCCGTGAAGAGAGTTGGTGACAGGATCCAGCCATCGTCACTCTTGTCTACCGCGAGGGGCGAGCCCTCAAGCAGGTCTGGCAGGTCTTCGAGGTCGAACGGATGCCCACAAAGTTTGACGGTCCAGCGGGGCGTGCTTGCCATGGGTTGTCCAATCTCCGTGTGGGCTCCTGATCGAGGCATGCTACTTGCCCGATAGGAGGGTTAGTCATTAGGATGTTTCGGGTGGCCGATGAGGTGCCGGCGATAATCAATCGGCATCGGCGGGCCGCGCGGTCGGCGGATGAGCGCCCGCACCAGGCGCTGGGCATGAAGACCCCCGCCGAGGCCAATGCCTTAGCGCCTGGTCCTTCGAGCCATGGGCAAGTGTGACGTTTGGGTTGAGCAACTGCGAATGCGCTCAGTTAAGGTCTACCTTTGCGATCAAGTCAGTGCCGTGGACGTCCTGGGGTTTTGGTGATCCAGGAAATTGTGCATTCAAAGTATGTTCTGCGAAAACTATTAGCTTCTTGAGCTCACCATATGCGTTTGACAGGTTTCCTGTGTACTCGCCGGCAACAAGACTGACGCAGCCAATCGGCTTGGTGAACGGCTTTGTGGGGATCGTGAGCTGGAGCTTGACTGCTACAAAACTGCCAGGTATTAGCGCATAGCTCCGAAAATTGGGCGGACTCTGGCTTCTCGCGTGCACCCACTTAAGCGTGCCCAAAGCGGAGCCTTTCTTCGCTAGAACATGGTCCATACGCTCAGCGATGTGTGCTGAAACGTTTCTGAGCTCCCTAATGTTCTTTAGTTTTGTCTGAAGGGCGGACCCACGAAACGACGAGGGCAAAGTGTCTGCCTTTGGTTGCTTGTTCCAAAGGCATATAAACCTATGGAGAGCGTCGACCATTGCCCATGCGTCTAGGAATGCATGCGTGAATAGCTCAACGTCTGGATAGTCTTCGTCCTTGACTACAGAGATTGCCATCAGCGTCTTGCACAGTCGGGTATAGGCCAATGACGATATCTCCGCCGAATGCCTGATTCCGTCAAGGAACAAGACCTGCTTAGGATTTAGGTTTTTGGGCAGTCGCCTGAATGGAGAGTCGTCCTGAATCATGGGGTTCGATCAAATCCCTTTCGAGGTAGCTATGTCGAAACTGACTTGGTTATTCCTGCCGCCGCGGCCGGTGTGCTTCGACAGCGGCGGCTCGTCAACCCTTCGAATTAGTTCTGCAGTCCGACGGAGCCGGATGGCTTCAGTGTAGCGGTCGTTGTCGCAATCAATTGCGCGAACGAGCTGATGCCACTCTTGGCCAGCCCGAACCTAGCTACCCCCAGTGCGGGCGTCTATGGAGAACTTGTTGCTGCCGGCCCGGAGACCCTTCGTCCGTCTCCCCTCGAAGAGCGCCAGTGTTCGAATGGCCGTGACGATTATGCGTCGCGCCAAATGTCTCTGACAGCCTTTTCTGATGGCGATGGGTCTCACCCGCATCAACTCAACTGGAATCGCTGCTCCGGCCCCCTGAGCCTTCGTTGTCCGGGAGGCCCACCGGTCTACTTTCCAGAGAGCGATCCAGCATGCAGTCGATAAACGCCCGAAGCGCCGGGAGCAGAAACCGCCGACTGGGATAGTAGAGGTGCAGCCCCGGCACCCTGGGCGACCAGTCCGCCAGCACCCGCTTCAGCGTGCCATCCCGCAGGGCCTCGGCAATGCCGTCGTCGTTGTACGCGTAGAGGATGCCCAGACCCTGCAGCGCGGCCGGCACGACGATGTCCTGGTGGTTGGCGATCACGGGGCCCTCGCCGAAGACGTCCAGGCTCTTTCCGCCTTTCCGGAACGCCCATCCGGCAATCTTGCCGCTGCCGGGGAAGCGCCAGTTGATGCAGGCGTGCCGGTGAAGGTCCTCCGGCGTCTTCGGCTCGCCATGTCGGGCGAGGTAGTCGGGGGAGGCCACCGCCAGCAGTTCGATGTCGGGCGTCAGGCGCACGGCGACCATGTCCTTTTCCAGGCGGCCGCCCACGCGGATGCCGGCGTCGAAGCCCTGGCCGGCGATGTCGCTCAGGCCGTCGTCGATCACGATGTCGAGCACCACGTCCGGATGCGCGCGGCTGAAGCGTCCGATGCGCGGTGCGATCACTTTCTTGGCCGCCATGCTGAGCGTGTTGATCCGCAGCGTGCCGGCCACTCGGGCATTTGCGCCCGCGGCCTGGGCCACGGCGTCGTCCATCTCGCGCAGCATGGGCGCGATCCGCTCGTGGAGGCGACGGCCTTCTTCGGTGGGCGAGACGCTGCGCGTCGTCCGGTTCAACAGGCGAACCCCCAGCCTGGTTTCGAGCTGGCGGATGACCTGCGACAGCGCCGACCGCGACAGCCCCAGGTGGTCGGCCGCCCGGGCAAAGCTGCCCCGGTCGACGATGGCCACGAAGGCCTTCAGTTCTGCAAATTCCGAGCCACGCATTGTGTGCCAATTCCTACATAGCCTGATCGGATAGTAGGTGATTCTCTTATCTACCGGGAAGGCCCACTCTGAGCCCGTGGCCCCCAACGGAGCGATTCGATGAAACACCTCAACCTGCCCGAGCCCATCGCGGCCTACTTCCACGCCGATGCCCAGGACGGCCGCGCCGTCTCCCGCTGCTTCACCCCGGACGGTCGGGTCCTGGACGAAGGCCGGACCCATACGGGAACCGCTGCGATCGAGGCCTGGAAAGCGGGCGCGTCGAGCGCCTATGCCTACACCGTCACGCCGTTCAAGCTGGACGGGCGGGACGGCACCTACGTCGTGACGGCCCACGTGGCCGGCAATTTCCCCGGCAGTCCCGTGGACCTGCGCTACCTGTTCACGCTGCAGCGGGGGAAGATCGCCACGCTGGAGATCGCGCCATGAGCTTCGACCTGCAGCTGGGCGGCAAACGCGCCCTGGTGACCGGCGGCACGCGCGGCGTGGGTGGGGCGCTGGTCCAGACCTTGGCCCAGGCCGGTGCGCGGGTGGTGGCGTCGGCGCTGTCGCCGCCCCAGCGTCCCGTGGACGGCGTGCACTACGTCGTCGCGGACCTGTCCACGGCGCACGGTGCGCGCCGGGCGGCGGACGCCGCGCTCGCTGCGCTGGGCGGGATCGACATCCTCGTCAACGTGGTCGGCGGCTCCTCGGCACCGGCCGGCGGTTTCGCCGCCCTGGACGACGCGTTCTGGGCGCGCGAGCTCGAGCTGAACCTGATGTCGGCCGTGCGGGTCGATCGTGCATTGCTGCCGACGATGCTCGCGCAGCGCGCCGGCGTGATCCTGCACGTCACCTCCATCCAGCGCACGCTGCCGCTGCCGGACTCGGCCATGGCCTACGCCGCCGCAAAGGCCGCGCTGTCCACCTACAGCAAGGCGCTGTCGAAGGAAGTCACGCCCTAGGGCGTGCGCGTGGTCCGCGTCGCACCGGGCTGGATCGAAACCGACGCGTCCGTTGCCCTGGTCGCGCGCGTTGCCGCCCAGGCGGGCACCGACCTCGAGGGCGGCAGGAAGAAAATCATGGAGTCGCTGGGCGGCATCCCGCTGGGACGCCCCGCGAAGCCCGGCGAGGTGGCCGATCTCATTGCCTTCCTGGTCTCGCCGCGGGCTGCGTCGATCTCGGGAACCGAATACACCATCGACGGCGGCACGGTGCCGACGGCATGAGCGGCCCGACCCCGCTGCATTGGCGCCTAGACCGCCGTCCGCCGAAGCCACTCGCGCGGAGCGACGCGCAGCTGGGCCTTGAATGCCCGCGACAGCGCCGACTCGCTGGCATAGCCCACGTCACCGACCAGCAGCTTCAGCGCCTTGCCGCTCCGGAGACCCTTTTGCACCAGCAGGATCCGCCACCGCTGCAGGTAATCCCCGGCCGTACAGCCGACGGCGTTGCGGAACGTTTCGGCGAACGAACTGCGCGACATCCCCGCCACGGCCGCCAGGGTTTCCAGCGTCCAGGCTTCGCCCGGTCGCTCGTGCATCGCGGTAATCGCCCGCCGCAGTCGGGGATGCGCCAGCCCCGACATCAGGCCCGCCTGCCCGTGCTGCACCTCCATCTGATGCCGCAGCACCTGGATCAGCACCAGCTCGAACAGCCGCGCCAGCACTTCGCCGCGGCCGCAGCGCTGGTCGAAGGCTTCCTCGAACAGCAGGTCCAGCAGCGGCCGCGCGCTGCCCAGCTGATCCAGCGGCAGGCAGAGCACGTCGGGCAGCGCCGCCACCAGCGGATGCTGGGCACCGGCCTCGAAGCCCAGGTCGGCGCAGGCCAGGTCGGCACCCTCGGGGCCATCGATCACGAAGCGGTGGGCGCAGGGCCGCGGGTACAGCAGCAGGCTGGGCTCGGTGATGGTGATCGGCTTGCCGGCCGCGTGGTGTACCACCACGGTGCCGCGCCTGACCAGGTGCAGTTGCCCCAGGGCGTCACGCATCGGGATCTCGTGGCTGCCGCACAGGGCGCCGACGTGAAGGATGCGGGCCCGCACGGGGAAGTGGCCCAGCAGGGATTCCAGACGATCGACCACGTTCGGACTCCTGGATATGTTTTCCGGACTTTACACCACCCCGAGTGCGCGGCATGAGGGGATAGTTGCTTCACCGGGATCGACCCGGCCCACCCCAAACCCAAGGAGCTTCGCCATGAACATCCTCGCCCCGCTGGTCCTGTCCGCCGCCTTCGGTCTCCCCGCCACGGCTGCGGCGGCCACCCCGGACCCCGTCACCGACGCCCGCCCAACCGTGGTCCTGGTCCATGGCGCCTTCGCCGACGGCTCGTCCTGGAGCAGGGTCATCCCCCTGCTGCAGGCCGAAGGCCTGAATGCAATCGCCGTGCAGAACCCGCTCACCTCGCTGGAGGACGACGTCGCCTTCGCCAACCGCGTCATCAACGCGCAGTCCGGGCCGGTGGTGCTGGTCGGCCATTCCTGGGGCGGTTCGGTCATCACCCAGGCCGGCGGCCACGACAAGGTGAAGGCGCTGGTGTACGTGGCAGCGTTCGCACCCTCGCTCGACGCCGCGCCGGTGGTGGATACCGCGGACTTCCCGTCGCCCCCCGGCTTCGCGCACTTCATCGCCGATGCCGACGGCTACCTGACGCTGCCGGCCGACGCCATTGCCCGCGACTTTGCGCAGGACGTCAGCGCTGCAGAGGCCAACCTGATCCACGCCACCCAGGGCGCGGTGCGCGGCGCGAACTTCGAGCAGCCGGTCACCGTGGCCGCCTGGACCAGCAAGCCGTCCTGGTACATCGTGGCCGCCAACGACCGCATGATCGACCCGGGCGCGCAGCGCGCGCTGGCGGAGAAGATCGGTGCCACCACCACCGAACTGCCCACCAGCCACGTGCCGATGCTGTCCAGCCCGGAAGCCGTGGCCAAGGTGATCATCGAGGCGGCCCGCGCGGCGCGCTGAACGGGGGTGCGGCAAGGCCGGGAACCCGCCTGGGTTCCCGGCCTCGTACTTCGTCGCCGCCGCCGACCGTAGCGGCCGCCCTGCCGGCCCAGAACCCGGCCCGGTACCGCGGGGTGAATAATGTCCCTGACACCTTTCCTGTCCTGACACCGCTTGCGGATTCCTTTGACAAGACGGCAGCGATCGGACTAGCGTCAGTCGGCTTCTTCCGAATCACACAAAGGGTCCAGCGATGAACATCGTTTTGAAAGCTTCCTGCGCAGCGATCCTCTGTCTCGGCGTGGCCATCCCGCTGTACGCCGAAGATGAAGCGGACTTGGCGCAAGCCGAGGCTGAGGTGGCGGCTGCAGAGGCCGAGCTGGCCGAGGCCGAGCTTGATCTCGCAAACGCCGAGGTGGACGAAGCAGAGGCCGAGCTGACTGAGGCCGAACTTGATCTCGCAGAGGCCGAGTTGGACGAAGCGCAGGCCGAGCTGGATGAAGCACAGGCCGAACTCGACGCAGCGGAAGATGAATCGGACGAGTAATCAAAAAGGTGTCAGGGACATTTTCCGAGGCGGCAGCTGGGCGGTTTCCGTTTTGGGGCTGGGGAACGCAAGCGGAGATCATCCGCTGACATCGGGGGCCGACAGCGCCTAGGCCTGGTCCGGAACGGCCGGCGCGGGGTCCTGTTCGGGCGCCGTCCAGATCCGCTGCCACATGGCCGCCAGGCTACGGCGGGCATCCATCGGCACTCGGACCTGCTCGGGCACGATCGCCCGCCAGTCGTCTCCGGTGCGGCGCGCCACCGCGAAGTTGAAGACGAACTGGTTGTCGGCGCCCATGCGCAGGTCGGAGACGATCAGCCGGTCGTCATCCCGCCAGACCGACATGAAGCCGCGGTTGAACCAGGCCAGGCGCTGCACGGCGGGCAGATCCGCAACGGCTGCCCAGGCTGCCGGGTCGCCCGGCCAGGCCCGGAACGTCATGGGGCCGCGGTCGGCCACCAGGGAGCGCTCGCCTTCCAGGTAGCCCTCCGGCGTCATCACCACCACCCGCCAGAGCAGGGTGTTGAACGGCATCGGCACCGAGAACCGCGGCGCGGCCTCGAGCTGCAACGGCGCCAGGGCCGCGCCGGCGAGGTGCTCCACCCGGGCCTTGGCGGCCAGCGACCAGGCGATGTACGTGGTGCTGAGGGCCAGGCCGGCAACCAGTGCGGTGCCGGCCAGCCGACGCGGCCCGGCGACCGCCGCCACCACGAACGCCAGCAGCAGCCAGACGGTGTACAGCGGGTCGATGATGAACAGGCTGGAGACCATCACCGGCGGCAGCGGCAACGGCCACCACAGCTGGGTGCCGTAGACGGTCAGGGCATCGAGCAGGGGATGGGTGAGCAGGGCCAGCTGGATCGCCCACCACCAGGCACGTGGCGCCTCGCGCAGGCGTCCGCGCGTGCGCGCCAGCCACCACAGCAGGTGCGCGAGCAGAGGCAGGACCAGCAGGGAGTGCGAGGGCCCGCGATGCCAGGTCATCGCCAGGACCGGATCGTCGAGGAGCAGCAGGGGCACCGCATCGAGGTCGGGCACGGTGCCGAGTACGGCACCGGCCAGCAGGGCACGCCGCCGGTGACCGGCCGGCACGCAGGCCGCGGCCACGCAGCCGCCGAGCACGAGCTGGGTCAGGGAATCCATGGCCGGCGAGGGTAAATCGGATCCGGTCGGGCGGCGGTGAAGCCCAAAAAGGTGCCAGGGACATTTTCCGATCAGGCGGTGGGACGGATTCCGGGTCGGGGCGGCGGCGGAGGCTGATGGTGGGGTGGGGCGGGTGGTGTGAAGCTGGCGGCCATGGCCCGTCGACCGCGTTTCGATCTTGCCGGGGTCGCGCAGCACGTGGTGCAGCGCGGCAACAACCGCCTGCCGTGCTTCCTGGATGACGATGATAGGCAGCGCTACCTGCAGTGCCTGCACCAGGCGCTGTCACGGTTCAACTGCCGGCTGCATGCCTACGTGCTGATGAGCAACCACGTGCACCTGCTCGTGACGCCCGGCAGTGCCGGCGCGGTGTCGAAACTGATGCACACCTTTGCGCGCAATTACACCGCGCTGTTCAACGGCCGGCACGGCCGCACGGGGACCCTTTGGGAAGGGCGGTTCAGGGCGTGCCTGGTGGATTCGCAGCGCTATGTGCTGGCGTGCATGCGCTATATCGAGCTCAATCCGGTGCGGGCCTGGATGGTGGCGCAACCGGCCGACTATCCCTGGTCGAGCCATGGCGCCCATGCCGGTGGCAAGCGCGATCCGCTGCTGGCGCCGCATCCGGCATACGTTGCGTTGGGCGCGGACGTACCCGCCCGTGCCGCGGCCTGGGCGACGCTGGTCGCTGAAGGGCTGACGGACGAGCAGGTCGGCGAGATTCGCGACCACCTGCAGCAGCAGAAGGTGCTGGGATCGGACGGCTTCCGGGCGTGGGTGGCGCGGCGTACGGGTCTGTTCGCCGGGGTTCGGCCCCGTGGCCGGCCTGCGGCCGCGGGAAAATGTCCCTGACACCTTTTCTCGCATCGAGCAGCTTGCGGCGTGGACATGCTTGACGGAAAATCGTGACTCGCACCAAGGCAGATGGCCCCGTGTGGAGTGTGGGCACCATGACTGAACTGTGGCGGTCAAGTCTGCGGAATCTGCGTGTGATGAGGCCAGCATCGCGGCTGCTGATCCCTTGCCTGGTTCTTTGCGCACTCGCGGGCTGCGCGGCTCGTTCGCCGTCGCACTCGGGAATGGCCTCGCTCGCCGGAGGGGATCTCATGGCCGCCTATCAAACATTCCTGGAGTGCGGAAAGCGCGGCGATCCTTCCTGCATCAACAACCTGGGCTCCATGTTTGAAAGCGGAACCTACGGTTTGGGGAGGGACATGGACATGGCCGTGCATCACTACGTGCTGGCGGCTCGATTTGGTTCGGGGGCGGCGCAAGGAAACCTCACACGATTGGGCATCGAGCTGCCCGCCGTGGATCTCGTCCGGCCCGATGCCCGCTCGGGTGAGCCTTCGCCGGAAGCGGCGCAAACGCTGACCATGCTGGCCGAGGAGCTGGGAGCGCCTGACGACAAGCGCTAGCGACGAAGGGCCTGGGCGACGCTGGTCGCTGAAGGGCTGACGGACGAGCAGGTCGGCGAGATCCGCGACCATCTGCAGCAGCAGAAGGTGCTGGGATCGGACGGCTTCCGGGCGTGGGTGGCGCGACGCACGGGTCTGTTCGCCGGGGTTCGGCCCCGTGGCCGGCCACCGGCCGCGGGAAAATGTCCCTGACACCTTTTCTCACGGGAAAATGTCCCTGACACCTTTTCTCATTGCTGGAATCGCAGGGTCAGCTTGGATTCGCTGCCCAGTGCTGCGCGATGCGATCCATCGGCCTGGGCGCGCAGGTCGTAGAGGCCGATCGGCGTCACCAGGGCGGCGCGCGACAGGCCGGGTCGCGCGTCCAGGCCGACCAGGCGCAGGTGCGGCGCGTCCTTCTGCGGGAACTGATCGAACCAGGCCTTGGCCTCGCCATCGATGGCCAAGGTGCCGATGCACATGCCGTCCGCCACGGCGAAGCGCACCGTTCCGGCGATCGGCTGGCCGCGGAACTCGCCGGCATAGCGGGTAACTTCGATCGGGCACTCCGTGGCCACCAGCCCCCGGGGCGGCGCCTGGTGCGGCGCGGCCAGCATCGCCGCCGAGCCTTCGATGGCCGAGACCCACAGCGTGTTGGACAGCAGGCTCACGGCGGTCTGCTCGGCGCGCGGCAGGTCGGGCCAGACGACCAGGGCGCTGCGGGCGCCCAGGGTGACGCCGGCGTGCTGCGCGCGGCGGCGGCCGTCGATGTCGACGAGCGTGCGCCAGCCCAGCCCGACGGCGTACTCCTGGTCGCGCACTTCGCCGCCATCGTTCAACCGGGCGGGCGCCAGCATGGCGTGGAAACGCTCGATGGACACGATGCGACCGGTCATCATGCGGCCGCCGAACTCCGCAACGGCCGAGGCCGTCCCGGAGTAGCCGCCGCCGGCCCAGGTGTAGCTGGAGTCGTGCGGCGGCGCCTCGGTGACGCGGCCTTCGGTGAACTCATAGGTGCGCGACCAGCGCGGATCGTCCCAGTAGCGACCATCCACGCTGAGGGCCAGGTCCCGGGTGACCTGCTCGCGGACGTAGTCGGGGAAGTCCTGCCCGGCACGGGCTTCGATCACCGCGCTCATCAGGGTGTAGCCCCAGGAGGAGTAGTGGTAGCGCTCGCCCGGCGCGGACAGCAGTCGCCGGTCACGCACCAGGGCCGCCGCCTCGCGGGCGCTGGCGAAGCCGACGCTGCCGCGATCGGCGTCGCGGTCCTCGTAGTGCGGGATCCCGGCGGTGTGCGCGGCGAGCTGGCGCACGCTCAGCTCGGGCCAGTCCGGATCGACGCCGTCCCACAGCGTGGCCACCGGAGCGTCCAGGTCCAGCCTGCCGTCTTCGGCCAGGCGCGCCGCCGCAGCGACGGCCACCAGTTTGGAGACGCTGGCCAGGCGGAAGCGGGTGTCCGCAGCCACGGGCGTGCCGGCGGCCAGGTTGCTCATCCCGGTCGAGCCCTGCCAGACGATCCGGCCGCCCTGCCAGACGGCGGCACCCATGCCCGGCACGCGGTTGATCGCGCCCAGCTCGTCGAGCAGGCGCTGCGAACGCGCGCCGGGATCCGGCCACTGCTGCGCGGGCGTGTCGGCCTGCGCGCAGCTCGCCGCCGACAGGCTGGCGAGCGTCGCCGCGAGGGTCAGGGTCAGTCTTGGCATCGTCGGCCGCTCCGGGGACCCGGAGGTCAGAGTCGGGTTGTCCAGCCGAGTTCCCGCGAACCCAGGGCCCGCACCTAGCATCCCGATTCGGGCGCCGTCAGAAAAGGTGCCAGGGACATTTTGCGGAGCTGCCGTGCCTGCGCGAGGCGCTGCCGCGCTACGACTGCCGGGTCGGCGGGCCATGGCAGCCGACGTCGCCGGCCGGCCATCGCTGGCCGCGACCGCTACGTCGGTGCCGAAGGCCGGTTGCCTCGCGCAGCGCCTCCGGAGCACAGTGGCGGCCATGTCCAACCCCGCACAGCCGCATCCATCGGCGCCGTCCGGACCTGCGCCGGAACCGGTCGTGGGCACGTGGCGGCTGGTCTCCTACGATGTGGTCGTACGGGCCACCGGCGAGCGGTTCCCGGCCATGGGCGAACGACCGGTCGGCTACACGATCTTCAGCCGCGAGGGGCGGGTCTGGTTCATGCTGACCGGCGGTGGCCGCGAGTACGGCGACAGCGACCGGCAGCAGGCGCAGCTGCTGGAGACACTCATCGCCTACACCGGCCGCTACCGCATCGAAGGCGACGAATGGGTGACCGCCGTCGACGTGGCCTGGAATCCCGCGTGGGTCGGCACCGAGCAGCGACGCCAGTTCGCCATCGACGGCGACACGCTGCAGGTGCTGACGCCCTGGCGCGTCATGCCGAACTGGGCCGACCGGGGCGAGACCCGCAGCATCATCACCTTCGAGCGGGTCGCCGGGGACTGACGGGTCGTTGCCGAACGGGACAACGTGATCGAAAACCGGGGTCGGCGTGCAGTGTCCGGATCGGGTGGGGGTGGGGCGCGGGCGTTTGGCGGCCGGCCGATGCGGCGGGGGTCGCCGGGGCGGCCCAGCGGGTCATCGATCGCGGGGGAAAGCGGGCCTGTCCGAAGGCGTTCCGGATTCGCGAGATCGCGGGCACGATCCCCCAGCGCGTCGGGGATGCTCCAGCGCGACGCTTGCCCGCGAATAGCCACAATCGCAGCGCATAGTTCCGCCGGGGCCACTTCCGGCGTGGCATCAGGACAGCTTCGATGAGACGTTTCCAGGTCTGCGGTTGGCTTGTCGTGCTGGCGTGGTCGGGCATCGCTCCCGCGTTCGCGAACGAATCGGCTGGTTCGCCCGAACCGTCCGATCCGGTTCGCGAAGTGCCCCTCTGGCCGGCGGGGTCCGCAGTGCTCCAGCAAGGCATCGAGTCGATCCCGCGAACGACCCATGCCGTTACCCACCCCTCGCTGCTGGTCTATGCCCCAGCTGCATCGACGTCACGCGCTGCGGTGCTGGTGTTCCCCGGTGGCGGCTTCAAGGCGCTGGCGATTGGTCCGCACAGCACGCTCGGCCACAACGGTGCGGACGTCTGCCGGTGGCTGACGAACGAAGGCATCACCTGCGTTGTGGTCAGGTATCGAGTGCCGGACACCGGCTGCCACTGGAACCCGGTCAGCCGTCAACACGAAGCCCCGGACGTCCCGATGGCGCTGCAGGATGCGCAGCGGGCCATGTCCATCGTTCGCCGGAACGCCGCCCGATGGGACATCGACCCCGGGAAGATCGGCGTACTGGGCTTCTCCGCCGGCGGCAACCTCGCGGTGCTCTCCAGCACGTCCGTTGGTCGCCGGGTCTATGCACCGATCGATGCGAACGACGAAGCGAGCATCCGCCCGAACTTCGCAATCCCCGTCTATCCGGGCCACATGACCATGGAGCACCGGAACAAGTCGCCGAAGCGCATTGCGGCCCAGGAACTCCATACCGACATCCAGGTATCACCCGATGTGCCGCCCACGCTGCTGATCCACGCGAAGGACGACGTGGTCAACCCGCCGCACTACTCGGAAGTCTACGAGCGCGAACTGAGAAAGGCGGGCGTCGATGTCACGCTCAACCTGTACGAGCGCGGCGGGCATGCCTTCGGCGTCAGGAAACAGGGTACGGACTCGGATCGATGGACGGACGACGCACTGGCGTGGCTCCGGCGAATCGGGATGCTCTGACCCACCCTGCGTCCAGCCAAAATGGTGTCAGGGACATTTACCCTCGCCCACGGGCCTGCGCCAGGCACTGCGCGCCTCGCGGACGAGGGTAAATGTCCCTGACACCTTTTCGTCAGTCCTTGGCGGCCGCGGCCGGGGTGACCGCCTCGTAGGACTTGACCACGATCCGCCAGCCGTCGTCGAACTTGAGCAGGCTCATGTGGTCGAGGGCCCGCATCGACGGGTAGTCCAGCTCGATCACGGCGGTGGCGACGTTGCCGGTGATGTTGACCGAGCGGATCCAGCGCCGGCGCAGGTGTTCGTCGGCGGGCGCGCGGCCGCTGGCGGCCTGGGCGAGGTAGTCGGCGGCGCTGCGCTGGCCGTAGCGGCCGTCCTTGAGCCCGACCAGCATGGCGTCGGGCGCGAAGGCGCGCTGGAAGTGCCGGGCCTGGCCGGTGGCATGGCCGTCCAGGTAGGCCTGCAGCGGCACGGTGACGTCGTCCAGGTCGCTCGCGTGGGTTCGAGCGGGCAGGGCGGCGAAGGCGATCGCTGCCAGCGCGGTCAGGAACAGTCGGTTCATGGCGGTGTCCTCGTCGGTGAGTGCGTCAGCGGGGCGCGGCGTCGGCTGCCGGCGCAATGGCGACCACGACCTTGCCCCGGGTGCGGCCGCTGCGATTGTGTTCCTGCGCTTCGGCGATGCGCTCGAGCGGGTAGACCTGGTCGATGTTGACGCGCAGCGCGCCGGCCTGGATCAGCGGCGCGACATAGGCCAGGCCGCGGCCCACGTCCCAGGGCGCCTCCGCCGGGCAGGCGATCCGGCCGCTGCTGCACAGCGCGGCGGGCACGTCGCCGACCAGGGTGACCAGGCGGCCGCCGTCGCGCAGCACCGCTGCCGAGCGCTCGGTCGTCTCGCCGCCCACGGTGTCGATGACCACGTCGATGTCGCGGGCCACGTCCTCGAAGCGCACCGACCGGTAGTCGATCGGCTCGTCGACGCCGATCGTGCGCAGGTAGGCGTGGTTGGGCGCAGAGGCGGTCGCCAGCACGTGGGCGCCGCGCGCCTTGGCGATCTGGACCGCCATCGAGCCGACGCCGCCGGCGCCGCCATGCACCAGCACCCGTTCGCCCGGCTGCAGGTCGGCCGCCGCGATCAGGAAGCGCCAGGCGGCCACCGCAACGGTCGGGTAGCCGGCGGCTTGCGCCATCGTGAACGCCGCCGGCTTGGGCACCACGTCGGTGCTGGCGACTGCCGCGTACTCGGCGTAACTGCCGCCGCGCCCGCGCGGGTCGGCGATGCCGGCGACCTCATCGCCGCAGGCAAACCCGTCGACACCGGCGCCGACGGCGACGACGGTGCCGGCGAAGTCGCCGCCCGGGATCGCCGGAAACGGCAGGCGGCCGGCCTGCTGCAGCTTCCAGTCGACCGGATTGACGCTGGCATAGGCGATCCGTACCAGGACCTCGCCGGGCCGGACGGCGGGCACCGGCACCGGTTCGATCCGCAGCGCATCCGGGCCGCCGGCCGCATGGATGCGCGCGGCGCGCATGGTCTCGGGCAGCGCGGGGCAGGCCGGGCCGGTCGCGGGGGCGGCGGCCAGCGGCGCGGCGCCGAGCGAAA
>SXGT01682241.1_pt1 | contig 21181 bp, 21 predicted proteins | sample 3176221 | NCBI WGS metagenome assembly SXGT01 (sample SAMN11356862, study PRJNA531348) | freshwater metagenome | isolation source: freshwater sample F1-120 | place: China: Fuxian Lake, Yuxi | collected 2017-12-25
ATCTGGGCAACACCGTGGTTGTGATCGAGCACAAGTTGGATGTCGTCAAGACGGCCGATTGGATCATCGACATGGGACCCGAAGCAGGCGACGGCGGCGGTTACGTCGTGGCGGCAGGCACACCGGAAGCGATCGTCGAACACGCGAAACAATTCAAAAAGTCATCCCGTTCAGCTGGGCAGCTTGCTTCGGGTATGCGTTCGCACACGGGCGAGATGCTCGCCTCCATGCTCGCCGCCGGTCCGCGCGTGGAACGCAAACCGCACGACTTCCAGTCCGCGGAAGCGGAGCGCGACGGCGACGTCGACCTGGCGGAAATCGGCAAGGAAATCTCGATGCCTTGGGAAGTCGACGGGCAGCGCTGGCACACGCACGACCGCGTCGGCCGCAAAGGCGAGCCCTGCCAATGGGACGGCCGCATCCTGGCCGAGGTCGTTGAGCGGGTCCACAAGCTAGGAGCGTTCAGCGATACCAATTGGAACAATCGCACCGTGGTCGAAATCGCCGGCGAGACCAGGTCTGACGGCTGGTTCATGCACGCCCTGACCGGCGATCCGTGGCTGCTGACGCTGAAGTTTCGCGTGGCCAAAAACACGTTCTCGCGCGAAGCCCTGGTGAGCCAGCTCGACCTCAAGCCGCTCAACGACATGCACGACTTGCCCGTCTACGGCCGCGAGCCGCGCGTTCGATGCAAAAACCTTCGAGGCCCGTTTCAAGAAGTGCAGCTTCGCGTGCATTCCTATGAGGAAATCAACAGGCCGCAATTTGTGAATTTCATCGAACGTGCCGTACAGGGTTTTCACAAGTTCGCCGACCGCGCGCGCAGTCGTCCCGAAGATGTGATGCCATGGAAAGTGCTCGGTCAGAAATGGCATTTCGCCCGCAAGGGATTTCCACCGGGTAAGCCGCCGTTGTGGGACATTGACGTGTTGGAAGAACTCTGTGAGTTGATCGCTGAAGTGGCGCCGGCCGGCCAATTCCTTTGGAATAACCAACAGGTGGTGCACGTATTCGTGGCGGGTCAGAACGAACCTTGGGCCACGATTTACACCAAGCGTTTGGCAAGCGTCGACTTGGTTCTCACCGGACCCAAAGGCAAATTCGCGCTCGGCCGCGTCGCCGAACTGGGCGCCGATCGGGAGTTCCACAGCGGCTCCGCTCGAGACCACCTGAAACTGCGCTTCACAACGACCGATGACCTTGCCAGAGGCGATTTGCGGCCATTTCTCCAGGAGCATTTGGAGAGTGTGGCCGGCCCGGCCTATAATGGAGATGCGGCGGCCCGCGAGCGCGCCGCGCTAAGGAGCGGAACATGACGACGGTTGAAGCGGTTTACGAGGATGGTATCTTCAAGCCCGTGGGCACAGTTGAGCTTGCCGACAAGCAGCCTGTGCGGTTGACGATCGAGGTATTAGATAAATCCCAACGCCCCTTCGATCCGTGGATTGAGAAAGCCAGCGAATTTCGTGAGCAGATGCGCGCGAAGTACGGCACTTTTCCAGATAGCACGATCGACATCGCTGCAGACCGGATGCGGGATGTGTAGCACCCATGCCACTCGTCATTGATAGTAGCGTTGTGGCGAAGTGGATTCTTCCAGAAGAAGATTCGCTAAAAGCCGTGCGACTTACCGATGGCTCGAACGACCCGCTCATCGTTCTGGACCTTGCGCTGATTGAAGTGGCGAACGCCATTTTCGTTCGCCAGCTTAGAAAGAAGATAACGGCGGATGAGGCAGGTCGCTTTTTTGAAGTGCTATCGAGCATTCAAGTTCCGATGATTCCGTCCGGCGATCTGCTCCGCAGAGGGTTCGGGTTGGCCCTGAAGTACCGCTGTGCCGTGTACGACGCCCTCTTTGTTGCGGTCGTTGAAAAGCTCGGATGCGACGGAGTGACAGCCGACGAAAAGCTATATCGAGCAGTAGTCGGCGATTTCCCAAAAATCAAATTGCTATCGGCTTGGTGACTATGGCTGAGTCGCTTCTTCCCACCCGTTTTCTCTTTCGCTTTGCGGCGCCGTGCTTGCGCTTCGAACGTGCGTGGACCGCTCAGGGATGCGAACTGAGCGAATCGCACCGATTGCCGTCGCTCGATGAAATGGAAAGGCGAGCCGGATACGCCGACGTGCGGGCCGGTTGGAATGACACAGGTTTGTTCTTCACGGTCACGGTCAGCCAGAAGAAACATCCACTATGGTGCCGCGAGAATAAGCTCGAAGACAGCGACGGCATGCAGCTTTGGATCGACACCCGGGATACCCATAACATCCATCGGGCAAGTCGATTCTGCCATCGGTTTGCCTTCCTGCCCGCGGGAGGCGGCCGGCAATTCACCGAGCCGGTGGCCGATCAACTGCTCGTCGATCGGGCGCGCGAAAACGCCCAGCCTGTGCGGCCAGGGATGTTAAAGGTCCACAGTGTCATCAAAAAGGACGGCTATCAGATGGCCGTGCACATCCCGGCGGCAGCGCTCACCGGTTTCAATGCGGTGGATAATCCGAAGCTCGGATTCACCTACTATCTGTTCGACCGCGAATTCGCCGAGCAGACCTTTAGCGTGGGCATCGAGGTCCCCTTCGCCTCGGATCCAAGCCTGTGGGGCACGCTGGAGTTGATACGCTGAAAGGCTTCCGATCCCGAATGAACCCGCGGCTCGCCTGGACGCCGGTTCTTGCCGGGGAAGTACGGATCCGGTCATTCGTCGGGAAATCTTGAAACATTCTTGCCGATTCCACGCCTAACAATCGTGTTATCCGCATATTTGACTTTTTTTACGCAAAGCGCAGACTTGAACATACGACCAAGGGACGCTTTTCTAATATTCCGGGGGTTAAACCGTGTTCAGGCAATCGTGGTTGGCGGCGGTATTGGTCATCGTGGGGACCGGCATGGCGGCGGGCCAACCATGGGCGGACAGCCTTTTTGCCGAGAAGTCGCACGACTTCAAGGCCGTGGCGCGGGCGGCCAAAGTCGAGCACGCCTTTGTGCTGCGAAACAACACCCAACACACTGTCCACATTAGCAGCGTCCGAAGTAGTTGTGGCTGCACTCAGCCCCGCGTGGTTAAGGACACGGCAGCGCCGGGTGAGGAAGCCATCGTCGTGGCCGCCTTCAATACCCGTGGTTTTACCGGTAAACGGGGTGCCTGGGTAACGGTCACGCTCGACCGGCCGCAATACGCCGAGGTCCAACTGCGAGTCGACGGCTACATCCGCACCGACGTGGTGTTTGATCCGGGCCTGGTTTCGCTCGGTTCGGTAGGCCGGGGAAAGGGGGCGGAAAGATCGGTTAAAATCGACTATGCCGGCCGAAACGATTGGAAGATTGAACAAGTCAAGACGAGCTCCCCCTATGTGGCGGCCGACGTCGTGGAAACCGCCCGAGCGAACGGCCGGGTCTCCTACAATTTGGTCGTGCGCCTCAAAAACGACGCGCCGATCGGGTACGTCAACAACGAGCTGCTGCTGCTCACCAACGACCGCCGCGTCACCCAGGTGCCGCTGAAGGTTGAAGGTTTGGTGGTCGCCAATCTGACGGTGAGCCCGTCCCCTCTGATGTTGGGTACAGTGCAGGCTGGGCAGCAAATCAAACGGCAGTTGATCGTGAAGGGCGCCAGGCCCTTCAAGATCTTGGAGATCGTTGCAGAGGACGCGGGTTTCTCGTTCCAGCCGTCCGACGAAGCGAAGCTCGTGCACGTGGTGCCCCTGATGTTTGAGGCGGGCGCGTCCGCTCAGACTCTTGCAGGGCAGATCCTGGTCCGCACCGACATCGAAGAAGCCCCGACAGGCGCCGTGAGCGTCAAAGGCCAGGTGGAAGCGCCGCTGGCAGGGACGAACTGACATCAGCAGACGCAAAACCGCCGGAGCGGGCCCAGGCCGCGTGGTTGCTACAACCGATCACGGGCCACGAGAGGGGGACAAGGTCATTCTCCCGGGAACCACGTTGGGCAATCATCCAACAGGACGATGCAACCCTGGAGGATTCGCCGGGAAATCGAGCGAGTCCCCGGCCCCTGAACGGTTAGCTTTGGCGAAGCTTTGCCGCGACTGCATCTTTTTCCGCCTGGGCAACTGCTGACACGCGTCGTGACAATCGTGCGGCAATCGTCCGAAAACGTCCGACGTTAATTCCTGGCGGCCAATACCCTGGTCTCGCGCCACGAACCCGCCGACGCCATGCCAAAATTCCCACATTCGACGGTGCCCAAGGTTCGGGCCACCCTGTACGTATCGATCGACGTGCTCGACGAAGCCCGCAACGCTGCGTTTCATCTCGCCGGTTTTACCGCGCGGATGACGCTCACGAAGCTGGTCGAAAACGCCCTTCGGGCCGAGTTAATCCGGCTCAAAGCGCAGTATTTGGCCGGATGCGATTTTCCACCGCGCGACGAAGAACTCAAAGGCGGCCGTCCCCTGGCTGCCTAAGAACCATGTTGCCCAAGGCCAAACAACCGCTCACCCACGACCGGCCAGCCGGGACCGCCCAGCGAATCGACCCAGCCGCCGTGGGCGAAACGGGGATTAATCTGGCGAGTTCAGCCGACCGACAGCGGCTTCGGAATGAACTGCTGCGGCGGATTCTGGAAAGCGAGTCGCGACGAAAGCCACCCAGAGGGCACTCGCGGCCGATGGGGCAGGACCAGGATGGTACCACGACCGATGGATCGGCAAACTCGTCAACTGAGGCTGCTGAAGCGTGATCCTTCGTGGGCTCGTGTGGTTGATTGCATTGTCTGCCATTTGCCGCGCCGAAGGCGCATTGGCCGGCGCTACGGTATCGTCGCTGCTGGGCATCGGAGGATCGTCCCCCCTCGCAGCTCAGGTCCAGGGGTTGCCTCCCAGAGGGCGCCCGCTGGGCTTCGCGCCGCGAGAGCGCAAAGACAGCGCGCAGCCGAACATTCACCCAGCGGTTGTCCGCGTCGTGGCACCCGGCACCGGCACGATTTCATTCGGCTCCGGCACGCTGGTGGATGTCCACGGCGACTTTGGTCTGGTGATCACCAATTACCATGTAATTAACGAGGCGACCCGAAATATTTCCGTGGTGTTTCCCGACGGATTTTATTCACTGGCCAGGGTGCGAAAGATTGACCGCGACTGGGACCTCGCGGCACTCGTCATCAAGCGGCCGAATGTTCAGCCGGTCCCTCTGGCCAGTATCGCGCCGCGACCCGGCGATCCCTTGACAATCGCTGGTTACGGCTCGGGAAACTATCGAGCCGTCGCCGGGCGTTGCACGCAGTATGTCGCTCCGGAAAGGCGGATGCCATTTGAGATGGTTGAGCTTGCCGCGACTGCCCGGCAGGGCGATTCGGGTGGTCCCATCCTGAACAGCCGCGGCGAGTTGGCCGGCGTGTTATTTGGCGAAGGTGGCGGTCGAACGGCCGGCAGCTATTGCGGGCGCGTGAAGTGGTTCTTGGCGTCGCTCACCGATCGGCCAAATCCTCCGGCTTCGACGCCGTTGCCGCAGGTACAGCCCGTGCCCAGCCCCGTCGTCGTCGCGCAGCAGGGACCTTCGGGGCTGATGGTGCGATTACCGCGACGCGAACGGCCGGTCGAGCCTGATGACCTCGAGGGACCTGCGAATTCCTTCGCCGCAAGAGCGATCGAAACGCGAGCACCGACCGCCGATCAGGCGCTGCCGCAGACTGGCTTTGTTAACAGTCCGACCTTGCCATCGCTCGAACCTGTCAGCGAGCAGGTTTCGTGGAGGCAGATTGCGGGCGAGACCATTGCCGATCAGGTGACGACGTTCTTGGCGATCCTTGGCTGCGTCGCAGTTCTGATGTGCGCGCTGCGGATCGTCGGCGGCGGGGAGTGAAGAGCTGACTGCTTGCGTCGCACTCCGCGCTGGCTATACTCGCTACATGCGCGACCTTCCGCTCGATCTCGACTGCCGCACCACCAAGGCGAAGCTTGATGCGGGCGGCGATTTTCTGCTCGTCGATTGCCGTGAGCCCGACGAGTACGCCACCGTGCGGATTGAAGGCGCCAAGCTGTTACCGATGAGTGAATTGGCCGACCACGTCGCCGAGCTTGAACCGTTTCGAAACCACTCAATCGTAGTCCACTGCCACCATGGCGGTCGCAGCCGACGGGTCGCGATGTGGCTGCGGGAACAAGCCTTTCCGAACGTGCAAAGCATGGAGGGGGGCATCGATCAGTGGGCGGTCGAAATCGACTCGACGCTGCCGCGTTATTAGCGGATAGCAGGTAACCGTTCACGGGCAAAACCAGGGGCGCATTTTCCCGGGAACCACGGTGGGCAACCACCCAACAGCGGGAGACGCCTCTTTCAAATTCGCCGGGAAAATGAGCCGGTCCCCGGCTTGTGAACGGTTGCGACCGCTACAAACGTCACGCGGCAAGGTTGATTGCTTTGCCCGTCTGGCATTCGTGTCCTAAATTTGCAGTGCCTCGTGCCCTGCGCAGGACTGGCTTTACAGACTGCCTTGATCGGTTTTTCGTCCGGCTGGAAAGCCTGACACGGTTCGCCATCATGCCCAACGAAAATCTGCTTGCTCTACTGACGGCCAAGGGTAAAAACGCCGTGGCCGATCCCTGGACCGCGCTCGACGCCACGCGCCCCGAGCACGATCGGCCCAAGCATTCGCACCAAGACGTGAAGCTCGACGAACTGCTCGGCCGGCTCAACGGTTTAACAGATGGAGCCCTGGCAGGAGCGCAAAGCAGCGAGCCGCCATCGTCCGCCGGTGCGCCGCTGGAAACAGAGGTGTTCTATCCCGTGGAGCCAAAATCGTTCGCTCAGGCCCAACTCACGTCGAGCGAGGTTGAGGCGCTGATCCTCAAACTGCTGTTGGCACGAGGCGATGCATCCGGCCGGTTAATGACCGATCAACTAAAGCTGCCCTTCATTTTGCTGACCGAACTGTTGCGGCAGCTCAAACAAGAACAATGGATCGTTCACAGGGCCGATGCCCCGATGAACGACTACCTTTACACGCTCACCGACCTGGGCCGCGAGCGCGCCCGGCGGCTGAGCGAACACTGTACTTACTTCGGCGCCGCCCCGGTCTCGCTCAAAGACTACATCGACAGCGTGCAGGCCCAATCGCTCACCGCCCAGCATCCGACCGTCGACGATCTAAAGCGGGCCTTCTCCGACTTGCTCATCAATCAAAAAATGCTGCGTCGCCTGGGACCGGCCATCAACTCCGCACGAGGGCTGTTCTTGTACGGCGCCGCGGGCAACGGCAAAACGAGCATTGCCGAACGCATTACGCGCGCCTTTGGACACCACATCTGGATTCCCCGGGCGATCGGCGTCGACGGCGAAATCATCCGTCTGTTCGATCCCAGCAATCACGAGGAAGCTCCGCTCGAATCGCGCGGCGGCCTGATTGAACAGCACCAGATCGACAAGCGCTGGGTCCGCGTCAAACGGCCCACGATTGTCGTGGGCGGCGAACTGACGATGGACAACCTGGAAGTCACGTTGAACACGGCCACGGGCATCAGCGAAGCCCCGATGCAGCTTAAGAGCAATTGCGGCACGCTGGTGATCGATGACTTCGGCCGGCAGAAAATGAGCACCGACCAGTTGCTCAACCGCTGGATCGTGCCGCTCGAGAAGCGTTACGACTTTCTGAATCTTGCCAGCGGCAAAAAGATTCAGGTGCCGTTCGATCAGTTGATCGTGTTCTCAACGAATCTGCAGCCCAAGGACCTGTGCGACGAAGCCTTCCTGCGGAGGATTCCCTACAAGATCGAAGTCACCGATCCCACAGAAGACGATTTTCGCGAGCTGATCAAGTTGATGGCCGATAAGCTCGGATTTCCCTTCAGCCAGTCGGCGGTCGATCACCTGGTGCAAAAGCATTATCGGGCCGTCAACCGACCGTTCCGCGCGTGCCAGCCGCGCGACTTGTTGATGCAGGTCAAGAATTTCTGCCTCTATCAGAAAATCGAAACTGAGATGACGCCGGAAACGATGGACTTCGCGGTCGAAAACTACTTCGCAATCATGTAAGTCGCTGGTGAACGGCACCCGCCGTGTGCCCGCGAATTAGCAGGCACAGGTCCTCTGCCGGAGCGGCCGGAAGAAGGTCGCTGTCTGGGGCATCGTGGCTGGTTCGCCATCTTCGGCTCCATCCCGACAGGCGGAATGGGGGCCCAGGCGATTGACTTTAGGGTCGGGGCTTCCTAGGTTCGCGGTTGATGCGCGAGCCCCTCTATCATCCCTGTTTGCACGTTGTGTTGTTTCAGCCGGAGATTCCGCATAACACGGGGAGCGTGGGGCGGACGTGCGTGGCCGTGGGAGCGAAACTGTGGCTGGTGCGGCCGCTGGGATTTCGATTGGACGATTATTATTTGCGCCGCGCGGGGCTCGACTATTGGGAGCATCTCGAAGTCGAAGTCGTGGATGATTGGGCCACGCTCGATCGACGGTTGATCGTACCTTCCGCGCGGCAGCCATGGCTGTTTGCCAAGGCGGCCCAGCGAGCCTACACCAGCGCCGCCTTCGAAAAGGGGGACATTCTGGTTTTTGGCCGCGAGTCGGACGGGCTCCCCGGCTGGCTGCACGAGCAGTATGCCGAGCGACGTTTGCGGATTCCCATCCGGCCCGAGGTGCGCAGCCTGAATCTATCCAACAGCGTGGCAGTGGTGGCTTATGAAGCACTTCGCCAAGGTATCGCAACGCCGGTTCCGGTGGAACCGAGGAATGCTTCCGATCGATGAATGCGCCACAACGCAAGGGCCTGAACTCGGGTGAGATCCGCAATTGCTGCAGCGTCACCGTTCATGGGCCAAGAGAGCAGGTCAGGCACGTTTCCCCGGGGAACCACCTTGGGCAACCACCCAATCGTACGCTGCACCTTGCGCGAATTCGCCGGGAAAATGAGCCCGTCCCCGGCCCGCGAACGGTTACGCCGCAGCGAAAACGGCGACCTTACTCTTTGCAGGCGCCACGCACCGCCAGGCCGGAATCCGTGATTTGAAACAAACGCCGGGGCACGCACCCCTGATAAATCGCGGAGCTTTGGTCCGGGTCCTGAATAACGTAACCGCGCACCGAGAGCTCGCCATACGCCTGGTCGATCAGTTTGACGCTCTTTTCACCGCGGGCCAAGCCAACTTCCTCACACAGAAAGGCCCATTGATTCGGCTGATGTGCTTTCAGCAGGGCTTGGGCATACTTCGACTTGAACTGGGCCATAACCTGTCACTTTCACTAGAACTGAAGCAATCTCAGCGGCTGCAATACACAGCCGACTCCAGCAGCAGTGTACCAGACGTGCGCCGTGACCACCAGGATAACGGTTCCACGGACGCATGTCTTGCGTGGACAATCGCAAATCGGCTCATCTCCGCATAGAATGAATGCAGGCCAAGGAGGTGCATGATGGGGTGGCTGCTGACGGTCTTATTTCTCGCTGGACTGCTTTTCTCAAACGACACGGCGCTCGCCCAACCCAGGCGCCAGGCGCAGGTCTACGACAAGCTGGAGGCGGGCGCCGAAGCATATCAGTTGGGTGAGGAGCGTCGGCATTATGCCATCGGCCGGCAGCGCTGGTTGAACGACGAGATGATTTTCTGGTCGCGATCGTTTCCATCCTGGAGGTACTTCGCCGAACCGTGGCCATTCTTGCCCGGCGACATCGATGGCTATCCCCTGGCCGAGCCGCCGATCAATCAGCCCGTGGGCCAGGTTGAAGAGCAGCTTGGTCCGAACACCTGGTTCTCGCGGCCAGTGTATGCGGAGGAGTTCGAAGATCCCGTGGAAGTCTTCGACGAACCGCCCATCGAAGAAGCAGAGCCAGTATCGCTGGGAATCGGTCCGCGCGAGTTTTAGTGTCTGACGATCAGGCTGCCGCGCTTCATGCCGTCTGCGGTCCCAGCCATAACCACAGTCCGATGGTCATTGACGAGAGTGCCGCACCGGAAGCGAAGGCCGGCCAGAATCCCAGGCCAAGACGCTCGGCAATCGCCAACGGCACGAAGAACGGCAGACCGAGTGGCACAAGAAAACCGTTACTCCTTGAACTCTCCCTGTGCCGGCTTGCCGTCAATTTCGCCGGAGACGGCGCCGTCAAAGTCGGCGACGTTGCCGATGCCGGGGTCAGTGCCGACAAACTTCGATGCTTTGCCATCCACGGCGTCCTCGGGCGACATCGTGATCGTCATCGCCTCGACGACGGTCCCGTCCTTGGTCTTCGTCTCGTGGATGGTCAGCGTGAGCTCACTTGCGGCGATGGCGGTTGGCGTCGTTTCGTCGTCGCCGAGAATCAGGATCGTGCAACGCTGCTTGGGGTGATCCACCGTGAACTCGGCATGCTGGCTGCCAAGATCAAACACCACACCGCCATTCGGCCCCGTGCCGTGGGCATGAGCGGCATCTTCGCCGCCGCCCGTCGATGCTGCCGGGTTGTTCGCAACAGGCCTGGGCTCGTTCGGCTTGGAACAACCGGTCGCCATCAGGGCCGCAACGAGCAGCCCTGGACTCATCCATTTCATGTACTTCATCGCATCTGTCCTTTCGTGAAAGAAACAAACAGTAACGTTAATTTAACGCTTACGCATCGCGCAACATATCTTCCTCGGAACCTTTGCCGTGGGCCAACCGCTCGGCATCCTTGCCGCTGAATTTCCAAAACAAACCGGGATGCAACAAAAACTCGCAGAAAGTCGAGGTCATCAGCCCTCCCAGGATCACCGTCGCCACCGGATAAAGAATCTCCAGTCCCGGCTTTTTGCCGCCGACCGCGAGCGGGATCAGGCCGATTCCGGCGGTGAGCGCTGTCATCAACACGGGAGCCAATCGTTCGAGACTGCCCCGCATCACCATCGCCTCCGAAAAATCCTGTCCCTCCTCTTTCATGAGGTGAAAGTAATGCGTTACCAGCAGAATGCCGTTTCGCACGGCAATCCCTCCCAGCGAAACGAACCCGACGAGGCTGGCCACGGTGAGCGTCTGACGGGTCAGCATCAGGGCCAGCACTCCGCCGATAAATGCTGTGGGAACCGCGTTAAGAATCTGCAAGGTGATCCGCGTCGAAGGGTACAGCATCATCAGCACGACGAAGATCCCCGCGATCGACACCCCGGCCAGGAGTGTGATCCGCTGCGTGGCCGACCGTTGAGCCTCGAACTGCCCGCCAAACTCGATGAAGTATCCCTCGGGCAACTTCACGCGCTCTTTGACTTTCTGCTCGATCTTCTGAATGGCCCCTTCGAGGTCTCGGCCGGTGACATTGCAGCGGACCGTTTGTTTCCGCCGGACGTTTTCCCGGTTCACCAGATTGGGGCCGCTGGCCGCTACGGGGAAGTCGGCCATCTCCTTGAGCCGCAGTTGACCGCGTCCATTCGGCAGTTCGAGCCGCAGCTCCTTGAGAAAGTCAGGGTCCGAGCGGTACGGCTCTTGGAGTTTGATGACGAGGTCGAATCGCCGCTGCCCCTCGAGGACCTTCGAGACGGCTTCTCCTTTGAGGGCGGTTTGGACGAAGTCGGCGACAAACTCCCGGCTGATCCCGTACAGCGCGAGATCGTCACCGCGCAAGACGACGTGCAGCTCGTCGACTCTTTCCTGAGGATCGATAATGGGCGGCGTGACGCCCTTTACTTCGGAAAGCGCCGAGCGAACTTCGCTGGCCAGCTCCCGGATCTTGTCGAGATCGTCGCCGAAGATTTTCACCGCGACCTGGGCATTGACTCCCGAGAGCATGTGGCTGATGAGGTGCGAGAGGGGCTGTTCCGCCTCGATTTCGACGCCCGGCACTTCGGCCCGCAAATCCGCCAGCACCGTTTTCAGAAATTCGTCGCGCTGCGTACCGGCATTCGGGTTCATGGTCAGAATATACTCACCCAGGTTGACCGGCTGGGCGTGCTCGTCCAGTTCGGCGCGGCCCGTGCGACGCGCAAAATGCAGAACGGGGCCATTGGGGTTTTGCGGTGACGTCTGCATGGTTTTCAGTTTCGCATCGATCACGGCCGACACATCATTGGACGCCTTGAGTGACGAACCGCCGGGCAGAGCGACGTTAATCTGCACGCTGCCTTCATCGAATTTTGGAAGGAAGTCGGCTCCCAGGCGCGTGAGCTGCCAGGCGCTGAAGCCGACGAGAATCCACGTCACGAGCAGCAACACGCCTGCGTGGCGCAGACTGAAGCGGATGAGGTGGCTTGCCACCGATTTCAGCCACCGCAGCAGGAACCCATCGTGGTGGCCATGCGTGGCCTTCGACTGCGGCAGAAGATAATACGACAGAACCGGCGTGACGGTTAGCGATACCACGAGCGAGGCCAGGATCGACACAATGTAGGCGATGCCCAGCGGCGTGAATAGTCGGCCCTCGACGCCGGACAGTGCGAACAGCGGCATGAATGCCAGAATGACCACGGCCGTGCCGAACACAATCGCCGAGCGGATTTCACGACTGGCCTCGTACACGACCAACAGAGCCGGTTTCGGCACCGGCGAGGCGTTATTCTCGGAGAGGCGCCGGAAAATGTTCTCCACGTCCACGATGGCGTCGTCCACCAACTCGCCCATTGCCACCGCGATCCCGCCCAGTGTCATCACGTTGATGGACAGTTCCATGCCTGTGAGCATTCCAATCAACCGGAATACCAGCGTCGTGATAACGAGCGACAGCGGAATGGCTGTCAGCGTGATGAATGTGGTGCGGATGTTGAGCAGGAACAGGAAGAGCACGATGACGACCAGGACGGCCCCAATGACGAGCGCCTCCTCCACATAATAGATGCCCCGGTCGATGAAGCCTTTGAGTTGGAACAGATCGGTATTGATGACAAGGTCGGCCGGTAACGTGGTCTCGGCGTCGCGAAGGGCTGCCTTGACCTGATCGGTGAGCTTGCGCGTATCCGCATGTGGCTGTTTGACGATGGTGATGACGACGCCCGGATTGCCGTCAATGCTGGCGTCTCCGCGCTTGGGGGCCGGCCCTTCCTTGACAACGGCCACCTGCCCCAGCAGCACTGCACGGTCGGCGATCATCTTGACTGGCGCCTTGATAAGGTCCTGGACCACCTGCTGTGGCAGTGGCCCCAGCCGTCCGATGATCCGCACCGGACGTTCGCTCTGGCCCTCTTCCAGAAAGCCGCCGCTGGCGTTCAGATTGTTGGCCTGGATCGCCGCTTCGATCTCTTGCAGCGATACGTTGTACTCCTGCAATTTGGCTGGATCGACCAGCACCTGGTACTGCTTCACGTCGCCCCCCATGATGATCACCTCGGCGATGCCGGGCAGTTTCAACAGTCTCGGTCGGATGATCCAATCGGAGGTCGTGCGCAAATCCATGCGCTCTTCAAGGGGCGTGCGGAACGTCGCCGTCTGAGGGCGTCCCTGGCAAGTGAACGCGGCGGTACGGCCGGGCAGTTCCCCTACCCACGCCAGATTCTGAATCTCGACCCGCTGCCACGCCGCCGGCCGATTTCGCTCGTGGGGTCGCCAGACAACAACGTCGGGTTTGCCATTGACCTCGATTCGTTCCGCCAGCAGTCCCGAGCTGCCCACGGGCACAAGGTCGCCGTCCTGCGGTCCCTTGCGGCGGTACAAACCGACGTGCAGGATCTGCCCCATGATCGACGCAGGGGGCGTCATCTGAGGACGTATGCCCGGCGGCATGGGCACGTTCGCCAATCGCTCCATGACAACCTGTCGGGCGTAACGAATCTCGGTCCGCCAATTGAACTCGACATAGATCACATTCATTCCCTGGCTGGATTGGCTGCGGACGGCCTCCACGCCGGACGCTCCAAGAATGGCCGTTTCGATGGGCAGGGTGACGAGCGTTTCGACCTCCTCCGAGGACAGGCCGGGGCATTCGGTAAGGATCACCACGCGCGGCCGGTCGAGATCGGGGAACACGTCGATCGGAATTGACGTCGTCAGATAGCCGCCGTACACGAGCACCACAAGGCACGCGGCGAGGACCAGCGTCCGATAGCGAAGCGAAAGTCGAATGACGGCGTTGAGCATGAATGAACCTGCTACCTGGCTTCGTCTTCGTTCTTGTGGAGGCTGCCATCCGCGTGGATGTGAAATCCCTTGGGCACTTCGCTCGAACCGGCCTTCGCCATGCGATTGAATTGCGCGGCCGCATTGCGGACGACCGCCGGAATCGTCCAACGTTCTTCACCCTTCTTGTGAGTCGGCAGCGAGCCGTCGTTGGCAATCACGACTCGACTGCGGTCCTGCAACAACACGTGCACGGGCTTTCGCTCGAAAGTGTTCACGTTCTGCGTGAAGACAAACGCCTCAGCGCCCTCGCGGACGACCGCATCGGCGGGCAACGTGAAGACGTTTTCGAGCTTCTCCACGCGGACGTTCAATCGCACCTTCTGGCCGGGCCGGAATCTCCACAGCAATTGCGGCTTCTCTCCGCGCATGATTTTCTTGGACTGATTTTCCAGGGGGATGAGAAAAGCGAACGTCCGCATTACCGGGTCGATCGTGTTGGCAATTTGTTGAATAAGAAAGTTCTGCTCGATCGCCGGCCATTCGGCTGCGGCAGCTTCCTGAAAATCGACTTCCACCGGCCAGGCTTCCTTGATGCTGCGTTCCAGCAGTAATGTCTCGTCGCGGAATGCCCGGCCTTCGATCGCGAGCGCCTGGTGATTGGACAGATCGCAGAGCGTCGTGCCAACCTGCACTTGCTGACCGGGTTCGCATTTCAAATCCTGCAACTCGTAGATCACAGGCGACACGACGGATGTCGGCGAGCCTGACTCCGATTCGGTCGCGACACAGCGCGAAGTCTGACCGGTTACTTGCGACGGCACTGCGATGGGGATTTCTCGAACAAAACTCCCCTCCGCAACCCCCTCGACGTCGTTCGCCGACAAACCACGATTGAGGAGTTCATTTCGGCTGGATTCAACCGCCACTTCCAATCGCTTAATCTCGCTCTCGACCTCAATCAGACGAGCCTCGGGAATCGCCGGGCCGACCGACGCCAAACGCTCACGCCGAGCCTGGGCCAGCTTGATGTTCTCGGTGGCTTTGTACAGTTCCGTTTGGGCCTGGTGGATTGGATCGCTCGTCAGGCGAAGCGTGAACAGCACGTCGCCCGCTTGGACGATATCGCCGGGCACGTGCCAGATCTGGTTGATGACCCCCGTTGCCGGCGCGACGACCTCGCGGTCGCTCACTCCCGGTCGATCCACCACCATGCCCTGGACGGTGATCGTTTTCCAAAAATCGTCGGCCTTCAAAGGCTTTGCCGTCAGTCCCAGATTCCTTTGGGCCTGCTCGCCGACAATGATCTTCCCGGTTGATGCGGTTTCCTTGGGCGGCGCAACCGACTCCGACGCGCTGCCAGGCGCTTGCGGCAGCCACGCTCCGCGCGACAAGTAGCCCACGGCAGCCACCCCGAGAACCAGGGCGATGACCGAGAGCGGTTTCACGAATCGACGGGTGTTCATGGTTTTTCCTTACGGCACGATGGCGGCACGGCGGCGACATGGGGCAAACGCTGCGCGAGGCGTCGTGGCGAAATTGGTTAATCAACCAGGGATCTATATCAAGGCCAGTTGCAACGTAACGATGACAATGGAACTACGAGCGGAGAACCGCGCGGCGTCGCCCAGAAAGGGCGATAAGAAGATCACGATAACTGTACGCCCGAGCGCTCATGGCGCGCAGCGTCACACAGCGAGTCGGCAGCGACAGGAATACTGGAGAATTGAGGCAGAGCCGGTACGGCCGTCAAGAAGTCATGGCCTTCGACAGCAAGCAGCGCCAACCACGCGGTGCCAAACGAAGCCCCAGTTGGCGTAGCGAGTATTGTGACGTCCAGCGGTCGGACAATCACCATTTCTTGTGGGCCGCTAAACTCATGACTCGACTCGTCTTCGTCGGACGGCGCAGGAAGGGTGAAGTTCAGGCCGAACCACGAAAAGTGAAGATGGCGAGTGCTGCTCGAGCAGCGGTCCGCCGTCTTGGTCGGATGAACTCCCCGCTCGTTTCGTTGGTCCTGGCCTGCGTGGGAGTGTTGATGGCCTGGATGCTCGTGAAGGTCTTGCTTCTTAGCCCGATGCTCGTGAGGGCGTTCACCATCCTCGTGTGCGTGGCAAACTCCCGGCGCGCCATTGCTTGCCAGCACCACAGATGCCGCTAACAGAAGCCGCCCAGCGATTTCAAAGCGGACAGTCAACATGCACGCCACTCAAAGCTCCTCTCATCACCTCTAATAATGGTAGCACGCGCCGGCCAACGGGACAACACCAGTCACGGTTCGCCGGGCAAGAGAGAGTATTCATCTGCGAGCCGCGAATAATGCCGAGATACCCAACTTTACCTGGGGAACTTCAACGGCGACTGGCCGTGCTTGGCGCGCAGCTTGTCGATCTGCTTGTGCACAGCCGGGAAGCTCACCAGCCATCGCTCCATGCGGCGTTTGCCTGGCAGGTTTACCAGCCATAGTCCCAGCAGCAGCAGCATCACGCCAGGACCGGGGACCAAAAGCATCACCCCGCCAATGAATAGAAAGACCATGCCGACGAAGTTCTTCAGGATCAAGAGCGTCCAGCGGACGACCGGATGCTGATCGAACCACCAGCCGTCGTCATGGCCGTCGCGCACCAAATAGTCGGCCGGCATGTAAATGACGGCGTACCGCATGGCTACTACGCCCATCAACAACGCGACCAGCGAAATTGTCGTCAAGGCGACACTGTAGCCAACGAGATGTTCTTTCCAAGCCACTGCCATTCTCTCCGGCGAAAGTGTCTTCAAGCCAGATTGTACTCGACCTCGGGCACTCTCCCCACGCCAAGTCGGGTTGCCGGTGGCGGACCTTTCGTGTCTGATCTCTGCCATGCTGCAGACCTACCTGATTCTATGCGCAAGCGCCGTGGCGGGGGGAATGGTAAATGCCGTGGCCGGCGGCGGCACGTTGCTGACGTTTCCGGCGCTTATACTGGCGCTCGGATCAACCGCGGAAGCCACCGTGATCGCCAATGCCACCAGCACCTTGGCGCTCGTGCCCGGCTCGATCGCGTCCGTTTGGGGCTATCGCCGCGAAGTAGTTCACATGCGGAAATGGGCCATGCTGCTGGCCTGGCCCAGCTTGCTGGGCGGTTGCGTCGGCGCTTCGTTGATGGTGGGGCAACCAGCTTACGTATTTGCCAATCTGGTCCCCTGGCTGATCCTGGCAGCGGCCTTGCTCTTCGCCCTGCAACCGCAGATCGCCCAATGGACCGGCGTCGGCCAGCATCACCAAGCGCCCACGATTCATTCGCTGGTGGGCATCGTGGGCTTTCAATTTCTGGTGTCGGTGTACGGCGGTTACTTCGGCGCGGGCGCGGGCATCCTGATGCTCAGCGCTTTGGCGATGATGGGCTTTGAAAACATCCACCAAATGAACTCGCTCAAGTCGAGCTTGGGAACACTCATCAACCTGGTGGCCGTGATCGTGTTCATGGTCGGTAATCGCATTGATTGGCACTACGCGATCGCGATGGCTATCTCGGCGGCGATGGGCGGCTATCTCGGCGCCAGTGTTGCCCGTCGGTTGGATAAGCGGCTGGTCCGCAATGCGGTGGTGGTGATCGGTTTCAGCCTGGCGGCATTTTATTTCTACCGGCAGTGGAGCGCGAGTTCGTAAAGGAAGATTCCGGCGGCGACGGCGACGTTGAGGGAGTCGGTGCCTGGAGCCATCGGGATTGCCACTCGGTGTTCGCACAAGCCAACTAAATCCCGATCGAGGCCGTGGCCTTCGCTGCCGAAAAGTAAGGCCAGTCGATCGGGGCGTGGAAGATTGCCAAGCGGCGTGGCGTCCGTATCGAGGACCGTGGCCCAACGCTCGAAGCGCCAGTGGTCGGCCATCCGCTTGAGGTCGCTGGCAATGTCGTCGGAGATTGCAATGGGCATTCGCAGCGACGCGCCCATGGAAACACGCAGCACCCGCCGCGAAAACGGATCGGCGGTCTTGTTGCCAAGCACCGCGCCAACTGCGTTAAAGGCACTCGCAATACGCAAAATCGCTCCGAGATTCTCGGGGTCTTGTACGTCCGGACAGACAACGATCGTGCCCCGCAGGCCGAGCCGATCGCACAGATGATCGATCGCCAGCGGAGGCCTCCGCTGGCCGCAGGCCAGAACGCCGCGGTGAAAATTGAAACCGAGGATCTGCTCAACCCAGTCGTCGGGCACCACATAAACGGGCGCGGCGCCTGCGAGCGAAATGTATTCGTCCGCCCATCGCTCGCCGACGAGCAGTGATACAACCGAAAAATCACTTTCAATCAGCCGCTGCGCCAGCCTGGCCCCCTCGCAAACGAACAAACCTTCGCGTCGCGCGGCATTCGTTTCCTTGAGCTGCCGATAGGCTGCGATGCGTGGGTCGTCGATCGAGGAAATGGCAAAGCGGGGCATGGCCGAAATGTGGCACGCATCAACTGGCCACGCGAAGGGGTCGTTGAAGTTTCGCCTTGATGTGGCATCCGGTCACCGCCGGAAGGCGTAACTCCCAAAGACCCTAGAACCGGATCACCACGCCCGTGCCGGTGAAGAAATCGTCCGCCGGCTCGTTCAGGCCCAGTCCAGCGCGAATGTCGAATTGCAGGTTGTTGGTGATTGGAAACGTGAGGCCCGCATCAAAGTAGTACTCCGGCAACGCCGTTGAAGCGCCGCTGGGGAACAGTCCAAAAAACTCGGCGAAAGCGCCCAGGTGCTCGGCCAGCGTGTAGCCGATGGTCCACGATTGGGCAACTTCATAGTAGTTCGATCCATCTTCGTCCACGGCCTTGTTGATCTGCGTACTGCCCGCGGTGGAAATAGACTCGCTCAAGTCCCAGCCGTAAAGCCAATTGACGCCTCCGAGAACCTCGCCGGCCGTGGAAGCTTCAGCGCCGGAGGGGACGGTCATCTGCGGCATGATGCACATTTCTGGCAGCAGGCCGTCTTGCTCGGTAAGCGCCAGCTTGATGCCCAGGTACAGATCCTCCGCGCCGGTCTCGGAAGTAATCGGCACACCGCCCACGGTCACACCTTGCGAACCGTGGTTGTACGCGATCCGCCATTCGAACCAATCAGCGAACATGCCGATGCGAAACAGCGCCTCGGGATAGGAGTGGCTTTGTGTTTCGCTGTTGCCTTCGCGGTCGTGGATGAAGGTATAGCCCATTTCGATCTGGGTCAGCCCATGCCCGACGGTGGATGAACACTCAGTAAAGTCGGGCCGATCGCTTGCGAGCGGCTGTTCGCTTTTTGGCTCGGCATCCGAAGGCGGCGCGCCGTTCCAGCGGAAGAGTGTCTGGTAGCAACAAACCTCCTCCGCGATTGCAAGCGGGTTGCCCCAAAGGGCACAAACGGTTGAAATAAGTATGTGCCGCAGCCGGCGCATCTTCCATTTTCCTTGGTGCGTAACGAAGGGTGGGCCTGCGCTGGTCCCGCTCCTCTATCGCCCAATGCGTAAATTACAGATATTGGCGATATCACTCGTTTCGACCAGGGCGCTGATTTTGATTAATCAAAAGTTGTCTTGGAAGACCACTGCCCGCATGTGCAATTCTGGCAATCCCGCAAAACCATGCTTCGCTGCAAAGTGCCAGTAACCGTTCACGGTTCCGGGACCGGCTCATTACCCCGGCGAATTCAGCTGCCAAACTGCTAGCGGCCGCCGTCCTGGCGCCCTCGGCCACGTCCGCGGTGAGCAGGGCGAGATTCCGGAGACCTTGTGCGCGCTTCCAGGTTGACGCTGACGATCAGTCCGATCGCCTCGTTCCACGAAGGTACCGTGCGATGGCTCTTATCGAGTTCATGGCCGACGTCATCCGCGTCCTCGTCATCGCCATGCTCGTCGTCCCCGGGAAGCTGCGCGAGGTTATCCGAGGGATGCCGGGCTTCCTCGCTATAGTCGTCCGCGGCTTCTTGATCGCGAGTTGATTCAGCGCGCGGGCGACGGGCATCGCCTTCGCTTCGTTCGCGACGGCCACGACGTCGGCCGCGGCGGGGCTCGCCTTCTTCGTCCGCTCGAAGCGCGGGCGGACGGTCCAAGTCGTCGCCGAATGGTTCATCGCTTTGGTCCGTCAATGGTTCATTGTCGCCGTGACTTTGGAATGGCTCGGCATGCCACGGCTTATCCGACAGATCGAGCGTTTCGGAAGACTGGTCGCCGGCGGCGGAACGCGGCGATTCCAAAGATCTTTGCTCTCTTTGACGCGAACGTCCTCGGCCACCCCGGCGTCGGCGCCTGCGCCGGGGCCGATCTTCGTCTTCGCCATGGCCAGCCCGGGAAGCGTCCTCGGCCGACGGAATCTCATCGCCACGATCGTCGAAAGGCTCGAAACCTGCGTCCGGTGTCTTGGCGTCCAATTCTGCAGCCGGTTCGCGGCGCTGCGGCGGGCGAGGTCGATCCGGACGCTCGATTCGCTCGGGTCGATCGATCCGCTCAGGTCGCTCCGTTGGCTCGGTCCGCTGCAAACGTGCCGGCGGCGCGGAACTTGCGAATGTCGGCGGGACGGGGGGCGCCGTGCGCGCCGTTTGTGCCGCTGCCGCCGGTGGCGGACTTGCCATCTTTGGCGGCGCCGGTGGCCGGGCGGCCGCGGCAACCACGGTGGGGTCGAGCCCAAGATCGCCCGCCAGGCGCGACCAGTCGGTCGAAGGCCGTTGTGGCTTTGGTGCGGCGGGTTTCGGCGGTGGCCGCAATGGCGGCGGCGTGGCCGACTTTGGTTCGGAGGGCATCGGCGGGACCGGATTGATACCTAGTTCCGACGCCAATGCACCCCAACGGTCCGAACTGCTCATGGCTGTAACCTTTTGCGGATCAAACCCTAAACGACAGTCAAGACGCTATTATACAATTTGCTGCGTCGAATCGAAAGGAGTCTTTGCATGGCAAATTCCGTCACGGATCACGGGCCGCACGTTGAGGACGTGGAACTGCGGGGCCACATTGTTGATAGCTTGATCCTGCCCAAGGTGCTGGATCTGATCACGACCGGGGGTGGTGCATTTCGCATCAAGCGGATTGCGATCGGCCAGAACCGAGCCGATCCGAGCTATGCACTGCTCGAAGTGACGGCCCCCTCCGCCCCTCTGCTGCAAGCTATTCTTGCCCAGATTAGCGATCACGGCGCGACGCCGGTCGAGTTGACCGATTGCCAGCTCATCGCCGCCGACATGCACGGCGCGTTTCCCGAGGGATTTTACAGCAGCACCAACCAGCGTACGGAGGTGCGCGTGGGCGGGCACTGGGTG
>SXGT01380466.1_pt1 | contig 21179 bp, 22 predicted proteins | sample 3176221 | NCBI WGS metagenome assembly SXGT01 (sample SAMN11356862, study PRJNA531348) | freshwater metagenome | isolation source: freshwater sample F1-120 | place: China: Fuxian Lake, Yuxi | collected 2017-12-25
AAAATAAAAATAAATAAATAACCTTTAAACTTTTTAAAATAATTTTATTTAAGTGCCATAGCGAGCAGTCATGTAAGTATTGTAATCCTCCTTGCTGAGATACTCATCAATTCGTGGTTGCTCGAGACGGCAGGAGAAGTTGACTTGTTCTGTGTGGCTGGTATACTCCCGCGTGTGTGTTGCAGTAAAGAATCCGCATTGCTTTTCCAAAACAAACGGCCCTCGGAAGTCCACGGTGATCTTGATCAGTTTTTTCGCCCTGTACTTGCGGGTGGCAATATTCCTGACCTTCTCCATCTGCACCCCCAGAACAGAGCACACAAAAGGGATGACCTTGTCTTGGTGGGACTCAAACTTGTCAAACTCCTTCAGGACCAGGATGGACAGCGATATTAGGTAGGGGGTCCTTGTAGGTTCAAGGGCAATTCGACAAGCACCATGTTCCTCAGCCGGTTGCCGTTCCAGGTCGACTGTCCATTGAGAGTGTAGAAGGCGATACTCCAGATGCTCAGCTGCCATTTTTTTTCCACAAGAAATTTTCAAACGTCTTTTCTCAAAGAAAATTTTAAGGTAAATGACAATCAAAATAATTTTTCTGCTGTTTCCCAAAATTTAGAAAAATATGTGTTTATTTACTAATTTACTGATGACGTCACCAAAATTTTAGCGGAAAAAGACTAATTTACTGATGACGTCACCAAAATTTTAGCGGAAAAAGAAAATCTTATTTTGTTAATTATAGAAGCAAATCTAACAGAGGATCAGCGAGCAGCTCAGCGTTAGGTACTGCTAGGTACAAAGGTACGCTGTTTTAAAATAAAAAAAAATTAATTAAACAGGTAATTATTGCCTTACGTTTTATTGTGTTACTGGGCTGCATACCATAAAGGCTGCTCATAATTTCTTTCATTCTTTAGGTTTAGATGCTAAAATATAAGCCTTTCCTTGCTTTCTCCTGCTCCTTTCTTTGCTTTCTCCTGCTCCTTTCTTTCCTCTCTCGTTTTATTTTTTTCTGCAAGTTTTCTGCTACTACTCTTGTTGTTGATTGAGCATTGGCTGCAGCGTTTAGTTTAGTGGCATCTTTTAAAGAATACAGAAGCAGCTTACAGATAAGTACGCAATGGATTCAGATTCAGGTTCTGATGACGATGATGATGATGATGAAGATAATAAACAACACCGCAAAAAAAAGAGGCAAAAAAAAAGAAGCCAACAGCAATTAACAGTCTCCAAATTAGATGGTTCTTTAAATATGGATCATGACAACCAAGAGTTACATCGCTTAAATCGTTGGTTAAAAACACAATCAAAAGATCCACCAGGTACACAATATTTTATTATTAATAATTGATATTTGCTGCTATATTAAATAAAAATTTTTACATTGCAGTTGATTCTTTCAATAAGGAAAAAGATGAGTTGATTCGTTTAAACAACTGGCTACGTAAGCAACATTCCAATAAACTTTCAGCCAATTTTTCTTCAAATACAGAGGCTCAGCAGCCAGGTTACAATAATTTTAATAACATCAGTAGTCTAAAATTTGAATTATTAATTATAACCTGTTACATAATTCTAGAGCAAACAGCTAGGCAAGCTGAACAACAATTAAATGCAACTAGTTCTAAAAAACTAGAGGACACAATTACTGCTGCTCCAAATGCTATTGGACATGGACAGCGGCAACCAAACAGTTAGATATTAATTAGAAAAAATTTAACAAGAAAATATTTTTAAACCAACTAGCTCTACTGTTTTAAATTTTTAGATCCACCAACTTTTCCTATTCAACCAAATCAAAAAAGAAAAATAATAACTGAGCAACAAAGCCTGGCATCTGCATCAACTGTAAAGAGAATTCGAACACGAAGCCGAGAAGCAAACGCTAAGGACTTTCAACAAAATTTGGAAGCCGGTTCAGAGCCAACATCAACCGGAACACAAGGTTTAGTAGAAGTAAATATTCAACCTTCAAGTTTTTCAAATGGAAAAAAGTTAACCTTCTTTGAAAACCAAAGTCTCAAATTGACAATTGAAAAGACCCATTACAAAAGAGGAACTCGATTTTCCTACATGGACTCTCTGTTTAATATTAAACTGGAACCCAAAATTAATGCAAAGTTAACCCTTTACTTCAAAGATCTTTTAGAAATCTTAGACTTGGGATTAAAGCACATTTTGAAAGAGCTAATATTATATTTTCCCAACAACCCAAATGCCTTGACTTTTTTGACTTTATTTCAAAATGGAATGACCAATGGCCTATCTACAGGTGGTTTTGACTTATCTGAAAATTCAGACCAGCTTGTCAACAAGTTAATGCAAATTCTTTACAACTTTATGCTGTCAAGTCAAGATCTAGCAGTTAATGAAGGCTTTAAGATTTTTGTTGATGTGTATTCCAAAGATCACCAGCGAAGCACTAAAAAGAAAGTAATTTATAAAGGCCGAATTGGTAGAATGGACAATGAATTAGGAAGCTATTGGTCAATTGACTTAAGGCAATCCCTTATTGATAAACATAAGTTTTTAAAAGACAAATGTTTGCTCATTGCAGTCATTTTTGGCCACTTACAAAATTGTTACTTTGAAAGTAATTATAAAGATCAAAAATTTGTTAATGCCCAACGAATCACAAATTCTTGTGTTTATAAACAAAACATGGCACTGAATATTCTAAAACAAGAATACGACTGTCTTGAGAAAGAACTTGAAAAGAGAAACTGTGACTTTAATTCCGATTTGGAAATTCTTGCTCCAATTTTACACGATCTCTATCAATGCCAGCTGGTTGTATTTTCTGCTCGCAACTATCGCATTCATTACATGTTCCCAAAAAATTTTGACGAAACGCTAAGACCCATTTTTTTATTTGACACAAATCAGTCTTTGTCATCTGACAAGCACAATGTAACTTCTTCTTCCATCCATCACATCATTTTTATAAGACACCTAGTGGCTTTCTTTCGAGCAACAAAAACCAAATCATGCTTTTATTGCAAATCGGTTTTTAAAAAAATTGCTGCTTATCATAGGTGCCTAGCTAGGCAAACTTGCTTTGCGTGTAAACGATACGCTGTACAAAGACACAGAAATCCACATCAAATGCTTGCTCAAATGTTTTGTTTTGGAGACCAAAGTCTACAGGTTTTTTACAAACAGTGTGCAGTTTGTAATTTAAAATTGCTGGACAAAGCTTGTGCCAAAGCTCATGCTATCTTATGTGGAAACAAGGGATGGTTAGGATACAAATGTCCAAGATGCAACAAATTTATAAGCAGATCCAAAAATGTCGACAGGGGATGCTTAGTGACAGAGTTTCACACCTGCGGAGAAGTTTTGTGCAAAACTTGCAAAAGGTACTTTTCTTTTAATGACGAACATCTTTGTGCCCTCAATAAGTACTACTTTCCTAATGACAACAAAAGCTTAGTTTTTTTAAATGTAGAGTTTATCTTTGATGAGAGGGAATCAATTGGCACAAATGAAGAGCCTAATATTTTTTCAATTTACAAAGAACGAAAAGCAAAGTCCGGCATTTTTGACTTCTACGAGGTTTCAGACTTTTGCACTACATTTGAGACTACCTTGGACATTTTACAAACAAAACATTTGGAAGAAACAAATCAAGCCAATGCTCAAAAAGCTATAATAACTACTGAATTTATGTCCAAAGTTAGAAAATTACAGGACAAAGAGGCAAACACCCCTAGCGAAAAATTTGTCAAACTTGTCACTTCTTGGTCTGAGATAGTTGTCATCTGTTCTGACAATGATGGGTTTGTCTTTAACGCTGTAATAAAAGCCTTTTTGAAAGCAAACATAAACATTAATATTTTCACAAGAAACAAAACTTTTTTTTCATGTTCAATTCCCGAGCTAAATATCAGAATATTAAATTTGAAAAACTATCTTCCTGGCAACCAGAATGAAATTGCAAAGTTCTTAAAAGTAGACTTTACCGAAACTTTTTTTCCTACAAAAATGAATAAAAAAAATTACTATTTTTATAGTGGTTCTGTGCCAAGCCTTGAGACCTTTGATGTTTCCTTTGACACTGAAGATGTTCTTAAAAGGAAAGCCGCATTTGTAGAAAACTACAGTGGTATTTGGAATTTTCAAACAGAAATAAAAAAGTACTCAAGGCAAAAAGTACATTTGATGGCAGCAAACACCTGTTCATTTTTAAAGGAAATGACCAACTTTCAAATGAAACTTTTTTGCATAGTTTCCTCTCAAAATCCAAACAAATCAAAACTACTTTTTCCATTTTCCAACAATATCTGCACAATGTCAGGATTTGTTTATAAACTTTTCAAAGGTTTATTTTTAAATGACGAAGACATCTTTGTTGTAGACCATGAATATCACGTTCCCTCAAGAAAAGTTAGCCAAACTGAGTACAAGTTTTGCAAATATATGGAATTCAAATTTCCAGATGTTAACTTTATCCACAACTTTTCAAATCCTGCCGGACAATCCTTTTTTAAAGAATGTATTCCCGACATTTACATTCCTGAATACAAAACCGCAATTTTTGTCAATGGGTGCTATTTTCACGGACATTATTTCTTAAATGATGAAAAATCAAATTTCACGGATAGCTTACATTGCTTAAACTCCAACAAGAACTTAGACACCTTTAATGAGATAACTGATTGCTTTCCAGATCAAACTCATTGCATAATGAGCAAGCCTTTTTTACCAGACAAGGTAAATAAAAAACTGAACAAAACTTATTTTGAAATTCAGGAAGAGTTCCATCAAAAAGTTGAATCTTTAAAAAAAAACAATCCTGATAGAATCAAAAATGTTCAAGTAATTTGGGAATGCTTTTACAACAAGCTGTTGTCAAAGTCTTTAACACATCAAAAGTTTATGTCTAGCTTTATCAAACATCCGCTACAGAGGCTTTTACCTAGAGATTGCAGCACAGGTGGTCTTGTCCAAGCCTTTGCTTTAAAATGGACTAAAAAATTATTTTCCAAAGAAACTCTTTTTTGTTGTGACATTAACGGGCTGTACTCTTACTCTGCTATCAACAACAATTTTAATGTGGGCAAATATACCATCATTATGGGAAAATTAATTAACAATTTGAGTATCAAGGACAACTTGTTTTTCTATGAGGGAAAAAAAGTTTATGGAGTTGCTCAAGTAAGAGTTTTAGCTCCTAAAAACCTGTTTTGCCCATTTTTGGTTTTTAAGAACAAACAAAGTTCATTCTTAACTCTTTGTCAGAGGTGTACATTAAAAAAGATTCGCAAGTGTAAACATTCTGATACTCAGCGGGAATTCTATGGAACTTACTTTATTGAGGAATTAGAATTTGCTCTTTGTTTGGGTTATCAAGTCACAGCTGTTTTTGAGTGCCATGCCTACTTTGACCAGAAGCCAATTTTTCGAAAGTTCGTTTCCATCTTGAACTATTTTAAGACAAAGCACTCAAGTTATTTAGAAAATATAGTCAAATCCGAAAAAAATTCATATTGCCAATACTTAAATGAAAAAATGAAGCTTGAAATGCCATTTCTGTTAACAACAGAAGGCCAACAGAATGACTTTAAAAAAATGCTGTTTAAGCTTATGGCCAATTCACTTTTTGGCAAACTTCAACAAAGACAAGATAAAATGGAAAACCACATTTTTACCGACGACGATGAACTAAATCAATTCATAGAAAAGCACAAAAATGAAGTCCAATCTATAGAGTGTTATGAGGACATTCTTTGTCAAGTGTCTATAAATCCAGACAAAAAAAAAATCAATACTTCTCTAAATACAAACTGCTACCTTGGAGCAGAGATTGTGGCAAAGGCGAGAATTTATTTTTACAAACAGATTCAAAAAGTTCTTTCGATTGACCAGTCCACTCTATATTACATTGACACAGACTGTATTTTTTTCAGTCTACCAAAAGACATCCCCAATCCCCTAATTGTTTCTGATGCCGTTGGCGATTTTAAAAATGTTTATGACAACATTACAAACTTTTACTGCCTTGGCCCTAAGAACTACGTGTTATCTTACTTGAATAAAAACAAAGAAAAAGTTATCACCAAAGTCAGCGGTTTAAATTTGACATCTTTCAAATTACAAAATTCTTTAAACCCTGTTTTATACAAGTATTACTTGTCATCTTTTTTGAAACACAAATTTAAAAGCAGTAAAGTACCTCAGCCCAGAATCAAAAGATTAAAAACTAAATTTTCCAACAAATTGACCATCGAAATGGTGACTTTTTCAAATAAGCTCCATATTCAAAGATATGTAAATAATCGCTCCCTAAAATTGCAAACATTTCCATATGGTTACTAAATAAATGTTCTTAAAACTTTGTTCATTTCATTTTTTTGTTTGAATTTACAATTCAAGCTTTTTATTTTATGCTAATGATTAATAAATGATTTCGATAACAAGCAGCCATAACATCCCTACTTAGTTTTCTTGTCTAATCAAATATATTCATGATAAAATGGGTTGCTTTTCGACTCTTGACTAGCTCGTGTTTATAACTCTATGCGCTCCTGAACTCAGTTCAAGATAACTAGCCTGCAGCAGATGAAGGGGAGAAACTCACTCGAGGAAGGAAGGAAGCTGAATGACTCTGCAACAGCTGACTCTGGACAGACTCGTCCAGCAACAGCTGACTCGGAGGATCGAGCTTGAGCTCGATCTGATCTCGCGACGTGATAGATCCAAAAGTCGATTTTTCACTCCACTAAATCGTTCTATCGAACTCTAGTTACGTGAAAAATCTCACTTTTTGGTAAAATTTTGCATTAGACGATTTAACTGCTGCCTGTTTGGAAAAGAGAAAGCCATTTTTAGCTTTCTCCTGGGATGTTAGTCAAAGTTTTTGAGTTTGGTTGTTGGTTAGCAGCAGCAGCATATTTGGCAAAAGGAAAAATCAAAATGGTTTCGCAACTCATAGCTAATTCGCATTTTATTTTAAATGTCAAAAACAGTGACATTTGTGTTGGGGCTTTTACAAATTATCTTCTTATTGGTGTCATTGAGAAGTCATCATTTCAAGAAAAATCTATCAAAGTCCCACTTAAATGTGTGCCAAGATTAAAAAGTGATTTTTTAGACGGACTAAATTTTTTTGATTTTGAGAGTACCCTGGATAAAGATTATGGCGGTGACTGTTTTCAAGATTACAAATGGAAAGGACACTATGCCGATGGCAAGAAAAAATTGACATTTTTTGAAAATGATGAAAATTTATTTTCATTAAATTCAAGTGGGTTTCTAAGTTTGTTGAGATGCTTTTCAAAAGTGTTGCCCTTTACATTTCTATTTACAAACATTGATATTTATTTTTGTGTAACTGTTACTCGGAACGAAGAATACTTTGTCGAAATTTCCAGCAATCAAAGCAAATTAGAAAAACTAATTGATGATGTTTGTAAATGTTACCCAAAAGAGGTAAACTTTGCCACTCGATCAACCTTAAGCCTTATATTTTCATACTACAAAGAAGAACTTAATTGTCTTATTTGGCTAAATGAGTATGGAAGTTCGGTCTAATTGGCTGCTAGCTAGTGCAAAACAACTCATCTATTTTTTAAATTACCTTATCACGTCTTTTTATCTTTTTAAAATTAATTCAAAAAAGGTATACGCATCTAGTCACCCTGTTTCCAGGCAAAAGCTTCAAAACAAAAGGGCGCAATCGGCTTTTGCAAAAGCCTGTGCAGGCTTAGCGCAAATAGATATCGGTGAGTCTAGTCTATTAGATATCAGTGATAAACATTTAAAATTAGAGATGACGGATATCTATGTATTTATAACTTTATAAATGTTTTTATTAAGAGAAAACTATCAACTAACCTCTAATTTTGTCAGGTGCAATTGGCGCAATTATAATTGGCGCAAAAATGTTTAAGTATAGGTGACACTAAGGAGTTGGAATCGAGCAGCGTGCCTGCAAGGGTCTTCTCAGTTGTTGTCTTATTTAGTTTAAGTTAGTTTAACTTAACTTTAGTTACACAGTTATTTATTAAACATGTTGGTCTTGAGCTTTATTTTATTTTTCAACTTGTTTGCGACTGGCAACTCTTTAAATTACACTGGTCCTTGCGTAGGATTTTGGGACAGGTAAGCAGGCCCTACTCACTTTTTAATACAAATAAATCTAATAAAAAGTGCTTGATAATAATTACAGCTCGAATCCCAAGCGATTTTGCACCATTTACGATCGACAAAATTGCGAAAATGCCCTCGAAATTACATCTTGCGCAGTTTTGGATTCCAGGCGACGGTTACTTACGCATTGATTAATTTTCTAAGCGATATTTTATATTTGATTCATTAGCTGCTATGTTATACCTTTTAGACAACCGTGCTATAGATATAGATGTCCCTCGGCAGCAGCTCCAACAACTCCAACAGTAGCCCCACCTGCTTTTCCAACCCGAGTTCCGACAGCAGCTCCAACAGCAACAGGTACTGGTAGTTTTGAAATCTGTATTAGCTTTGAAGCTTATGTCTCTTAAAAATGTACTTTTAAAAATAGCTGCTAGAATAACAATGTAATTCTGTTAAGTAGCAGCCAACTTAAGTTAAAAATTTTTTTTAGATTCGAACTTAGTTTTGAATAATGAAACACGAGCTTTGTTTGGTGCTGAAAATGACACTTCTAGTTCTCATATTACTGATAAAAGCTCAGCTAGCTCAGCAAGCAACTTAAATATCACCCAAAAAATTGACGAAATTTCCAACTCTGGAATCAACTTTAAAGAAATTCAGCAAGCAGATGACGGTATTTATTTATTATACTAGTATAAGCAGCAGCCAACAAGGGAGTTTTGAGGGGGGCACCCGCTTAAGCTACGCTACAATTAACCTTAATATAATTTAAAATACATTTTCAGAAACAAGTAAAATTAATGATTTTACTGAAGTCGCATCCAATAGTTCATTAGAAGTTGATTCCGTTGTGAATATTACTACTATGCAGCCTACTAAAGTTCCTCTTAAAATTTATGAAAGCACATCTGTATCTGTACAAGCAACTAATGGTTGTTGCAACTCGGTCGATGGTAGGGTTGGATTATTTAAAATATAATTATACTTTACTTTAATTTAATTATTGTGATCAATGGTTTACATTTAAATTTATTAATTGCAGACCGCAGCTCAGACGACAATGATGCAGCTGCTGAAGCGGCTATTACTGACGTACCAGCTACTAACTCAGGTATAAATTACTTTATTATTGTTCAATTTACGACCAAAATATGCTAATTTATTTTACTTATATTTAGGATTCACTGCATTTTTAATCAATAATGTCATGTGGATTTCTGTTGGCGGAGGTTTAATCGTAATACTCCTTTTGGCGACTGGATTGGGAAGTTTTCTACTTCATAAAAAAAGACAGCATGAGTTACGTTCGCATCTACTCAAAAACGATACCGACGAAGATAATGATGATGATGAGCTACATCGACAAGATCCAAATGTTGCAGCCAAGGCAGCTGATAAAGCTGTTGTGCCAAAAGGTATATATAGCTGCTTATATAACAAAAATCTTATTTATAGATTAAGTTTTTATCTGCAGCTTATTTAGCTGCTTAAGCTGCTGTTTATCTAATCTTTCTTACTTCTAAAAGATGCAACATCAAAGTTGCCTCAATGCGAAGTTGCACCTGCCACAGTTAGTTGTGTCAACGAAAACTATAAACATGGTATTAAAGCAATATACAAGCTTCTACACAACTTTTCGCAATTAATTACTTTTTTAACGCTTTTCCAATATCTTTTTGGCCTTTTAGAAAAAACGCCCGGAAAGGAAACTTTTTTTTCTAATTCTGCCTTACTGGCAGAATCAGAAAAAAAAGTTGTAACGGTGGTAGCTGAGGTTCATAATCGTCCAGCTTCAACTGTAACTGAACGTCAAGCATGGGCAACTTATTCGCAAGAACTTGCGGAAAGTATGACTAAAAATTTTCACGATTTCGATAGAGAAATGGCGTTGATTCGAGCAAGTGATGCCGCAAGAGCTGCTGCAGCAGCCACAAGCTCCGTCCATAAAAATGTATCTATGTTCGAAACTGGTAAAATGATTTAATTTTTATCTGTTAAAAAGCAAAAAGCTAATTCACAAAAATAAAATTTAGAAAACATCGACAAGCTCGACACAACGGAATTTTTGTCTGTTGATGACGATGCTGGTAAAAGTATGAAGAAGGTCCCAGAGGTTAGCTTAACTGACCTTGTCGAGTCAAAACTTCATATCAATTCATCTCCAAAATTGCGAAATGAAGATGAAGATGTAAGTTATTTGATGCTAATAAATTAAAAAATATTTTAAATATATCAAAAATATGTTAAAAACTTTAGGATTTTGCCGAAAGTAACCCTTTTTCGACGAAGTTTTGTCCTGGGACAGGAAACTGTTCAACACCAAAAACGAATCCTTCATCTGTGTCAGCTGCTGCCCCGTTAAATGTGAACATTGTCTATGACATAGTAGACTTAAACAACTCTAAATCAGGTTGCAAAAATAGCTAATCAATTTTTTTTTCATACTTTTTAATGCTGTTTTAATATTTAGCAGCAGCTGACACAGATGAAGCGCCATTAGCACCATTAGATGGTGATCAGCTGCTTGATCCGTTGACGTTAGCAGCCTCTCAAAGAGAATCTGAGCTGTCCGAGGCTGATCAGCTAAACGGAAGTGAAAATGGTACTTTTATAAATTATATAACCTATTTGCAACTAAAATATAAAGCTGCAGCGCTATTTTTTTTAATAGTAAATCGTAAAGATGTAGCAACGAGTTGCAGTACCAACTCTTCACAACCTACTCCAACTGTTACTCCAGCTGCTACTCCAGAAAAAAGCAAAATCAAAGAAGCCAAAGATGCTAGCACTAGCAGCCGCAGTCTTTATAAAGGAATGACAACAAGGTTTCGAAAAAAATTTCATCCTCAAACTAAATTTTAGTAAAAAAATTGTTTAGATTAGCGATAGATAAATATTGATATTGTCATTATCCAAAAGATCCAAATTGCTGCTGCGGCTGATTCCAAATTCTATTTGTAAATTAAAATATAATTTAAGTTGTTGTTTTTTAAGTCATTTAATGCAAACTATTTGAATTAAAAAAATAAAATGACAAGGGAAGGTACAAAAGAATAAAGCTAAAAAGTAACAGCTGACTTTTCAGCTGCTTTTTCCATATAGACTTCAGCTGTCGATTCCACAATGTTATAGGATTGGTGAAACTATGAACGACAGTGAAATATTAAATTTGTGGAGAGACAAAAGTTTTGAAGGATCATTTGCTGGTGTAAAAACATTTCAGATACTGTTAAAACTTAACAAAGGCATTGACATTTCAGAAAATAGACTTTACGAAGTGTTGAAACATGATCCGTTGTTTGTTATGCACATGAGAGGTAAAAAAAAAGTTTCAAGAAGATTTTACAATTTAGATTACTATGGCGAACTAATTCAAAGCGATCTGGCTTACATGTTTGAGTTTGAAGATTACAAGTACTTTGTGGTCGTCATTGATTGTTACAGTGGAAAGGTTTTTGCTGATTCCATAAAAGACAAAACAAGTGAAACTGTAAAAGGGACCTTGATCAAATTGATAAATAAATTTGAGGTTCCCATTACCAAGTTTGAATGTGACCAAGGCACTGAATTTAATAAATTTCGTTCCTTTTGCAAAGAAAATCACATTATATTTAAATTTAAATACGGCCTAAACAAAGCAAGCTTTGCTGAAAATATCATACAAATTTTAAAAAGGCGGCTGTACAAACTTTTACGAGGAACTTTGGATAGAAATTGGCCAGAAGCATTATTAAAGGTAGTGGAGGACTACAACAATATTCCTTTGAAAAAAATTGGATTTCTTAAGCCAAATGATATTTGGTCAAAATTAGACTCCACAAAAGTGAGGGATGCTTTAAAATCAAAAGGAATGGTCATAAATGATGAGCCGGATTTCCAAACACAGCAAAATAATCAGCAAACCTATGAGAATGAGTCAGATAAAAAAGTCCTAAAAGTCGGTGACTTTGTTTACATTGACTTTCCTGAGAGCAAATTTGGGAAAAGCTTTGATTATCAAGTAAGTGTAGACTGAGCAAAATGTGTTTCTAGAAGCAATCTTGCAGCAGTGTCATTCTTTAAAAGAGTGCAGGTAGCGTTTGAAGCGGCCAAGCACGCTCCCTCAAATGTTCTTTTACAAAAAATGTATTTTTTGTTGATGTAACAAGATAGGCGTTTACAGTTTCACAGTACTACTAAAAGCTCTACCCCCTTGGTTGCTCTCTTATTTTGTTTTTTTGGAGCAGCTTTCAAACAGGTTTTGGCAGCGTTTAAAGCTCTAAAACTTATTCCCTCAAATAATTCTTTTAGTAAAAAACCTTTTTCGTCAATATAACAAGATGCTGCTAGCAGCAAGCTTTCTCAGTTTTACAGTACACTCTCTCATTTTCAAAGAAAGCTGCTTTGTAAAACAATTTTTGGAGCGTTTAAAGCAGCCAAAGCTATTCCCTCAAATTTACCTTGCAAGAGAAAACAGTTTTTGGTAAATATAATAGGATTAGCTTTCTCAGTTTACAAAAAAAGAACAGCCAATGAGGCGCTAGCCAGCACTTTTCATTCTTTCAAAGACAGTGGCCTTAGTTACGGTAGCAGAACTGCAGCATTTTGTTCAGTTTACAATTTTAATTTGATAAATAGCGTGGGCAACTCTTCAAAATAAAAACAGTCAGAGCAGAAGTGAAGCCAGAGCTTTACAAACTTGAAGATCTTCTCCAAGATGAAGTAAAAGGATTTTTTTACAAAGAACAGTTGACAAAGACCTTTCCTCTCGACAAAGATCGAATTTTTGAAGTGGAAAAAGTTTTGAAAACAAAAACTGTAAAGAAAAAAAAGTTCTATCTGTGCAAGTTCCTATTTTATCCAGACAAATTCAATCAATGGCTTCCAGAAGAAAACTTCGAACCCAAAAGCACTCTTTCTAAGAAATGAATCAGCGAAAAGTTTGGTTTGTTGAAGGAAACATTAAAACTGGAAAAGGTGTCATAGCTGGAATCCTACCGTATGATGACATTACATTATCAAATCATTTTTGGCAGTTCAGCATTTCTGGAATATCATTTGTAAGCAAGACAAATATTAGCCAATCTATTTATATTTCAACAAATCTTCTTCAAGACGTCATTCTAACATCGTCATCCCAAAGAGAAATCTGGAATCCTTATATTCATCACCTAAGACTTTCTGGGCTTTCCAATAGCCACTCTTTACCCATACTTTGGAATCCAATAACAAGCCTTTCAGCCAATGTAGAGTTTTACATTTTTAATGTACTTGATAAAAAACCCTACATTTTAGATGCTGTTTTAAGTTTGACAGTGTTATTTCAAAAAACCAATGCTATATTGTCTTTTTAATTTAAATGTCAACAAAAGAATTCATTAAATCTCTTTTCATACGCGATAAAGAGTTCTTGAGAGCTTTGTATGATGGGCCAAATCCAATAAAAAATAAAAGATTAATAGATTCTGCCACTGAAAGTCAACTCGATACATTAATCAAGTATTTGCATTATCTCTCAAACGGAAAAATTAGAATTAGCAGAGAAAGCTTTTTAAATATAAAAAAAAAAAAGAAATTCACTTATTTAAAACAAAATTTTGAAAAACAACTGGCAGCTGACAATTTAATTTACAGCAATGTTGTAATAAAAAAACAAAGATTGTTGTTCTTGGCTATTGTTTTTCCAGATTTATTAGCTCCTCTTTTTCAATTGCCAACGAAGAAATAAATTATATTTAAGCTAGCAGTAAATGTAGAAATGGTTGATTATAATGTTATGCGAAAAATTCAACCTCCTTTAACTTACTTACACCCTGATTTGTCCAAACTCAATAGTTCAGTTCCAAATAGAGTTTTTGTCAATCCTGGATTGGGTGGTATTATTCAAGATTATCATATTTTTGTACCCATTTATTCCCATTCCAATCCTCACTTGATGAAAAAAACTAGCAGCTCTGACAGCACAGAACAGTCTGGATTTGGTGTTTTACCTACTGTGTTGGATTCTACAAATTCTGAAAGAGCAAGAGATTCCTCTGTTTATAATTATGAAAACGCTTTGCTAGTTACACCTCAAGCAGCAAGTCAAACACCTGCAGCAACTTCATCATCAGCTACTACATCAGCAACTCTGTCAACCAGCAGCCTTACTTCTTCATCTTTAGACAGCTTGCCTGTGGTGTTTTCAAAAAATTCTGACGATACCAAAAGACAAAGGCTTGGTGTTCAAATTTATGAACAATTTATGAAACCAAAGACAGACAATATCAACACCGGAAAGTTGGAATTAAAAAATGAATTGAAGACAAAAGAGCAGCCATCTAGCTCATCTCTTTCTGCTGAATCCAAGAAATTTGTTGCAAGAGCTAGAAAAACTTCTAACCACAAGTTTAAATTTCTATAAACATGGAGGCCCAATTAAGTGAAGCAAATACCTTTCCAAGTCAATCATATTCTCAAAGTTTCTTTACTCGCCTTCCAACTGATAACAGATTCCTCCAAGTTTCATACTACAAATATCCACCCATGTCAACAATTGATAACAACACAAAAACAATAAGATTTGTATGTGAAAAATTAGAGGCTGCCAATGTGTACATGATTCAGGAAACAGTTCTGGAATTAAGAATTAAGATTGTAAAAGCAGATGGAACTTTGCCCCTTGCTACAGCAAAGGTAGCGCCAAGAAACAACGTCCTTCACACAATGTGGGAATCTTGTAGACTGTATATCAATGATCAACTTCTAACCATGAATGCGTCTGATTACCATTACAAAAGCTACATAAGTTCACTGTTGTCATTTCCAATGACCTCAAAGGGGACCCATATGCAAACGCAAGGATGGTTTTCAGATCAGTGTGGCGAATTTAATGAAACGGACGAAGAAAAAAATTATGGATTTGGTGAACGAAGTCGCTTGTTTCGACAGGAAAACAAAAAGGATGGTGCTTTTCGACCAGAGGGTGCAGAATTTTTTGGCCGGATTGCCCATGATCTAATTTCTTGTGAGTCTGGACTACCACCAAATACAAAGTTTAAAATTGAGCTGGACAGAGCTCCCGATGCTTTTGTTCTACAAACTGCCTCATCGGATGCTGAAAAATATAAAGTTTTGTTGGAAAATGTGTCTCTGTATGTTCCTGTGGCTCAACTGTCATTTTCTGTGTTCAACGAGCTGAGCTCTTTAATTGGCAAAGTAACCGATGGAGCATTTTTTAATAATGTTTCGATCCATTACAGAAGGTTACACATTCAACCAGTTGCCATTCCGTCTGGAAATCAAGCTTACTACACTAAAGGACTTCTATCTAACACCGATTCTCCATGCAAAATTGTAGTTTGCTTTGTTGAAAGTGCCGCAAAAGCAGGATCTTATCATCAGAATCCGTATGAATTTAGAAGATCTTGGGAAGTTAAAACATCAGATGCTGAGCATTACAAATCTGATTTTGAATCTTTTGAGGCAGACAAAATTAATCAACAGCTAAGTCTACTACATAATCAAATAAGTAAGCAGCAGGAATGGTTTGAGAAAATGATTTTGCAACAGCAGCAGCAACAAAACCAGTTTATGGACAGTTTTTCAAAAATTGTCACAACTCCAACACCTCAACCAGAAACTGCAAACAGCAGAACAACTAGAAGTACAGTAGCAGCCGCAGTTCAGCAAAGTGCGGATGAAAGACTTGAAAATTTTATTGCAAATTCAGCAATGGAACTGCCTGTTTCAATTAGTCCAGAACCACCCAGGGGTCCAGGATCGTCAACCACATCACAATTCTTTTCAACCCACCCAAATGAGGATGATCCTCCAGACCCTCCAAATCCACCAGTTCCTCCAATACCTCCACCACCAAAACCTCCACTGAAAGCAACCAAAATTCAATTCATAAAAAGTGTCCAGTGCACCTTAAACTCTGCTCCTCTTGATATGGTTAGAAGCAACTATAAAAACTAACAAAAATAAATTGAAGTGTAATTTTTTTTTTTTGCTTTTTAGATTCCGGATGATGAAACACGTGATGAATGCATGAAAATGTTTTGGAAAATGAATGCTGAGACAGGAATGATCAACTCAATTCACTCAAACAACATTTCTTATGACGACTTTAAGTAAGTATTAATATAAATTTTGGATTTTGGTCAAAAAGGATATTTGGGCCATAGCCCATAGATAAATAAATTTTATTGTCAATCTATTTATAAAACTCTAATTTAAATATTGTACATGATTTTGTAAACTCTTGACCCAGGCACAATACTTTTAAAGCCCCAGCTTAATCCAATAATAACTCAGATAAAGTACTTCTATTTCTGCCATTCCGCAATGTTACTGCAACCTGATAATCCCTCACGCTCTGTTGTTATTTATATTAGAAAATTGGGCCACCTGTATCTTGAAACTTTAATGTTATTGTTACTTTTACCTTGATATTTATTGTTTCCTTTAGAAACGGTTACTTTTTTGCCTGCTATGACTTAAGCACTAGTGGAAAATGTGGAACTGCTTTTTTGGTGCCGTCAGTGAGAGTTGGAAATATTGAAATCAAGTAAGTTTTTTATTAATGTCAGATAGCAGATTAGATTTCATAAAATACTAAAAAAGTATTTTTTCTATACGTTTCAGTGTTAGTTTCAATGAAGCTTTAAAAAAGGATATAACAATGCTGATTTTTTGTGAATTTCCATCAACCTTGTTTATAAATAGACACGGAAACGTTTCAACAAGGTAAGCAGCTAAATATGAAGCAAATGTCTTTGTTGTGAATTTTAATATTTAACTAGATCGAGTTGACATTGTTGTTTCAGTTACACTCCAAAGTAGAAACTCCCCCCAGCTTCTATAGAAATCTCTTATCAAGAACAACAAAAAACTGCTTCATTTTAGTTGTTGCTGCTTCAAAGTGAGTTTCAAATCTAAAATTGTAAGAAAATTTTAAATAAAAGTTAATAAAATTGATAATTTTTTTTACAGATTTTCCATTTAAAATTATTTTGCCCACTTGCATTTGCTTCTTGTGGACAGCCGGCAAGGCATCAGCCAAAGCTGGCAACACCACACAATTAGATGACAATGAACAAGTAAATACTTAATTTACTGTTAAGCCTGCTTTTAAAATAACTAAAATGTAATTGTTAGTCTTTTAGGACCATGTCGGAGGTAAACTGTGGAACAAAAATTTGTGAGCTCCAGATTAGACTGGTGGAAAATTGTCTAATCCACCTTCCTTCAAATCTAACTGACTGTAACATTCCCTGCAATCTGCACAGTTGCGAAACTATTGTTAGCCACAACACCAGATGCAGTATTTGGATGTGTGAGGATTTTACAACAACCACCAAGCCGGTTACAACAACTTTTGCTCCATCTCCCCTGGCAACATCAAACATTCTTGCCATTTTCTTCACTTGCTTCATTGGAATCATTTTTGTGCTTGTTCTAGTTGTTGCAATTGTAAAGCCAAGTTTCTTTCAAAAATTCTTTAGGCTTTTTCACAGAAATTCGAGAAGAAACTTTTGCGGCTTTTGTTTTAACAGTGAAACTGATCCTTTAATTGATGTCAGCCCCCTTGTTCGAGCAGAAGCAAGGGCAGAAGTTGAAGAATTTTTGCAAAGTTCTGGCTTAAACTCTAGATTGTCAATTTACAATGAAAATCTCCAGCTTCGTGAAGATAGCATTGAAGTTGCCGCTCAAGAAAGCGAATCTTTTTTGGCTTCTCAACCCTTAATAGTAGACAATGCTGACACAAACCCGATTAGCAGTTCTATCAGTTCAGCAGCAGCTGCAGCTAATTCAACTGCAATTGCTGCAAAAACTGCCCTTTTAGAAGCCAAGAAAAAAGTCAAGGACAAATTTGTAAAAATATCAGCAGCCCGACGTCAAAATGATTTTTCTCAATTGCATGAAAGTTAACAAACTTAAAATTAAAGATACAAGCCACCAAAAAAATTTACAAAATTGATCAAGCTTTTGCACCAAAAAAAGTATAAAAAATAAATTGGACTACTTCCAACCAAAAAAAGTATAAAAAATAAAATGGACTACTTCCAACCAAAAAAAGTAAAAAATTGAAAAGGCTTGCCCATTTAATGTATTTCTATTATCGTTTCTATTTCATTGTTTGCTTTAAAACAACTATTTCAATAAATTTATGTAAATTTAAACATGCATAATATTAGCAGCTATATTAAAAACAATTTAAGTAAAGAGGAAATCAATGAACAGTCCGAATTGTAAAGCATATTACTTTTTAAAATTAGGATTTACAAAGAAAATCAAAGGTTTTACTTCTCCTCCTGGTTTTTGAGGAAAAATGTGGGATCTAATCATTAACTCGTCTAAGCTGCTCCTCAAATGGGAATCTAGTAAAATGTACTGACTCGGACTGTCGTGAAAGTTTCTTTTTAAATACTTGAAACAAAATGCCAAGAATTTGGGGGCATCAACAGTTTGTGATGAGATGGTTCGAAGTTCCATAGATTCACCCCTGTTGTAAAAAAGAACTTTGTACTGGCAATTTCTGACCAAAGTATTGCCAAACGGTCCTCTTGCAAAATAATTTTGAAACACAAACACAACAGAAATATTATAGTTGTGTACGTCATTTGTTACAAGATCAACCATCTCTTTGTTCTTAACAACATCCATCATCAAGTCATCAACAAGAATCAAAGTTGGCAAGCTATTGAGATTCAAGTGAAGTTGATGAATGTCTGGCAAACCTTGAAGGCTTTCAATTTGCGGAAATTCAGCTTGCAATTTTTGAAAGAAAATTTGATTTTTGTGGGTATAGGTGTTAGCTTGGCAATAAATAATGCGTGTAAAATCTGATGTGCACACATCTTCGCGAAATTTTACAAGATTTAGCAGAAATTCTGACTTTCCGGACTGCGATGGTCCTGCTACCAACATGGCAAATGGAGTTTTCAATTTTAAACCGTCCTCAGAAAGTTGATAAGTTTGAACACTTAAAAGAGGGTCAATTGTTGATGTGGTCATTTTAAAAATTGTTTTATAAAATCTTGAACTTGAATTTCATTTAAGTTTGTGTTCGTCTCAAATATTTCATTTAGCAAAGTTTTGAAACCTAAATCTAAATTTCCAAAACGATGAATTGCAAAGTAAAGCGCAAATAATCCACAAGAAGGAGAAGTAAATGACTGAACTCTAGTATCATTAAACTTTAAAACTTTAAATCGTAAAAATTTACAGTATTTTTGAAGCAATTTCTTTTTTTCTTCAGTAAATCCTAAGCTATCAAACACTTCGATGCCCTTGTCAATTCTAGCAAAGCAAATCCAATGTTTTCCTTGCCCACTTTGTACATCTGTGTTTGAGATAATAAAAGTTCTTTTTTCCAAACTTACGGGTAGGGTATCTATAGAATAAATGCCTTTAAACGAACTAACTAATGATGGAATATTTTGAATTATTTCCTTAATCTCATGGCCTTGCATTTTAAGATGGGCATTTTTTTAAGAGCCAATAAACCACCATGCATAATCATCAGAATCATTGCTGCTCAATTCTTCAAGATTATTTTCTCTTTTGTAAACTTTTTCTACTGAATCAGGAACTTTTCTTAAAATCAGATGGTCCAGATGAAGTTCCTTAATTTTTTTTAGCAATTCTAGAAGACTATTTAATATTGGCTTATCTAGAGATTTTGAAAGTGGTGAATTACTGTACAGCAAAGGAAAAATTTGATAAATGTTGGAATTTGGAATAGATGTTTCATCCAAAAAAATGACACCTTCTGAATTCCATGAAATTTCTTCTGGATATCTGTTGAAAAATTGAACAAGACGTTTTGCTTTTTCAATTTGAGATTGTGGAACTTGTTTCAGAAGTTCAGCTTCATCAAAGGAGTCATTATCATCATTTTTGTTCATCGAAACGTCATAATGTGCTTGTGCAAGAGGTGGAAGAGTAGCATCGCTGATTTGCTGATCCGGGTCTGTAAATTAACACAATCTTTTTTATAATCAATTCTACAGGGATATTAATTTAAAAAAATTAGCATTTACCTAGTGGAGGAATTCCAAATATGTCTTTAAGGGACTTCTTTATAAATGTTGTTAATTCAGTCTTGGTTTGGCTTGTAGGAGCAGCTATATCAGTAATTTTAGTGTCCCTTAAAATAAGATTAGCCACTGCAATTGCTAAATTGTCAATTGTTTGTTTGTGGTCAACAAATCGAGAGATTCCGGTTCCTACTTGATCTGGCTCACTGGTTGCAAGGACGTCTAAAGCTTCCGCTTTGGCTTTTGGCCGACTTTGTTCACTGCTTTGTTCTTCTATGTATTGCTTTTCAATGTGTAATAGTCGAGCATATTCATTTGTAGAAATCAATATTTTTACCAAGCCGGGATTAGTTGTGTTAAAAGAAGTCAATTGGTTCATTTTTATGGCATGGCTTTGCTGCAGAAGTTGCTACCTGAGATAAAAATATAAACACAAACTAACCTAGTTGAACAGTACAGTTTTTAATTTTAATTTTTTAAATTCTTACGCAGTATCTTGTTGGTGTCCGGGCCAGGATAAAGTTGAAGAAAAATTTTTAGTTGAGAAATTGAAAATATCCCAAAATTATCATTGTGTAGGAAGTAGTTGATTCACATTGATTGGTAGAATTTTCTGAGGTAAAGTTTAAAATTAAGAGATATTCATATTTTAAGAAATATGTCACGATTGACAAAAACACTAGTACAAATACAAATAACCAAAACTGCCTTGGCATTTTTACAAATAACAAAGGACTGTTAGCTTTTAGCCCAAACCAAATATAGGCCTTTCACAGCTGCTGCAGACACAAAGAGCTTTTTTTTTTTTGCTTAAACGCAAGAAATATTTGCAGTCACGAAACTTCTACTTTTTGCATAGAAGTCCAAACATAAAAACGAAAAGGAATTGTAGTGTAAATTTTTTTTTTTGAAGGAAGAAAGCACAAAACAGGGCGCGCGCCATCTAGCGGAGGTTCCCTAAAAAGTCCCTTGTTGGCTGCTGGAAGTGGTCTCAGTTTATAATAGAGGGATGACGAAATAACTGAGATTGCCGCACCTGTGTCATAGAGCCATGGATATGTTGTATTGTTTACTTTCACC
>SXGT01360315.1_pt1 | contig 21174 bp, 17 predicted proteins | sample 3176221 | NCBI WGS metagenome assembly SXGT01 (sample SAMN11356862, study PRJNA531348) | freshwater metagenome | isolation source: freshwater sample F1-120 | place: China: Fuxian Lake, Yuxi | collected 2017-12-25
GCGGGGAAATTGCAAGGCGTGATGCCCGCGACGACGCCGAGCGGAAAGCGGCGCGTGTAACAGTCCACGCCCGTGCTGACCTCCAGGATCTCCCCCGCGAAGAGCTGCGGCAGACTGGCGGCATACTCAACGATCTCGATGCCCCGCTGAATCCCCGCGGCGGATTCAGCGGTGGTCTTGCCGTTCTCGGCGGTGACTTGCCTGGCGAGGTCACTGATATTCTTTTCGACGAGGGCCTTGAATCTGTAGAGCACCTGCACCCGATCCTTCACCGGCACCTGGCTCCAAACCTTGAAAGACGTTTGCGCGGATTGAACGGCTTGGCCGACCACGGCGGCATCGGCAACCTGCACATGACCGAGCGTTGTGCCATCCACGGGCGAAGCGAGCGGAGGCAGTGAGCGTGAACCGGCTCCGAGGCGGGTTCCGTTGACATAATGAGAGACGGTCATAGCATTGGCTAAGCCACAGTACAAATTGGCTAAGCCACTTGTCAAAGTCCTTTTTCCGACTCATGCTCCGCTCATGTCCGTCAATGGCACCTTTCACCAGCGCCTGATCGAGGCGCTACGTGCACTGATCCGGGAGGGGGATTTCACGCCCGGTTCGCAGTTTTTGACCGAGCGCGAGATCGCCGAACGTTTCAACACCAGCCGCCCCACTGCAAACAAGGCCCTGAGCAGCCTGGTTTCACAGGGCCTGCTCGAAGTGCGGCGAGGGGCCGGCACCTTTGTGCGGGAGTGTGTGCTCGATTACGATCTGGAGCGGCTCGTGAGCTTCACGGACAAGGCGCGGGCGGCAGGCAAGAAGCCGGGCACAGCATTGCTCGAATACCGGAAGCTGTCCGCCTCCGGGGCGCCGCCTGCCGTTGCCCTGAGCCTGAAAGTCCGTCCCGAGGAGCCGCTCATCTACATGGCGCGGATCCGCCTAGCGGACGGCAAACCGGTGATCTACGAGCGTCGGCACGTCGTGGCAGGCCTGTGTCCGAAGATGACCCGAACGGATGCCAGGGGATCGCTTTATTGCTGCTGGACGGAGAAGTGCGGTCTGGAGATTAGCGGGGCCGAAGAGGTCATCCATGCGGTCAACGCCGGGAAAGCCGAGGCGGCGCACCTTCAGATTCCCGTCGGCACCGCCTGCTTCGAGATCGTGGCTACGGGGTTCACCAATGGCGAGATGCCGCTCTGGCACGAAACGACGCTTTACCGTGCGGACGTGTATGAATTCCGCAATCGCATCAGCGGACTCACCGCTTCGCACTCGGCGATGGGACGGATCAAGGGATAAGTGAAACGAGTTGGCGACTGTTCAGCGGCGGACAATATTCTTCTTTCAGTCGATTTCTATTTCGCCGTACCAGATGGGGGATGGGTTCTTCTGTGACCACATGTTGCTGGCGAATTGAACCCGGCCATGGCTCACGACCGGGTTGATGGCCACGTGCGCATAACTCAACTTCCGCTTATTGGCGTCGCCGGTCAGACTCTGAATGGCTGACCAGGTATCCCCGGCGTCATGACTGAAGGCATAGCCCAAATCATAAAATTGGTCGTTGCTGCGCTTATGGGTCATGACCGCATGAAGTCTTCCCAGGGCATCCTCCGCCAAGCAGGCGTAAGAGACATCGCGGTCAAGTTCTGTGCAGAGCAGGCTCGACTTCCAACCGTCGGCGTCGCGGCGGAGATGTTTCACGCGGACGTTGGGCTCGGCTTCGCGGCCGGAAGCGGTGCCGAACGCGGTAAAGTAGGGACGCGAGAACCAGTAGAGGACATGCGGGCGGTTTTCCCGGTCCACGATTAGGTTCAGGGGATGAGTATTGGCTTCGCCACCAGTGGGGTTCTTCGGGTTGGATTGGCCGACCGTGTTGAGCAGTTCCAGATCACCGGACTTCCAATCGACCGGCGTTTGGAGTACCCGATCATCACTTCGGCACCAGGTTGCGCCGTGGTCATTGGAGCGAAGATAATAGACGCCTTCGTAGAGGGCCGGGCCGCCGTTCCATCCGCAGAAGATCAGGTGCATCGAATTTCCCCGGCAGACCACTCCCGGATAAATACACGCCCCGTCAACGAGATTTCTGGTGTCGCTCCACACACCTCCACGGGTCTTTTCCCGAAACCCGATGGTGGCATCCAGTCCCGCTCCGAAGTAATAGAGCGTCCCGTTGTCCCCGATCGTCGCCGCGGAATAGTTCTTTTGATAAACCCTCTCGCCCTCATCGAAGTGAGTGATGGCATGCGGCCGGCGCGCCGTGTAGTGCCAGACCTCCTGGCCACGGCCCTTATCCTGCAAGCCGAATGCATGGAGGAACCCATCCTTGTCCTCGACGAGGTAAGGGCGTTGAATTGGCAGCAGGGCGCCGCGTTGCCAAACGTTGTCCCGCCGTTGCCACGTCGCCGAACCTTTCGGTGTGGCATAGCCCATCAGCGTCGTCCCATCACTTGACGCCAAGAGCTTACCGCCCGCCGCGGAGGGGAAGAGGGCGTTGTTGTCTCCGTCGGCCGCGAGTTGTTTGATGTAAAACTTGCGTTTTGGAGAACGCTGGGTTTTACCAGCCGCGACAGCCTGAGTGAAGCTCGTGGCAACGACTCCTCCCGCGGCCACCGCCATCGAGGTCCTAACGAAGACTCGTCGGTTCATTCGTCGTTTCATATGAACGGATTGGTAAAAGTTTGCTTCTATCGCGAGGCGGAATTGATTTGCGTGAGGGGTGTGGCCGGACGCGACTCAATAATTTCGTCCGACTTGGGCCATAATAGCCAGGACGATTGAGCCCAAGGCATAGAACTTGGCTGACAACCGAACGGTAAGTCCACTCTTTGACTTGACGCCACACTTGCCTTCAATAAATTTTCGCGATGATCTAGTCCAGATCAGTTTTGCATAGAGCAACCGATTCTAAGATGAAACTATATTCAAAAAGGTGGTCGTCAGGCAAATGCTTTGACGGCAATGGCTTCACTCTCATCGAACTGCTCGTGGTCGTTGCCATTATCGCCATTCTGGCGGGAATGCTTCTCCCGGCGTTAACCAAGGCAAAAACGAAAGCGCAGGGCATTCTTTGTATGAACAACACCAAGCAATTGCTCTTGGGCTGGACACTTTACGCCGACGACGCCAACGGGGTGTTGGTGCGAAATCATCATGGGCCGGATACCATGGGGGGCAACAATCGCCAAGGATGGGTGACTGGCTGGCTCGACTGGACGCCTGGTCCAGACAACACCAACACACTGTTCCTAACCAATCCAAACTACGCGAAGTTGGCAACCTACTCGGGCGGAGCGAACAACCTTTATCGATGTCCGGCGGATCGAACACTGACTCCAGGCCAGCGGCAGCGATATAAAGGGTGGCCAGGCAGGGCGCGCAGCATCGCGATGAACGCATTCATGGGCGATGGAAACAAAGAGTTCGGGGACTTCCGTCACTTCAAGAAAGTGGGTGATATCACGGACCCGTCACCGTCCATGGCTTGGGTGGTAGTGGATGAACAACCCGACAGTATCAATGATGCATGCCTCTTCAGCGCCATGGGAAGCGATGCAACCGGTTGGGGCGACATCCCGGCAAGCTACCACAACGGGGCATGTGGCTATTCGTTTGCTGACGGCCATTCCGAAATCAAAGCTTGGAGAGGTTCTAGCATGCGGAACAAACGGATTGAGTACAAAGACTACACCAGCCGAAGCCCAGTGTTAGTGAAGAGCGCGGAAGATCGAGCGGATATTCAATGGCATATTGCGCGAACATCGACTCTTCGTGTCCAGAACTAGCCAATTGAACAGTTCAGATTCGGCTCAACTCGCGCCTGCTGCTCGTACAGAAAGTTCCGCAAGGACCCCACAGAAGTCTTCTGCAAAGTTATCCCGACATCGCCATCTCGTAGCAGGCTAGAATGAGTTGCGAGCACCAACAGTTTCCCAGGGCAAGCGTTTTTCCAGCCGACACCCCATTGACGACATGATCATCCTGAACCGATCCAGTTTCCACTTACAATTCATTGGCCTCTTGTGCGGGCTGATAACGTCCCTAACGGCGGGCGCAATTCATGCACGAGCCGACGACGCACCAACCTTCCAACTCGCCCATACGGCTCCTGCGCCAGATTGGGCTATTTGGCAGCGTCGCGCGCTTGATGAGATGTTTCCCGCAGCAATGGAGTTCGTCCAAAGGTACACTCTGGCGGACGGGACCATTGTATGGCGGGATGTCTGGCCGGGTATGGATGGGTCGGATGATGGCTACGAGAGCTTCTATAATTTTCCACTCTATTATGCATTGGGTGGGCCCGCGGAATTGCATCCCCTCTCGGTAAAATTGTGGGAGGGCGTGACCCGCCAGTTCACTCGGTATGGTCAGGTGCACAACGAATTTGATGCGTATTACGATTGGATGCACCACGGGGAAAGTTACGTGAACTTCTACTTCTTCGGGTTGGCGGATCCGCATCATCCCGCGATGCGGGCTCGCGCATTCAAATTTGCCGGGCTCTATTTGAACGAAGATCCAACCGCAACGAATTTCGATTTTAAACATCAGATCATACGTTCGCCTTTGAACGGGAGCCGAGGTCCGCGTTTCGACACCACCGTAGAGGACTGGTCGACGCATCGCGACGATCTCGCTCCTTACCCGCTTCCCTACGAAGACATTCCAGGGGTGACCAGTGGACGCGATTGGCTCGACGACGTGAAGGTGCAATCGATCATCGGCACGATGAACCAGCGCATGATGCGCGGTGATGTGCCTCTAAATCTCGCGGCGACGAGTTTGATCTTGCACGCCCAAATGCATGAGAATCGGGCAAAATATCGACGCTGGGTGCTCAACTACGTCAACGCTTGGCGGGAACGGGTTCGGCGCAACGGCGGCATCTTGCCGGACAATGTCGGGCTTTCAGGCAAGATTGGCGAAAACATGAAGGGCAACTGGTGGGGGGGGTACTACGGTTGGAAATGGCCTCACGGTTTATTCAATCAAATCGAGGGAACGTTGATCGGAGGCGCCAACGCACTCACGCTGACCGGGGATCGTTCGTTTCTGGAATTGCCTCGCGGCGTTATTGAGATGGTTCGCCGCGAAGGACGCATGGAAGCCGGTCGATTCGTGGTCCCCCATCGGCATGACGAACGAGGCTGGTACAATTTTCAGCCAATTCAAGCGAGCTATCTGATTCATCTCTGGTACCTCTCGCAAGATCCGAAGGACTACGCACGAATTGAGGCGATGGCCGCGACCGAAAGTTGGACGAAACTCGACTACCACAAGGCCAAGGGTGATTTCGGCCACGAAGGACCGTGGTTGCGCTTCCTTGAGGGCAAGTATCCCGACTATCCCGTCGATATTCTCAAAGCGGGCCTACAAGAAACCGCCCGGCGGATGCAAACGGTTCGGTCAGACCAAACCACCGTCGATCAACAGGATGTACATCACTGGCAGCAGCGCAACCCAGTGGTGCTGGAAGGGTTGGTGCAAACGATGATGGGCGGCCCGAACCACATCTATCATGGCGGCCTCTTGCACGTGCGCCTGCGCTATTTTGATCCCCTGAACCGACGTGCGGGAGTACCGCCCGATGTCGCTGCGTTGGTGGAGAAGATTTCTCCCGACTCAGTGGTTCTCACCCTGGCAAATCTGAGCAAGACCGAAATGCGCGACGTGGTGGTGCAAGCAGGCGCCTTTGGTGAACATAAGTTTACGCGTGTCCAACTCAGCGGAAAGTCCCAGCGAGTCTCGGGGAAACATCTTCGTTTTCGACTGAATCCAGGGACGGTGACTACAGTTGAACTCGGGATGAAACGTTACGCCCAAGCGCCGAGCTACGATTTTCCCTGGTGAGTCTAGGGGAGTATTCTAGCGCGGATACGAGCGCTCAATGTAGGTTCCGTCGCGTAAAACCGATCAAGCGCTACACGAATATGATCTCTCTAAAATGGACAGTGTGTTGCCGCAGATTCGAATGAGGTATTCCTTGATTGTAGGGTATCTGCAGCGTCACCCCACGCGTCGCAATACACGCAAGCGCTCTCGGCCCTCGCGACCAGCAAAGGCAACCTCCGGCACATAATCCTCCAGAATCACGTAGCCGTTGGTAAAGAGCGCTGTCAAGTCGGACACGCTGAACGGATAGGGAGGACCCTCCTGGCCTGGATCCAAATCCGGATTGATATACCAGACACCAATCAGCAACCCTCCAGGCTTCAGCGTCAATTCGATGCCTCGGCGGTATTCGGTTCGCAGCGAAGGGGGCAAAGCGCTCATGCACGTGTGCTCAATCACGACGTCGAAAGCGCCGCGCATCGCCTCTGGCGGATCAAACAAATCTCCGATCACAAATCGCTCCGCCAAATGCGGATACCGAGCCCGTGCTTCGGCTATTCCGGTTGGAGCGATGTCCAACCCGTTCGCGTCCAATCCGTGTGTCACCGCCAGCGCCACCTCATGCCCACGACCACAGCCCGGGACTAGAGCACGTCCACGCAATGGATGACGCTCCAGGTATTCCTTCAGCGGTGGCGCTGGCTGACCCTTGTCCCAAAACACTTCCCCCTTCTGATATTTTTCATCCCAATTCATTCGTTCCATTGATGGAATTACCGATGCCAAGTCAAGAACGACTGGGTCGCTTCCATCGGGTCTCAGGATTAACTCCAGCCGCCTGAAGGCGGAACTCCGAACGCCCCAAAGAGCGCATTTGGCAGTGTTTGGAGTTCTGCCTTTGGCGGCCCAGGCGCAACCCGCGGCAAAATGAAGACGGACGGTCCACGCCAAGATTCAGACCCAAAGCGTTTCAGCTTGGCCACGGGACTCTGCTGAACATACTTCCCACAATTCCCACAATGCTGATCCCGAAAACAGAATTCACCTGAGATGAAGCATCCCCTGTCCCTGCCCCTGCTGCTGCTTTTATGGCTAATGATCGCGCTGACTGGTTGTGGCAAAGCGAAGCCCCAGTTGAATCTTTTCATTTGGAGCGAATTCATTGATCCGAAAATCATTACGGAGTTCGAACGACGTTTCGACTGCCAGGTGACTGTCGATTACTTCGAAGATCCAGATAGCATGATCGCCAAACTCGTCGCCGGCGGCTCATCCACTTATGACATCGTGATCCCTAGTGATACGACGCTTCCACTGATGATCCGGCGCGGACTGCTGGCGCCTCTACGGCAGAACCATATCCCCAATCTAAAGAATCTCGATCCTCGATTCACCAATGCGCCCTTTGATCCAGGCAACCGATACAGCGTGCCATTGGGCTGGGGAACCACCGGCATTTACATCCGGAATAATCCAACCCAGTCCCCCGAAGAATCCTGGAGCCTTTTCTTCGATCCCGCCAAACAGCTTGGGCCATTCATGTTGATAGACGACGCGCGTGCCTGCATCGGGGCGGCACTTCGGTACCGTGGACACAGCTTGAACAGCGTGAATCCCGAACAACTTTCAGAAGCCCGCGATCTTCTGATTGAGACGAAAAAACGCTCGCTCGGTTTTGAGGGTGGCACCGGTTGCAAAAATCGCGTGTTGGCCAGAGGCGCCGCGTTGACGATGGCCTACAGCGGAGATGCGGCGCGAGGGAGCCAGGAGGACCCTGCAACCACCTATTTTCTGCCACGCGAGGGCACTCAGATCTTTGTGGATACTCTCAGCATCCCCTCCAATGCACCGCATCCTGAATTGGCGGAAGCATTCATCAACTATATGCTCGAACCAAAAGTGGGCGCCCAGTATTCGGAATGGGGTTCGAGCGCCACGGCGAACCGGGCCGCCTTGCAACTTCTCAAACCTTCAGTCCTCCAAAATCCCAGCATCTACCCTCCACAGGAATTCATGAATCGCCTGGAATACGCCACGGATCTCGGCGAACACAACCGACTCTACGACGAATTGTGGACTCAGATTAAATCGAAGTGAGCGGTACTCCTAGTCGAACCGTTGGACGCTTTCCTGCTCTCAGTGGTTCACAACCTCAATTGGCCGTGGCAACAAGACAAAGGAACCACTGAGGACACGGAAAACACGGAGGCAAAAAAGAGTTTTCGCCGTTCCGCCGCGTCTCCGCGTCTCAGTTTCACCAGATGGCGAGTGCCCCATCGTCGCCCCAGAGTCGGGAACCGCGGTAAATCTTCATTTCCGACACCCGTTTCCATCGAGCCGAACCGTCCAGCCAGGCCAAGTTTCCGCCGGCCGCGCCATAACTCTGGGGGTTCAGGGAATTCGCGGTCTCGCTGCCTGATTGGCTGCGCAAACGGGAATCGCCTTGCTTCATTTTAGGACCGTTGGCGGCATGCGGAACGAAGGTCAGCCACTCGGTGGTCGACCAGTCATTCAGGTCCGTGAGAACCACGAGGCTGGAATCCTGGGAGAACTTGCGAGGCGATATCCATGGGTCTCGAATCAGAGTGGTGGTTTCCCATGGAGTGCCTTCGTGTCCTCCCAGGTAGTTGTATCCGAGCACCACCCCATATCCTGAGTAGTGATAACCCCCAGGATTGGTAAATGGTTTTCCCAGTCCGGGGCAGTTTAGAACCTTTTCATTGCCGCTCGTCACTTGCAGCAGATTCGACCGGACGCTGCGCGCCATGATAGGGACGTGCTCGTCAATGTCCGTGGTGATACGAGTGCCGGGAGAGACACCAGTGGCCAGTTGACGCTCACCATCCTCAGAATAGCCGGGTGGCAGCCTTTCTTGCTGGTCCATGCCATAGAGGTGCAGACTTTGGCTGAACTGACGGAGATTGTTAAGGCAAACCGCCCGGCGCCCACGTTCCTTCGAGCCCATCAAGGCAGGGAGCAATAACGCGGCCAGCACCGCAATAATGGCGATGACCACCAGTAGTTCGATCAGCGTGAATCCGTGGACCTCGACGGATCCGCGACGCGGTTGGGATTCGCTCGGCACGGAGTGAAGATCATCCACGAGGTCACCGTATCATGTCCGCTTTCGGCGCACAACAGGTGTCGCGGTCTATCGCCCACTATGGTCAAGTCCTCCTGTGCGTCGCAGCGGCGTTACAGCTGTTTTGCTAGCAAAATATTGTGGACTTCGGTCCCGCTGCATCGGGACCGATTTTTGCCGCGACCTGGACGGAGAATTCAAAACACGCCTCTTCTTTGCGTAGCGCTCAACCGAAGGACGCCCGTCGAGTTCCACTCCAACGTCCATCGACCGCTCCAGCCTGCGCAGGTTGGCGACCGGCACTACGACAACGCCATTCACACCCCAAGTCTTGGGGCATTGCATGCGTCAATCAATCGGATTCATCACCTTCGGAATTCCAGAATCGGTGAAATCCTTTTCGTTGCGGGTGTAAAGCACCTTCACTCCCTGACGGCGCAGAGTGGCGCCGAGAATGGCGTCATGTGTCCGCTGATAGGGAAATCGTGGCCTTTCCAACTGAGCAAGGACTGCATTAAAGAGGGATGTCTCATAGGAGCAACAGACAACGCCACTTTGCTCTCGAAGAAAGCGGATCTGCGCCGCCGCCTGAATGGCGGTTCGTGGACGCTGCAGGATCTTGGGGTGGCGCAGCGCCTTGTAGAACTCCCAAAGCACCTGGTCGGCAAGGATCCATTCGGCGGGGTGGGCGAGCATCGTGTTCACTACGCCCAGTGCCTTGGCATGCTCGGGCGCGGCGCTATTCGCCGCATAGACCAGAATATTGGCGTCAAGGCTGTTCATCACGCTTCATCACCATAAATAACGGATTTCATTCGGGATGCGGTCGCTAGAACTTGGCCTCCGTCAAACGTTGGAAACACAGCGGTTCCGTGCCTATTTCGCTGCAAGAGATTGGATCGCTGTTCCAGGTCACGCTCCACGGCGCGCCGGACGAGTTCGCTGATAGGCCGGTCCTCAATGCGGGCCAAGCGTCGCAACGCGTCCATCTGTGGATCTGGAAAGAGAATCTGAAGCTTCTGCATGGATCCATGCATCGCATGGATCCATGCAGTTCGCAAGGAAGATAACAACCAGTCAAGAGGTTGGAAGTCATCAGGGCCACCCATGACAACTCGGAATCCATTGAGGCGGTGCTTGCCATTGGGTCAACCGAGGCAGACACTGTATCTATAGTCACTCTTGTTGCCTCAATAAATCCCGCCATGATCACCGACAGGTCTTCGCGCACGTCAACGGTTACCCACACGGCACGGGCGGCCTTCACCTTGATAGAGCTCTTGGTGGTCATTGCTATCATCGCGATTTTGGCTGGAATGCTCCTCCCGGCGCTCGGCAATGCCAAACGAAAGGCGCTGACCATCCGTTGCATCAGCAACCAAAAACAAATCGGACTGGCATTCACCCTCTATGCCGATGATCACCTCGACACCCTGCCGTTGTGTCGGGACTGGGCGTCATCCGGTGGCAAGGACGGCACCTACGACCTCTTTGTGGCCATGACCAACCGACCTCTGTATCGCTACCAGGGGAATCCCGAGGTGTTTCGTTGTCCCAGCGACAAAGGGGACATTTTTTCCGATAACGTTCGGAATGTTCGAACGACGAATTGTTACGTCCAGTTTGGGAACAGTTACCTGATGGAATGGGCTGCGGACGGATTCCGCACCAAGCATATCACCGGAGACCTCGGCAATCCTGGCTCATACAATGGCCGGTCCATGAAGACCTCCGAAATCGCCCAGAGTCCGGTGAACAAAATCATGCAAGGCGACTGGATCTGGCATCCGAATCGCGGCTGGGACAACAAAAAAAGCCTCTGGCATAACTACAAAGGGAAGAGCCAGGCTAACATTCTTTTCGGCGACACTCATGTCGAAGCCTTCCGGTTTCCTACCATCAAAGACACGGATCCCTTCTGGCAAGTGGCTCCGAATCCGACGAACGCGTGGTGGTGAGTTTACGGTCGGAAGGTGCTTGATAAGGGTCGCGATTTCCGGGCATGTGTCGCTCTCATGAAAGCGAGTGTTTTCCTCGGTTTGCGTTTCCTGGGCCATTGACGGCAAGTCGCTCGCGTTCGTAGCGCAGACAGCCTTGTCTGCTGTTTCGCCGACTGCCAGTCGGCGCCGAGCCTAACCGCTGGACGCACGTTCCATTCCACCCCAACGACCCTCGGCCACTCCGGCCCACGCAGGTTAGCAACCTGCGAAACAGCAGGCTGGCAGCCTGCGCTACGACACAGCCGCCAATGCCACTGACTGGTTGTGTCCGCTGGTGACCCACCTTCGCGCCACGCACTTCCCCATCGCCACTCTTCCGGTGACGCACACAAACCTGCTTTCACCGGATTGGCTCGGATATACCGGCGAATCCGTGACTTCTCGTCGTCATCGCGAATCCAGTGATCGAATGACTCGGCCTGCCAGAACGTTTGGCCAATCCTTCCGAGTAGGCAATTGGCCTTCGTGGCAGTGAATTGTTTTCGACTTTTAAGGATTTTGCTCAACGTGAAGTTCGGCATCGGCCAGAGAATCAGATGTACGTGGTTGGGCATCACCACCCAGTCGTCTAGGAGATAGTGCTGGCCGTGGAAATGCCGGAGTGCGTCGCTCACCATCGTCGCGACGTCGGGACGACGCAGGTGGCAGGCACCGATGCCCTGGTCCAAGTGCCGCTCCGCCTTCCGGCGATGGTCGCGCTCAATCGCCTCAAGGGTATCCTCCGACCGACCGGCTTGGGCTTGACACAGGCTGTCCTGCTCGCGCGCTCCCAACCTCCGCAGACGTTCGGCTCTCTCAGCCAGAAACCGCAACAGGACTTCTCTTGGCAGCGAATCGGCCAGACGGAACGTGACAAAGTAAGCAGCCCCATCCCGTTTGACGTGGGGCAAGTATCCACGGTGGTGAATACCACTTCGAAGAGGGCTCGTTGACTCTTCGGAAACGCCGTCAGCTCGAAGCTCAAATCGAACGCGATCTAAGCGCGGATTGGGTTCGTTTGGGTTCATCAATCAGATATTTATCCCAAGTCAGAACCGGCGCAATCCAATGTCAGTGCCGCAGACAGCCTTGTCTGCTGTTCCGCCGACTGCCAGTCGGCACCGAGCCTAACCGCCGGACGCACGTTCCATTCCACCCCAACGCTCCAACGCCACTCGGCCACTCCAGCCCACGCAGGTTAGCAACCTGCGAAACAGCAGGCTGGCAGCCTGCGCTACCACAACGCCACTGGCTACGCTGTGCCCGCGTTCGTAACGCAGAGAGCCTTGTCAGGTGCACATAAGCAAAAAGGGACCGGATGACTCCGGTCCCTTGATTGATTCGAAGTAATCTTCGAAAGCAGGCCGACGTCGGCCTGTCCTTCCTAAGCCTACTAAGGCTTGGCTGCACGCAGGAACAGCATGGGCTCAGTTCCAATTGGTACTGTGATCGGAAGGTCGACTCCAGGCTGGGTCACCCAAGGACCTGACAAGCTCGGCGCCAGTTGCAGGACCCAACCCGGCGGAAGTGGGCCCGGCTTAATGGTCAGGTTTCCGGCACTTCGGGTCACAGACACCACGACTTTTGCGTCGCCACCGACGCTGGGCGTTGGATCCTCTACCGGGCTGGGATGCGTAATAACGGTGTAGAAGTTCAGCTGGGTGGGCGAATTCGCGCCCTGGTCCGGCTTGTTCTGCAAGTTGATTTCTCCCTTGGCTGCCACGAGGATTTGCTTGGTGGTCATTGCCACGCTCATCCCCACACTGCGGATGCCACCCTGCGGTGCCGCGTTGATAAAGGGCAGGAAACTCGCTGTCAGCGGAGACACAGTCTTGGTGGCCTCGTCAAACTTGAGGACACGTGCCGCAACCTGCTGTTGTTCGTAGCCGTCCGGACGAGTCACCCAACCCACCACAAATCGGTTCAAGGCGTCGACGGCGACGTTCGCACGGTCGGCATCGGCTCGGAACCCGCCTTCACTCACATCGGCAATGGTGGCCAACGCTCGTGTGCGGGCATCCCAGATGGCGACGCGAACCGCGGTGGAACCGACGATACGGCCAACCAGGTAAACAAACGGCGAATTAATGTGGCCCGCCAATCGCGTGCCATCGCCACGACCTGTGTCGAAAGAATCGCCGGAAGTAGTTTGCTCGACGGGATCTCCCTGTCGCACCCCAGCGTTGTTGAAAAAGTGCAGCTTGGCCGCTACTCGGACGACAAAACCATCCTTTACCGCTGCCACGTTCGACCAAAGGTCGCCATTGGAAACGACGAAGCTTTCTTTCACCACGGAGCCGTCCGGAGCGAAGATCGTCGCCACAGCAGCGTTGCCATCGGGATTGAGCACTTTGGAACGATCTTCCACCACCGAGAGGAAGTTGCCGTCGCTCAAACAGACGATATCACCGCCAAAACGAGAAATTTGGTTCCCCGGGGCCTCACCAGAGGTCAGGCGGCCATTGGCAGAATCCTGCGCCTTGCTGAGAGAACTCTGAGCCAGGGTCGCGGGATCGATCTTGAAGGTCTGAACCGTGCCATACCGGCCATCTTCGAGGCGATTGAACCCACCGTTCCAGCGATTGTTGGACTGGAAAGGAGCGAAAACGTGCGGTGACGCTTCCGCACCGACCATGAAGTTCACGGCGCCGGGGCGCTTGTCGCCCGTGACACGGCCTGGGTTACCGTTCTGGCGGGAGGCATTGATCTGTCCCTTAAACGGGCTTCCGTCGTCGGCATAAAAGCCTTCACCCTGTTTGGCGGCACCGCCGGCGGCAGGTTGGAGGGCCACGACGAACCGCTGAAATCCTTCGGCGTCCGCCGCATGCGCATTACCTTCGATCACAAACGTCGAAGTCCCGATGACCGAGGCGAACGGTTCCCAATTGTCGAGAGAGTTCGCCGTTTGGTTGATAATCGGCACGTCGGGTACGATTCGGGCCAGACCGACGGACTCAATGCTGCCGGGCTTTAACGGAATGACAAACTGACGCACGGCTACTACCCGAACTCCCGGCTGTGGTGTCTGGCTCTCCCAGGTCACAGCCACCGTGTCGTTACGGAAAGCGACGCGAGCGTTACGCGCTTCGGGCGTCGCTGCCTCGGGCAGTTCCAGTTCACTGACGTAAAACGTCTTGCCCAATGGTTTTCCAGTCGAATCAAAGAGACGCCCAAGCACAATCTTGGCGCCGCCACCGGTACCGGCGGCGTCGTCATAGACCACAGCCACGCGGCCGAGGGAGTCAATCGCGACGTCACAACGTCCCGGCCCTAGCAACTCCAGATCGTCGGAAACGCTCTTGCTCCAGCGGACGGTTCCATCGGTGCTGATAACAGACACCCAGACATGATTCTTTCCGTCGCCATCTTTGCCGGTGGCCACGGCGGCATAGGCGTCGTTGCCGTTGCCGTGGAAACCGACGCCATCCCCGCGTCCACCGCCGGCCGCGATGGGTTGGCCGGTAAGCTGGCCCAGGTTCAGGTTCGTCGACACGGGAGTGCCGTCGTTGCTGAAGAGGCGAATGACACCCGGACCGTTGTCTGAGAAGCGCACGGCGAACCCATTTTTTGTCACACCCACACCATGCCACATTTCGGTCTTGGTCGCAGTTGCCCCGGCCAACTGGACGGCTTTGATTTCCGTGCCAGTCGGCGAAACCACCCGCACGATCGCATGATTCTGGCCTGCCTCGCCCCCGTACACATCCACGAGATCGGCACCTTGCCGACTCTCACCCACGATCACGATGTTTCCAGTGGACAAATAGTCCCAGTCGCCAATGCGAATATTCCCGGAACGTTTGTGGTAGGCCGATGGGACACCCGTTGCAATGGCGATAGGCGTCCCGTCGTTGTTGAGCAACTGAACTGCTGGAAAATCACCGGCATCCCCGTCAAAGTCCGGGGAGAACTCGGCGACTTCTTTGGCCAAATCGAACGCGGTCGCGCCCATGCCGATGCCATCGCCGAAGGGATTGCTTTTGATCTTTGGTCCCCAACTGGTTCGGCCCGGGGTCGGGGTCTTGTCCTTGCGGAAGAAGGACAAATATTTCGAGGTCAGCGTTTGCCCGGCAAAATCGGAATCCGCCGAAGTAATCTCCGTGTCGGGCACGATCAGCTTTCCAGAATCGCTCACAAGCGTCCAAACAGACTCGAGGTCGTTCAACGCGTCGCCATCATCTTCCCATCCCACGATGACGTTGCCATTTCGCGCTATGGCGACACCTAGACTTTCGGTCTTGGTATTATTGATGGTGTCGGGCGTGTTAATGTAGACGGTGTCGGTGACTGGACGAAGACCATTGTCTTCCGGCTTTCCGGGAAGAGCCGACTGCCCGAAGGCTTGGCTCACCACTAACGCCATACCCAAAAAGGGCATTGATTTAAGAATACTCATGCGGTTTGTCCTGCAGTTTTTACGTGTCCCGGTCTAATGAACCGAAATAATTCCCCGCGCCCGTTACCTTCCCAACCAGGAATAGACGCTGAAAGCCACAAGGCATCCCGTCTCCGCGTTGGTTGTGCACAAAAGCTCAAGGAGCGAGCAGGATGCTACATCCAAACCACCGAAAATCGCAATTGGAATTCGGCTGGTTCTGCAAACCTCGGCAACATTTGTTCAACCCGTCGTCGCATGTATTGCCCGAAAGGCCAGCCAGACGATTTCCCCTCCCAAGAAATTCCAGTGTTCGATCCAAATATTCAAATCCTGTCGCCGGACTTTTGAGCCCAAAACCGGGGCAGTCCCCATGGCCAGTCATTTCCCTTGATCCCAGGTTGGCTTCACCATTCACTACGTTCGTGGCCCAGCTGATCAGCGCCGATCCCAGACGAATGACCCGATGGATTATGTCGGCATTTTTGACATGCCGCCTGGTAGCCGCCAACCCAGATCCGCCGGTCACTTTTCATCGCCACATCGCTCCCATCGTCTTCAAGAACTGTGTCCCATGCCATCGACCAGGTGCCGCTGGACCCTTCTCACTCCTGACATATGAAAGCGCACGCAAACACGCGTTGGAACTGATAGAGGTCGTCCGAAATCGAACCATGCCTCCATGGCTCCCAGCACCTGGATCGGATCAGTTCGCCGGGACACGAACCCTTTCTGTGGAGGAGATTCAACGGATTGAGCGTTGGGTTGAGGCCGGCACTAAGGAAGGAGATCCGAAGGATTCCCCGCCACTACCGCGATTTGAAGGAGGCTGGCATTTGGGCCCCCCGGACTTGGTTGTCCAGCTTCCACAAGCCTATTCGCTGGAAGCTCAAGGTCCCGATGTCTACCGGAATTTCGTCCTGCCAATTCCATTGATGACGAATCGTTATGTCCGGGCCGTCGAGTTTCACCCGGGCAACCCGGCAATTCACCATGTCCGAATCCAGCTCGACACGGCAGGACAGTGTCGGAAAGCGGATGAGCTCGACTCGGAACCTGGCTTTGGCGGCATGAATTCGCCCGCTCGGTATCCACCGGGCCATCTATTGACATGGGCGCCCGGGAGGGACCCTGAGATGGGCACGCCCGACATGGCTTGGTTGCTGGAGGCAAGGACGGATGTGGTCCTTCAATTGCACTTACAGCGTACTGGAAAGCGCGAAATTATCCAGCCGAGTTTAGCCCTCTATTTTTCGGACCAGCCTCCAAACCGATTCCCAACCATCGTGGGCATGGCTGCCCAAGTATTTAATATCCCAGCGGGGTCCTCAAATTATACCGTCCGTCGCACCCTCAAACTTCCCTGCGCTTCATCCATCCTGTCGTTGATGCCACACGCACACTCCCTGGCAAAAGAAGTGACCCTCACAGCCCAATTACCGGACGGGACTGAGCGGTCCTTGCTTTCGATTCCACGGTGGGACTTTCGCTGGCAAAGCGCCTATCGCTTCCAGAAGCCCGTGCGCTTTCCCTTGGGCACACGTCTGGATTTTTCAATAATTTTCGACAATTCAGCCGCCAATCCCCACAACCCCAACCGCCCCCCGATCCCCGTTGGATTCGGCCCCCAATCCACGGACGAAATGGCCGAAATCAGTTTACAACTGTTGCCCGAGAATCCGCGTGACCTGCCTCAATTGCAGCGCGCGAGTCACGAATTTTTCGCGCTGGAGAACATCGCCTACTTCGAACAGGTGCTGCGGGACAATCCTCGTGATGCAAACGCCCACGTGCGCATTGGAAAACAGTTGGGAGGCATTGGTCGGCGGGAGCAAGCCTTTGGCCACTTCGTCAAGGCGGCTGAGATTCAACCGGACCTGGCCGAAGCCCACCAGGGGGTTGGGACGCTGTTGGTGGAGCAACAGCAATGGGGTCCCGCTCGGGAGGCCCTCGAGCTTGCCCTCCGCCTGGACCCCTCCCTCGATCGCAGCCGAATTGGCCTCGCCGTAGTCGCCATGGCGGAAGGACGAATCAATGAGGCGGAGAAGCATGCACGCGACGTGCTGAAGCACAATCCAGCGGATGGGAACGCGGCAAAGATCCTAGACCGGATTGGACGCCCTCGTTGACAGAGCTGTGTGGGGATTCACGCCGGATAGCAATTGCTGGTTGCGGCGACCACTGCTGGTGAGTAAACAGGAGCCATGCTCTCCCGTGATTGTCTTCGACCCAAATCTGTGTCTTCAGCACAGGGATTCACCTTAATCGAATTGCTAGTGGTGATTGCCATCATAGCGGTACTCGCGGGGATGCTATTGCCTGGATTGGCGCGGTCGACCGAGATGGCGCGTCGCATGCACTGCACCAATAACATGAAACAAGTGGGTCTTGGGATCCGGTTGTATCAGGAAGATTATCAGGAGAAGCCGCCGTTGTATCTGGTCAATCCTGGACCTAACCCGGGGTACGCGGGCGGCAACACCAACTATCTCGAGGGCTCCAAATACCTTGGCAGTACCAATGTGTTTATCTGCAAATCGGACCGGACACGCGGGAGAATCCCTATCGATCTGGGATGGGAGTACTACGGACAGGTAGGACACTTTACCACAAGCTACGCCTATCACATGGGTGCGTCGCAGCAATTGAGCGCGGATGGAAAAACCTGGCTGAAAAACCAACTGAGTCGGTGGCAGGGCAATTTCATCGTCGCTGCCTGTCCGTGGCATCGGCACCTATTCAGTGGCTGGGTGGCCAAAGCGGCTCCAGCCAACTGGCGAAAAACAAACATTCGAGACCTCGCTCTGCGATATGACGGCGCGGTCAATAGCTTCGTCTGGCCCGAGAAGAATTGGGAGGAAGAGCCCTACACGCGCCTGAAACCATGAATCGTCTGGTTGTTACACGACAATGGCGAACAGCCCAAACTTTGGCCCTGGCTTAACTCGACCGCATCGTAGCCCAGCCGTTCGAAGGAACGAGGCATCGGTGTGATCGATAATTCCGGCATCTCGAGTGTTTCACGTAGTCCTTCACGAAAGAGTACTGGCAATAAGCGATACGCATACAAACCGAAGTTCCGGCTGAGCTCAATGGGGACAGCTCGCCAAGTGGCCTCCGGCGAATCGTAACCCGAAAACACATTGAGTTCCTCGGTCCATTTTTCCGGCCGTCCAGAAATACAATGACTCGCACTGCAAATTTCTTCGACGGGGGACGGCGACAGGAATGTAGCGTCTGGGTATTCGGGGTAGGGCGAAGTCCATCCGGCCCGGACCGCGCGACCCTTGGGAAAGTATCCGATGAGCACCCATTCGGTCACTGAATTCAATTCGTCGGACATCGGAGGGGCGTGAGGCAACGGATCCGAAGCACCAAAATCATGGTTAGAATCGGGATCATTCATAAAACCAGTGCACTTCAAAGTACCATTGGAAGAAGAGACATGAAAGGCGCAGTTCTTGTGAGGTCACGGAGGCGGACAAGTCCAATGGACAAAGACCCGAGACCGACTTCATGAACTGCTCAAGGAGATCAGCCCCGAACTTACGAAAAAGTGTGTCCACCACTGGATCTCAGCGGAGATAGTTGAGTGATGCCAGACACAACAGACTCAGACTTGATCCGTCAGTTCGTTCGAGATCACTCGGAGGTGGCCTTTGCCGAGCTCGTTCGACGGTACATCGACCTAGTCTATTCCGTTGCCCGTCGTTGCACGAACCATGCCACGGATGCTGAAGATGTGACCCAGATTGTCTTCCACATCTTTGCGCGCAAAGCACCTGAATTCAAAGCAGCCACGGTATTGGGTGGATGGTTCTATACGACCACGCGGTTTGCCGCGGCTCGATTCCTACGGGGAAAGATGAGGCGGGAGGCGCGCGAAAAGGAGTTCACGATGATGCAAGAAACCTTGGGAGACCACGGTCACGATTCAGACGCGACGTGGCGGCAGTTGTTTCCTCACCTTGAAAAAACCATGTCGCGCCTTGGCGAAAGAGATCGAACACTCCTTGTCCTCAGATATTTCGAAAACAAGACTGGCGCCCAGACCGCCTCGCTGCTGGGGATTCAAGAATCGGCGATCCACAAACGAACGGCTAGAGCTCTGGAGAAGCTCCGGAATTTTTTCGCCCAACACGGTATCACCCTCACCAGCACCGCACTTGCCACCGCACTATCGACCAATGCAGTTCAAGCAGCCCCCAACGACTGGATCGCGCCGATCGCCGCCGCCGCGACGGGAGTCACCATGACCCCAGTCATTTCCGGGGTTGTCCTCGAGACCCTGAGAGCCATGGCCTGGGCGAAGGCTAAATGGACCCTTACGCTTGGAAGTGCGGCGGTCGCCACGGGGATTATTGGGATTGCCATTACCACCTTCGAAGGCTCCACGCCACCCACGAATCCTGCTTTGGCGCGGCAAATCCTTCAAGCAGCCTTCGACCGCGTCAGCTCCCCGATTCCCGCCCACCTGCGCATCACAGCCGAGGTACAAGTAGTCAACCAACCCTGGACCGAATCCCAGATCCAGGCCGAACAAATGCGCGAGGAGAAAGAAATCCAGGCGCGCGAAGAGGCTGCCGGGGTAATGAAGGAGTCGGATCGGGCTCGAATGTCCAAGGCCAATCGTGAAGCAAAAGAGCGAAGCGTCGCTGAATTGAGGGGGATCCAGATGGAAGTCCTGCGCATGGCTCATGGCACACGAACTCATCGAGTTCAAGAATGGCTCGCCGGAAATCGCTGGAGACTTGACCAAACCGAAACGACCCCAAAATCAGAAACCCTGCGACATCTCGATCGGCCCATGCCTGCGGGCATCGAATTCGAAACCACCATGATCCGACTGGGCGACACGAACCTCGCCGCTAGTCATCCGGATTACGTGGACCACCGACACCAAATGGCATCCGTCAAGGGCAGCACCTGGAAACGGGAGGCGCTCTGGGAAGCCGCCACACTCGAACCATCCGTCGGATTCTTGCTGACGATGATTGCCGGAAACTGGATCAACCAAGCCTCGACATTCCATGAGAAGTCCCGTCAAAACGATGGACTCGACTCCTTCGCTGGAACGACCTGGAACACCAACAAATTAGAGGAATTGATCTACGGCAAAAGTGGTCGCTGGAAAGTTGAAACCAGCGAAACCACCACCAATGGACGCACCTTTGCCGTGCTCAGATTGAAAGGTCGACGCCTTAGCCTGGCTCGCGGCGTGGAGGTCGCCCTCTACGTGGATCCGGCGGACGTGCGGAAGCTCCATCGAATTGAATTGAGCGGAATGCCCTTTATCAACACCCCGTACATCTCGATTCGAGAGGAATTTGATCGCAGTGGGTTCCCACATCTGTGGATCACTGAAACTCCCAAGGACACCATCATCCAACGCAAAGTCACCATCAGCGATGTCGCCTGGGGCTTGCCATTTGACACCAACACCACTTTCAGAGTCATCGTCCCGGATTCTTATCAAGTGCATGGTTCAGCCGCCCGGTAGCGGTCCTAGGGGGGGGACTGAAGTCGACGAGTGGGCCAATTCAACGGTCGCAACTCCGAGTTTCCGACACCGCATGGGATGCTGGGGGAAAAGCGGAGCGGGCTGCCGCACTCCAAAAAACACGGCGCCTTTTGGACTGCGGTGGCCCTCCCTCATCTTTGTCTCTAAAATGGCTCTCTAGACATTCTCACCATTTTGCTTGGGAATGTCGTGCTTGGCGGTGCGTGATTTCAGGGGTCTCCGGTATCTTGTTTGGCACACTCGCCCGGAGCAGATCGAGGATGCCCGGAGTGTTTGCATCGTCGTCGTCGATTTCTTGTGGCTTGGGCTGTGAGACGTTCCCAACGCACGAGCGTGGCTAATTCCACGAGGCCCCGTCCCAAAATATCCGGCCCTGGATGACCGTCGGTCTTAC
>SXGT01927934.1_pt1 | contig 21173 bp, 10 predicted proteins | sample 3176221 | NCBI WGS metagenome assembly SXGT01 (sample SAMN11356862, study PRJNA531348) | freshwater metagenome | isolation source: freshwater sample F1-120 | place: China: Fuxian Lake, Yuxi | collected 2017-12-25
AAGTAGTAGCCCTCCGCGTCGCGATACGCGAGGTCGCCGGTGCGCAGCCAGCCTTCGACGAGGCTCTTCGCGGTGGCGTCCGGCCGCTTCCAGTAGCCGCTCATCAGGCTGTCGGAGCGGATCGCCATCTCGCCCACCGTGCCGTCGGGCAGCGGCGCGCCCTGCTCGTCCACCACCAGCATGGTGTAGCCGAGCATCTGCCGGCCGCAGGAGCGCAGGATGGCGGGGTTCTCGCGCAGGCCGCGCAGGTGGTCGGCTTCGCCCAGGACGCTGGAGAGCACGCCCGCCTCGGTGAGGCCATAGGTCTGCTGGAAGCCCGCGGCGCGCATCACCGCCATGGCGCGCGACAGCCTGTCCTCGGGAATCGGCGCGGCGCCATAGATCACGCGCCGCAGCCGGCTGAAATCGGTGGTCGCGATGCGCGGCGACTCGAGCAGCATGGTGAGCATCGACGGCACGAAGCCGACTGCGGTCACGCCGAGCCGGTCGATCGCGTCGAGGACACCGTCGACGTCGAAGCGCGGGATGGTGGCGATGGTCGCGCCGGCGGCCATGAAGGCCAGTTGCCAGATCTGCCCGCCGGCGTGGAACTGCGGCAGCAACTGCAGCTTCACGTCGTCCTCGGCGGGCCGCAGCACCAGCGTGCTGCAGACGGTGCCGAAGAAGAACTGCCGGTGCGTCAGCATCACGCCCGTGGGCAGGCCGGTGGTGCCGCTGGTGTACATGATGGTGAAAAGATCGTCGGGCGCGACGCCCGGCGCCAACGCGCTCTCCGCCCCCCGCGACAGCAGGTCCTCATAGGCGTGGCCGAGCGGCGGCCCGGGGTCGATGCCGATCCAGGTCGTGAGCGCACCCGCCTTGCCGATCTCCGCGGCCATCGCCGCCATGTCGCCGGAATACACGAGCGCGACGGATTCAGAGTCCTCGATGATGAAGGTCAGCTCGCGCGCCGACAGCCGCGTGTTCAGCGGCACCCAGACCGCGCCGATCGCGGCCAGCGCGAAGACGACTTCCTGGTGCTCGGCGGAAGTGGTGCACAAGCTGGCCACGTGCTGGCGAGGCCGGATGCCCAGCGCCCGCAGCGCGTTCGCGAGCTTGCGCACGCGTGCCGCAAGCTGCGCGAAGCTGCGCCGTCCCTCGACGGAGACGAACGCCGCCTTGGCGCCGCGGCAGGTTTCGTTGTGCCAGAGGAACTCGGTGATCAGCAAGACAACCTCCGTAGCGCCCGCAGGCAGGCGATGCGCTCAAGTATACTTTTCGCGGCATGGACAACGACAATCGCGTCCTGTACCACGGCGGCAGGATCTACACGATGGACGCTGCCGACAGCGTCGCCGATGCGATCCTGCTGGACGGCGGCCGCGTCGCGGCGACCGGAACGCGGCGCGACCTCGAGCAGCTCGCCCCTGCCGCGACCCGCAAAGTGGACCTCGGCGGCGCCTGCATGGTGCCCGGCCTGCTCGACACGCATCCGCACCTGCTGCACTACGGCTCGCTGGAGGAGCCGTTGATCAAGCTGTGGGACTGCCGCAACCACGAGGAGATCGTGGCGCGGATCGCCGCGCGGGCGCGGACGGAACCGGAGGGTGAATGGCTGCAGGCGACGCCCGTCGGCGAGCCGCATTTCTTCCATCGGCGCTCGTTCCGCGATCTCGAGGAAGGCATCCTTCCGGATCGCACCGTGCTCGACCGCGCGAGCAGCGCGCACCCGGTGGTGATCCAGGCCTGGGGACCGGTGCGGCCGAGCTGCATGGCGTTCAACTCGCGCGCGCTGGCGCTGCTCGGCATCGGCCGCGACACTCCCGACCGGGTGGGCAACGTCTGGATCGACAAGGACGCGCGCGGCGAGCCCACGGGCCGCATCACCGGCTCGGTCACCAACTACTACGCCTACGACGACTTCAACGATTCGATCTGGCGCAAGATCCCGTTCCTGAAGAACGAGTACCTGGTGCCCGGCACGCGCACCGCGATCGGCGCCTTCCACCGGCAGGGCGTCACCGGCGTGTACGAGAACCACATGATGGACAAGGTGCTCATCGACGCGTACCGGCAGATGCGGCGCGAGGGCACGCTGGAGATGCGGGTGCTGGCGTCGCAGGAGGCCGAGGCCTATGGCATGCCGTGGAGCCGGCCGCGGCGCATGGAGGACTTCATCGCGCGCCTCGAACGGGCCGCGGCGACGATCGACCTCGACGACGAGGTGATGCGCTTCAACGGCATCACCATCATGTGGGACGGCTACTGCATGGGCGGCGCGCAGATGATGAAGCGCCCCTACCTCGATGCCTACGGCCAGGTCACCCATGGCCACCGGCACATCACCCCGGAGAAGGCGGAGTACGTGGTGCGCTTCTGCGCCGGGCGCAAGCTGCGGCTGAACATCCTCGCCATGGGCACCGGGGCGCATGAAGAGGTGCTGGCCCTCGTCGAGCGCGTCGCCGCGGAACACGACATCGCCGGGCTGAACTGGGTGCTGGCGCACGCCACCACCATCGAGCGCGAGCAGGTCGCGCGCTACAAGCGCCTGAACTTCTGCCATACCACCTCGATGACCTTCTGCTACGGGGAGGGCGCCATGATGTTGCGCAGCATGGGCCGCGACGTGCTGAAGGACATCATCCCGCTGCGGCGCTTCCTCGATCACCGCATGGCCGTGGGCGGCGGCACCGACTGGGGGCCGAAGAACGCGTGGGAGCAGGTCCAGCTCTCGCTGACGCACGAGTTCGGCGAGTCAGGCTACCGCAACCTGGGGCCGGATCAGCGCATTTCGCGCATCGAGGCGCTGGCGATGATGACGCGCGACGCCGCCCGTGTCATGCACTGGCCGGACATCGGCTCGCTGCGCCCGGGCCACCACGCCGACCTCGCCATTGTCGACCGCGACCCGGTCGAATGCCCGCTGGAGGATCTACGGGAAACGAAGGTGCTGCGCACCGTGTTCGCCGGCCGCACCGTGTACGACGCTGGCCGCCTCTAGATCACCCACGGAATGAAGCGTCGCACGCGCGCCGCGTAGGCCGCGTACTCCGGATAGCGCGCGGCGAGGTGGCGCTCCTCGATGACCGCCTTGGCGAGCAGCACCGCGACCAGCAGCGCCGACGCGACGACCTTCCACGGGTCGTGGTACGCGGTGGTCTCTGCGGCGGCGAACAGCAGCACCGCAGAATACATCGGGTGCCGCACGTAGCGGTACGGTCCGCCGCCGACGAACTTGCCGCGCGCATGCGGCTCGGGGCGGATGTTGAAGTTGCCCGGCCTGTTGTATGCCAGCGTCCATGCGCCCAGCGCCACCGCGCCGGCGGCGAACGCCAGCGCGAGCGGCGACCACGCCTGCGGCGTGAAGGGCCACACCAGCCAGCCGATCAGCGCGAACTGGATGGCGACGAGGATTGCGCCGACGGACCCCATCGCGGGAGCCATCGCGCCCCTCAGTACCCCCGCCCGCGATCCACCAGCTCCGCCAGCGGCTGCCCGGCGAGGTGCCGGCGCACGTTCTCGATGAAGGCGGCGGCGACGATGTCGTCGCGGTCGCGCGAGAAGCCGCCGATGTGCGGCAGCACGGTGATGCCTTCGGTGGTCCAGAACGGGTGCGTCGAGGGCAGCGGCTCGGTGCGATAGACGTCGAGGATCGCGCCGGCGATGGTCTTCGCGCGCACCGCGGCGACGAGGTCTTCGTCCACCACCGACGCGCCGCGGCCGAAGTTGATGAACCACGCGCTGCGCTTCATTGCGGCGAAGCGCGCGGCGTCCATCAGGTTGTCGGTCTGCGGCGTGAGCGGCAGCAGCAGCACGACGAAATCCGACTGGCCGAGCACCTCGTCGATCGCCTCGGGCGCGAACACCGCGTCGACATGCGGCAGCGGCGCGGGCGAGCGCTTGGTGCCGATCACCCGCATCTCCAGCGCCGCGGCCTTGCGCGCGAGCTCGACGCCGATGGCGCCGAGGCCGAGGATGCCGAGCGTCTTGCCGGCGAGCGTCTCCGACACGCGCCCCACCCAGCGCGACTCGCGCTGGTCCAGCGCCGCCTGCAGGATCGGCTTGGTGGCATGGAACAGCGCGCCGAGGATGTTCTCCGGCATCGCCACGCGATGCGTGCCGCGCGCGCAGGCGAGCTGCACGCCGGGCTTGAGGTCGGGTCGCGCCAACCAGTGGTCCACGCCCACCGACTGCGACTGGATCCACTTCAGGTTCGGCATCTCCGCCAGCACGCCGGCTGGGGGATTGATGGAGAGCAGCACCTCGGCGCGCGCCATCGCTTCGGGCGACGGGCGCTCGGCCGGTTTCGCCGCGTCGATCACAAGGCGGTCCGCGAGCCCGGCGGCGGCCAGCGCGCGGCGGTACGGTTCAGGATCCCTTGCCCACAGGATTACGTTCGTCATGCCTGGTCTCCAATGCTTCGGAAGCCGCGCAGGATACCGGGATTCCGCGGCGCGACGGACTCAGGCCAGCGAACGCACCGCCTCCACTACCGCCAGCGGCGCCTCGCGCGAGACGAAATGCCCGACCACGGGCAGCAGCCTGCGTTCGCGCAGCGCGCTGAAGCGGCTCGCGGAGTTCTCCGATTGCACCGGAGGACCGACGCCATCGGCCTCGCCATGCAGCACGATGGCGGGCACGCCGATCACCGGCTGCGCCAGCAGGCGTTTCTCGATGTCGTCGTAGGCCGGATCCGCTGGCGCGTTACCGTAGCGATGGCAGTAGGAGCTGATGGTGATGGCGACGAAGTCGGGGTTGTCGAAGCTCTCAGCGCTGGCGGCGAACTCGGGTTCGTCGAACGCCCAGTTCGGTGACCACAACTTCCAGAGCAGACGCGCAATGCCGCGACGGTCCTGCTGCAGCCCCGCGCGGCCGCGATTGGTGTGGAAGTACCAGTGGTACCAGTAGCGTTGTTCCTGCTCCGCGTCGACCGGCTGCGGCGCGCGCGCGAGGTCCTGTATCGCGTAGCCGTTCACGCTGACGAGGCCGCTCACGCGATCGGGCCACAGCGCGGCAACGATGCACGCCGCGCGGCCGCCCCAGTCGTAGCCCGCGAGCAGCGCCTGGCCGATTCCGAGCGCGTCGAGAAAAGCGAGAAGATCGGCACCGATCGCGCCCTGCTGCCCGGAGCGCGGCGTCGCCGGGTCGAGGAAACGCGTCGGTCCGAAGCCGCGCAGCCAGGGCACCAGCACACGGAAACCCGCCGCGGCGAGCGGCGGCGCGACCTTGTCGAAGTCGTGCACGTCGGAGGGCCAGCCGTGCAGCAGCACGACCGGCGGGCCGTCGGCGGGACCGGATTCGAGGTAGGCGATGTCGAGGCGGGATGTGCGGACATGCTTGGTCATGCCGCAAGGGTAGCGCGAACCCGCGCGTCCATGCGTCCGCGCGGTAGCCGCGCTCAGCGGCAGCCGGCGCCCCGCCAATGCTCGAAGCTGAAGCCGGACCTGGGCGCGCGGCCCTCGTTCTTGCCGTACGTGTACCAGTGGTCGCGCGCAACCCTGGCGCGGATGGGGAACCAGCCTTTCCCGAGTCGCTGCCCATCGAGGATGGCTCTGCCGTACGAGCCCCTGGGAACGGCGCTGGTGAGCCCCGTCGCGGCGTTTGCCGCGCCCTCCGCATGGGCGGCGACATCGGGATAGGCGGCGAGATACCACGACAGGTCGAAGCCCTCGTAGGCCGCGCAGTAGCGGCCGCGCCAGGCCGCGTCGCCGCCACCGTTGGCGAGTATGACCTGCGTGCACTCCTCGCCAGAGCCGATCGGCGGGCCATTGGGGATGTCCGCCATCGCCTGGGACGACACGCAGGCGACCGCCGGGCTGTGGCAGGCGTTGTAGGCCGCCCAGTTGTCCTTGTTGCCGATCCAGCGCTTGAGACCGTCGCGCGTGATGACATGGGTGTTCTTCCACACATCGCAGTAGGCCATAACCTGCCCTGCCTGCGGGTGCTCTTTCCACGCCGGACCCATCGTCGTGCGGCAATCGGCGGCATCGCGGAACGCCGCGCCCTGCGGAATCTTGTAGATCTCGTCCAGCGGCAGGTAAGTCGCCGGATAGCGCGCCGCACTCAGGCCGCAGGCGTTGTACACGCCCCAGTTGCTGCCGCCGCCGACGAAATGCGCCCTGCCATCGGCGCTGATGAAGTTGGTCGTGTTGCTGGTGTCGCCGTTCGCCACAACCAACCTGCCGGCGAGGTCCGGCCGCGGCGCGCTGAGGCCGCGCGCGGCGTAGCACTCGTGCGCGGTGTTCACCGGCGCGCCCTTCATGTCCTCGGGAATGAAGTTGCAGGTGAGCGCCTTGCTCCAAAGTTCGGCGTCCGAGGCGAAGCGGCCGAGGCCGACGCCTTCGACGCCGATCAACCCGCCGCAGGCCGTCGCCCCCAGCGCGCCCCGCGCGCCGAAGGGCCGGAACTTCTGTTCCGCTTCGGAGAAGATGTAGCGAGCGTAGGCGCCGGAACTCGCGCCGCGGGTGTACTCGTCGCGCGCGATCCAGATGCGCCCCGGCGGATACTCCGCGCCGAACGCCGGGTCCTCGAGGTTGGCGCAATCATAGGACGCGCGCGGCGGCGAGGAACCGATGCGGTTGAAGAAGCGCACCACCTTCTTGCCGCCGTCGACGATGGCCTGGCCGACCTGCGTGGCGCACTTCACCGGGTCGGGCACGTCCAGCGAGGCGATGCCGAGCAGCGCAGCGGGATTGGTCAGGCTGCCCACCGAGACCGTCCCGTTCAGCTTCAGCGGGACGTCGGTGCAGCCGCCGTCGGGGGCGCTGTAGATGCGCACGGAATTGTCCGCCACGGTGAAGTACGCGGCGCGCGAAGCGAGGTTGCCGATGCTGATGCGCGCCGACACGTCGGCGCCGGCGTTCAGCTCGACCGGCTTCACGAAGCTGAACTCGCCGCTGATGCTGGCATCCACCACGCCGGCCAGCTTCGCCCCAGGCAGCTCCAGCCTCCCGCTCAGGCGCAGCGCGTTGGGCACCGGCGAGAAGATCGGCTGCGTGCCGATCATGGAGAGCCGGTTGGCGGAGAACGGCGCCGGCGGCGTCAGGCTGCCGCTGACGTAGAAGCCATCCCTCAGGTTGATCTTGTAGACGCCATCGGCGAGGTCCGCCGAGCGCGAACCGATGTCGAGGATCAGTTGCCCCCTCACCAGCAGGCCGAGGCCGAGCGGCGGACGCTCGATGCCGGGGCGGTCCGGCAGGTCGTTGCCCGGGGTGGCGAAGAACACCTCGGGATTGCGCACGCCGACCATGGAAAGTGGCGAATTGCGCATCAGCCCCGTCGCCCCGTTGCCGGCCTTGCCGATCAGGTCTGCCGACTGCGCCAGCGCCGAGCGAGCCGCCGAGTCGAAGCCGGCCGCGCCCTCCAGGCGCTTCGAGACGGCGTCGAACAGCGACGAACCGCTCTTCAGGGCCAGTTGCAGCACGCTGTTGGCGAGCTCGATCTGCAATTGCGGATTGACCACCAGTTCCGGCGTATCGGGGGATTTCGCGAACTGCACCGAGAGCTGCGTCGGCGCGCCGCCCGCCCACGCGGTGTCCAGGTCGAGCGCGAAGCGCGTCAGCGTGCCGTTCGACTCGCGGAACTGCGCGCGATTGGTCGCCACGTTGACCACTGTGCCCGCACCACTGACGCCGAACGCGACCCTGGTGTCCTGCAGCGAAAAGCCCTCCAGCCCCGCGGGACTCTGCCAGGTACCCGGCACTTCCGCGGACAGCGCGAACGTCGGCGCGCCGCCCGCCGGGCTTGATGCGGAGATGGCGAGCGTCGCGTCCACTTCCTGCATCGTCCCGGGACGGTCGAGGCGCGGGATGCCCATCCTCACTGCCGTCGACAGGCCCGCCTCGCCGCCCGCGCCGGAGGCGCCCGCGGTGCGGAAGAAGAGCTGCACGCGACCGCCGGCCGAACGCACGAAGGTGTTCATCGGCGGCGGTACGCTGAGCTTCAGGCCCTGCACGTCGGCGTAGAACGCGAGCACGCCGCTCGCGCCCTCCACGCCCGCGCCGACGACGAGGTCGCCGTTGCCCGGCAGCCAACCGGCGATCCGTCCGAGCACCGCGGGCACGTCGCGCGAGAGATCCAGCTTGCCGACCACCGTCAGGCCCTCGTTCACCAGCACCCTCGCCGACTCGCGCGCACCGAAGAGTTTCGCGAAAACCTTGTCGTAGATGAGCGGGTGCAGCTCGCTCACGTTGGCATCTGCCCTCGACGGCGACAGGATCACCAGACCTTCCGGCATCTGCAGGTTGGCGAACGGACCCTTGGGAATCGCGGCGGGAAACACGCGAGCCGGCGTCCAGCGCTCGTCGTTGGCGAGGAACAGCACCGGCTGCGGGCCGGACACGCCGGCGATCGCGAGCTGCCCCTTGAACTCCTGTCCGTTCACGCGGCCGGACACGTCCTCGGCGGCGAGGGTGACGCGGCCGCTGCCCGCCTCCCTCGCGATGAGGAAGCCGCGTGCCGACAGGCTCACGTAGCTCGCCACGTCCACCAGGCTGTAGGCGGCCGGCAGCAACGGCAGCGCGCGCACCAGCGGATCGAGGCTCAGCACCTCGCCCTCGTTGCGCGCGACAAGCTCCAGCAGCGTGCCGCCGCGACCCGAGCCGTCGTTCGTCAAGCCGACGCGCGCGCGTGCGGCCAACCCGCGGAAGTTCGCATCCGCGATCACCGTCACCGCCTTCGAGCGCTGGTTCCCGGTGCGCGCGGCGCGCAACTCGACGCCGACGTTCTCCAGCGACAGGTCGGAAAGGCCGAAGCTCGCGTTCCAGCGCACGCCCGAATGCCCCGAGACGAGGAGTGAAGTGTCGCCGGAAGCCGTGCGGCGGTACTGCATGGTGCCGGGCATCACCAGGGTGCCATCGAGCGCGCGGCCGAGGAACGCCGGCGGCGTGAAGCGCAGCGTGGTTGTCGCATCCGCCGCCTGGCCTTCGAGGTTCGATAGCGAGATCCGCGTGTTCGACAGGCGCAGCTCGCCCTGCGGCAGTCCAGGCACGACGAAGGACGACAACAGCAGGTCCGCGAAGCCGCGCACGCCGCCCTGCCCCGCGACCTCGACGCCGCCAAGCACCGGCACGGGGTCGGTCACGTCGAGCAGCTCGAACAGGCCCTTCACGCCGGCGACGCCCGGGCGATCGGGAATCTCCTTCGGCGTGAGGCGGCCGGCGATCGAGAGCCCTTTCACCAGCGGGATGGTGGTGTCGTCCGTGACGAGCGCGCCCACGGTGTCGGTGAAGAGCCTGCCGACGATCGGCGGCAGGTCGGCCACTTTCGTCGAGGTGGTCTCCCCGCTGCGCAACGCAAAGAGCGTCCGGCCGAGCGTGACCTCGCCGAGCAGCCCGGGGAGGCGCACTTCCTTCTTCAGCACCATGTTCGGCGCGAAGCGGTCCACCGCGGCGTAGACCTCGAACGCGTTGTCCCGCCTCAGCAGCACCACGTTGCCGGTGAAATCCTTGCGCGCGGAGGCCAGCGTGCCGCTCATCTGCGAGGGCGTGGCGTCGAGGTTGCAGACGTCGAGGTCGCCGAGTTCGAGGAAGGTTGCCGTATTCGCCGCCGCGGCGACGCCGGGCAGTCCGGCGAGTTTCACCGGTCCCGGCACGCGCCAGAGCCAGTCGGCGACCTTGAACTCGCTCGCGCCGGCCTCGGCCTCCAGCGTCAGGCTGCCGAGCACGTCCATGACCTGCGAGCCGACCACGCTCTCCGTCCATGTCGTTCCGACCAGGGACTTCTTGCCGTCCTTCTGCACGAAGCTGCCCGAAGAAGCGAACTTGCGGATGGTGAGGAACGGCAGCCCGAAGGCGTTCTTCCACCCCAGGTCCGGCTTCGCGTCCGCGGCCGGCTTCGGCGCAGGCTTCGCCTCGCAAACGAGCTTCGGGTCGGCGGGCTTCAACTCCGTCACCTTCGCCAGCGACGCGAACGCCATGTTCGCGATGCCCGCGAGGTTGAGCGCCGTGGAACCAGCGAACTGTGCCTCCACGTCCGAATCCGGCCGCACGCCGCGGCACAGCACGTCGAGGTCGCCCCTGACGCGGATTTTCGCCGCGAGCCCGATCTCGCGGATGCCGGCCACGTCCTGCGGCAGCCGGATTGCCATCGAGGTGACCACCGCCGGTTCGAGCTGGCCGTCGATCTCCTTCAGCGAAAACCGCGTGTTGGCGAACGACACCGCATCGCCGGCGTACGGCGGCTTGAAGTCCGGGATGCGGAACGACAGGTCCAGCCCGGTGACCGGATCGATGCCCCCGGTCTTCGCGCCGGCAAGGCCGGCGTTGACGCCGCAGGCCACGTCGCGCGCGCTCACGGAACTGCTGCTGCTGCCCTGCGAGCGCGACCTTCCATCGGGGCCGGGCTGCGTCGTTCCGTCGCTCCGGCTGCCCTCGGCCGGCTGTTCCTCGTAGGAGGCGTTCCTCGTCGAGGACGCGCGGAAGTTCGCTTTCACCGGATAGCTGCGCTCCCTGATGCCGAACGCCGCGAGCACCTTGCGCGCATTCGCGACGTCAGCCGATGTCGGCGCGCGAACGTCCGGCACGTTCGGCAGCGGCACGCCGAGCTGCGCCAGCGGGCCCGTGCTCGCGATCAGGACCGGGGCCAGCGCCGCGGCGTCGGCCTCGCGCGGCCCGTACATGCCGACGAGGTTGACGCCGGCGCGCAGTTCCAGCGGGAAGGCATGTTCGTCGGCGATGGCCTGCGGATCGAGCAACGCGGCCAGCGGCGCGGGCAGGCTCGCCCGGTCCGCGTACCGGATCGTGTCCTTCGCGGCGTCGCTGCGGATGAACAACGTGGTATTGACGAGGCCGAAGCTGCCGAGCGGCGTATCGCGCAGCTTCGGGATGTAGGACACCAGGTTCAGCTCGCGGTGCTGGATGGCGACCACCGGCTCGGCCATGCCAGCGGACTGGTAGCGCACCGCGCGCACCGGCAACCCGTACAGCATCATCGTGCCGGCGACATGGGTGGTCGACAGCTGTACGCGCGTCAGCCGGATGCCCGAGAGCCCCGGCGCGACGTTGCCGACGAGGTCGGCGAGCGTGAGGTTGTTGGTGACGGTCGCCGTCGGCACCAGGGTCGTGCGCGCCTCGTCGAGGACCAGCACCACTTCCATATCCACCTTCGTGGCGCCCCGCGCGGCCGAGGGCAGCTCGCCCTTGCCGGTGAGTTTCAGGTCCACCGCCTCTGGCACGCCGGGCGACACCGGGAGCTTCAGCGAGCCGGAGAGGTTCGCGTCCTCGAGCTTGAAACCCTTCAGGCTGGCGAGGCTGGAGGATCCGGCGCGCGCGATCTTCGCCTCCACGTTCACGCTGCGCGCCATGAAATCGAGCACGATGCGCACACCTTTCGCCTCGAGCGTCTCCGCGGTCGTCTTCGGCGCCGACGGTGGTTTCGCAGCGACGTTCTGCGGCAGCGTGTCCGGCTCCGGCACCCGCAGGTCGAGCGCCAGGGTGGTATCCAGCGCGAGCACCGCAACGACGCCGGTCTCGGTGCCGGGCACCGCGGCGCCGCCGATCTTCAGCGATCCCGGCCGGCCGACCGCCAGCGACCACACCGGCTCCTTCAGCATCGCCGGGCCGAAGCGCTTCCTGTCGAGCGCGGTGGCCGGCGCGCGGAACTCCAGTCCGTCCGCGAACGTCGTGCCGTACTTCGCCGCCAGTTCGCCCGCCGTGCGCGCTCCCGCGCCGACGGCCGGTACATCGCTCGCCGCCACGTCCGCGAACATCGCGGTGTCGAGGTCCTTCGAGGTCAGCGCGAGTCCCGCGGGATCGAATCCCATGGCCTGCCCCATCGCGGCCGACTCGGCGCTGCCCGAGAGATCCAGCGTCGCGAGCAGCGAGATGCCCGCGGCGGGCGCGAATCCAGCGAGGTCGTCACGCCCGAACGCACGGCCGAGCGCTGCGGCGTCCGCCTTGGAGATCGGCGCGGCCGGCAGGGTCTTCGGCACGAACGCGAACACCGGACGCTGGAAGCGCAGGTCCGCCGCCGAGGTGCCTCGCAGCCCGGTGACGTAGTCGCCGAGCGCGAGGCCCGGATGCCCGACCAGCACCAGCGGCACGCCCGGCAACCGTGTCGGGACGCGCGCCACGATGGTGGCGATGCCATTGAGCTTCGTCTCGCCGATCACGAGACTGGTCGGGAGGACGGGATTGCCGCTGATGACCTTCACCACGGCAGCGGCGATGCCCTCGGGCAGTCGCTGTGCCGATCCCGCCAGCGCGCCGATCGTCGTCTCGCCAACAGCGGGCACCGCGGGTTTCACAGTGCCGGGCCGCGCCGCGCCAGGCCCCACAGCCACCGCGGCGGTGCTCGACAGCACCCATGCGAGGCTGTTGGTGCCGAACGCATGGCCCTCGCGGTCCACGCTCACCGAGACGAGCCGTCCAGGCACCTGCCGCCAGTCGCCGGTCGCCGGCTCGCGCAGGTGCAGCGTGCCGCCGCCGAGCGCCGCATCGGCCTGCTTAGCGACGACGTAGACCTCGCCACGCGTGCCGACGCCGACGTCGCTGCCGGCCGGCGCCTTCTGGTCCTCGATCCAGGCCTGCCCATCGTGCACGTAGAGCCGGCCATCGCGGTCCAGCGCCCACGCGCGGCCCTGCGGATCGACGTCGATACGCTCGACGCGGCCGGGCACCGTGCGCCATTCCATCGCGCGGCCCGAAGGATCGAACGCCGCCGTGAGCACGCCGCGCGTGCCATCGGACAGCAGGGCGTCGGCGAGCCAGAGACGGCCGCCGCCGATGCCGACGTCTGTCGCGCGCACGCCGGTCGGCTGCCACTGCGCGCTGGGTTCGGCGCTGGTGACGTACAGCTCGCCGGTGCGCGTCAACGCAGCAGCACCATTCGCCGCCGCGTCGATGCGCGCGAAATCGGAACGGCTGCCGTGCGCGACCCATGCACGTTGCGCGTCGTTCCATCGCCAGGCCCTGCCGTCCGCGCCAACGTACCAGCGCTGGTTGTCAGGGCTGGCGGCGGCGTCCACGCCGCGCGCGGCGAGCTGCACCCAGTCGGGCGGAAGGGCCTGCGCGACGACCGCCAGCGGTGCGGCGATCGCGAGCCACGTCGCGAGTGTGCGCAACAGCTTCATTGGGCGATGAACACGCGCTGGCTGTTGGGAAAGTTCGCCACCACCGGCTTGCCCCTCGAGGTCACCGCGACGCGCGTCACGCCGCCACGGCCGGTCGCGATCCAGCTGTTGAGGCCCGGGTTCCACTTCTTCAGGCTGCCGCCGATGTCGACGATGAACACGCTGCCGTCCTTGCCCACGCCGATGTCCTGCGCACGGTCGTTGGCGAACAGGTTGCGCTTCTCGAAGCGGTTGCTGGCGCGCACGAACTGGAACACGTCGCCGTCGAAGTTCGTCGCCCACATGTCGAAGCGCGTCGCGCCGACGGCGACACGCGCGAACTTCTCCTGGTCATAGCGCTGGAAGTCCGCCTGCCCGTAGGCCGCGCCCAGCGGCACCACGTTGATCTTGCGCTCGGGGAAGATCGCGAGCACGTGGCCGTCGAGCGAGATGTCGGCGTCGAGCACCAGCGTGATGTTGCGCGTATTCGCGGTGAGCACGTTGGTCCCCAGGATCGATCGCCCGATCGACAAGCCGCCGGAGGAGAAGAACTCGTCATTGCCGGCGAACGTGGCCGCGTCGTACTCGACATGGTGGTAGTTCGCGCAAGCGCGCAGGAAGCCGTGGAACGCGGGGATCGCCGGCGCGCCCGGCACCTGGGGCGGCGCGGTGCCGCGCGTGATCTCGCGCCCGGCGAAGGCGAGCTGGTACTGCACGCGCTTGAGGAAATCGAGGTGCAGGAAGCGCCGCTGCTGCGGGCTGTAGATCCAGTTGCGGCCCTGCCAGCCGTTCGCCCGCACATTGCAGGGGTTGGCGTTGGCGGGCCCGTCGTAGCCGGTGACGATGACCTGGTCGTCCAGCCCCACCGTGATGTCGAGCAGCCCGCGGCCAAGGTTCGGGAAGCCGGGCGCCGACACCGGCACCTCCACCGGGAGGAAGCTGTACTGGTTGAACGTGACGCCCGGGGTCGTCGGCGTTGTCGTGCCGGTGCCCGCGGGATCGGATGCGGTGACCGTCGCCGTGGGCTCGGTGGCGCGCGCGAGCTGCGGGTCGACCGTCTCGTCGCGGTCGAACAGGCGCGAGGCGAGCACGTCGCCGTTGCGCTCGAGGATCCACGGACGGTCGTTCGGCCCGACCGCGACGCGCTGCGTGCCGCCCCGGCGCACGATCTCGGGGAAGCTCGCGCCCGGCGTCACGCGCATCAGGTTGCCGAGGTCGTCGACGATGAACGCCGTGCCGCCGGGGCCGACGGCGAAGTCGGCCGCGCGCGCCGGGAAGCGCTGGCAGGTCCCCGCGCGATCGCAGCGGAACAGCAGCGCCGCCGTGTTGCGATACCAGTAGCTGCCATCGAGCGCCGTGACGACGCGCTCGACGTTGCCCGCGAGGCGTGCAGTGCTTGCGGCCTGTTCGCCATTCAGCACTAGCCTGTAGAGCTGGCTGTCGGCGGCCACGGCGAGCGCATCCCCGGCGCCGGCGATGGAGACTTCCGTAATGCCGAAGTTGAGGCGCACCAGCCGCCAGGCTTCGCCGTCGTGCCGCACGAATGCGTTGCCGGTGCCGACGCCGAAGGGCAACCCCGCGCCGTCCACGCCCAGCCGCTTCAGGTTGCCGGGGAATGCGTTGAAGCGCCGCTGCGAACCGGCCCAGCGCCGGATCGCGCCCTCCCCGGTGAGGGCATAGACGCTGCCATCGTGGCCGATGGCGAGTTCGGCGAGCCCGGAAGCCGCCGCCACCCGCGTGAATTCCAGCGGCGAGGCATCGGGCACGGCGAGCTTGTCGGTGGTGCCGCGCAGGGTGCGGCGCTGCGCGACATCGCCCGCCGCCGCATCGTTGCGCGAGCGGATGCCCCTCGCATGCAGCCTGCCCTCCGCATCGGCGCGCCAGAGCTGCCCGCCGCCGACACCCACCGCGGCGACCGCGCCCGCGCCGGCAACCTCGGTCCAGCGCGCCTGGTCCTCGGCCCACTCGTAGAGCCTGCCGTCCTGTCCCGCGATGACGACGTTGCCGGAAACATCCGCGGCGATCTCCTTCGCGCGTCCCGGCACCCCGACCCAGCTGTCGCCGAGGCGGCGCGCGATGGCGCCATCCGCGGCCACGGTCCACACCAACCCACGGGCGTCGACCGCCACGCGAGACGCGCTGCCGGGGATTGCGGACCATGCGGCGCGCAGCGGATCGAAACGCGCGAGGCTGCCGGTGTCGGTGACGACGACGAGCGTGCCGTCCGGCGCCACGGCGAGCGCAGTCGCGCCCTGCCCGACCGCGCGCCAGGCGGCGCCTTCCAGCCGTTGCAGCGTGCCCTGCCGGTCGATGGCCCAGAACGTGCCGGCCGCGTCGACCGCGAGGCGCGTCATGTCGCGGCCGACCACCTGCCATGCGTTCGCGCGCGGCTCGCGGCGCGACACCGTGCCTTCCGCATCGATGGCACCGACCACGCCGCGGCCGCCAACCGCGACGACGCGGGCGCTGCCGGGAACGGCCACCCACGCGCCGGCGGCAGGCTGCGCCGGCACGGCAGGCCCGTAGGCCGCGCCGAGCAGCGCGAGCACGAGGGCGAGAAGCCGCGTCACGCCAGCATCCCGGTGCGGCGGCGTTCTAGAAGAAGAGGAAGTTCTGCAGGGTCTGCAGGCGCTTCTCGTGCGTGTCGCGCGTGTTCCAGCGCTCCAGCGTGAAGTCCCCGGTCTTGAATTCCTGGAACAGCGCGTTCGACTCGCTGGCGGCGACCGCCTCGGCGAGCGTGGAGCGCGGCACGAACCAGTTGCGGTTGCGCTCCTCGAAGCGGCTGAGCGAGCGCTCGAGCTCGGTGAGCTTCGCCTCCACCGCGGCGCGGTCGGCGTCGCCCTGGTTGGCGTACTGCGCGCGGCGCGGGGTGAGCAGGATCAGCACCGACTTGCGGTACTCGCGCACGCCCTGGCGCGCGAAGATGTACTGGATGATCGGCAGGTCGCCGAGCAGCGGCACGGCGTCGCGCGTGTTCTCGGTCTCCTTCTCGGTGAGGCCGCCGAGCACCAGCGTCTCGCCGAACTTCATGACGACGTTGGCGTTGAGGTTGGTCTTCGACGTGTCGAGGCGGAAGTTGAACACCACCGAGCGGCTCGGCGTGGTGATGAACGTGCGCTCGGCCTCGACCTTCAGCTTGATGCGGTCGCCCGGCAGGAACTCCGGCACGATCGACAGCTTCACGCCGATCTGCTTGTTGATCGACACCGGCGCGCCGTCGCCGCCGGACACCGCGGCGGCGATCACGTCGACGCCGGAGAAGAACTCCGAGCGCTCGTTCGCCAGCGCCACCAGCGACGGCCGCGCGAGGATCTCGTTGCGGCCCGACAGCGTGTTGAAGATGTTGAGCGAGTAGTTCACCGCCGGGATCGAGATCAGCCGCGTGAAGGTGCGCGTGAAGGTGTCGTTGTTGGCGGCGGTGCGGTCGTCGGTGATGCTGCGGCCCGCGCTGAAGCCCGCCTGGCGCGTGAGCGGGTCGCCGAACTGCAGCTCGAGGCCCGACAGCAGGTTGAGGCCCTTGTTCTCGCTCACGTCCTCCTGCGTGCCGACGAGGACCACGTCGACCACCGTCATCTCCGCGCTCACCGGGTCGCCGCGCTGGCCGGGGCCCGCGGCGGCGGGCTTCGGCGCGACGCCGCCCGGTTGCGGCGGCTGCGACGCGCCCGGGATCACCGGAACGCCGGAGGGGCGCGGGATCAGCTGCGCGACCGTCTCCGGACGGGTCGAAACGGGGGTCGCCGAGTTCTCGGCGTAGATGCGCTCCCACGCGACGATGCGCTTCGAGAGGAACTCGCTCGCTTCGGCGCCGCGGCCGGAAGTCCGCAACTCCGCGAGCTGGCTGCGCGCGGCGGCGCTGTCGCCGAGCGCCGCGTTGGTGATGATGGAAGCGCGCAGCAGCTTGCCGCGCTCGACGTCCGTCTGCTTCATGCCGGAGAGCTTCTTCAGCGCGGCGCCCGCGGTGCGCGGGTCGCCAGCGAGGTACGCGGCGCGCGCGAGGTCGTAGAGGATCTCGGCGTCCTGGTCGTCCATCAGCGCGGCCGAGGCCAGCGCGGACTTGGCTTCGGCGTACTTGCGCTGGTCGAGGAACGCGAGTCCCTGGTAGTACAGCGCGAGCACGCTCGTCGGGTCGAACTTGTACGCCAGCGCGTAGCCCTGCTCGGCCAGCGTGAACTTCTGCGCGTCGCCGTTCACCGCCATCAGGTGGTAGGTGAGAGCGTTCATGAACTGCAGGCTCGAATTCGAGAGGTCCAGCCGCAGCGCCGTGTTGAAGAGCTGCGAGGCCTGCTCGATGCGCCCGTCCTGCAGCGCCCAGATGCCTTCGGCAGCGAGCGCGCGCGTGTCGGTGGTGATCTTCTCCCTGGGGATCGGGCCACCCATGCGGATCGGCATGCGGCGGCCTTCGCGCAGTTCCGCCGTGTAGTCGGTGCGCGAGCCCTGCGCCGCGCCGAAGAATCCGCCGCTCGCCGGTTCGCCGCGCAGCGAGGGCAGGCTTGCGCAGCCGGCGGTCACGAAAAGGCTGCAAGTCACCACGGCCAGTCTGCGTTTGGACATCTCTCACACCTCCGTTGAACGGCAATCACGCGCCGGACAGCCGTCTCCTGCCCGGAAACCGGCCAACGGACGCTGCTACCTGGAAATTTCCCGCCTTCGTGGACACCAGACCGCGGCGGGATGGCGACCTGCATTCTGCACCAGCCGTCGCGGCGCCGCGGGCGATTGTCGCGTCATGACAATTCCTTGCGGGCCCCGGCGAAGGACCGGGACAGGCTGTTTCGCCAATCCATCCTGTCCAAAGGGGCATTGTTTCGCCGCGCCGCGATATCGGACAATGGGAGAGCCATGTCCAACGACGCGGAACTGCAGACGGCGAACGAACTCATCGCAAAGGCGGCCGCCATCCGTGAGCGGCTCGACGACCCGGCAAGCTGGCAAGGCTTCGATGGCCTGCAGGCCGCGGGCTTCGCCGAAGGCCTGCGCGTCGAAGCGGACACCGCCCTCGCCTACGCGCGGCAGCTCCTGGACAAGCTCGCCAGCGCCGGCGACGAGCGCGCGCGAAGCCTGCTGGCGTCGCTGCCCGGCGCCTGACCGCCGGCCTCAGAACGGCTTCAGCGTCCCCAGCAGCGTCGGCACGAGTTCCGAGACGGTCGGGTGGATGTGCACCGCGCGCTGGATGGTGGTGTAGGGCTTCTTCGCGTACATCACGTCCAGCAGCGAGTGGACGACCTCGTCGCCGTTCAGGCCGAGGATCGCAGCGCCGAGGATCTCGCGCGACTCGGCGTCCACCAGCACCTTCATGAAGCCCTGCGTCTCGCCCGCCTCGCGCGCGCGGCCGACGCGGGCCATGTTCATCTTCGCGCGCAGCAGCTTGCGGCCGCTGGCGCGCGCCTCGGCCTCGTTCATGCCGACCCGGCCAAGCGGCGGATCGATGAACAGGGCGTAGCAGGGGATACGGTCCGAGATGCGGCGCGGGTCGTTGTCGAAGAGGTTCGCCGCCACGATCTCGTAGTCGTTCCACGAGGTGTGCGTGAACGCGCCCTTGCCGTTGGCGTCGCCCAGCGCCCAGACGCCTTCGGCGCTGGTGCGGCACTGGCCGTCCACGCTGATGAAACCGCGCGCATCGGTCTCGACGCCCGCCTCCGCCAGCCCGAGGTCGTGCGTGTTCGGCACGCGCCCGACGGCGAGCAGGAGGTGCGTGCCCTCGGCGAGCGGCGCGCCCCCCTCGCAGGACAGGCCGACCACGATGCGGCTGCCCTCGCGCTTCACCTCCATGCATTCGGCGCCGGTGCGGATCGCCACGCCCTCGCGCTCCAGGACCTCGCGGATGCCGGCGGCGACGTCGTCGTCCTCGCGCGGCAGCAGCTTCGCCGAGCGTTCGACGACCGTGACCTGCGCGCCGAAGCGCCGGAACATCTGCGCGAACTCGAGGCCGATGTAGCTGCCGCCGATGACCACCAGGTGCTCCGGCACCCGGTCGAGGTCCATCATCGTCGAGTTGGTGAGGAACGGCACGTCCTTCACGCCCGGGATGTCCGGGACCATCGCGCGGCCACCGACGTTGAGGAACACCTTGCCTGCCTCGATCGCGCGGCCGCCCACGTCGAGCACGCGAGGTGCCGTGAAGCGCGCGTGACCCTCGAGCAGCGTCACGTTCTTCATCTGCGCGATCCACCCGGCGAGGCCGTTCGAAGACTGCTTCACCACGGCATCCTTGCGCCTTTTCACCGCGGCCATGTCGACCGTGACCTCGCCCGCGGAAAAGCCGAACTCCGCGCCGCGGCGCGCGACATGCACCGCCCTCGCGCTCGCCACCAGCGTCTTGGTCGGGATGCAGCCGACGTTGACGCAGGTGCCGCCAAGCAGCTTGCGCTCGACGAGCGCGGTCTTCAGGCCTTCCTCGCCCAGCCGCGCGGCGAGCGCGGGTCCCGCCTGCCCTGCACCGACGACGATGGCGTCATAGCGTTCGCTCATGGACCGCCTCCAATGGTTGCTGCACCGAGGGTCAGCCGCCTGGTCGCGGCGGGCGCGGCAACCGGCTGGCGACCCGCCGGTTCACTGCCGCGCCGGCGAAGGTCCCGCGAGGTCGTTGCCTTCCATGCCTTCAGGCGGGGGCTTGAGCTTCACCGTCGGCAGCCGCGGCGTCGGCACGCGATCGGCGTCCTTCGCCACGGCATCCTTCGCCGCGGCGGCCCTGGCCGGCGCGGGTTCGGTCGCCACGGCGCCGGGCTTGGCCTTCGCATCTGCCGCCCGGGCGATGGTCGTTGCGCGCCTGGGGAGTTCGCCCTTCTTCCAGTTCGACGCGATGCGCTGGCCTTCGTCGCGCTGCTCGGGCGTGAGCAGCAACTCGAGCTCGGCACGGCGCTTCACCGCCGGCTCGCTGCCCTTCGCCGCGGCGAGGTTGACCCAGACGTAGCTCAGCACCTCGTCCTTGCTCACGCCCTCGCCTTCGCCGTGGTACCAGCTCAGGCTGAACTGCGCCGAGCGCTGGCCCTGCATGGCCGCTTTCTGCAGCCATTCGACGGCCTTCGCCGCATCCTTCGGCACGCCATCGCCCTGCCCGTGCATGACGCCGAGGTAGTACTGCGAATCGACATGGCCCTTCGCCGCCGCGCGGCCGAACCATTCCGCGGCCTTCGCGGCCTCCTTCTCGACGCCCGCGCCGTTGCGGTACAGCAGCGCGAGGAAATACTGGTCCTCCGCCCCGCCCTGCGCCGCCGCCTTCTGCTGCCAGCCGAAGGCCTTCGCGGCGTCCTTGGGAATACCCTCGCCGAGCGAGTACATCATGCTGAGACCGCTCTGCGCCGGCGCATGGCCCTGGCCCGCGGCCTTGAGGAACCACTCGACCGCCTTCTCGGCGTCCTTGGCGACACCGGTGCCGTTGGCATGGATCCAGGCGAGTTTCGTCTGCGCCTCGGCGCTGCCCTTCTCCGCCGCCTTGCCGTACCACTCGGCCGCCTTCGCGGCATCCTCCGGCATGCCTTCGCCAGTGGCGTAGGCGTTCGCGAGGCGGAGCTGCGCCGCGACGTCGCCCGCGTCGGCTTCGATCTCCAGCGGCGTGCGCTTGTCCTCCGGCGCCGACTTCGGCGACGGGGGCGCCTCCGCCTTGGCCGCTGGCTTCGGCGGCTCTTCGGTGCAGGCGGACATCAGGGCGCCCGCGGCAGCGAGCAGGGGAATCGCGATCCAGTGACGGAAGAACATGGCGCGGGCAGTATGTGGTGCGGACTCCGCGCCTGTAAAGTCCGGCATTCGATCCGCAGGCACCACGAGGAGCAGCGAATGACCACGCAAGCCGAAAAAGCACGCGTCTTCCGCGAACTGCATGCGCGGCCCCAGGCCTTCGTCGTCGCCAACCCGTGGGACGCCGGCACCGCGAAACTGCTGACCGCGATCGGCTACGAGGCGCTGGCGACGACGAGCCTCGGCTTCGCCAACACGCTGGGGCGCGTCGACGGCGCTCTCGCCGTGTCGCGCGCCGAGCTGATCGAGAACTGCCGCGCGATCTGCGCGGCGACGCCCCTTCCCGTCACCGCGGACCTGGAGAACGGCTACGCGGACGCGCCACGTGAGTCGGCGACCATCATCGCCGCGGCGGCAGGAGCCGGCGTGGTCGGAGGCTCGATCGAGGATGCGACCGGCGACCCGCGCAAGC
>SXGT01135797.1_pt1 | contig 21172 bp, 21 predicted proteins | sample 3176221 | NCBI WGS metagenome assembly SXGT01 (sample SAMN11356862, study PRJNA531348) | freshwater metagenome | isolation source: freshwater sample F1-120 | place: China: Fuxian Lake, Yuxi | collected 2017-12-25
CATCGTCCCCGGCGGTGGCGTGGCGCTCTTGCGCGCGGCCGACGGCATCGATGACTCTAAGTTCAAGGGCGAGGAGCGCTTCGGTGCCATGATCATCAAGCGCGCACTCGAGGCGCCGCTGCGTCAGATCTCGCAGAACGCGGGCTACGACGGCGCGGTGGTGGTCGAGAACGTGCGCGAGAAGGGCGGCTCGTACGGCTTCAACGCACTCACCGGCGAGTACACCGACATGTTCAAGGCCGGGGTGATCGACCCCGCAAAGGTCGTGCGCTCCGCACTGCAGAATGCGGCCTCGATCGCGGGCCTGCTGCTCACGACGGACTCGATGATCACAGAACTCAAGGACAACACCGCCAAGGTCGAAGGCTCGATCGCCTGAGATCCGCCGCGACGAACGTGCCCCGGCGGAGCGCTCGCTGCGCTGCGCCGGGGCACGCTCAAATCCGCGAACCTTTCGCCCCACTCGAACACGACCGCGAATATGAGCGACAAGCGCGACTTCTACGAGGTGCTCGGCGTCGAGCGCGGCGCGAACGAGGAGGAGATCAAGTAGGCCTACCGTAAGCTCGCGCTCAAGTACCACCCCGCCCGCAATCAGGGCGACAAGGAAGCGGAGTCGAAGTTCAAGGAGGCGGCCGAGGCCTACGATGTGGTTGGAGACGCCGAGAAGCGCCGCCAGTACGACCAGTTTGGGCATCGCGCCTTTGAGGGCGGCGCCGGCGGTGGACCGCGCTTCCACAACATGGAGGACATTTTCTCCGCCTTCGGGGACATCCTCGGCGGGCAGATGTTCGGCGACCTCTTCGGCCAGCAGCGTCGCCGCAGCTCGGGCCCCCAGCCCGGCCGCGACCTCAAGATCGTGCTCGATCTCACGCTCGAGGAAATCGACTCGGGCGTCGAGCGCACGATCGTGATGAAGCGCGAGGACCACTGCGGGGGCTGCAAGGGCTCAGGCGCTAAGCCCGGCACCTCCCGCAAGACCTGCGACACCTGCGCGGGCCGCGGCCAGGTCAGCCGAACGCAGGGCTTCTTCGCCATGGTCACGCCCTGCCCCACCTGTGCCGGCGCGGGCACGCGCGTCGAGTCGCCCTGCACGCAGTGCCGCGGTTCGGGTCGCGATAGCGTGCGCGCCGAGGTCAAAATCCAGGTTCCCGCGGGCGTCGAGGAAGGCATGCGCCTGCGCATCAGCCAGCAGGGCGACGCGGGCGACCCCGGTGCGCCGCGCGGCGACCTGCACTGCGTGATCCGCGAGGTCGAGCACAAGATCTTCCGGCGCAGCGGTGCCGACGTGATCACGGAGATCCCCGTCTCCTTCGCGCAGATGGCGCTCGGCGACTCGGTCGAGATCCCGACCCTGCGCGGTCGCGCGGAGATGAAGATCGACCCCGGCACCCAGAGCGGCAAGATCCTGCGCCTGCGCGGACAGGGTCTGCCGGTGCTCGAGGGCCGCGGTCGCGGCGACCAGCACGTGCGGCTGTTCGTCGAGGTGCCCAAGAAGCTCTCCGACCGCCAGAAGGAGCTCCTCAAGGAGTTCGCTGAGCTCGACCGCAAGAGCTCGGGCAATACGTCGTTCTTCGACAAGATCGTGGGTTACTTCAGCTGAGTGCGAGCCGATTCATGAGCGAAGCAGAACCGAACACCGGAACCGACGCAGTCCCCGAGTCCGAGCGCCTGCGCAGCGAGCGCGACGACCTGCTCGCGCAACTCGCCCGTGCGCGCGCCGACTACCAGAACCTGCGCAAGCGCACGCAAGTCGACATCGACAACAGCGTGCGGCGCTCGCTCGAGGGCCTGCTGCAGGGCCTGCTCGTGCTGCTCGACCACCTCGACTTCGCGCTCGCCTCCAAGGTCGAGAGCGAGGATGGCAAGGCGCTCGCCAAGGGCGTCGAGCTCACGCGCCTGTCGTTCGAGCAGGTGCTGGCCCAGGAAAACGTGCAGCCGATCGCGGAGACCCGCGCGTTCGATCCGCGGCTGCACGAGGCCGTGGCCATGGTCCCGAGCGCGAGCCATGCCGCGGGCGAGGTCGTGGTGACCCTGCGCCGCGGCTGGATGTGGCGCGGGCAGGTGCTGCGCGCCGCCCAGGTGCAGGTGGCCAGCGCCCCGGCCGCGAGCGAAACTTCCCCCGCAGAAGTCCCGCCCAAGGCAGACTAGGATTGCGCGATGCCGACCTACGACTACAAGTGCGATGCCTGCAAGCACGCCGTCGAGTACTTCCAGTCGATGAGCGAGGCGCCGAAGAAGAAGTGCCCCAAGTGCGGCAAGTCGAAGCTGGTGCGCCAGCTCGGAACCGGCGCCGGCATCCTCTTCAAGGGCTCGGGCTTCTATCAGACCGACTACCGCTCGGACTCCTACAAGAAGTCCGCCGGCGCAGACTCGTCCTCGGGCTCTTGCTCGGGTGACACCAAGTCGTGCGCGGCCAACGGCGGCCCCTGCGCGAGCTGAGCTCGCTGGCTAGGACGGACCGAGGAAGAGCTCCTCGACCAGCTCGCCGATCGTCCCGCTGTCGCAGGTGCCGAGTACCCGGTCGGCCACGGCGAGCGCCTCGGGGTAGGCGTTCCCCATCGCGCAGCCTAGCCCCGCCTCGGTCATCATCGGGACATCGTTGCCAGCGTCCCCCACCGCCACCACGCGCTCGGGCCGAATAGCGTGCTCGTCGAGCAGCCAGCGCAGCGCCTCGGCCTTGCCCCGGCAAGGCGGGTGCACGTCGCACACGAGCAGCTTGCTGTCGCGGTGATGCGGCAGGCAGTTGAGCGGGAAATGCGTGATGTACATCGGCTGCTGGACAGCCGCCTCGAGTTCCGCAGCGACATCGTCGCTGCGCTCGTGCGTATTCGAGAAGAACGTCACGCGCATCGCGCGCAGGCGTTGCATGCGGGCGGGGTCGACGTACTCGACCGCCGTCATGTCGCGCAGCGCGCTCCACTCCGAATCGTTGCGCGGCGAGGTCGAGTACTTGATGCCCTCGCACATCGCGACGGTCATGAGCTCACGGTCGAGGCCAAAGCGCACGAGGCGCGCGAGCGTGCGTTCCGAGAGCACGCGCTCCTCGATCAGGCGCCGCTTCGAGGGGCACCACATCGCCGCGCCGTTGAACACCACGGCAGGGTTGTCGATGCCGAGCTGCTCGACCACGGGGATGGTCGCGAGCTCGGAACGCCCGGTCGCGATCATCACGCGCACGCCTCGGGACGAAGCCTCGCGGAGCGCCGCGAGCGTACGGGGATGGATGCGGTCCGCCTCGTCGACCAGCGTCCCGTCGAGGTCGAGCAGGATCGCGTCGTAGTTGCGCGCGTGCATGGGCCAAAGAGATTAGGGCGTGTGCACGCGCGACGCCACGGCACCGCTCAGAGATCGAAGCGCAGGCTGGCGGTCTTGCCGGCCTCGACCACGACCTCCTGCTTCGATTCCCCGTCCTCCCGCTCGCTGATCATGCGGCCGAACGTGCGCACCGTCACGATCCAGCGTCCGCCCTCGAGGTCCTCGAGGCGCGCGCGACCTTCCTGCAGGACCGCCTGAGAAGGATCGCTGCCCGGCTTCCTGCCGACGAGCCACGCAAAGACGATGCCCTCCGCCTGCGGCTCTCCGCCGCGGAAGACGCTCACCTCGATGGATCCCGACGGCAGCAGTTGCAGGTCGACGCGCGAGCGCGCCTCGTTCGGGCCGAGCTCGAGCTCCTCCGACTTGGCGCTGCGGAAGTCCTTCGCCTTCGCCTTGACCACGAGCTTCACGCCCGGCTTCACGCCGCGCAGCGAATAACGCCCGTCCTCATCCGTGCGCGCCGAAGGCTCGTCGCCGCCGAGCATCATGGTGCTCTCGTCGCGCTCGCCGCCGGCGAATGCCACCACCATGCTCACCGCACCCGTGCGACGAATTCTCGACGGGCGCTCGACCGTCACCTTGGCGCGCGCCACCGGCTTGCCGTCGGGGCCCGTGACCCGGCCTTCGATCACCGCGACGTCGAGCGCGATGTCGAGCTCGCGGTCGTCGCTGCCGATCGTCACGTCCACTTCGGCCGGCATCGCGCGGCTCTTGTGCGTCACGCGCGCCGTGTAGTCACCCGACTTCACGTTCTGGACCTCGTAGCGCCCGCGGCCATCCGTGCGTCCGCTCGGGCCGCCGCCCATCCCGAAGATCATCATGCGTCCGCTCTCCTCGCCGGCGTCGGCCTTGCGCTCGAGTGTCACGAGTGCGCCCGCGAGCGGCGCACCGCCTTCGGTCACCACCCCGCGCAGCGCGACCCGCAGCGGGGCGAGCAGCTCGAGCGCGGTCTCCGCGTTCTCGGCCACCGCAGCCTCGACCCAGCCGGGCTCCTGTTCGCCGCCCATGATGCCGGCGATGACGAACTGCACGTCACCGCCGCCGAACGACATGGAGCTCGAGTCTGGGCGGAAGCGATGCAGGCCCGGCGCGAGATGCCGGAACACGACCACGCCGCTCGCGTCCGTCACCTCGGGACGGTCGGGCCCGGACAAGGGCGCGGGGGGAGCGCCCGGAACGCGCGCCATGCGCCGCTCGATCTTCGCGCCCGCGACCGGCCGCCCTTGGACGTCCTTGAGGGTCACGCGCACGCTGCCGCCAACGCTCAAGCGCACCTCGCGCGCCTCGGGCTGGCCGACCGCGCAGGTGAAGGGCTCGCTGCGATGGGGCGCGTGCTCCGCGTGCTCGACAGCGAGCGTGCAGCGCGCGCCCTCGAAGCTGTTGAGCCGAGCGACGCCGCTCTCATCGGTGCGCGCGGTGGCACTGCTCTGGTCTCCGAACTCCAGCGGCTCTGGGCCGTCCGACGACGCGCCGAAGCTCACGGTCCGCGCGATGAATACGCCGTCGACGCCGCGCTCCTCTCGCACGCGGCGCAGGCTCACGCGCGCGCCAGCCACCGGAGCCCCGGACCCCGCATCGAGCACGGTGACCATGAGCAGCGGCGCAGGCTCCAGCTCGATGGTGCCAAGGTCGGTCTCGGCGCCCGGGCCGAGCGGAATGTCGAGCCGCGACCACTCGCGGTAGCCGGTTGCCGTGATCCACAGGTTGGCGGTGTCGCTGTCGCCCCGCCGGCGCAGGTTGCCGAGCTTGCCGCGACCGCCCGGATGCGCCTTCGACTCGTCCCCCGTCTCGAAGTACGGCCAGCGTGCATGCTCCTTGTCGAGGCTGCCTTCGACGCGGAACGACTCCAGCGGCGCCTTCGTGCGCGCGTCGACCACCGTGAACACGAGCGCCGAGTCCGGCTGGTACTCGAGCTGCAGGCCGCGGTCGCCCGCGCGCGCCTCGACCTCGCGCGACATGCGCGGAGCGAGAGAGAGCATGCCCTTCCCCTCGTTCAGCCGCAGCTCGTTCAGCCGCAGCTCGTTCAGCCGCAGCTCGTTCAGCCGCAGCGAGACGTCGTACGCCGCGTCGGGTCGCACGCCGCGCACGGTGAACGTGCCGTCCTTCTCGAGGCGCGCCGAGCGCGACGCGCGCGCGGCGCCCATGGACTCGCCCTCACGTTCTCCGCGCCGCTCGATGGCGTGAACGCGCAGTACGTCGATCGTTCCCTCCGGCACGCCTAGCGCGACGCCGGAGATCTGGCCGCCCGGCTCGAGCCGCAGCACCACCCCGTCGCGGCGCTCGTCCGCTCGCAGGCTGCCCTCGAGCTTGGAGCGCAGGGTCGGATGCTCGTCCGACTCGACGGCGAGCTCGAGCTCGCCCGCGGGCAGGATGTCGAGCTCGAACGAGCCGTCGGCGCGCGTCTCGCCGAGCGCCTCGCCGCTCGAGCCGTCGACAACCCACAGGATCCCATCGTTCGGGTCCCCGCCGAGCGTGCGCGAGATGCGTGCGCCTCCGACGCCTGCGCCGCGACTGTCGACCACACGACCGGTCACGACGGGCCCCGCGCTCAGGGTGAACGTACCCGCGTCGTAGAGCTCGCCAGCGGGAATCGAACGCGCAACATCGAGCGGTGCGTGGCGCGCCGCTCGCAACCGCAGCGTCACGTCACCGGGCCGCCGGAGCTCGAGCGTGAAGCGACCGTCGGAGTCCGTGGTCGCACGCCCCTTGCGATCGCGCTCCTCCTCACCCGTGGCCTGCTCGAACGCAATCTGGAACTCGAAGGGCCCCTCGCCCGCGCGCACCTTCACGCCCTCGACCGGGGCACCCGACTCGTCCTGCACGCGGCCGATCACCCGCAACCCCGCGGCGGCGACGGGCATCGCGGCTCCGCGGACGATTCCCGGCTGCGTCGGATCGATGGCCCGCCGCTCGAGAGGCACCTCGCGCGCGAGCTCGACGGACACGGGCGCGGAGATCTCGCCCGCTGCGGGCGTCGCTTCGGGAGCGGCCGGGGCCGGCGCGCTCGGCAGCGCAGCCTCGTCCCGCTGCGCGGGAGCCTGCTCCCGGGAGCGCCACAGGAGTATGCCGGAAACGGCGAGGATCAAGAGGACGAGGAGCAGCAGGGAGCGCTTCATGGGACGGCTTCCGAGGGCGGAGTCGGGGCGGAGGGCACGCGAGGCGGCAAGGTACGCCAGCCGAGGCCCTGCATTGGAGCGCGGAACGACGAATTTCGCCTCCTCCGCCCTTCCTGCGCCAGCCTTTACGTCCTCTCCCTTGCGCCGGGGCAGGGGGCGCCGTTCTTATGAATCAGCCGCCCCCGCGCCGCCCGCCCGTGTCCACGGAGTTCCCTGCATGTCGCTGCGCACCCTCGCCTGCCTTCTCAGTCTCGTGACCTTCGCACCGGCGCTCCCGGCCCAGCAGCTACCGAAGGTGGGCAAGGAGTACAAGGACGAGGTCGATCTGGGCTTCAGCATCAAGATGCCGTCCGACTGGCCCTTCGTGCCGGGACAGCCCGACGACAAGAACGAGATCGGCGGCTACTCGGGCGGCGACATGTCCGTGCTGATGGACCCCAAGACCGGGCGCCCGTTCCTCGAACTCGAGATCAAGCTGCTCAAGTTCGACCGTCGCAAGGCCAAGGACGGCGAGACGATCGAGGTCTCGTTGGACGGCGAGAAGGTCGAGATCGACCTCGGCGGTGGCGTCGCGAACTTCGCGGCCTGGTCGAAAAACCTGAAGTCGGGCTGGAAGCGCGAGGACAAGCTCTGCAAGGACCTCAAGGTCAACAAGGTCGAGACCAAGCTGCACGTCTACCGCAACGTGTTCGACAAGAAGGAGGACATCGCCGCCTTCCTGTGCGCGTGGGAGTACAAGCTGCAGCCCGACGTCGAGATCGTGATGCTCGGCTTCGCGCCCGCGGACGACAAGCGCTGGGGCAAGTGGGAAGGCACGCTCGAGTCGATGGCGAAGAGCTTCAAGTCGCTCGAGATTGCTAGCAAGAAGATCGCCGTCGCCAAGGGCGCGACCATGCGCGACGCGCGCCGCGCCGAGCTGCAGACGGAGATCACCAAGAACCCCGGCTGGAAGCTGTACGAGACGCCCAACTACTTCCTCGTGTCGTCGAAGAATGACGACAAGCTCTTCATGAAGGAGCTCATTGACCGCCTCGAGGCTATCCGCGAGCAGTACGAGGAGATCTACCCGCCCGCGCTGGCCGCCGAGCTGCGCCAGCTCGCCAAGGCGCGCGAGGCCGCGGAAGCGGAGGAGAAGAAAAAGAACCCCGAGCAGGGCGAGGCCGAGCCCACCGAAGCGGACTTCGAGAAGGAGTTCGCGCAGCGCACGCGCGCGTCGCAGGGCGACCCGATGGAGCGCTCGAAGTGCAGCGTGGTGCGCGTGTGCTCGAGCGAGGACGAGTACCTCAAGTACTCCGGCCTCTACGGCTCGGCGGGCTACTGGTCGTTCCAGACCGAGGAGCTCGTGCTGTACGACGACCAGAAGGGCGGCGGGCGCGCCAACACGTGGGCAGTCCTCAACCACGAGGCCTTCCACCAGTACGTGTTCTACTTCTTCGGCAACCTCTCGCCCCACAGCTGGTTCAACGAGGGCACCGGCGACTTCTTCTCCGGCTTCCAGTTGGAAGGCTCGCGCTTCAAGCTCGAGCCGTTCAACTGGCGCGTCGGCACGGTCAAGGAGAACATCGAACCCAAGAACCCGGCCGGCAAGTACGCGCCGCTCAAGGAGCTCGTGCGCTGGAGCCAGGCTGAGTACTACGGCCAGAACAAATACAAGCTCGGCGGCGGTGAGAACTACGCCCAAGGCTGGTCGTTCATCTACTTCCTGCGCACGGGCAAGAAGAAGGCCAAGGACTGGAACCCCGCGTGGGAGCCGATCCTCGACACCTACCTGCGCACGCTGGTCGAGACCGACGACCTCGAGAAGGCCGTGGACAAGGCCTTCGCGGGCGTGGACTGGGACGAGCTGGAGCGGGTCTGGAAGAACTACATACTGAGCCTGTGAGCCGCGGCCCGGGGACAGATCTCTAGGAGAACCGGCCCCTGCGTCGATAGGCTCCCCTCGGTCCACACGCACCTGCCATGCGAATCCACCACGCACTCGCTCTCGCCCTCCTCGCCACCGCCTGCCAAGGGACGCGCAAGCTCGCAGATCCCCTGATCGAGGTGCGCGGACCGGAGGCGACCGAGCTGGGCGTAGCCACCGACTACGGCATCGTGTTCCTCGGGCGCAGCGCGCGCTCGGGGCCGGTCGAAGTCACGGCTTGGTTCGGGGATGGCCCGAGCACCGAGCAAGCCGTGGTCGAGCCTCTCGGCGGTGGCCTGTTCACCGCCGAGCCGGAGATCCGCTTCCCGCGCGTGCCCATCGCCTTCGACACGCCCACGCCTGGAACGCGCCTCCTGCTCGTCGGCCGCGTCGGCCGCGAGCGCTGGCAAGAGGAGGTCGAGGTGCTCGCCGATCCGCGCGTCGAGGGACTGCTCGTGCGCGTGCCCGCGCGCCTTTCAACGACGACTGCGGAGGGCGCGGGCCTGTTCGTGGTCAACCCGCTCGCCGAGCACGAGCTCAAGCTCGTCGGTCTCATCTCCGGCCGCATCGCTCTCGAGGCAGCCGATGGAAAGCAGGTCGAGTATCTCGCGGCCTTCGGCCCTGACCAGCTCTGGCGCCTCGTCGCCTACCGGCGCGACTATCCCAAGCGCCGCAAGTTCGTCTACCGCGACGACATCCTCTGAGGTGCACGCGGTCCGACGGCCGCAACCCACACCGGCCAGGGCCCCGCGAACTCGCGTCGCTCCTCGCCATCGCGGCGACCGAGCACGCGCCGCGTGACGAAGTTGTAGAGCGGCTTGCCGGTCTTGCGCCACACGAGCGCCACTCCGCGGCGGTGCGGCGCGCGCGGCGGGTTCGCGAGCAATTCCGCGCTGGGCGACGCATCGACGACGCGCGCGAAGCGCAAGTAGCGTCGGCGGTGCTTGGCGAGGTGGCGCAGGTCATCGCTCGCGCGGGACGCGAGCGTGCGCGAGCCGACGGCATGCACGCTTGCGAGCTGGAAGTCGATCAGCGCCGGCCAGCCATCCGGTCCGACGACGATGTTCTGTTCCTTGTGCAGGTCGTTGTGGGCCACGCCACGCGCGTGCAGCTCGCGCACAAGCTCCTCGAGTCGCTCGAAGAAGTCGACCGGCAGTCGCTCGCAGCGATGCAGCGGTGCTCCGTCGATGTAGGAGCGCACGAGTGTGAGCTGAACGTCTCGCTCGGGCAGCGCGGGCAGACCTGAAACGTCAACGCTGCGGGGGACAGCGGCCAGTCCTGCCAGCGCCGCGAGCGCTCGTTCCTCACGCCGCAGCAACGCACGCGCGATACGGCGCGAGAGCGGAAGCGCTCCCCCACTGGCGACGCGACGAATCAGGCGGTGCGATCCATCGCCGCTCGTGAGCATCTCGACCCGACCGAATGAGTCGCGCTTGAGCACCGAAATCGTCCACATCGCGCGGAACTCTAGCAGGCGCGCACCGCCTCGGCGCAGGCGTTGGTTCCGACGCGATCGACGCGCGACTTCCTCGACGGGCGCGGCACATCGCTCGCTAGCATGGGCGACGCAATGAGCGACGGATCGATCCGCGCGCGCGGCCTGTGCCGACGCTTCGGCGCCAAGGTGGCGCTCGAGCCCTGCGACCTCGACGTCGAGCCGGGGCGCGTCACGGGCTTGCTCGGCCCGAACGGCTCCGGCACGAGCACCCTGATGCGACTGTTGGTGGGACTCGTGCGCGCTGACGCCGGCAGCGCGAGCGTCGCCGGCGTGGCGCTCGAGGGCGACGGCACCGCCGTGCGAAGCAAGTGCACCTACGCGCCCGGTGAGATCGGGATGTACGGTGAGCTGCGCGGGGACGAGCACCTCGACTGGTTCCTGCGCGGTCGAGAACGAGAGTCGCGCCAGCGCGCCCGCGAGCTCGCCCGGGCCTTCGAGCTGCCGATCGAGCGCCGCGTGCACACCTACAGCCACGGCATGAAGCGCCAGCTCATGTTCGCAGCCGCGCTCGCGCCGCGCGTGCCCGTGCGCATCCTCGACGAGCCCTCCGAGGGCCTCGACCCGCAGAAGCGCAGCACGATGATCCAGCTGCTGCAGGAGGACGCCGCGCGCGGGACCACGGTCCTGCTCTCCTCCCACCACCTCGGAGAGGTCGATCGCGTGTGCGCGACGTTCGTGTTCCTCTCGGCAGGGCGCAAGATCTCGACCGAGCGCGCCGACGATGTCGCGCGTCGCGCGCGGCGACTGGTGCGCGCGACCTTCGGACCCGAGGTGCGCCTCGACGATCTCGCGCAGCGGCTGCGCAGCGCGCGCGCGAGCGTGCGTGGCGATCTGCTCGTGGCCGAGCTCGACAGCGACGATCCGCGGCCGTTCCTCGCCGAGCTCTCACGCCTCGAAGGCATCGGCCCGCCGCGCACGCTCGATTACGGACAGGCCTCGCTCGCGGACCTCTACCGCGGGCTGTACGGCGTCGAGGAGGCCTGCTGATGGGCCGCGCGCTGCAATCAACCTTCTGGCGCGGGGTGGGCTTCCTCGTGGTGCTCGAGCTGATGCTCGTGCCCGCCGTGCTGTACTTCCCCGAGTTCCAGAAGCACACCAACTCGCTCAAGGCGATGGCGCCCATCCCCGTGCTGCGCAACGTGATCGACACGCTCGAGCAGGGCGGCGTGTTCGCGTACGTCACCGGCCAGCACTTCTTCAAGGGCTGCAACACGCTCGGCACGGCCGCGGCCGTGCTGCTCGCCTGCGGCGCCGTCGCGGGCGAGGTCCACCGCGGCACGTTCGAGATCTTCCTCGCGCGCCCCCTGTCGCGCCGTCGCATCCTCACCGAGCGCTGGCTCGAGGGCGCCGCGGCCGTGTGCATCCCCGTGGTGCTCTCGACGCTCACGATTCCCTGGCTGTGCAGTTTCGTCGGCCACTCGGTGCCCTACGTCCCGCTGCTCCTGTGCGCGGTGCAGCAGTGCGCCGTGCTGCTCGCGGTCTACGCGTTGACCTTCTTCCTCTCGACGCGCGCGCGCGCGCCCATGGGCATCGCCTTCGCGATGCTGTTCTTCACGGTCTTCCAGTTCGCGGCGTACCTAGTCGAGCGCATCACGCACCTCTCGATCTTCCGCCTGACCGATGTCGAGCGCTTCCTCTACATCCAGCGCGAGCTCGGCTTCGAGAGCTGGGCACTGCTGCCCCCGCTGGGCATCACGCTGCTCGCCTTCCTCGCGTCGCTCGCGTCGTTCGAGCGTCGCACACCCTGAGCGAACCTCACGAGAAACGCGCGAGCCACGCCTTCCAGACCCAAGTTCGCTGTGCCTTGCGCTGGAAGCGCGCCGCGCGTGCGGCGAGCTCGCCAACTTCCCGGAACGCGGCCTGCGCGGCCGCCCGATTCCCGGCCATGCGGAGCCCAAGCCCGCGGTGGTAGGCGCTCTCCGGATTGGGGCCGTGCTCGCGCTCGTAGCGCGAGAGCGTCGAGAGCGCGTCGTCGTCGCGACGCAGCGCGAGGTGCGCGCGGGCCAGCGCGAGGTGCACCTCGCCGTAGGCGTGCTCGGGGTTGAGGGCCAGCGCTCGCTCGAGGGACTCGAGCGCCTCGTCCGCACGCTCGGTCGCGAGCAGCGCAAGCCCGAGCCGGTACGCCCACTCCGCGGACTCCGGCTCACCCGCGCAGGCGCGCCGCAGCGGCTCGACCGCGGCCTTGGCCTTGCCGGCGGCGAGCAACAGCGAACCCAGCTTGCCCTGATTATAGGCGCTCTCGACGTGACCGAGGTCGAGAGCCGCACGCGTGAAGCGACGGCGAGCAAAGAGCGCGCTCGCGATGCGTTCGGCCAGTACGGAGAACAGGATCGCCGCCAGCCAGAAGCCGAAGAAGCCCCGGAACAGGCCGCCCACGCCCGGCAGCCGCTGCAGCACCACCAGCAGCACCACCGTGCCCGCGAAGAAACCGAGCATGCGTCCCACGCGCACAGGATACGCGCCGCCGAGCCTGTTGCGAGCACTCGCGGGCTGCGCCAGGCGGCGTCGCGACGCGCTCGAGGCCATTCTGCGAGTGGCGAGCTTTTCGCGCTCGGCTGCTAGGCTTCCGCAGCATGTCGTCCCGCCCCGCAGGCCCCGCTCCGCGCACTGCCGTGCGCGTCGAGCTCGCGCGCGCGCTCGGGAACCTCGCGCTGGCGCCACTGCACCTCGCGGATTTCTCCATGCGGCGTGCCTCGCTGCGGTCCGAGCTCGCCGCGCTGCTCGAGTCCCCCGCCCACATCGACCCCGATCCGGCCCCGCGCCCGCTCGCTCGCAGCCCGCGGATCCTGATCTCCTGCGCGGAGCACTCGGGCCAGATCCATGCGGTCAACGTGGTGCGCGCCCTGCGAGCAGAGCTTGGGCGCCGCGGCCTGCCGGCCGCTTCCCTCGCGGGCCTCGGAGGCCCCGCGCTCGCGGCGGAGGGTGTCGAGCTGCTCGGCAACCCCGTCGAGCGCGCGATGATGGGCTTCGACGGCGTGCTGCAAGCCCTGCCGTGGTACCTGAACCTGCTCGAGCGCTGCGCCGCGCACTTCCGCGAGACGCGCCCCGATGTCGCGATCCTCGTCGATTCGCCGGCGCTGCACGTGCCGCTCGGACGCATCGCGCGCCGCTACGGCGTGAAGGTGCTGCACTTCGTGACACCGCAGCACTGGGGCTGGGCTCCGTGGCGTACACCGGGCTACGCCCGCTCGGTCGATCGCGCGCTCACCATCCTGCCGTTCGAGCCCGAGTGGTTCCGTCGGCGCGGAGTGCAGGTTGCGCACGTCGGTCACCCGCTGCAGGATCGGCTCGCGCAGCAGCCGCGCTCCGCTCCTGCGATCGCAGGGCTCGAGCTCGCGATCCTCCCCGGCAGCCGCTCGCGCGTCATCGAGCTCAACCTGCCGTGGATGCTCGCGGTCGCGGCACGAGTCCAAGAGCGAATGCCCGGCCTCGTCGTGCGCATCCTGCAGGAAAACGTCGAGCACCGTGGGCGCATCGCGGAAATCGTCGCGCGCGAGCGGGCCTCCGAGCGTGTGGAGATCGAGACCGGCGACCTGCACGCCGCGCTGCGCCGAGCCAGCGCCGCCCTGTCGGTGTCCGGTACCGTCCTGCTCGATCTCCTCCACCATCGGCTGCCCAGCGTCTGCATCTATCGTGTCGCCAAGGCACGCGACACGCTCGCGTACCGGACACTGCTCATCACGCCGTGGTTCGCGTCCATCAACCTTCTCGCCGCACGCGAGGTCGTTCCGGAGCACTGCTTCCGCGGCCGAGGCCCCCAGGAGGAAGTCATCGAGCAGCTCGTCGGTCTGCTCGGCGACCCCGAGCGCCGTCGTGACGCGCTGCGCGGCCTCGAGCTGGCGGCGGACCGTCTCGGCCCCGCGGGCGCCTGCCGCCGCGCGGCGCTGCACGCGCTCGACCTCGCCGCGGAGGCCGGGGCGTGAGCCGCGAAAAATCCGCGCCCGACGTGAAGGACGGCCCCATTGCGGCGTATGGGCCCACCTTCATGCAGGCCGAGACCACCCGCCTGATGCTCGCTGCGCGCGCCGGAGACCGCGAGGCCTTCGACCGCCTGAACGAGTCCGTACGCGACTTCGCCTTCCGGCTGGCGCAGTCCCTCGTCGGCTCGCGCGACGACGCCCTCGACCTGGCGCAGGAGGCGTTCCTGCGCACCTATCAGGCGCGCGAGACCTTTCGCGAGGGCGAGCACTTCCTGCCCTGGTTCCGCCGCATCCTGCGCAACACCTGTTACTCCTTCCTGCGCCGTCAAGGCAAGGTGCGCGCCGCGAGCGTGTCCGCGAGCGGCGATAGCGAAGAGGAGCTCTCCAACTGGGAACTCGCGGACCCCGACGCGGCACATCCCATCGAGGCCCTCATCGAGGACGAGCGCGCACGCGCCTTTCGGACGGCCCTGGCGCGTCTGGGAGCCAACGATCGCGAGATCCTCGTTCTGCGCTTCTACCGCGACCTTTCGTATCGCGAGATCGCCCACGTGCTCTCGATCCCCGAAGGCACGGTGATGTCACGCCTGTTCCACGCCCGCCGCCGCCTGCGCGACGCGCTCGGACCCGAATACGCCGAGGACTTCGGCGGAGGAGGACGCCGTGGCGCAAGCCGCCCGTGAGCCGAGTCGCGAGGAGCTGCTCGCCATGGCCTACGCCGACGGCGAGCTTTCGGGAGCGGAGCGCGTCGAGTTCGAGCGGCTGCTCGAGTCGCGCGAGGACTTGCGTCGGGCCGTGGCCCGAGAGCGCGAGCTGGCCGTGCTCGGCCGCCTCGCGGCCGGTCCGGAGCCCATGGACGCGGAGTGGCGCGCGCTCGAGCAGGACCACGTGCATCGTGCCGGCCTCGGCGTCGGACTCGCGCTGGTGCTCGGGGGGCTCGCGCTCGGCGCGGCCTCGCTGCTCTACCTCCTGTGGTCCGCCGCCCTGCCGCTCGCGCTGCAGGTGGGAGCGACCGCCACGGTCGTGGGAGCGGCCGTGCTCCTCCTGCGCGCCCTGCGCGCGCGCCTGCGCACCCGTCCGTTCGACCCGTACACTGGGGTTCCCCGATGATCGTCGTCACCACGGACAGCATTCCGGAGCGCCAAGTCGTGGCCACGCTCGGCTTCGTGCGCGGCAACACCGTGCGCGCGGCCCACGCGGGCGACGACGCCGCCGCATGGCTCAAGAACATGGTCGGGGGCGAGATCGAGGAGTACTCCAAGCTGCTCGCCGAGAGCCGCGAGCAGGCGCTCGACCGCATGATCGCCGAGGCGCAGGCGCGCGGCGCCGACGCCGTGGTGGGCCTGCGCTTCGAGAGTTGCGAAATCGCCAGCGGCTGCGCGGAGCTGCTCGCCTACGGGACCGCGGTCAAGCTCGCCTGAGCACGCGGGCGCGGCTCAGCGCACGATGCGGACCTCGTCGAGTGACTTGCGCGAGATGTCCGGGACGGCGCAGTTCTCGGCAGGGTATCCGACGGGAATCATCATGAAACTGCGCTCGTTGTGCGGCCGCTGCAGAAGACGCGCGAGGAACTCCATCGGCGCGGGCGTGTGCGTCAGCGCCACGAGCCCCGCGTGGTGCAGGGCTGCGAGCAGGAAACCCACGGCGATGCCGACGGACTCCTGCGTGTAGTAGTGCGAAACGCGGCGGTCGCCCTCGACGCCGTGGACCTGGCGGAACACGACGATCACCGCGGGCGCTTCCTCGACGTAGGGCTTTTCCCACGTCGTCCCGAGCGGCTGCAGGTCCTCGCGCCATGTCTGCGTGATGCGTTCGTCGTAGAAGCGCCGCTCCTCTTGCTCCACGGCATGCCGCAGGAGCTGGCGTGTCGCCGGATCGCGCACCACCACGAAGGTCCAAGGCTGCTTGTTCGCTCCCGACGGGGCACTCGCGGCGGCCGCGATGCACTCGTCGAGCACGCCTTCGGGGATGGGATCCCGCGAGAAGTGGCGCACGCTGCGCCGCGTGGCGAGCGAGACGCGGAAGGCGCGCGCTCGCTGGAGGGAATCCTCGGGACTGCAGCGAACGTGCTGCACGGCAACAAACCCGGAACGCGAGGAGGGCGGCACCGAAGGCGACATCGTCTCCTGAGCGTACAAGTTGAACCGAAACACGTGGTGCACGTTGAAACTGGTGCCGTCGGGTAGTTACGAATCTTCATCGCAACCTCCCGGATCGGAGTCTCCACATGACGAGCTGTCCCGCCCTCCATCGACTCGCCTTGGCCCTCGCGCTGGCGACTGGCGCTCTCTGGCCGGCGTCCGCCCGGGCGCAGTCCCCCGGGGCTCCCTCCGCGGCCGCGGCCGAGGAGCTGAACCTCGCCGATCCGATCCGCGCCGGAGTGCGCTGGCTGCGCACGCGGCAGGACCCCGTGACGGGCGCCTACGGCGACCTCCCCACCACCGCACTGGTGTTGCGAGCCTACGCGACCTGCCCGGATCGCTACCGGTCCGTGGATGGGCCGTTCGTTCGGCGCGGAATCGAGTTCTTGCTCTCCAAGCAGGGCGCCGATGGGCTGTTCAGCGAGAGCGAAGGAGCCGCCGTCGAGCAGCGCCGCGCGCAGACGCGCGTGGTGCTCGAGGCCCTCGTCGCGCTCGGCGATCCGGGCTCCAAGGCCGCGCTGGGCAAGGCGCTCGCTGCGCTCGGAGGCGAGGCTCCGATGAGCCGCGACCCCCGCATTCCCGCGGAACCGACGCTCAAGGACCTGCGGCGCATCGCGCAGCAGATCCTCGCGGACCAGACCGCGCCCGGTCGCTGGGAACGGGAGCCCTCGCTGGGCGTGCTGATGACCGCCTCCAGCGTCCTGACGCTCTCGGAGCTCGACCGACTCATGCAGCGCGCGAGCCCCTCGGCCGCGCCCAAGCCGAACCTTGCCGCGCTGCCGAGCTTCGCCCCGGCGGAGCGCGAGTCGGCGCTCGCCGCCCTGCGCCGCGGCGCAGAGTTTCTCGCGGCCGTCGGCCCCGACGGACGTTTCGGTGCTCCCGGACGTCCCGACTCCGGCCTCACGTCCATGGTCCTCGCGGCCCTGCAAGGCGTGCCGGCCCCGCGCCCCGCATCGCTGCAGCGCTGCATCGACTCAGGCCTCGAGTGGATCGCCTCGTTCCAGAAGCCCGACGGGTCGATCCACGACGGGAAGCTCGCCAACTACAACACCGCGGCCGCGATCCTCGCGCTCACGCGCTCGAAGGACCCGCGTTGGAACGAGGCGGTGAAGAAGGCGCAGGCCTTCCTTGTGAACCTCCAGCTCGACGACGGCGAGGGCTACAGCGAGGGCGACCTCTACTACGGCGGCATCGGCTACGGCTCCACGGAGCGGCCCGACCTCTCGAACCTGCAGATGGCGCTCGAGGCCCTCGCGGCCTCGGGGCTCGAGCCCAATGCGCCGACCTACAAGAAGGCGCTCAAGTTCCTCGAGCGCTGCCAGAACCGCTCGGAGTCGAGCGACGTGCGCATTCAGGACGGCGACGTGCTCGTGCGCGCCGGCAACGACGGCGGCTCGGCCTATGCGCCCGGCGACTCGAAGGCCGGCTTCGAGGAGCTCGAGGGCGGGGTCAAGGTGCCGCGCTCCTACGGCTCGATGACCTACGCGCTGCTGAAGAGCCTGCTGCACTCGGGGATCGCGAAGGATGACCCGCGCGTCACCGCGGCGGTCGCGTGGGTGCAGAAGAACTACACGCTCGACGTCAACCCGGGCTTCCCGCCGGGGCGCGATCCGACCGCGCCCTACCAAGGCCTGTTCTACTATTTCCACACCATGGCGCAGGCGCTGTCCCTCGTCGGGGTCGAGGAGCTCGTCGACGGCAGCGGCCGCGCCCATGGGTGGCGCCGTGAGCTGTGCGGCCGCGTCGTCTCGATGCAGAGCAAGATCGACGGCTCGTGGACCAACGCCAACAGCCCGCGCTGGATGGAAGGCAACCCGCTGCTCGGCACGGCCTACGCGCTGCTGACGCTCGACGCCGCGCTGCCTCGCTAGCTCCGCGCTAGATTGCGCCTATGCAGCGCATCTACCGCACGGCGTCCGCGAACCAGGAGTCTGCCAGCCCCGAGCTCGTCCTCGAGGTCGATGGACGCTTGCTGGACCTGAGCGGCTGGCTGGCCGACGCCGCGCCGGGGGCACCGCGCACGTTGATCGAGCTCGCGGCTCACGGCTTCTTCGAGCGCGCGTCGCTCGAGAGTGCGCGCAAGCGCGGGCGCTGGCGCGAGCTCGCCCGACCGACACAGGTGCTCGTGCCCGTGGAGCCCGAGGGCGTGGGCAAGATCCTCGCCTTGGGCAAGAACTTCCGCGAGCACGCCGCCGAGTTTGGCGAAGCCGTGCCGGAAGAGCCGCTGTTCTTCAACAAGCTCCCGGAGACGCTGCGAGCCCACGGCGAGAGCGTGCGCGTGCCCGCGTGGTACGCCGCGCGCGTGGACCACGAGGCCGAGCTCGCGGTCGTGATCGGCAAGCAAGGCTGGGAGATCGACGAGGCGCGCGCCATGGAGCACGTCGCGGGCTATTCCGTCGCCAACGACCTCACCGCGCGCACGCTGCAGAAGCAGGATCGCGAGCTCAAGTACCCGTGGTTCCGCGCCAAGAACCTCGAGGGTTTCTGCCCGCTCGGCCCCTGCTTTGTCCCGCGCGACGCGCTCGACATCGCGAACCTCGCCGTCACGGCCCGCGTGCGCCATCGCGACGGGACGCTCGAGGAGCGCCAGCGCGCGAGTACCCGCGACCTGATCGTCTCCGTGCCGCAGGCGCTCGCATGGCTCTCGCGCCACCTCACGCTGCGCGTGGGCGACATCGTGCTGATGGGCACGCCCGCGGGAGTCGGCCCGCTCGTCGACGGCGATGAGGTCACGTGCTCGGTCGAAGGCATCGGCGAGCTCTCGACGCCGATCGTGCGCGCCTAGAGCGCGGCCACGAGCGGCTGCAGCACGCGGTAGGTCATCCCCCACACGACGTCCTCGCCGAGCCGAAAGCACGGCATGGTGCGCCACTCTCCATGGTGAAACACCTCGGTCGTGCCCGTTGAGCGCGCGAGCACGTCGAGTCGCGCCCACACAACGCGGCTGACTTCCGGCCCCGGCGCCAGCCGCGGGCGCGTGTCGAGGCCGAACACGTAGGGCCGCACCGCCATCGGGCGAATCACCGGTCGCAGGTCCTCGAGCATGCCGAGCGAGCGCGCGAGCCGCAGGTCGAAGCCGAGCTCCTCTTCGGTCTCGCGGATCGCGGTGTGCAGCAGATCGTGGTCCGCGTCTTCGCGATGCCCGCCCGGCAGGCCCATCTGGCCCGACCAGGGGTCCCCTTCGCGCTCGGCCCGCCGGATGAGCAGGACCTCGAGCCCAGCGGCTTCCGGCACGCATACGACCGCCACGGCAGCCTGACGAAGCCCGGCGTCAGGATCCGGAACAGCCTCGCGCGCGGAGAGCAGCCGCTGGAGCGAATCGAAGGCACGATGCACGCACGGGAGCGTACCGCAGCCGCGGCACCACCACAGGGGCGGTACCGCGGCTGGAGGGAGTCGGCAGGGCTGCGAACCCGGGCCGAGCCCGAGCGCTACTCGAGGAAGCGCAGGGTGGCGCGCAGGATCCCGCCGCGAGCGACCGGCCGCTTCTCGACCGTGCCGACCCCAGGCGCCGCCGCGCGTTCCCGGGCGACCGGTTCTCCGGCACTCATTCCGCCGGGGCAGTATCCGAAGGCCTCGAGCGGCTCCGCGTCGAGCTTCGGCAGCACGACCGCGACGGCGCCCGGGCTCGTCCCGACGCTCGCGGGCTCGACCTGCAGCGTCAGCAGCACTCCGGAGAGCTCACCGACCTTGACCTCGGCCGAGAGACCGAGGAAGCCGAGGTCGAGCAGGACGTCCGCGCTGAAGTACAGCTGGCCGTCGATGCCGCGCGAGTAGGCACCCGCGAGCTTGTACTCGAGCGCGGGCAGCAATTCGGGACTCGCGCTCGCTTGGGCGAGTTCGCCACCGAGCAGGCCACCCTCGGCAGAGCCGCGCAGCTGCGCGCGCAGGGCGTGGGTGACGGAGCCCTTGGCACCCTCGACCTCACCGCGCAGGACGACCGACGTCGCGCTGTTCGCCGCCCACATGCCGGCGACCGGGGAGCCCACGTCGCGAGACGCGGCGGTGGCCAGGGTCGGCAAGGAGGCGAGGAGCACGGGGGCGAGGATCGAACGCAGTTTCAGGGCGAGGAACATCGGAATTCTCCGTCACGCGTTTCTCCTTTCGCGCGCCAGCGTCCTTCCAGGGCGCTGCCGCTCGCGAACGACGGAGCAAGTCAAGTCCCGCCGCGAACCGGTCGCTCGCCGCGAATTTTTTTCCGACCGCTCCGCGCCGCGGCTACAGCAGCCAGCCGCCGGCGACTTCGAGCACCGTGCCGGTCACATAGCTCGAGCTCGAGGAGCACAGGAACGCGACCGCGTCCGCCACCTCGCGCGGCTCGCCGGGCCTCCCCATCGGCACGCGCTGCCAAAGACTCGGATCGAGCGTGTCCGCGGAGGCGTGCTCGTGCGGCACCACTCCGGGCGCGACCACGTTGACCCGCACGCCGTGCGGCGCCTCCTCGAGGGCCCACGAGCGCGCGAGGACGACCAGCGCCGACTTCGCCGCGACGTAGGCCGCAGCCTCGCGGCGCGCGCGCGTCGTCTCGACTCCCGCGCAGCCGAACAGCACGACGCTGCCGCGCGCGGAGCGCAGGGCCGCACGCGTCGCCTCGATGCCGAGGAACGCGCTCTCGACGTTGTTGGACAGCAAGCGACGCAGGTTCGCGGCGCCCGTGGCGTGCAACGGAGCCCGGACATACTCGCCCACGGCATGCACGAGGTGGTCGATGCGTCCGTCGCTCGCGAGCACGGCGTCCACGACGCGCTTCCAGTCCTCCGCGCGCTCGAGATCGGCCGCGTGCACGCAACCGGGAAACTCGCGCTCAAGCGCCTCGCTCTCCGGCGTGGGCGAGCGGTACGTCGCGTGCACGCGCGCGCCCTCCGAAGCGAGGCGTCGAGCGCAGGCGAGTCCGAGCCCGCGTGCACTGCCGGTCACGAGCGCCACGCGCGAGGCCGCAGTTTCCATGGCCAAGACTCTAGAAGAGAGGCCCAATCCAGAGAAGCCCGCGCGCGGCCAGGCTCACCGACGATCGATCGAGCCGAGCCGCTCCGGCGGCCAGATGCGCACTTCGACGCGACCGCGGATGTAGTCCTGCGGCACGAGCCCGAAGTCGCGGGAATCGCACGAGCGCGGACGATTGTCGCCGAGCACGAAGTAGTGCGCCGGCCTGACGTGCACGCGCACGCGCGCGTCGGGATCGGTCTGCGTGACGTAGGGTTCCTCGAAGCGCTGGCCGTTGACCCACACCTCGCCACCCTCGAGCACCACGTCATCCCCCGGCACGCCGATCACGC
>SXGT01279546.1_pt1 | contig 21172 bp, 37 predicted proteins | sample 3176221 | NCBI WGS metagenome assembly SXGT01 (sample SAMN11356862, study PRJNA531348) | freshwater metagenome | isolation source: freshwater sample F1-120 | place: China: Fuxian Lake, Yuxi | collected 2017-12-25
GCTGCTCAAATGGATGGCGGAATTCTTGTAGTTTCAGCTGCTGACGGCCCAATGCCTCAAACTCGTGAACATATTTTGTTGGCTAAAAATATTGGTGTTCCAGCATTAGTTGTGTTTTTGAACAAAGTTGACATGGTTGACGATGTTGAAATGGTTGACATGGTTGAAGAAGAAATCAGAGATCTTCTTAAAAAGTATGATTTCCCAGGGGATAAAATTCCTGTAGTTAGAGGTTCAGCTTTGAGAGCTCTTGAAGGTGATCCTAAGTATGTTGCGTCAATTAACGAATTGATGAATGCTGTTGATACATTTATTCCACTTCCTGTTCGTGATATTGATAAAGCATTCTTGATGCCAGTCGAAGGTGTATTTAGTATTTCAGGTCGTGGTACTGTTGCTACTGGTAGAATTGAACGTGGTAGAATTAAGACAGGTGACGAAGTAGAACTTATCGGATTTGGTAAAGTTTTGAAAAGTACTGTAACAGGCGTTGAAATGTTCCGCAAAACTATGGATAGTGGTGAAGCGGGTGATAACGTTGGTCTTTTACTTCGTGGTACCAAGAAGGAAGAGGTTGAACGTGGAATGGTAATTTGTAAGCCAGGCAGCGTAACTCCACACACAAAATTTAAAGCAAAAATTTACGTATTGACTGAAAAAGAAGGTGGTCGTCATAGCCCATTCTTTAATGGTTACCGTCCTCAATTTTATTTCAGAACGACGGATGTAACTGGTGTTGTGTCTTTAGAAGCTGGTCGTGAAATGGTTATGCCGGGCGACAACGTTGCGATTGATGTAGAATTGATTGCTCCTATCGCGATGGAAAAGGACTTGCGTTTTGCTGTTCGTGAAGGTGGTAGAACTGTTGGTTCAGGTGTTGTTACAGAAATTATCGCATAAGGATAGGACTCGCTGATGAAAAAGCCGAAAATTCGTTTAGTATTGAGATCGTATGATCATCAATTGCTCGATAAGGCTGTAAAACAGATTGTTTTGACGACAAAGAGAACTGGGGCACAGATCGTTGGACCTGTGCCGGTACCTAATAAAAAAAGGTGTTTTACAGTTTTGCGTTCGCCTCATATTGAAAAGAAGGCGCGTGAACAGTTTGAATTGACGACTCATAAACGATTGCTCGACATAATAGCTCCATCTGATCAAACAATGAACGCGTTGATGAAGCTTAACATATCATCTGGCGTTGATGTTGAAATTAAGTAAGAGGAAGATGCTCCATGGTTAATGGTTTTTGGGGAAGAAAAGTTGGAATGACGCAAGTTTTTTCTGACAATAAAGTTGTGGGTGTAACTGTTGTTGATGTATCACAATGGTTGGTTACCGCTCTTAAAACAGAAAAAAATGACGGATATGATGCAGTTCAGGTTGGATTGTTGAGAAAAAGGTATGCGGATAAGCCATTTGATAAAGAATGGTTAAAGGATTTGAAAACATATTTTCAAGAAATGCGTGAAATTAAATCAAGCAAAGCTCTTGAAGATGTTGTTGTTGGTCAACCGATGTCTTTTCATGAAGCGTTTCAAGATGGCAAAGCTGTCGATGTGATGGGATATTCAAAAGGATCAGGCTTTGCTGGTGTTATGCGTCGCTATGATTTTTCTGGGGGTCCAAACAGTCACGGTAGTAAGCTTGGTAGAAAGCCTGGATCTGTAGCTTTTATGCGTACATGCGGTAAAGTTATTAAAGGCAAAAAAATGCCAGGGCATATGGGCGTTGAACGTAACACTATTAAAGGGTTGCGGGTTGTCAAAGTAGACAAAGGCAATAACGTGGTTCTTATCAAGGGGGCGATCCCAGGCAAGGTAGGTTCTGTGGTATTTGTTCGAGGTGAGAATTAAAGATGAGCAATAAAAAAGAACATCCAAAAAAAGTTGCGAGTGTCCTTTCTTCATCGGCACACGTAATGACTGCATCTGAATGTGGGTTAGCAGCTTTTCCAGCGGATCAGTTTGTTGCGCCTGAAAGTTTTTCTCTTGTTGTGAGAGAACTACTTATGAATTGGCGTCAAGGAACGGTTGCTTGTAAAGGACGTGCTGAAGTTTCTGGCTCCAATAAAAAGCCATGGAAGCAAAAAGGAACCGGTAAAGCTCGTGCTGGTGCGCGTACATCTCCTTTGTGGAGAGGTGGGGGTATTATTTTTGGGCCCCAAAAACGCACAAGAACATTGACTGTTACGAAAAAAACAAGACGAGGAGTCTTTAAGTCGGTCTTGTTTGATGCATTTAATCGTGGTATAATTGTAGAACTTGATTGGGCATTGGAAGGGACTTCTCCTAAAACGAAGGTGGCTTTCGAAGCTTTAAAAAGTGTTAATCTTCATGGTGCGAGCGTTAATGTTTTCGTTGATGCACATGATGCTTTAACGATTGCGTCATTTGCAAATATTCCATCAGTTCGTTTAGTGTTGTATGATGCAGCGAACGTGTATGAACTTGCTGACGCGGCGTATTGGATTGTCCTTAAAAAAGATAAACAGCTTTTTCAAGAAATGGTGGCACGATGGAATTAACAATATACGATATTATTAAAGGGCCTATTGTTACTGATAAGGCTTATCAGTTAAACAGTAAACTTAAACAGTTGGTGTTGTCAGTTCACGTTGCTGCTAATAAAATTTTGGTAAAGCAAGCTTTAGAAACACTATTTGATGTAAAAGTTGAAAAAGTGAGAATTATTGTTCGTAAGGGCAAAAATAAGCTTGTATTGCGCAAGAAGTCTATAACAGGGACTACGCTGAAAAAAGCGATTATTACGTTGAAAGAAGGTTATTCTATTGATCTTATGCAACAAGGATCAAATGCTATGACCAGTACCGCTCAAACCCATGATGTTCAGGCAGCTTAATAGGAGTGATGTATGGCTATAGTAAGTAGAAAACCTCGTAATGCTTCTTTGAGATTTCAAACATTTCTTTCATCAGATGATATTACGCAAAAAACGCCTCATAAAGCATTAACTGTCGGTCTTAAAAAAAGCGGCGGTAGAAATGCGTATGGGCGTATTACAACGCGTCATCGTGGTGGCGGGGCTGCAAGAGTTTATAGGGTTATTGACTTTTTACGTTCTGAAAGGGACGTTGAAGGAAAAGTTACAACGATTGAATATGATCCAAATCGTAATGTACGAATTGCACTTATTGCTTATAAAAATGGTGCGAAACGTTATATTTTATTACCAGAAGGTTTGGCCGTTGGTGCTACAGTGTTGGCAAGTGAAAAAGCTGAGCCAAAAACAGGTAACAGTTTGCCATTAAAAGCAATTCCTGTTGGGTTTACTTTACACAATGTTGAAATTAAACCAGGTTCTGGTGGAACATTTGCTCGTAGTGCTGGATCAAGTGTTCAGTTGATGGCGAAAACGGAAGAGTATGCAACGTTGCGTATGCCTTCAAGTGAGGTTCGGATGGTGAGCCTTAATTGTTGGGCGACGGTTGGTGTTTTAGGTAATGCTGATCACAAAAACGTTACGCTTGGTAAAGCGGGTCGTACACGTCATAGAGGGTTTAGACCGTCTGTTCGAGGTATGGCTATGAATCCTGTAGATCATCCGCACGGTGGTGGTGAAGGTCGTTCCAAGTCTGGATCGCATCCTGAGTCTCCGTGGGGTAAAGGTTGTAAGGGTACGCGTACACGCAAGCGTAGCAATCCGTTAATTATCAGAAGACGTAAGTCTAATAAGTAACTTGAGGTATAGGTAACGTATGGCTCGTTCAACGAAAAAAGGCCCTTTTGTGGAAGTTTCCTTATTGGAAAAAGTAGCAAAGGCTAAAAAAGAAAATAAAAGAGAACCCATTAAGACATGGTCACGTAGAAGTATGGTGATTCCTGATTTTGTGGGACTTAATTTTGCTGTTCACAATGGTAAAAAGTTTGTTTCTGTTTTTGTTACAGAAAACATGGTAGGTCACTTACTTGGTGAATTTTCTCCAACAAGAACATTCAGAATGCATAGTGGTCAGCGTAAAACTGGTGCTGCAGGAGATTAAGGAAACATATGAAAACGCATAATGAGAATAAGATGCAATTTGTAGCAAAGGCGATGCGTTTGCCATTTTCTCCCTTTAAGCTTCGTCCTATAGTTGATGTGGTTAGGGGAAAAAAGGTTGATTTTGCTCTTGGTTGGTTAGCTTCTTACCAAGTAAAAAAAGCTGTTCCAGTTTTAAAACTGGTTCAGTCAGCAACTGCTAATGCAGCGCATTTGAAGGGATTGGTTCCTTCAGATTTGTTTATTAAAGAAATTAAAGTAGATGGTGGAAGAATTTCACGTTATTATAAGCCTGGTTCTATGGGACGTGCTTTGCCACAACGTAAACGCTTTTGTCACATTAGCCTTGTGCTAGAAACTTTAGTTGCAGCGAAAGGGGTATAGTGTGGGACAAAAGGTAAATCCTAAGGGATTCAGAGTTGGTGTTTACAGAGATTGGGATGCGCATTGGTTCGCTCGTCGCAATACGTATGGAAAGCTTTTACTTGAAGATTTAGAAATTCGTCGCTATTTGAACAGCACATTAAAGCATGCAGAAATTGCTCGTGTTGAAATTTCTAAAACAAGTGATGGTCTTGCCGTTGCGCTTTATTCAGGCCGTCCAGGTTCTGTGATAGGTAAAAAGGGTCAAGATATTGATACGCTTCGTAAGGCATTATCAAAAATTACTGGTAAAAACACCATAGATATTTCTGTCCAAGAAGTTAAAAGTCCTGATCTTGATGCAGTGTTGGTTGCAAGAAGTATTGCTGATCAATTGGAAAGACGTGGAAGCTTTAAAAAAGCTATGAAGCGTGCTTCTGTTAATGCAATGCGTGCTGGTGCAACAGGTATTAAGGTATGTTGTAGTGGACGTATTAATGGTGCTGAAATTGCTCGTAGAGAATGGCTTCGTGTTGGTTCTGTACCGCTTCATACTTTACGTGCTGATATCGATTATGGGCTTGCAGAAGCGCTTACGACATATGGCATTATTGGTGTGAAAGTTTGGATTGGTAGAGGCGAATATCAACTTGCTTAAAATTAAGAGTGTGAGATTACTATGTTAATGCCAAAAAAAACTAAATATAGAAAAACGCAGCGTGGACGACGTAAAGGGCTTTCAAAAGGATGCCGTGATCTTATGTTTGGAGATTTCGGATTGCAAGCACTTGATCCCGCATGGATTACTGCTCAGCAAATAGAAGCTTTGCGTGTAACTGTTGCAAGAAAACTTAAGAAAGAGGGTACGTTTTATTTGCGTATGTTCCCAGATAAGCCAGTTTCTAAGAAACCTGCCGAAACACGTATGGGTAAAGGTAAGGGAAGTCCAGAAGTTTGGGTAGCTGTTGTTAAACGAGAAAGAATTATGTGCGAAATTGGTGGAGTTACCGAAGCATATGCGCGTGAAATTTTTCGTATTGCAACGTCAAAGCTTCCAATTAAGACTAAGATGGTTCGCAAGGTTGATCAAATGTCCGCTGATGATGATGCGCTTGTACAGAAAGGTGTTATTGTATGAAAACGGAAAAAATAACGAATCAGTCTTTGCGTGCTATGGAGCTTGAAGGGGTGAAGGCTGCGATTGAAGAATTGCGTAGAGATCTTTTTGGATTAAGACTTAATTCAAAAACTACGACAGTTAAAGATCCTTCTCAATTTAGAAAGTTGAGAAAAAATATTGCTCGTGGACTTACAATTCTTCATCAAAAAGAAGATGAACGTGCCTTTGAAATGATAAAAGAAATGTTTCATAAGATGATGGAAAATAGAGAAGAAGCTGGCAGTCAAGAGCAAGCTCAACAATAAGGGTTATGGTATGGTAGCAGAAAATAAAAGTCAAAAACGCCTGTATACAGGTGAAGTTGTTTCCGATAAGATGACCAAGACCGTTGTTGTGAATGTTGTCAGAACTTATAAACATCCTATGTTCGGAAAAGTTCTCAAAAGTGCTAAGAAGTACAAAGTACATGATCAGCACTCAGAAGCTAAAATGGGGGATGTTGTTGAATTCTATGAAGGACGTCCTGTTTCTAAAACGAAATGTATGTACCTTCATCGTATTGTAGAAAAACGACAAGCTTCTTAAAAAGCTATAAGATTGAGGATGAATTATGTTACAAAAAGAATCTTTTTTAGAAGTTGCCGATAATTCAGGTGCTAAGCTTTTAAAGTGTATTCACATCGTAGGAAGTACACGTAAAAGATTTGCATATATTGGCGATATCATTAAGTGTGCTGTTAAAAAAGCAATTCCTGGTGGTGTCGTTAAAAAAAGTGATGTTGTCGACGTTGTTATTGTCAGAACAGTAAAAGAGCACAGAAGAGAAGACGGCAGCTATATTCGTTTTGGTGAAAATGCTGGTGTTATTATCAATAAAGATCAGGAGCCTGTTGCAACGCGTATTTTCGGGCCTATAGCTCGTGAGTTACGTCCTCGCAAAGGATATAAAGGGTTTTCTAAGATAGTCTCTTTAGCTCCTGAAGTCGTGTAACAATAAGGAATACGTTGTATGATGCGCATTAAAAAAAATGATATGGTTATGGTTATTTCAGGCAAGGATAAAGGTAAATCTGGAGATGTGATTGCTATTTTACCTAAAAAAGATAAAATAAAGATTCAGGGTATTGCTATTGCTGTTAAGCATAAAAAAGCTACTAGACAGGGTGAAGTTCCGGGAATAAAACGGGAAGAAACGTTTATTAATGCTTGTAAGGTTATGTTAGTATGTTCTTCTTGTAAGAAACCGTGTAGGACCGGTGCTTCCTTTCTTTCGGATGGTAAGAAGGCACGTGTATGTGGTAGATGTAAAGAAGCGATATAAGAAGATGTATAGGTCAAGGAAGATCAAGGGAACGTTATGGCCAAAGCTCGCTTAGATGAGTTGTACCGTCAAAAAATACGGCATAATTTGCAAAAAGAACTTAAGTTAAAAAATATTATGGAAGTCCCAAAACTTGAGAAAGTGGTTCTCAATATTGGGGTTAAAGAAGCTGTTGCTGATAGCAGAATTCTTCAAAAGATTGGTGACACATTAACAGCGATAAGTGGTCAGGCTGTTGTTAAAACAGTGGCAAAAAAATCTATTGCTGGTTTTAAAATTCGTGAAGGCATGCCTCTTGGTGTAATGGTAACATTGCGTTCAGAAAGAATGTATGAATTTCTCGATAGATTAATTAATATTGCATTGCCAAACGTGAGAGATTTTAGAGGTGTTACTACTAAATTTGATCGTCAAGGTAACTATAATCTTGGTATTAAAGAGTGGAACATTTTTCCTGAAGCTGAAAGAGCTTCTATAGAGAAGCCTTATGGTATGAATGTTTCTATTCATATTAAAAATTCGAGCGCTGAAAAATCGCATGCTCTTCTTAAGAGTTTTAGTATGCCATTTCGTTTAACAGAAAAAGCATAAGGCTATAAAGGGGCTATAAATTATGGCAAAAACATCTTCAGTTGAAAAAAACAAAAAGCGTATAAAACTTGCGCAGAAGTATAAAGCAATTCGTAGTGAGCTTAAGGCTAAAGTAATTGATTCTTCTTTATCTATGGAAGATCGTTTGGAAGCGCAACATGCATTGCAAAAACTTCCTAAAAATTCCAATCCAGTGCGTATTAGAAATCGTTGTGCATTGACTGGTAGGCCTCGCGGATATATGGGATTGTTTGATCTTTCTCGTATAAAGTTTCGAGAATTGGCACATCTTGGGATGTTGCCTGGTGTGAAAAAAACAAGTTGGTAATTCGGGCAGAGGAAAAATATGTCAATTGATACTATTGGTAATTTTCTAACGATCATACGTAATGGCATAATGGCTTCTAAGCCTTTTGTTGTTGCACCTCATTCTAAGGTAATCATGGCGATTGCGCGTGTATTGCATCGTGAAGGGTTTATTAATGACGTTCAGGAATTAGTAAATGAACGAAATCTTAAGTTTGTTAAGATAGCGTTACGTTATGTAGATGGTGAATCTGCAATACATCAAATTACGCGTCAAAGTAAGCCAAGCTGTAGAAGGTATGAAAAAATTAAAAATTTGAAACCAACTGCTGGAAAATTTGGTATTACTATTTTGTCAACAAGTCGTCATGGAATCACAAGTGATAAAGAAGCAAAAGATGCTTCTTCCGTAAAAGGTATTGCTGGTGGTGAAGTTATTTGCACGGTCTGGTAAGGTACAACTATGTCAAAAATTGGTAGACAAGCTATTCCTTTACGTGGTGTAAAGGCAGAAATTAAGGGGCAAGAGGTACATTATTCAGGTAAGCATGCGGCGGGTGTGCATGTTCTTCCTGCGCAATTAACAGTAACTCTTGAAAATGATTCTCTTAAAGTATCAGTTGATTCTTCTGATGATAGAAAGACGCGTATGCTTTGGGGTTTGCATAGAGTTTTGTTAGCTAATAAAATAGCAGGAGCTCGTGATTTGTTTCAAAAACAAGTGCAAATTACAGGGTTGGGTTACAAAGCAATTGCTAAGGGTGCTTCATTAGAATTTACTTTAGGATATAGCCATAAAATTGATGTTGCTATTCCTAAAGGAATAACTGTAGAAATTGATAAAGTTGGGCAATTGCTTACTTTTAAATCTGCAGATAATGAATTACTTGGTAAGGTGTGTGGTGATTTGCGTAGTTTAAAGCCAACCGAGCCTTATAAGGGAACGGGTGTTCGTTTGGTTACTGATGTGATCATTCGTAAAGCTGGTAAAACTAAGGGTGCTTAGTAGATTGTTGTGAGGTAAATATAATCGTGAGTATACAAAAAAAAATAACACAACGTTCTCGTCGTAGAGCGTTACATGTTCGTAACAGGTTGAAAAGAGATACAACATTATCGCGTGTATCTGTTTTCAGAAGTTCGCAACATATCTATGCACAGCTTGTTGATGATCAAAAGAACATAACATTGGCAAGTTGTTCATCATTGGTTGTTGATACCAAGGGAAACAAAAGTGAAGTTGCAAAAGCAGTTGGTTTGGAACTTGCAAAACGTATTCTTGAAAAGGGAATACAAAAAGTTTGTTTTGATAGAGGAAGCTTCTTGTACCATGGGCGTGTTAAAGCTTTAGCAGAAGGCTTGCGTGCTGGTGGGTTGCAATTGTAACAGAGACGTGAAAAAGATTATAAGGATAAAGTGCTATGGCTGGACGTGAACGAGAAAAAGAAGAAATGACACAGGACTCGAGTTCATTTATTGAGCGCGTGATACAAGTTCGCAGGGTAACAAAAGTAACCAAGGGTGGTAAGAGGTTTTCCTTTTCAGCGCTTGTGGTTTATGGCAATCAAAATGGAAAAATAGGAATTGCTTTGGGAAAAAGCCGTGAGGTTTCTTCTGCTATCGCAAAAGCAACAAATAAAGCTCGTAAAAGCATGATTGATATTCCTTTAAGGGATCAAACAATTCCTTATCCAGTTGAAGGGCGTCATGGTTCAAGTACTGTTGTTATGAGATCTGCATCTAAAGGTACAGGTGTTATTGCTGGCGGTGCGGTGAGGATCGTGATGGAAGTTTTGGGAGTTAAGGATATTCTCGCAAAATCATTGGGGGCTTCAAATCGTTTGAATGTGATTAAAGCAACTCTTAATGCTCTTGCTCAACTTCGTTCGTTAAAAAGTACAGCTGCATTACGTGGAAAAACAACAGAGCAAATTATGAAAGGCGCCCATGTTTGTGCTTAATGATAGAGTAGCTGTAACAGAAAAAAGAAAACGTATAGGTCGTGGCGGTAGCCGTGGTGGTACTTCTGGAAAAGGTACAAAGGGTCAGTTGGCTCGTACTGGTGGTGCAAGCAAGGTTAGATTTGGTTTTGAAGGTGGTCAAATGCCTTTACATCGTCGTTTGCCTAAACGTGGTTTTAATAATGAACAGTTTAGAAAAGATTGTGCCATTATTAATGTTGCAGATCTTGAACGTGTTTGTGTGGCGAATGAAGCAATAACTAAAGAACATTTAGTTGAAAAAGGATTGCTCAAAAATCCACGCATGGTTGTTAAAATTCTTGCTGAAGGAAATTTAACAAAGCCTATTACTATTACGGTGGATGCGTGCAGTGCATCTGCTTTAGAGAAGATCAAAAAAAGTGGTGGTGAAGTATATCTTATAAAAGGGGCTTGAGACCGTGAACGTAGTGCGTACTATTAAGAATATTTTTGCGATTTCTGATTTACGTCGGAAGTTGTCTTTCACGTTAGGTGTATTGGTTATCCATAGACTTGGTTGTCATATACCAGTTATTGGTATTAATACTGCTAAATTAGCAGAAACAATTGCACAGTCTGGTGTGTTTGGTAAATTACTTACCTATTTAGACATATTTTCTGGTGGTGCGCTCTCACAGTGTACGGTATTTGCTTTAGGAATCAGTCCTTATATTACTGCTTCTATCATGATGCAAATTTTAAGTTTTACAGTTCCTGAATTAGAAGCTCTCATGAAAGAGGGTGAATACGGCAAAAAAATTATTAATCAATATACAAAATATCTTGCTCTTGCATTAAGTATTGTTTATAGTCTTGGGTTTGCTTTTGCTCTTGAATCAAAGGGTTTAGTTTTGACTCCTGGTATAGGATTTAAATTGTTTTTTGTTATGTCCTTATCTGTTGGTTGCATGATTGTTATGTGGCTTGGTGATCAAGTTTCTCTTTTTGGATTAGGTAATGGAAGTTCTGTAATTATTTTTTCGGGAATTGTGTCTCGTTTTCCAGGATATGTTCTTCGTACAATAACCTATGTACAGGATGGAATTTTTTATCATGGAAGCTTGCCAGGAATTAATGCTTTAATAGGTATTGGTTTATGGGCTGCTTTAATAGCTATTATGATTGCTATTATTTATCTTGAAAAGGGAGAGCGGAAAATTTCTGTGCAATATGCACGTAGAATTATTGGTAATCGTGTTTACGGTGGTCAGGGTTCTTTTATTCCTTTCAAAATTAATAGTGTTGGTGTGATGCCAGTTATTTTAGCGAGTGCATTTTTACAAATGCCTAAAGCGTTGTTTGGTTTCTTATCTGATAAATTTAATTTTTGTCGCATAGTTTCTGAGGCCCTTGTTCAAACTACTTTTGTGTATAATGTTTTAGAATTTGTTTTGATTGTTGCATTTTATTACGTATATACTGCTTTGATTTTCAATCCAACAGAGTTGGCAGATTCATTGAAGAAAAATGGTGGATTTATTCCTGGAATTCGACCAGGTCGTAAAACAGCAGAATTTTTCGATATGATTTTAACGCGGTTAGGGCTTGTTGGATCTATGTATCTTGCAGGGTTGGCATTGTTACCAAATGTGATGATGTTTATTGTGGGTATGGAAAGAATGCCATTTTATTTAGGTGGGACATCTCTTCTTATTGTTGTTGGTGTTGCGCTTGAAATGGGTTTTCAAATCGAAGCTTATTTACTTGAGCATAATTACGAAGGTTTTTTGATGTCTGGTCGCCTTAAATCAAGGGGTGCTCGGTGAGCCAACGAGTTTGTCGTTCATATATTCTTTTTGGACCTCCTGGTGCAGGTAAAGGAACGCTTGCTCATAAGTGTGTTGAGGAGCTTGGCTATTTACAGTTATCAACGGGAGATTTGTTTCGAAGGCATCAAGCTGAAGGAACTACTCTTGGTAAACAAATAGATTTTGCTATGAACTCTGGTACACTAATAGACGATCACCTTGTTATTGCGGTTGTTGAGCAATGGCTTGGGGAGCATGTGAACGTTGCGCGAGGATTTCTGTTTGATGGTTTTCCACGAACAGTGTTACAAGGTAAACTTTTTTTGGAAATGTTTGAGCGAGTTATACCTGATATGCAGCTTATGGTTGTGCAACTTGTGATAAGCGATGAAGAGGTGACTGAGCGGATTGTGTCAAGACGTGTTTGTAGTAATAAAGATTGTCAGGCAATTTTTTCGGTCAGAGTTGGAAGTTTAGGTTCATTTGTTGAAGGTGTTTGTGATAGCTGTGGTGCTAAGTTGATGCAACGGGAAGATGATAAACGGGCTGTTGTGGTATCTCGATTAATGACGTATCATAGACATTCTCAAGGATTAATTGATTTTTTTGAAAAAAGTGGAATACCTATAAAAAAATTAGATGTTGAAAAATCATTTGATAAGGTCTTTGAAAATTTTGTACAACTGATGGAAGAACAACAGTGATTCAGCTTAAGAATAAAGTTGCCATTATGAAAATGGAAACGGCAGGTTTAAAATTAGCGGAAATCATGATTGAACTTCCCGATTTTGTAAAAGAAGGGGTGACAACTTTAGAGTTGAATCAGTTCATTGACCGTCGTATTAAAGAAAAAGGTATGGTATCCAGAACGAAAAATTATCATGGATATCAACATGCTTCTTGTATATCGGTGAATGAACAAGTTGTTCACGGAGTTCCTTCCAAGACTTTATTTTTGAAAAAAAATGATTTGGTAAAAGTTGATATTTGTGCTGCGTGGAACGATTATTCGGCAGATTTAGCGCGTTGTTTTTTTGTGGAGCAAGGGGCTCCTGAAATGCAACGGTTAGTGTCGGTTACTCAGGAAGCGTTGGATGCTGGTATTAATAAGATGCAGGTTGGTAATAGGTTAACTGATATATCAGCTGCAATACAGGCAGTGGTTGAAGGGGCTGGTTTTGGGGTTGTGCGTGATTTTGCTGGTCATGGAATTGGTAAAAAAATGCATGAAGATCCCGAAATTCTCAACTACGGTACACCTGGGCGGGGACCGATTTTGCAGGTTGGTATGGCATTTGCGTTAGAGCCTATGGTGACATATGGTAATTACCAAGTGCATGTGATGCAAGACGGTTGGACAGTTGAAACAATTGATAAAAGTTGGGCTGCTCATGTGGAAGATACGGTTGTGTTAACGAGTAATGGTCCAAAAATAATAACAAGATTCTCTGCATAAGAGATAAAGGAAGCGATGGCTAAAAATACTACTCATCCAAAAGAAGAAGTGATCCGTGTTGATGGTATCGTGAAAGAAACGTTACCCAATGCGATGTTTCGTGTTGAAATTGAAGGTGGACATATTATTCTTGGTCATATTTCAGGTAAAATGCGTATGAATTACATAAGAATTTTACCGGGTGATCGAGTAGCGCTTGAGCTGTCTCCCTATGATTTAAAGCGTGGAAGAATTGTATTACGTTACAAATAAATTGAATTGTACAAAGTAATCTGAGGAAATGGGTTATGAAAGTAAGAACTTCTGTAAAGAAAATGTGTGATGATTGTCGTTTTATACGACGTGGTGGTATTGTGCGTGTATTGTGTAAAAAAAATCCACGTCATAAGCAACGTCAAGGTTAATAGGAGCAAGGTGATATATGGCACGTATTGAGGGTGTAACATTACCGTACAATAAACGCGTTGAGTATGGACTGACGTATCTTTTTGGTGTTGGTCTTAAGAGGTCACGTGATATTTTGGTTAAAACAAAAATTGATTTTGATACTCGCGTAAAAAATCTTACTGATGAGCAAGTTGCAGCTATTCAAAAAGAAATTAGTGTGGCGTACAAGGTTGAGGGTGATTTACGTAAAGAAATCACTATGAACATTCGTCGTTTGCAAGAAATTGGTTCTTATAGAGGGCTTCGTCATAAAAAATCACTTCCTGTTAGAGGGCAGCGCACAAAAACGAATGCACGTACACGTAAAGGACCTCGTAAGTCAGGAAGCTCAATTGCGTTAAAGCGTAAAGTTGCTAAGAAATAAGGTATAAGCTATGGTATACAAACCAAAATCAGTAAAACAAAAAAAGATGCGTGTTGAGACAGCAGTTGCTCACGTCAAATCTACCTTCAACAATACGTTCGTTTCAGTAACGACTCCTGAAGGTGATGTTATTGCCCGTTGCAGTGCTGGTAAAATGGGTTTCAAGGGTGCTCGTAAGGGTACTCCTTTCGCAGCTACTCAAATTGGAATGACACTTGCAAAAGATTTAGCTCCTTTTGGTGTAAGAACTATGGAAGTTAATCTTCAAGGTCCTGGTTCAGGAAGAGATTCTGTTGTCAGAGCGTTTCAATCAGCAGGGATAGCAATATCAGTTTTGAGAGATGTAACACCATTGCCTCACAATGGATGTCGCCCTCCAAAGAAACGTAGAGTATAAGAGTTAAGTAGGTTGATAGATAACATTAGTAAGGTAAGCTAGAAACATATGAATAAAAAAATTTCTAAAAAATCTTTTGGTGACAAGCCTGCTCGCTCTGAAAAAGCTTCTCGTGGCCAGGCTGGTGATGACGTAAACGAAGGTGGTAATACTACTCAAGCGCGTCCTCAACGTAAGTTGTCTGAATATGGCAAACAATTACAAGAAAAACAAAAAATTAAACAGATGTATGGTGTTCGCGAAAAGCAATTTAAAAGATTGTTTGATCTTGCTGCTCGCCAGTTAGAAGGTTCTGCAGGTACAAATCTTTTAATTATTTTGGAACGACGTCTTGACAATACTTTGTATCGTTTAAAGATGGCAACTACTCGTGCACAAGCGCGACAAGTTGTTGGACATGGTCATGTGTTGGTTAATGGTAAAAAAGTTACTATTCCTTCATATTTGATAGCCGTCAATGATGTAATTACATTAAAAGATAAAGTGCTCACAAAAGAAAAATTCTTAGAAAACGTAGTTGATAAGCGTTTAAACGTTAGCATTAAGGTTCCTGAATGGCTTGAACTTAACAAAGATGCTCGTAAAGGTGTTGTGTTGCGTGAACCTCTTCGTACTGATATACAAACACCAATCGAAGAACATTTGGTTGTTGAGTTGTATTCTAAGTAATAAGTTGAAAAATAGTATGATGAACGTGCACATTTTGTGGGGGCATAATGATGAATAAAAAAGAATATAAGCCATTAACGATTCCTCGTTTGACATGGGATCGTAAGACATTGGTTGAAACATACGGAGAACTTGTTGTTCAACCGCTTGAACCGGGCTTTGGTATAACGTTAGGTAATGCATTAAGACGTGTGTTGCTTGGTGGTATTGAAGGTGCTGCTGTAACATCAGTTATTATTAAAGATGTTAATAGCGAATTCTCTTCAGTTTCAGGTGTTATTGAAGATGCGTTGCAAATATGTCTTAACATAAAACAAATTATTGTTAAAAGTACAACTGGTCTTCCTGGAGTTATGAAGCTTTCTGTTAAAGGTGAAAAAACTGTTACAGTTGCGGATATTCAGGCTGATGAACATTTGGTTCTTGTTAATCTTGACCATGTTCTTGCACACGTTGCAATTGATGGCGAGCTTGAAATTGAATTCTTTGTTGAGGTGGGAAGGGGTTATCAACCGGCGCAATGGCCAGAAGGTAAAATTTTGCAAGAAGATAATCGTATTTATTTAGACGCAATGTTTTCTCCTGTGACAAAAGTAGCTTTTGATGTAGAAAAGACACGTGTTGGTAAAGAAATTGATTATGATAAATTGCTTTTACATATTCATACCAATGGTTCGCTGAATCCTTTTGATGCTGTTCATTATGCGGTTTCTGTTTTAAGAACTCAACTTGAACATTTCTTGGAAAGTGTTGAAATTCCATTTAATGAAATTTCAAAAGTGCCAGAACCAGAAGTTACTGAAAAACCACTTGTTCACAATGAATATTTGGTTAAAGGAATTTCTGTTGAATTGCTTCTTAAGCCTATTGATGAGCTTGAGTTATCAGTTCGTGCACATAATTGTTTAATGAATGCAAACATTAAACGTGTAGTTGATTTAGTGAATTTGACAGAAGATGAAGGTCTTAAAATTAAAAATTTTGGGCGTAAATCTTTGACTGAAGTAAAAGAAAGTATGCGTGCATTTGGTCTTTCATTTGGTATGAATATCAAAGAAGAAGATATTGAAAAAGTCTTGAAAGAGCGTGCGCTTTATACTGCTAGAAAAGATGCATAAAGTAAATCGATAGGTAGAGCATGAATCATCAAAATGGTAGAAAAAAACTAAACGTAAAGCCTTCACATCGCCGATCATTGTTGCGTAATCAAGCAATTAATTTTATTCTTACAGGCCATTTAGTCACGACAAAAGCGACGGCAAAAGAAGTTCAACGATTTGCTGAAAAATTGGTAACATTGGCACGAGGTGGAAATACTTTTAACAACCGTCGTAATGCTAAGGCTTTATTGCCTTACAAGGACGAAGCTTTGAACGTGCTTTTTGCAGATATTGCACCTCGTTATGTAACTCGTCCAGGAGGCTATACTCGTCTTATTAATATGGGACGTCGTATGAGCGATACTGCGGTGATGGCTCGTCTTGAATGGGTTATGTAAGCTTATGATTGTAGAACAGCGCATACAGAAAGAACTTGACGTGTGTGCTGTTGCGGTTCGTTCGCATCAAGGTGATTTGGAGTATGTGTCTTTTAATGATGGTATTGTGACTGTTAAGTTAAAGGGTGCTTGCGTTGGGTGTCCCATCGTTTGGTATACGGTTAAGGGTGGAATTCTCACTCATCTACAAGCTAATATTCCTGAAGTTATTGATGTTGAGTGGATTAACTAAAAATATACTTATTCAAATAGAATAAAAAATAGAAGGCGGCGATAAGCTGCCTTTTGTTTTTTTAAGCTTCTTGTTTATGAGCGATTGAGACCCCTTTGAGTTCTTCTGAGTATGTTTTTATACTGATGATAGGTTGTGAATTAATGGGGAAATAGAGGTTGTCGATTTTAAAAAATGTTCGGAGGTTATTATGAACGCACAAAAATTAAGCTTGATGATGTTGTCTACAGTTTTTGTTTTTAATGTTACAGCAAGTAGTTTATTACCTAAATTAGGATCTCTTTTAGGTTTTGGTGGATTGGCTGCAGCAGGGGTTAATGCGAAAGATTTTTATAAATCCTTTAATGTAAATTATGGATACGCAATAGAAGGTCTTAATGCTGCAAATAGTGAATTTGAGATTGAGCGTGAAGTTCGTTTAGCAGCGGAGGCAACGTTAGCCGGTACACAGGCAACATTGGCAGCCACGAAAAAAATGGTTACTGAAATACAACAAGCTGCAACAAAAGAAATTTCTGCACTTCATCAAGAAGTTGCAAATACAATTGCTCATCATGGGTACGCAATAGAAGGTCTTAATGCTGCAAATAGTGAATTTGAGATTGAGCGTGAAGCTTGTTTAGTAGCGGAGGCAACGTTAGCCGGTACACAGGCAACGTTGGCAGCTACGAAAAAAATGGTTACTGAAATGCAACAAGCTGCGGCCAAAGAAATTTCTGCACTTCGTCAAGAAGTTACAAATACAATTGCTCATCATGAATCTTTAATGCAAACATTTAAGTCTTTAGGGTATGGAATAGTTGGCGGATTGGTTGCGCTTAAGGCAATTGATTGTGTTAGAAATGGTTGGAATTATATATGTACTCCCACTTTTCAAGTTCAGCAGCAAAATGCAGTGGTGTTACAAAATCAACAAAATAATCAGGCACAAAATGGAGTGCCTGCATGGGGGGCGCAAGTAGGGGGAGCGGCAATGAATCAGGCCCAAGTAAATCAAAATCCATTTGTACAGCAGGTAGGTGTAGGTCAAGGAGTTGTTGTAAATATTCAGCCTGCTCCTGTTGCTGTTGTTCGTCAGGGCATAGTAATGTCTGCTTGGGGTATGACAAAAACAGCTGCTAAATTAGCAGCTCTTGCAACTGGTGTATATGCGGGTGTGAAATATGGGTCTTCGGTTAAAAATGATAATGTGCATTATGTTGCAGCAGGGTTAGCAGGTTTGATTATAGCTGATGCATTGACTGAAGGTGTTAATAGGGATTTAAAAACTCCATTGAAATATGCTACTTTATTGAGTGCTCCTTCATTATTGTTAAAAAATTACATAGAGAATCGTTAAATAAGCTTACCGGTAGGGCTTTTGACACAGTGGTCTTACCTGATTTATGATGAAGTTGTGTCAAGCTAGATTTTTATATCTTAATTCTAAACGGAGGTTTTTATGAATAAGATGAGTTTAACGTTAAGTATGCTGTTGTCATTGGTTGTTGTAACTGATGTAATGGCGAGTTCTGCTACTGGCTTTATAAATACAATTACAAAGTTGAGGGCTGAAAATGCATCTCTTAAAGCTGGGTATGATGCTGCAAATAAAGAGTTTGATGCTCTTTATGAAAATCAACCAACATTTGGAAAAACGATTTTTGGACGTTTTGGTAATTTTGCAGGAAGTAAGATTTCTTCTGGTTTAAATATTGTAAGACAAAATATGCCAACTGTTTCGAAAAATACTGCTTTGACTTTTGTCAATACGCATAAATCTGAAATTGGTGGTGCTGTAGCTGGTTTAGCTTTATCTGCTTATTTTCTTCCAAAGGGAGAAACAAAGGTTAAGATGACCGGTAAGGCAGTTGTTTGTGGTGTTACTGCTGGGGTTAGTTCGTTAGCAGCTGGTCAAATAAGAGATACTGTTGTCCCTCAGTTGACTAGTGCGAATGTTAAAGCTTGTGCTGATTCAACATTGAATGGTGCTAAAACTCTTGGAAATGGCCTGTGGAATGCTGGTAAAGTTGGATATGGTCTTGCTTCTGAATTGATTGCAAATCATCCTACAGCTGCAAAGATAACAGTAGGGGCTCTTGCAGTTACTGGTCTGTATGGTATTTACAAGTATTGCAAACCGGCTGTTAAAGTTAAAGGTTTTAATATTCCTTCAATTACTATTACTGAAAAAACGTTAACTGCAGAACAAAAAGATGAACTTGATGCTCAGTATAAAGACGTTATGCAAAACAGAATAGATGAACTTTAATTACCATTTTTATTCTTTGCAATTTTAAAAATAATAGGGATGGGAAACTGTCCCTGTTTTTTTGATATAAAATAATAATTTGCTATCCTGAAAAAGGGTTTTTGAAAAAGTTTAGTTTATAAATGTAAGAGGTTATTATGAATAAGTTTAAAGTAGGTTTAGTGTTATTGTCATCAGTGATTACATTAAATGTGAATGCAGCAGCGGAACGATTATTGGGTGCAGGAATGATTGCCTTTACGGCAGCTTGTTACACTGTTTTTAGTCCGATTAGTTTGGGAACTTTGGGAAGTGGTTATGCGTTTTATAAGACAGTTCCTGAACAAAAAACACCATTAAGTCAGACAGTAAAAGATACTGGTGCTTTTGGGTCTGGTATTGCTTGCGGTGCGTTTGTAAATCATTATCAAAATTGTCTTGTTTTTAAATCTGATTATAATAAAAAATTAGGCATATTGAATATTGATGACCATGGTTATAATAGTGATAAAGTTTATGGTATTGATAAAATTACCAATAAAGTTGATAAAAGTTTGGTGGTACAAAATGGTATGAAATCTACATATGATGATTTCAACAGAACATTTCCCGATAATTTAACTCATGCGTGTCAAGTGTTTAATCGAATTACTACAAAAGAGGTATTAAAAGCAGCGTCAATCAGATGTCTTAAGTCACGTACAATAGGTGCAGGACTTGTAACTGCAGGTTTGAGTGCTTTGTATTGTTGGAAGAATGAGTTTGAAGATCAAAAAACTGCTTAAGTTTTTGATTAAATGATGGAGGTAGTTATGAAGAACGTTTTAGGATTTTTTGTTGCATGTTTTGTTATGGCGGAAGTGCAGGCCTCAGAGCAATTAAATGAACAAGTTCCGAATGAGTGTATCGAAAAAGCTAAGAATTACGAAATAAATTTTGCAAAAGTAGTAGGTAAAAATCGAGGAAGTGACGCAGGATTTTTAGCTGTTGTTTTTGGGTATTTTGCTCATTCGCAATTAGATATTTCACCAATTATTTATGTACCTATGCTTGGATTGAGTAGTTTAGTTTTTGCGGCAGGTTATGAAATGTCGTTAGACGATCAAGAAAAAAAATATATTGAGAGCAGCAAGTCTTTTTATACGTCTCATTTTACAATGGGTTTATTATGTGGTGGATTGTTAACAGCAGGTATTTTAAAGGCTTCTGCAGACACTATGTTTGATTCTCCATTTTGTCCAAAAATAGCACGTGCGTTTATAGGATGTATGGTTGGATACAAGGTAATTGGAGCATGTCAGATGAGCATACCAGCGTAAAATATTGGTATGAGTATTGATTGTGATTTTGGATTAAAAGGTCTCTTGTCTTGTTGTTTGATATAAAATAACAATTTGATACCCTTATAAAGGGTTTGTAAGTTTTTTGGTTATTATTTACATTATGAGGTTATGATGAAAAATTTTAAGCTAAGTGTAATGTTGGTATTTTTGGTAGCAGTGTCAGTACATGCAGCGCAACGGAATCAAGATACTTTTGGTGCAAAAAAAGCACAAGAAGTATTTAATGCGGGAAAAATAAGTGGTTTCAAAATTGGGGCTGTTTCAGGTTTAACAGCTGCGTATTCTCTTTTTGTTGCTATGGCTCCTTACAATAGAGGGAATGAAGCAGCTATTTTAATGGGAATTGGAGCATCAACTTTGTTAGGAGGGGCAGCTGGTTATTGTTATATGGCACAACCTTCAAAATTAACGATTTTAAAGACGAAGTATGAGAATCATACCAAAAAAGATGAGTTTGATGATTTGAATATATTAAATAAACAAGCAGACCTTAAAGTGAAACAAGCTCAAGAACAAGCATATCAAGCTGTTGCAACATTTCCAGCTGTTTTATCAACTGTTATGATAGCGGGTGCGGGAATGTATATTTTTCGTCGAGAAATAGCAGATGTAGAAAAAATTGTTTATAAAGATTGGTGGATTCCATTTTTAACTTCTTGCTATAACAAATAGAAGATAAAAATTTTAGAATATAAAAAAGAGCTTTTCGTAAAGAGATAAGCTCTTTTTTTAGTCTTTTAATAGTAAAATATGCATAGTGTATGAAAAATAAGAATGAAATTTTTAATTGCCTTATAAGAGCTGCAAGATTATTCTGAAGCATAATGAAAATTTTATAATTATTTTATTGTGTAATAATGGGAAATATATGATTTTATTAAAAACAGAGTTTCCTAAATTTTTTATGATTGTGTGCGTGCTGAGTAATTTTGTTCAAGCATCTCAATCAGAAGATGTGAAAGTAGTAAAAGCCCCGACGGCTTAAAAGCCGTGGCTTTCGCCTCTACGAAAATTTACTGATTCTTCACATATTCACGAATTGTTTCAAAATTTACAGTTCCGACTGATTCAACGAAATACCCATCCCCCCAAAAACTATCTCC
>SXGT01316047.1_pt1 | contig 21169 bp, 20 predicted proteins | sample 3176221 | NCBI WGS metagenome assembly SXGT01 (sample SAMN11356862, study PRJNA531348) | freshwater metagenome | isolation source: freshwater sample F1-120 | place: China: Fuxian Lake, Yuxi | collected 2017-12-25
CTTGCGGCGCGCCATCCTCTCGCGGCACTGCTGATGCTCGTCTTTATGGTGTCGCTGGCCGGAATCCCTCCGACGGCCGGATTCATCGGAAAATTCTACGTCTTCATGTCCGCTGTGGAAGCGGGACTGGTGTTCTCCGACGAGACGCTCGGCACCTTCCGCGACTACGACGCGCCCTCCTACGAGGCGATACGCCGAGCCTTCGCCTACTGGGGCGACGTCGACGTGGTGTACAAGGGCGAGACGCTGCGCTGCGGCGGCAACGGCTTCTGCGGCTGCTCGCGCGTCACGCTGCTCACGCTGCTGCAGGAGCGCTGCCGCGAGCTCGGCGTGAAGCTCGAGTTCCAGCGCGAGGTGAAGGGCGTGGAGGCGTTCCCCGATTCCGACCTGATCGTCGCCGCCGACGGCATCAACTCGGTGATCCGCGAAACCCACAAGGCGCATTTCAGGCCCAGCGTGGACCTCAGGCCGAACAAGTTCGTCTGGCTGGGCTCGACGCGGCCGATGGACGCCTTCAAGTACTTCTTCCGCGAGACGCCGCACGGCATCGTCCTCGCGCATTGCTACCAGTACGAGAAAGGCGCCTCGACCTGGATCTTCGAGATGAACGCCGACACCTGGGAGCATTGCGGTTTCGACAAGCAGGACGAAGACGCCATGTGCCGCACGCTCGAAGGCGTGTTCGCCGGCGAGCTCGCCGGCCACAAGCTGATCAGGAACCGCTCGCTGTGGCGCAACTTCCCCACCATCCGCAACCAGACCTGGGTGATGGGCAACGTGGTGCTGGTGGGCGACGCCAAGGCCACCGCGCACTATTCCATCGGTTCGGGGACCAAGCTGGCGCTGGAGGCCGCGATCGCGCTGTTCGAGGCGTTCCGGCGCCACGGCGGGGTGCAGCCGGCGCTGCGCGAATACGAGGCACAGCGCCGCTAGGACGTGGAGAAGACGCAGCCTGCCGCCGACGTGTCGCTGGCGTGGTTCGAGACCATGAAGCGCTACTGGGGGATGGACCCGCAGCAGTTCGCCTTCGGCTTGATGTCGCGCTCCAAGCAGATCACCTACGAGAACGTCGGCCTGCGCGACCCGGATTTTCTCGCTGGCGTGACGCGCTGGTTCGCCGCGAAGCAGCGCGCGCTCGGCTACCAGGTCGATGTCGCGAACCCGCCGCCGCCGATGTTCACGCCTTTCCGCCTGCGCGACATGCAACTGGAGAACCGCGTGGTGGTCGCGCCGATGGACCAGTACATGGCGGTGGACGGCGTGCCGACCGACTGGCATCTGGTGCACCTGGGCAGCCGCGCGGTCGGCGGCGCGGGCCTGCTGTTCACGGAGATGACGTGCCCCTCGCCGGAAGCGCGCATCACGCCCGGTTGCACGGGGTTGTGGAACGAGGCGCAGGCCGCGGCGTGGAAGCGCATCGTCGATTTCTGCCATGCGCAGTCGAAGGCGAAGCTCTGCATGCAGATCGGCCACTCCGGGCGCAAGGGCTCGACGCAGGTGGGCTGGGAGCGCATGGACCACCCGCTCGAGCGCGGCAACTGGGAACTGGTGGCGCCGAGCGCGCTGCCCTACGCCGGCGACTCGCAGGTGCCGCGCGAGATGACGCGCGCCGACATGGACCGCATCCGCGATGAGTTCGTGCGCGCCGCGAAGTACGCCGACGCGGCGGGCTTCGACATGCTGGAAATCCACTGTGCGCACGGCTACCTCCTTTCATCGTTCATCTCGCCGCTCACCAACCTGCGCACGGACGAGTACGGCGGCGCCATCGAGGGCCGCATGCGCTACCCGCTGGAGGTGTTCAGCGCCTGCCGTGCCGCGTGGCCGGAGGCAAGACCGATGTCGGTGCGCATCTCGGCCACCGACTGGGCGCCGGGCGGACTGCCCGAGACCGACCTGCTCGCGCTGGCGCGCGCCTTCAAGGCGGCGGGCGCGGACCTTATCGATGTGTCCACCGGCCAGGTGGTGCCGCAGCAGAAGCCGGTCTACGGCCGCATGTACCAGGTGCCGTTCGCCGACAGCGTGAGGAACGAAGTCGGCATCGCCACCATGGCGGTCGGCAACATCACCACCGCCGACCAGGTGAACACCATCGTCGCCTCCGGCCGCGCGGACCTGGTGGCGCTGGCGCGGCCTCACCTGGCAAATCCGTACTTCACGCTGCAGGCTTCGGCCTGGTACCAGCACCCGGGGCAGTCCTGGCCGCTGCCGTACCTCGCGGGGCGCGACCAGGCGTACCGCGTCGCGCAGCGCGAGCGCGAGGACTGGAAAGCGGGCCGCGAGGCGCTCAAGCCGCCGACGCACGAGGTGAAGGGCGGCGCGGCGAGGAGGGCTGCGTAGGGTAGCATTGCCGCCTCCATGCTCGATCGGGTCGGCAAGTACGAAATCCGGAAGCTCCTCGGCCGCGGCGCCACGGGCTCGGTCTACCTCGCGGAGGATCCGTTCGCGAAGCGCGAGGTGGCCATCAAGGTGATGGACACGCCGGCGGTGGATCCCGAGGAGGCGCGGCGCCAGATGCGCTTCTTCCAGAACGAGGCCTCGCTCGCCGGCAAGCTGCGCCACCCGCACATCGTCAGCATCCTGGACGCCGGCGTGGAGAACGTCGGCGGGCAGGACCTGCGCTACCTGGTCATGGAGTGCATGCAGGGTTCCTCGCTCGCGCCGCACTGCGAGCCCGGCGCGCTGCTTGCGGTGCCGCGCATCGCGCAGATCGCCTACAAGTGCTGCAAGGCGCTGGAGTACGCGAACACCGCCGGCGTCGTGCATCGCGACATCAAGCCGGCGAACATCATGATCAACGACGACTACGACATCAAGCTGGCGGATTTCGGCGCCGCGCAACTGGCGCGCGCCGACGTCACGCAGGTGTCCGGCGTGGGTTCGCCCGCCTACATGTCGCCGGAGCAGATCCGCGGCGAGGAGATCGACTTCCGCTCCGACATGTTCTCGCTCGGCGGCGTGCTGTTCCACATGCTCACCGGCTACCGGCCGTTCAACGGCGGCACCGCCTTCGAGCTGATGGAGGCCATCCTGCAGTCGGATCCGCCGCCGCCCTCCGCATTGCGCCAGGGCCTGCCGCGCGAGATCGACGCCGTGGTGGGCCGCGCGCTGGGCAAGACGCGCGACAGCCGCTACCCGAGCTGGGAGGCCTTCGCCGCCGCGCTCGAGCCGATGCTTGCCGCCGAGCGCGAGCGCGACGACGTGCTCTCCGACGTCGAGGAATACAACGCCATGCGCCGGCTGAAGTTCTTCCTCGGCTTCACCGACACCGAGCTGTGGGAGGTGGTGCGCGTCGGCCGCTGCCGCAAGTACCCCGCGGGCACGGTGCTGATCGAGGAGGGCCGGGAGGACGACCACATCTACGTCGTCGCCACCGGGTTGCTCAAGGTGACGCAGCGCGGCAAGCTGATGAACGCGGTCAGCCCGGGCGAATGCGTCGGCGAGATGGCCTACGCGCGGCGCAGCCTCACCGTGCGCAGCGCCACGGTGACGGCGGTGGAGCCGAGCTGGGCCCTCTCGCTGCGCGTCGCCGACCTCGACGGCTTCAGCGAGGGCTGCCGCGCGCACTTCACCGAGGCGTTCCTCTCCATCATGGCGGACCGCATCTCGATGCTGGGCGGGCGGCTGCTGTCGGTGCTGCAGGAACAGAAGATCGGCCTGGTCTGATGGAACGAGTGGACTCCGTCCCCTCGTGCACCCCCGAAGGATGTTGAATTGCCCGTAAACGGGGCGCGTACGAAGCGCTGCGCGTGGGCGAAGAATCCGCTCGCCGTCGCCTACCACGACCGCGAATGGGGCGTCGCAGTGCGCGACGACCGCCGCCTCTTCGAGTTCCTCATCCTGGAGGGCGCGCAGGCCGGGCTTTCCTGGGACACCATCCTCGCCAAGCGCGAGAACTACCTCCGTGCCTACGACGGCTTCGACCCCGCGAAGGTGGCGCGCTACGGCGCGGCGAAAACGCGCAGCCTGCTGGCCGACGCCGGCATCGTGCGCAACCGTCTCAAGGTGGCGGCCTCGGTGAGCAACGCGCAGGCCTTCCTCGCGGTGCAGGCGGAGTTCGGCAGCTTTTCGCGCTACGTCTGGGGCTTCGTCGGCGGCAAGCCGCTGCGCAACCGGCCGCGCAGCGCGCGCCAGGTGCCGGTGAGCACCGCGGTGTCCGATGCGCTGTCCAAGGACCTGAAGCGGCGCGGCTTCCGCTTCGTCGGCTCGACGATCATGTATGCTTTCATGCAGGCCGTCGGCATGGTGGACGACCACGTGACCACGTGCTTCCGCTGCAAGCGCCCATGAGAACCCTGCTCGCCTGCCTGATCCTCGCCGCCGCGGCCGTGCCGGCGCACGCGCAGAGGTCGCCCTACGCCGTCAACGGCGTCGGCCTCGGCAATACCGAGGCCGAGGTGAAGAAACGCTACCCCGGCGCGCACTGCAAGCCGCTGGAATGGAAGACCGACGCCGCCCAGCGCCGCTGCGACGACGCCAAGGTCGCGGTCGGCAGCATCAACTCGCGCGTCACCTATTACCTGAAGGCGGGCAGCGTGGTCGGCTTCGACGTGCGCATCGACACCAAGGACCTGGAGCTCTTCGTGCGCAACCTGAAGGCCGAGTTCGGTCCGCCCACTTCGGAGGCGCGCGACGTCATCGTGCGCAAGGGCAAGGACGACCTCGAGGTCTACAAGGTGCTGTGGGAGGCGGGGCGCGACCGCGCGCTGCTCTCGGCGCTGAAGGACAAGAAGCGCGTGCAGCTCGAGGTGTCGCGCGGCAACTTCGCCGACGAGGTGTACCGGGTCAGATAGCCGGCAGGCTGATCTGGGTCAAATGCGCGGCACGCCGAAGGACGAAGCTTCCAGTATCGTCTGCGCAGGTTCCGGAGAAAGGATTTGCCGTGTTCGAAGCCGCTGAGATAGGTCACAAGCTTTCCAAGGGCGAATACAAGCGCATCGAGCCCAAGCTGCGCGCCGAGCTGCTGGAGGCGCAGTTCGCGCTGTCCAAGGACGGCAAGTTCCCCGTCATCATCCTCATCTCGGGCGTGCGCGGCGCGGGCAAGGGCGAAACGGTCAACCTGCTCAACGAGTGGATGGACCCGCGCCACATCCTCACCCACGCCTTCGACAACCCCTCGGACGAGGAGCGCGAGCGCCCGGCGATGTGGCGCTACTGGCGCGCGTTGCCGCCCAAGGGCAAGATCGGCATGCTGTTCGGCTCCTGGTACACCGCGCCGATCATCGACCGCGTGTTCAAGCGCACCAGCAAGGCCGAGGCGCTGCAGTCGGTGGAGGAGATCAACCACTTCGAGCGCATGCTCGCCGACGAGGGCGCGCTGGTGCTGAAGTTCTGGTTCCACCTGTCGAAGAAGGCGCAGAGGAAGCGCCTGAAGAAGCTCGAGCGCGACCCCGAGACGAGCTGGAAGATCACCGAGCGCGACTGGGACTTCTTCAAGCTCTACGACCGCTTCTACCGCGTCAGCGAGGACATCCTGCGCGAGACCAGCACCGCGGCGGCGCCGTGGATCGTGGTCGAGGGCTCCGACCCCGAGTACCGCGCGGTGACGGTAGGCAAGACCCTCCTGCAGGCGATGCAGCAGCGCATCGCGCAGAACGCCGCGGCGCAGGGCAAGAAGGCCGCCGCGCCGAACGCCGCGCCGCTGGTCGAGCCGGCCGACCGCGTGCGCATCCTCGACCGCATGGACCTGTCGCGTGCCCTGCCCAAGCCGAAGTACGAAAAGCAACTGGACAAGCTGCAGGCCAAGCTCGCGCGCCTGACGCGCGACCCGAAATTCAAGGACCGCACGGTGGTCTGCGTGTTCGAGGGCATGGACGCCGCCGGCAAGGGCGGCACCATCCGCCGCATTACCGCGGCGCTGGACGCGCGTCTGTACCGCACCATCCCGATCGCCGCGCCGACCGACGAGGAGCGCGCGCAGCCCTACCTGTGGCGCTTCTGGCGCCACGTGCCGCGGAAGGGCCGCTTCACCCTCTATGACCGCAGCTGGTACGGGCGCGTGCTGGTGGAGCGCATCGAGGGCTTCTGCTCCGAGGCCGACTGGATGCGCGCCTACGCCGAGATCAACGACTTCGAGGAGCAGATGGCGAGGAGCGGCGCCATCATCGTCAAGTACTGGCTGCAGATCTCCAAGACCGAGCAGCACCGGCGCTTCAAGGAGCGCGAGAAGACGCGCTTCAAGCAGTTCAAGATCACGCCGGAGGACTGGCGCAACCGCGAGAAGTGGGACGGCTACCAGGTCGCGGCATCGGACCTCATCGAGCGCACCAGCACCTCGCACGCGCAGTGGGTGCTGGTGGAGGCGAACGACAAGTACTGGGCGCGCGCCAAGGTGCTCAAGGCCCTGGTCGATGCGGTCGAGAACGCGCTGAAGAAGTAGGACCAACCATCTGTCGCCAGCGGTGATTTTGTACGGGTAGCTGGATCAAACCAGCGATCAGCTAGTTCAGGTCCGCTATCCAGTTGGCGAGGCTCGTGAGGCGTCCGCTCTCGATCAAGTCGACCACTCGTTTCATGGAATCTTCGGGCGTATCGCCATAGGTTGCTTGAAGCGCATCCGTGTTGATGTGAACCACGCTGGTAAACATGTGCGCATTTGCGGCCATTGACTCGCACGCCCTAACGAGGCGCGCCGGGTCATATTCGTTAGTAATAAGTACGTACTCAAATGGCTTCAGGTTGGAGCTTGCATTTACATAGTTTCCGAACTCGGCCTGAAACTGCTTCTCACGGTCGGCACGGATACTCCATTTGGCCGTAACGAGAATACGTTTGGCGTCCCTCCGGCGGAGCACGACAAGGTCCACCTTGTTCGGCTTGTCCCCTTTCTTCTCGTTCTTGAACCCGGAGATCTTCTGCAAGAGCTGTCTCGCCGAGACCGCAATCTCATTGGGGTTCGTGACACGGCGCAATATTGACGCGAGGACATCCTCGAAGCCCTCACCTACGAGATTCTTGCGCTTGTTCTCAAGCGATACGTGCTGCCGAATACGTTGCACCAGTTCACGCCATTTCTCCTCAGTCGGTTCACTTCCGAGGTGATCGCGCAATACTCCTTGAACAATCGATACGAGTTCCGGGTCTTGGCCGGGCTCGGAAAACGCGCGCCCTTCGTATGGCTTACGCTGTATCGATGCTTTAGCGCGAACGCGTTCTTGTGTTGCCAGCACGTACCTTGCTAGATCCGACGTCGCCTTTCGGAACAACCAGTCGATCTCCTCACTGAGCTGCTGCGGCGCGTGATGAAGTTGTGTTGAGAGCCAGTCGTGGAATGCAAGCGAGCGCGGATACCAATTCTTCCCGGGCTGGCTCTTGTCGCTCTCGTAGCAATGGGCCAAGCCCGTCGTCTGATCGACCCAAAGCAGCAGTTTATAGACGTGCTTCCATGCGTCCTTCGCCTTCCATTTCGGTTGCGAATCGAAGTACACATCGAGAAGTCGGTCGCGATTTGCGGCACCGAAAGCGGATTTAATGGTGGTCCCGATAGTCGAGTCGTTCGTGCCACTCATAGTTTTCCCGCCGGAATTACGCGGCACGGCTAAGGTTGCGTGCTAAGGCTGTAACCAGGACTTTCTCCAGCGCTTCTCCAAGGGCTTTGCCAAGCAGCGGCGGTACCGCGTTCCCGACCTGCCGATAGCGCGAATGCGCGGCGCCGCCTTCCTGCCTACCGCGAATCGCTCCGCGGCGCGCATCTGTAGTGAAGACGAACCGGTCCGGAAACGACTGCAATCGTGCAAACTCCCTTACTGATAGTGCGCGTGACCGTTCATAGTGATAGACCGAGTCGGCCTTGGTGTTCAAGGTCCATGCCCAAATCCCGGGATGCAGTCGCCGATACGCATAGAAGTGACGCCTAGACAATCTTCCCGACCCGTTGTCTTGGCCCCATCGTTGACCGGTTAGATAGCGATCCATTAATTTCGGAGACAGATCTCGATAGTTTCCACCTGGAGGAATCGCCTCTAAACGAATCGCCGTGTCCTCGTTGATGCGCGGAACTTGAACATTCGCAATGCGGGGATCCATCCCATCACGCATTAGGCGCTGATAGGCCGACTGTGGGGTGGGTAGATGGGTCCAGAGAATGTCATCGACCCTATTGCCGATTTGCAGGGACACGAGGTCCGATAAAGCTTGCTCGACAGTCACCACGGAGAGGTCGTTCGGATCGCGGAGTGCCTCATACATTCCTTTGCTGAATACGCTCTCTTGAACCACGACATCGTATCGGGCTCGCTTCCGCTCAGGTGTCCGAACGAGAGCGATCGAGTCGATGGCATCCGAACCACGCAATTTCGGAGGACCGCAACGAAGCGTGCTTCGAATTCCTACAAAGAGCAGTCGTTTGCGAGTCTGCGGCACGCCGAAATTGGCCGCATCCAGAATCTGCGCAATGACGTGGTACTCACCGTCGAGAGACAGGTCCGAGATGATCTGCTCCCGTATGCCCATTTGGTCAATGCCCGTTACGTTCTCCATCACAAATGCATTCGGCAGGACAGTACGCACCACTCTGACGAATTCGCGATACAAAGAGTTTCGTGGGTCGTCGATCAGGCGTGAGTGATTTCGAACTTGGGAGAACGCTTGGCATGGCGGTCCACCTACTACGACATCAGCCGTCGCCGCAAGAAAATCAATCTGCTCGCGTATGGCGCGACTACGGATGTCTCCACAAATTGACATTGCCTCAGGAAAATTCAGTGCATAGGTCGCCGCTGCGTCCGGGTCAATGTCCGATCCGCCAAGCACCGTGTAACCCGCCTGCCGAAACCCCTCGGAGAGGCCGCCAGCGCCGGCAAATAGATCGAGAACCTTCAGCCCGTGCTGGGGGCTCTTCGCATCCAGACGGCGGATCGCCCGGCGAAGCGTATAGGTCGTCGTGTCGTTGGCGCGTCGTGGACGCGTTTTTTGGATTCGTGGACTTCGTTTTGCGCGGCGTGCGTTCACTGCAGATATTCTAGTCCAATGCGTTTCTCGGGACCTCGGAGGCTTGGAAAGGTCAGGCGGGGTACGCCCAGGGCCGCCGCCCGCGGTCGGCGTGCTGGAACGCGTCGATCGCTGCCTTGCGCGCCAGCGTGAGGCCGATTTCGTCCAGGCCTTCGAGCAGCATCTTTTTCTTCAGCGCATCGACTTCGAAGCGGATCGCGCCGTTGATCGACTGGCGCTCGAGGTCGACCGTCATGCTTGCGGTGGCCGGGTCGCCGGCGAGCTGGGCGAGGCGCGCCACGTCCGGCGCCGGCAAGCGCACGGCAAGCAGGCCGTTCTGCAGGCAGTTGTCGAAGAAGATCTGCCCGAACGAGGGCGCGATGACGCAGCGGATGCCCATGCCGGCGAGCGCCCAGACCGCCATCTCGCGCGAGCTGCCGCAGCCGAAGTTCTCCGCGCACACCAGGATCTTCGCCGCGCGCCACGGCGCGCGATTGAGCACGAAGTCGGGATTCTCGGCGCCGCCCGGAGCGTAGCGCACCATCTCGAAGGCCCAGCGCCCGAGTTCGGCCCTGGGCACGCGCGCGCAGCGCTCCACGCGGATGATGAGGTCGGTGTCCACGTTCGGCCGCGCGTAATGCGCGGCGATGGCCGTCAGTGTGGTGAAACGCTCCACGGCGGCTACTTCAGTGGCGGCGGAGGCGGAGGCGGCGGCGGGGGCGGCGGGGGAGGAGGGGGAGGAGGCGGTGGCCCTGCGCCCGGCTTGCTGCCTCCGGGAGGCGGTGGCAGGCCCGGTCCCGGACCCATCGGCGGGGGACCTTTAGGCGCGCTGGCGCCCTGGTCCTTGCCGGCCGGCGGCTTCTGCCCGTCCTTCGGGCCAGCCTTCTGCGCGCCAGGTTTTTGCGCACCGGGCTTCGCGCCGGCGGCAGGCTTCAGTTCCTCGCGCGCCTTGAGTGCGCCCGGCAGCGCGACGATGCGCGGCGGCTCGCCTGCGCGCGAGACGAAGCCGGTCTGGTTCGGGCCGATTTCCAGCGCGGGACCTTTCTCGCCCTGCATCGAGATGCGTCCGTCGTAGACGGTGCTGTACACGCCTGGAGCGTCTGCTGCCTTGTCCGCGCCGCCCAGCACGATCGCGGTCTCGAAGTCGGTGCCGCGCACGCCGATGGTCACGGTGAACGCCCGCACGGCGAAGCGCTCGCGGCGAAAGCCGAGCTTGCCGGTGACGGTGCGCATGGCGCCGCGCAGCAGTTCGAGGGTGCCGGCTTGCGCGGCTTCGTTCGCTTCGTCGTATTTCCACGCGCGCACGCGCAGTTCCGAGACGCTGCGCAGGCGCAGGGTCGCCCCGTCGCTCATGGTGAGCTGCGCGCTGCCGCTGCGCCCGGTGACCACGGTGTCGCCCTCGTTCACCACGGCGCCCTCGGCGATCTCGCTCGGCTGTCCGCCGGGCGGCGTGACGTACACCGGCGAGACGACGTAGACGAAGCGGCCCGCCTGCGCATGCACGAGGCAGGAAAAGAGGCAGGCCAGCATGGCAAGCACGATCCGGTTCATCGAAGCATCTCCCTCACGTCGGTGATTTCACCACACACCGCGGCGGCCGCGGCGCTGGCCGGGCTCGCCAGGTGGGTGCGGGCGCCCGGCCCCTGCCGCCCGACGAAATTGCGGTTCGAGGTCGACACGCAGCGCGCTTGCGGCTCGACCAGCTCGCCGTTGGCGCCGACGCACAGCGAACAGCCCGGTTCGCGCCATTCAAAGCCGGCGGCGAGGAACGCCTCGTGCAGTCCCTCGGCTTCGGCCGCGCGCTTGACGCCCATAGAGCCGGGGACCACCCATGCTTGCACGTGCTTCGCCACCGTGCGCCCGCGCGCCACCGCCGCCGCGGTGCGCAGGTCGGAGAGTCGTGAGGTGGTGCAGGAGCCGATGAACACGCGGTCCACCTTCGTGCCAGCAATGGCGTCGCCGACGCGCAGGCCCATGTAGGCGAGCGCCTCGTTCTTGGCCTCGTTGGCCGGCTGCGGGATGCGCGCGTCCACGCCGATCACATCCTCGGGGCTGGTGCCCCAGGTGACCTGCGGCGCGAGCGAGGCGACGTCGATCTCCACTTCGCGCGCGAAGCGCGCGTCGGCGTCGCTGCGCAGTCCGCGCCAGTGCGCGAGCGCGGCAGTCCATGCGTTCCCCCGCGGCGCGAACGCTCGGCCCTCGAGCCAGGCGAAGGTGGTCTCGTCGGGCGCCACCATGCCGACCGTGGCGCCAAGTTCGATCGTGAGGTTGCACAGCGTGAGGCGTTCTTCCATGCCGAGCGCGCGCACCGCCGAGCCCGAATACTCGAGGGCATGGCCGACGGCACCCGCCGTGCCGATCTTCCCCGCGAGCGCGAGGATCAGGTCCTTGGCGTGCACGCCCGGCGCGCGCGTTCCCTCGAAACCTGCGCGCATCGCGGCGGGTTTCTTCTGTACCACGGTTTGCGTCGCGAGCACGTGGACGATCTCGGTCGCGCCGATGCCGAAGCCCAGTGCGCCGAGCGCCCCGTTGGTGCAGGTGTGGCTGTCGCCGCAGACCACCAGCGCGCCGGGCAGGGTGACGCCGAGCTCAGGTGCGATCACGTGCACGATGCCCTGCGCGTCGCCGCCGACGTCGAACAGGCGTATGCCGGCCTTCTTCGTTTCCAGCCGCAAGCCGTCGATCAGCACCCTGGCCCAGTCGTGCGTGCTCCCCGTGCGCCCCGGGGCGGTGGACACCGCGTGATCCGGGGTGGCGAACGTCAACTCGGGATTGCGCACCGCCAGGCCGCGCCCGGCGAGTTCGCGCAGCGCGGCTCCGCCGCCGAGGTCGTGCAGCAGGTGCCGGTCGACGTGCAGCAGGTGCGTACCGTCGCCCAGGTCCTCGACGACGTGCGCGTCCCACACCTTGTCGAGCAGCGTGCTCACTCGGTGTACTTCTTCTCGAACTCCCAGACGTCCGCAAAGCCGACCAGTTCGTGCAACTGCCGCATGTCGTAGGCGGGCACCGGCGAGCCGTCGGTGCTGCCGTGCTCGAGCAGGTAACGGTAGCTTGCGTCCAGCGCCGCGCACGCAGGCGCCATGCCGGCGCTCGGGTAGATGGCGATCGAGAAACCCCATTCCCGCAACTTCTCCGCCGGCACCACGGGCGACTTGCCGGTGGGCACCATGTTGGCGAGCAACTTCACGCTGCTCGCGAGCGCCTCGCCCACGCGCCGGAATTCCTCCTCCGATTCGGGCGCCTCGATGAAGACCATGTCGGCGCCCGCCGTGGCGAAGGCCTTGCCGCGCGCGATGGCTTCGTCCAGCCCCAGGCCGGTGCGCGCGTCGGTGCGCGCAACGACGAGGAAGTCGCTGCTCGCGCGCGCATCGAGCGCCACCTCGATGCGGCGCAACGCGTCCGTCAGCGGCAGCACGCGCCGGTTGGGCGTGTGGCCGCATTTCTTCGGCATCTCCTGATCCTCGATCTGGATCGCCTGCACGCCTGCCGCTTCGTAGCCGCGCACCGTCTCGCGCACGTTGATCAGGCCGCCGAAGCCGGTGTCGGCATCCGCAATCAGCGGTTTGGAAATGCCGCCGGCGATGGTGCGCGCGCGCTCGACCATGTCGCGGTACGTGACCAGTCCGGCGTCCGCCAGGCCCAGGTGCGAGGCGGAGATGCCATAGCCGGTCATGTACAGCGCCTTGAACGCCATGCGGTCGGCGATCTTCGCCGAGAACATCTCGAACACGCCGGGAGCGACGATGAACTCGCCCGCCGCGAGCAGCGACTTCAGCGTCGGCGCGCGCACCTCAGTCCACCCGCGCGCCGGAGCGCCGCACCGCATCGCCCCACTTCTTGAGTTCCGCGGGCAGCAGGGCGCCCAGTTGCGCCGGCGTGGAGGCGACGACCTCCAGGCCGATTCCAGCCAGCCGCTCCCTGATCGGCGGGTCGTTCAGCGCCGCGGCGATCTCCTGCTGCAGTTTCGCGGCGATCGCCGGCGCAATTCCGGCCGGGCCGAAAATTGCCAGCCAACTGTCGGCCTCGGCGCCGGTGACGCCCGATTCGGCGAGCGTCGGCACCTCGGGCAGCGCGGCGGAGCGCCTGGCCGAGGCGATCGCCAGTGCGCGCACCTTGCCCGAGCGGATGTGCGGCAGCGAGGTGTTGACGCTGACGGCGGTGAGTTGCGTGTCGCCGGCGAGCACCGATTGCACGGCCGGCGCGCCGCCCTTGTACGGCACGTGCACCAACTGCAGGTTGCCCGCCGCCTGCAGGAACATGTCCACCGTCAGGTGAGAGCCGTTGCCGGTCCCGGCCGAGGCGTAGGTGAGCTTGCCCGGCTGCGCCTTCGCCAGCGCGACGAACTCGCCCACCGTCTGTGCCGGCACGGACGGATGCACCATCAGGACGGTGGGAAAGGTGGCCGCGAGCGACACCGGCGTGAAGTCCGCGGGCACCTTGTACGACAGCTTGCTGAAAAGCGTCGGCGCGACGGCGTGCGTGCCGTTGTCGCCCACCAGCAGCGTGTAGCCGTCCGGCGCGGCGCGCGCGGTCAGCTCGCTGGCGACGGTGCCGCCGGCCCCCGCGCGGTTCTCGACGATCACCTGGTGGCCGAGGCGTTCGGAAAGCTTCGCCGCGAGGATGCGGCCAAAGGTGTCCGAATTGCCGCCCGGCGCGTGTGGCACGACGAGCTTGATGGCCCGCGCCGGAAACGCCTGCGCCTGCGCGGCGGCCGGCGCGACGAGTCCGAGCGCCGCGGCCAGCGCGGCAACGACGATGAATGCTGCACGCATGACTTGCTCCTCCGGTTGGGGAGCCCGATTATTGCAGACGCAGGCGCTCCGCGAGTGCCCTGCAGTCGGTGCCCGCGGGCAGGGTGCCCAGCACGTGCCCCCAGTCGCCGCCCAGCCGGCTGGCGCAGAAGGCATCCGCGGCACGAGGGTCGGCATGGCGCAGCATGAGGCTGGCCTGCAGCGCGGTGGCCGCCATTTCCACCAGGCGGCGCGCCCGCGATTCCAGGTTGGCGCGATCCCTGAACTCGCGTTCCAGCCGGCCGAGCATCGCCTTCAGTTGCGCGTTCTCGGGCGCCGCGGCGGCGATTTCGCGCATCAGCGCCGAAAGCGACTCCGGTTCGCGCTCCACCGAGCGCAGCACGTCCAGGCAGATGACGTTGCCGCTGCCTTCCCAGATGCCGTTCAGCGGCGATTCGCGGAACAGGCGGCCGAAGGGGCCGTCCTCGACGAAACCGGTGCCGCCGAGGCACTCCATGGCCTCGACGGTGAACACCGGGTTGCGCTTGCACAGCCAGTACTTGGCCAGCGGCGTCATGATGCGCGCCAGCAGCCGCTCGTTCGGCTCGCTCGCGCCGCGGTCGAAGGCCTGCGCGAGGCGGAACGCGGTGAGCGTCGCGGCCTCGGATTCCAGCGCAAGGTCGGCGAGCACGTTCTGCATCGCCGCGTGCTCGATGAGCTTCGCGCCGAAGGCGGCGCGGTGCTCGCAATGGTGCAGCGCCAGGGTGAGGCCGGCGCGCATCATGCCCGCGGTGGCGACGACGATGTCGAAGCGCGTCAGGTGCGCCATCTCGATCAGCGTGGCGATGCCCTTGCCCTCGGGGCCGACGAGCCATGCGCGCGTGTCGCGGAATTCGAGCTCCGAGGAGGCGTTCGAGCGATTGCCGATCTTGTCCTTCAGGCGTTGCAGGTAGAACGGGTTGCGCGAGCCGTCCGGCAGGGAACGCGGCACGAGGAAGCAGGTCACCCGGTCGTCCAGCCGCGCGAGGGCGAGGAAGTCGTCGCACATCGGCGCCGAGCAGAACCACTTGTGCCCGGTGAGCAGGAAGGAGTCGCCGTCGCGCACCGCCAGCGTGCTGTTGGAGCGCAGGTCCGAGCCGCCCTGCTTCTCGGTCTTCGCCATGACGATGGTGGCGCCGGTCTTCTTCGCGATCGGCAGCGGGCGCGGATCGTAGGACCTGGCGGTGAGCTTCGGCTCCCACTCGGCCGCCAGCGCGGGCGCGTGGCGCAGAACCTGCACGCCGGCGAAAGTCATCGTCACCGGGCAGGAGATGCCCTGCTCGCCCTGGTTCCAGACGTAGTTCATCGCTGCCCGTGCGGCAAACGCGCCGGGATGTCTGGAGGTCCACGCGATCGAGTGCAGGCCGGTGCCGAAGGCCAGGCCCATCAGCTCGTGGTACGCGGGATGGAATTCCACCGCGTCGATGCGGTGGCCGAACCGGTCGTGGGTCTTCAGTGCTGGGCCGTAGCGGTTGGCCTGGTCGGCCAGCAGCCGCATGCGCTCGGAGCCCACCAGTTCACCCATGCCCGTCGCCTCGGGCTCGATCCAGCCGGCATCTGCGCGCCTTGCGGCCGCGACGAGCACGCGGTCGCCGGTCCAGGCGTTATAGCCGGCAAGCGGCGGCGGCTGGTTGGTGACTTCGTGGGTGGCGTTCATGCGGTCCTCCGTGTCGGCGGGCAAATGCTACGCCCGCGCTGGGTGGAACGCACTCGTGCGTTAACGGGGATAAGAGCCGTTGTTGACGTCGAGGGTCGTTCCGCTGATGTAATCGGGGGAGGCGCTGCCAAGCCACAGGATGGCGCGGGCTACCTCGGCGGGCTGGCAGACGCGGCCGGAGTAGACGCTCTTCATCACGCCGTCCTTGCGCGATTGCGGCAACTGCTCGTACATCTGCGTCTGCGTCGGGCCTGGTGCGACCGCGTTCACCAGCACGCCGTGCGGCCCGAGTTCCTTCGCCCAGGCCTTGGTCATGTTCAGGAGGCCCGCCTTGGTGATGCCGTACCAGAGGTCCGGGTGGCCGGTGAACGCGGCGACCGAACCGACGCTGACGATGCGCCCTGACCTTCGCTTTCTCATTTGAGGCGCGAGCGCCTCGATCAGCGCCGCCGGCGCTTCGAGGTTGACGGTGAGGATCTCGCGCTTGTGCGCCTCCGGAATCGCGTCGTAGGGCTCGCAATACAGCACGCCCGCGTTGTTCACCAGCGTGTCGATCTCGCCGAGGCGCGCGATGAGCGCCGGAATGCCGGCGAGGTCGCGCAGGTCGTAGTCGACGCGCACGCCCAGCGCCGGCTGGGGGAAAGCCTTGTCCAGCGAGAGCACGCGCCAGCCGGCGTCGAGGAAGGCCTGCGCCGTGGCGCGGCCGATGCCGCGACCGGCCCCGGTGACGAGAACCGTGCTCACAAGCCGGGCATGGAAAAGCCCGCCGTTTTCAACTCGGTGATCACCTGCTTCTCGTGCTCGGCGGAGAGTTCGACGAGCGGCGGGCGCACCGTTTTCCACGCCGGGTCGTTGCCGAAGTGCGCGGTGATGGCCTTCAGCGCGGGGATCATCGGCACCTTCTGCACGATCTTGCGCGTCGCGGTGATGCCGGCCTGCAGCTTGTCGGCGTCCGGCCCGCGCCAGTTGCGGTAGACGTTGTCGATCGGTCCCGGGTTGACATTGCCGGTGGCGGTGATGCAGCCCTTGCCTCCGGCGCGCAGCCCGTCGAGCAGGAACACCTCGCTGCCGGGGAAGACGTCGAAGTTGCGCTCCTTGAAGCGCTCGCACATGGCCTTGGTATTGGCCCAGTCGCCGGAGGAGTCCTTGGCGCCGGCAACGATGCCGGGATACTTCGTGAGCAGCCTGTCGATCAGCTCAAGCGAGATGCCGACGCTGGATACCGGCGGGATGTGATAGAGGTAGAGCCTCAACCGGTCGTCGCCGACGCGCTCGATCACCTCGGCGAAATTGCGGTACAGGCCCTCGTCGGAAACGCCCTTGTAGTAGAAAGGCGGCAGCATCAGCACGCCGCCGCACCCGAGGCGCACCGCCTCGCGCGTCATCTTCACCGAGTCGCTGAGCGCGCAGTGGCCGGTGCCCGGCATCAGCGCCGCGGCCGGCACGCCGCCTTTCACCAGCGCTTCCAGCAGCTCGAGCTTTTCCTCCACCGACATCGAGTTGGCCTCGCTGTTGGTGCCGAACACCGCGAGCCCGGAGCAGCCGCTCCTCATCAGCCAGCGGCAATGCTTGACGAACCTGTCGGCGTCAGGGGAAAGGTCTTTCCTGAACGGGGTGATGACGGGCGAGAGCACGCCCTCGATGCGGTTTGCCATGATTCTCCTAGAGATAGAGCCGTGCAATGTCCTGGATCGACTTCGCTTCAGGGTGACGACGCAGCAGTTCCTGCCAGCGGTCGCGCATGTTCTTCAGGCCCTTCAGGTCCATGCCGAGGGCGTCGGACTCCTCGATGGCGATCTCGAGGTCCTTCAGCGCGTGCACCGGGTAGAAGCCCGGGGTGAAATCGCCGCGCATGGCCTTCGCTGCCTGGAAGCGCAGCGCCTTGGAGTCGGCGGTGCCGGTCTGCACCGTCGCCAGCGCGAGTTCCGGGTCGAGCCCCGCGCGCTTGGCGTAGAACAGGCCTTCGACGGCGGCCAGCACGTTCTGCTGCACGATGATCTGGTTGACCGCCTTGGCTCGTTGGCCGTTGCCGGCGGGGCCGAAGTGCACCAGGTTGGTCCCCATCTTCGACAGCACCGGCTGCGCGGCGTCGAAGTCCGCCTGCTCGCCGCCGACCATGATGGTCAGGGTGCCGGCTTCGGCGCCGGTCTCGCCGCCGGTGACCGGCGCATCCAGCGCGCGCACTCCCTTGGCCTTCGCCGCCTGCCAGATGCGCTCGGCGAGCTTGGGGCTGGAGGTGGTCATGTCGATCAGCAGCGCGCCCGGCCTCGCCGCGTCGAGCACGTGCCGGAAATACACCTCTTCCACGTCCTTCGGCGCGCCGACCAGGGTGATCACCACGTCGGCCCCGCGCGCGGCCTCGGCGGGCGAGGCCGCGAGCTTGGCGCCCTTGGCGACCAGCGGTGCGGCTTTCGACGCGGTGCGGGCGTAGACCGTGAGCGGGTAGCCGGCCTTCATCAGGTTCGCCGCCTGGCGCACGCCCATGATGCCGATGCCGATGAATGCGATGTTTGTCATGCAAGGAACCCCGGGTAAAGGGCGCAATTATGCTCCACCGCCAAGATGTAACTCTTCTTTACGGGCGGTCCGCCGGGGTTAGGATTGATGCGTTCCGCAAACTGTGATGCGCGCGACCATCTTCCTCTGTTCGGCCGCCATGCTGGCGGTGGCGGCATTTCCCCTGCGCAGCGAAGCGCATGGCTCCTCGCGCGGAGATTCCGCCAGGCTCGGCACGGCGCCGGCTGCCGCATCCAGCGGGCACCGCTTGCGCGACGCGCACCGCCATCATCATCGCCATCACCATGTCGTGCCGCGGGTCGTCGTGGTTCCGCGCGTGGTTGCTGCATACGTGCCGCCGCGGTACGTTCCCCCGCCCGTGGTCTACGTGCCAGCGACCGTGTATGCGTCGCCGCCCGCCCATGAATCGATACCTGCGCCGCCGCCTGTCGCGCCGCCCGCGGTTACCGGATGGTTCGGCATCGGCGGCCCATTCCAGGCGGTGGACGGCGCCAGCTTCGTCGCGGGCGGCGTCACCTATGCGCTCTCGGGTATCCGCGCATTCGATCCGGGCTTACCGCACGGCGCCGCGGCGCGGGCGCGCCTGCAGCACCTGCTGGATTCCGGCCGCGTGCAGGTCTGGCGCATCGCCTACGACGCCTACGGTCGCGCCATCGCGCGCGTCATCGTCAACGGTGCGGATCTCTCCCAGGTGATGCGCAACGAGGGTTTCGCCAGGGTCTGAGGGTCGTGAGCTAAACTCGGCGCCCATGCCGAGCGCGCTGGAGAAAGCCTGCAACATCGCCGACCTGCGCCTGCTGGCGAAGCGCCGCCTGCCACAGGCCATCTTCGATTTCTTCGACGGCGGCGCGGAGGACGAGACCACGCTGCGCGAGAACCGCGCCGCGTTCGAGCGCATCCGCCTGCTGCCGAGGGTGCTGGTGGATGTGGCGAAGGTCGACACGCGCAGCGAGCTCTTCGGCGTCGAGACGGCGCTTCCCATGGCCATCGCGCCCACCGGCGCGGTGGGCATCGGCCGGCCGGGCGCGGATGTGTTCCTCGCGCGCGCGGCGAAGGCCTACGGCATCCCGTTCACGCTGGCGACGCCCGCCACCGCCTCGATCGAGCGCGTGGCGGCCGAGGCGGGTGGGAGGCTCTGGTTCCAGCTCTACGTGCTGAAGAACCTCGAAGTGAGGAACAAACTGATCGAGCGTGCCAGGGCCGCCGGCTACGAGGCGCTGGTCATAACCGTCGACCTGCCGGTGGGCGGCAAGCGCGAGCGCGACGTGCGGAACGCCTTCTCCGCGCCCTTCAGCCCAAGCTGGCGCAATTCGCACGACATGTGGAGGAAGCCCGCGTGGCTGCTCGACATCGCGCGCCACGGCATGCCGAAAATGGAAAACCTCGAAGGCCTCATCCAGTGGAGCAACAAGACCACCGACGTCGCCGCATCGGTCGGCCGCGAACTCGACGCCGCCTTCGACTTCGACGGCCTCGCGCGCATCCGCGAATTGTGGCCGCGCAAGCTGATCGTCAAGGGCGTGGAGCGCGCGGACGACGCCGAGCGCATCGCGTCGCTGGGCTGCGACGCGGTGGTGGTGTCGAACCACGGCGGCCGGCAACTCGACGGCGCAAGCGCGACGATCGACGCGCTGCCCGAGGTCGCGCGCGCGGTCGGCGGCAAGCTCACGGTACTGCTGGATGGCGGCGTACGCCGCGGCGTGGACATCGTCAAGGCCCGCGCGCTCGGCGCGCGGGCCGTGCTCACCGGGCGCGCGACGCTGTTCGGCGTGATGGCCGGCGGCGAGGAGGGTGCGAAGCGCGCGCTCTCCATCCTCAGCGGCGAGCTGGTGCGCGCGATGCAGCTCTGCGGTGCGCCGAACGACGGCGCCATCGGCCCGCACCTCGTCAGGCCGTGAACGACTTCGCCGCGCTGGGCGAAATCGCGCAGCAGCGCTTCGGCTGGAAGCTGTACACCGCGATGCGTTACCTCTCCGAAAGTGCGGAGGTCGAGCGCCTGCACAGCAGCGATCCGCAGGTCTACCCGCTCGCCGGGCGCAAGCAGAAGCGCGACACCGCGTGGAGCCGCCAGGTGCTCGAAAGGGGAGAAGCGTATTTCGCCAACGATGTGGCAGGCATCCGCGCAGCCTTCGACGACGCTGACAGGATTCTCGCGCTAGGCCTGGGCGCAGTCATCAATGCGCCGGTGCTGCTCGATGGTCGGGTGCTTGGCACGCTCAACTTCCTGCGCGAGGCGGGCGGCTACCGGCGCGAACAGGTGGCCGAGGCGATGGCGATCGCGGCTCAGGCGGTGCGCCTGCTCACCAAAGCGCGGACGCGTTAGCCCATCCCGCTGATCGCCAGCCCCCCGTCCACCACCAGCTCGACACCGGTGATGTACTTCGCCTCGTCCGAGGCGAGGAACACCACCGCGTTCGCCACGTCCCACGCGTCGCCCATTTTCCCCATCGGCGTCTGCGCGTTGCGCTGCGCGATCAGCTTTTCCACGTCGCCCCCCGCGATCGCTTTCGCCAGCCGGTACTCCACCAGCGGCGTGTGCATCAGGCCGGGCGTCACGGTGTTGCAGCGGATGCCCTTCTTCACGTAGGCCATCGCCACCGAGCGCGAGAAGGTGACGATGCCGCCCTTCGTGGCGCTGTAGGCCACGTGCACGCGGCTCGGGCTCATGCGCAGCGCGGCGAGCGAGGACATGTTGACGATCGCCCCCGAGCCCTGCTTCTCCATCACCGGCAGCACGTACTTGCAGCCGAGGAAGGCGCTCTTCAGGTTGTGGTCCACCTGCGCGTCCCAGACTTCCTCGCTCATCGACACCGGGTCGCCGGGGGCCGAGCCGCCGACGTTGTTCACCAGCACGTCGATGCGGCCGAAGCGCTCCATGCAGGCGCGCACCGCGGCCTCGACCTCGGCAGCGATCGTCGCGTTGCAGGCGTGCGCCATGAACGTGCCGCCTTCGCCCTCGATGATGCGGCGCGTTTCCTCGACCGCGTCCCGGTTCAGGTCGGTGCCGAACACCGATGCGCCCTGCCGCGCGAAGAGGGTCGCCGCGGCCTTGCCGTTGCCCCAGCCCGGGCCCACCGAGCCCGCGCCCATCACCACCGCCACCTTGCCCTTGAAGTCCAGCATCGCGAATCCTTCTAGTGGAACGCACTCGTGCGTTAGCCTGCGGTCAATGCATCGTCGAAGATCGCCACCGCGCGCGTCCAGCCGGCGGAGGCGTTGCGGATCTTATGCGGGAAGCAGGAGATGAAGAATCCCGCCGGCGGCAGCGCCTCGAGGTTGTGCAGCTTCTCGATGTGGC
>SXGT01422398.1_pt1 | contig 21169 bp, 26 predicted proteins | sample 3176221 | NCBI WGS metagenome assembly SXGT01 (sample SAMN11356862, study PRJNA531348) | freshwater metagenome | isolation source: freshwater sample F1-120 | place: China: Fuxian Lake, Yuxi | collected 2017-12-25
CCGCAAGCAAATCAATTCCGTGACTTCATCATAGGAATTGCTCGCGACCAATTCAAAGCTGGAAACCGTTCAGGTGCTGGATGGGCGTTTGAACAAGCGCGAAAAAAGGTTGCGGAAGGACAACCTGTATAATATGAACGGCTGAGAAAAAAGGGTCCGAGGACAGATCTCTCGGGCCCTTATCGCTATGCTATAATCAAAATGACATGAAGAAAGAAGTGACAAATGAACAAATTCTTGAACGAATGGAAACGGGATTCACACAGGTGGATAGTCGATTCACCCAAATGGATGGACGGATAGACCAGGTTCTCAAAATGATGGAAGCTGGTTTTGCCCAGGTTGCGGATCAATTCATCATGGTAGACAGACGTTTCGATATCATTGATCGACGTTTTGATATCATGGAAGAACGTATCTGTGATGTTGAAGGTGGGATCGAAAACCTGGATCGGAAAATATCTGTCCTCAACCTCCGAGGAGGCACACGACATTGGGTCTAACACAAACACCCCGCCATGACGGGGTGTTTTTGATTTGATCGACTAAGACCAGCTGTACAAGATCGAGGTCATGACCAGAAGTGTCACAAGGTAGTACGCGTTCTCAAGCGCCCACAGTCCTTTTGGACGCCCGTGCCACAACACATTCCCCAGTGTAACGGTCGCTACGAATCCGAGCCAGATCCATCCAGTCCATTCAAGCGCCATGGAAAGATTTTCTGCTGGCACTGTAAAGTGGAACAAGACATAGGCCATGACGAGGGAGGCAACAGCTTGAGCGCCATAGAGCTTTCCCATGTTGGGTTTGTCTTTATCTAACTTCTCCTTTGTCATTCCTGAAAGGGCCATCCACTGCTTTCCAAAAAGAGGTCCGTACCACAAAGAGCCAATGACCATGCTCGAGAATGCTGCCACGAGAATGGCCAAATAATTTACTTCGATGTCCATAAAAAAATGAAAAGAATTAATGGTTAATCCTAGTTTACCAGGGATTGCCTTGGAACTCGAGTGTCTTGCCAAAGCAAAGGCATCTTGTTACACTTTTGCTCGCGATTTCTGTTGCGGTAATAGCTCAGTGGTAGAGCGTCTCCTTGCCAAGGAGAAGGTCGCGGGTTCGAACCCCGTTTACCGCTCCAACAAAATGTCCCAGCGTCAGCTGGGGCTTTTTGATTTATAATGAGTGGACCTATGCTCCGCAAAAAATCACCAACCGCCATACAAAAGTACTATGAAAAACCGTACCTCGCTCTGGGCCCTTTACGACTTCGCCAACTCACTCGCTTACATCAATGTCTCTTTCTACTTCGCCCTGTGGTTTGTCAGTGACCTGAAGGCTCCCGACATGTGGGTCAGCATTGCCGTGGCAACAACAACGATTCTCCTGTTGTTGGTACTCCCTAGCGTTGGTCGCTGGTCCGACCGCCTTGGACGACGGATGCCGTTTCTCATCGGCTCATCACTTCTGGCCATGGCCGCTCTCGCGACACTTGGATTTATCGCACCAAACGTCCATGAACTCACACCTAGCCTCACCGCGCTTATCATCTTCCTCTACGGAGCATTCCAATTTTTCTACCAAGCCGCGCTTGGATTCTATCTCGCATTCACTCGCGACCTCTCCAAACATTCATCCGCTGAACGTGTCTCCAGTTTCGGTCTGGCCGCTGGCCAGTTAGGAAACGTCGTTGGTCTCATTGTGATGCTCCCGATTGCGAATAATCTCGGGCGACCATGGGCATTCGTTATTGCAGCGGGTCTCTTCCTGCTCTTTGTCCTTCCAACATTCCTTGGCTTAAAAGATCCGAAGAAGGAAGTCGTTCAAGGCGCCGTTGGCGTCTCGCTCACACAGACCCTGAGCCTGCGACGGTATCCGAACGTTTTGCGTTACCTCTTTGCCTACTATTTCTTTGCCGATGCCATTCTCACCCTCCAACTTTTCTTCGCTCTCTACTTCCAAGAGGTCGGAGGATTCTCAGACTCACTAAAAACATTGGCTGGAGTGGTCGGACTCCTGTTCGCCGTTCTGGGGGCGCTACTGAGTCCGTGGGTTGCCCGACGATTGAAAAGCACCAAGCGGGCGATTGAACTGTTCATTGTTCTATGGACGATCTTCCTCATCGCCCTCGCGTTTGCAACGTCCCTTGCCTCGTTCATTGCGATCGCGATCCTCAACGGCTTCGCCTTCGGCGCACTCTTCACTCTCTCACGAGCATTCTACACACAGATCACGCCCGAAGGTGAACAAGGTCGCTTCTTTGGAATCTACATTTTGTTCGAACGGGCTGCGTCTATCTTGGGGCCACTCGTCTGGTCGAGTCTGGGCCTCGTCTTGCTTTCATGGGGACCGGATCGGTATCGCGTCTCAGTCGCCTCACTGGCCGTCATGGTCGCGATCAGCTACTTCATTATGCGTGGGGTGAAGGAACACAAAACCGCCTGAGGCGGTTACTGTGTAGCGGCGCTGGAAATGCGATCTGTCACTCGTGTGAGCGTCTCAAATCCTGGGAGTTGCGCGACGCGGTTATTCACGTACGTGCGAATCTGATCGATGCCATCCGTTCCCGCAAAGAGGGTGCGGATCACAACATTGCTTTCGGCCTCCGTTTTGACACCCTCCCCAACGGGCTTCCAGAACTTCTCGACAAGGTAGCGGGCAAGGCGTTGTCGGTACGGCGAATCTTTCAAGTTGATATATGCCACACTCCAGTAGAACATGGCATGCTTTGCCTCCTCTCGAGCGATCGCTTTGAGGATGTATTCAAGGACTGGATGGCCCGCGAGTTCCCAGAGTCGACGATAGCCAGTAAGCGTCGAGTACTCATGTATCGCGCCCCAGCTCATATGCACGCTCGTAAAGTTTTTTCCAAATGGAAGTGTAACCCACTCCTGAATCTTACTGCGCAGCTTATAGGATATTGTGAGTCCATCAAAACCCTTCTGCTTCCAATCTTGCTCCTGCGGACAGCCGGCTTCCTCGAGAAATCGGCTCAGAAGTTGCCCATGCACAGGTTCCTCTGTCGCCCACTGTTCCATGAACTCCCGAATCATCGGTTCCTTTCCCGTAGCGCTCTTCATCAGCTCGTCAAAGTACCGCGTTGTCATTGTCTCGATGTCGCGCATGTACAACAGGACGGGAAAAAATTTCTCGTCGATGGGATGGTTCTTAATATCCTTCCAGGCAACGCTATCAATAAATGCTGGAGTAATCACGCGATCCCCTTTCTGGTACCAATCCAACACGTCCTTGGTCGTCTCAAATAACATAGTTCCCCTATTCTTCCACAACGATAGTGCACGTCAAGATAACCCCTCTGAAAAAGAAAATCGAACCGGGCGTTGGTTCGATGAGAGAGGTCAGCAGCCAAGGTTGGCGTAGAAAAGGATCCCTTCCGTCAGCTTCGTTGCGTCCGGGACAATCTCGCGGATCTCCGGGTTGCGTAGGTCGATGAAGTAGTCAGTGGAACCGACTGAAGTGTGCGGATGTGTCTCCGAAAACGGATCATCAGTGAACTGGGTCACCACCTTGGTGTCACCAAGCTCATCCGACCCCTTGAGATGTTCTAGGCACTCGTCGACCATCGCTTTGTCCCGAGGAAAAGCGATGATCAGAATAGAAACCTTCCGCATCTCTTGATGAATGGTCACCGATTCCCTTGGAATGTCTCGTGGTCTGACCGACGCCGGTTGGTTCTTCACCTGAACCGATTGTGGATCAGTGATACACCCGGGGAAGGTGCAGGCCTGCAAGGAAACGAGTAGCAGAAAACGCAGGAGTTGTGGGGACAAGGGGAGGCTCCGAGGTTGGACAAAAATAGAGAATACTCGCTCCTCACAAGAAGGTCAACGGCTTGGCCGACGGCAAATTCTTTGCTACCCTTCCCCGCGTGGTCGAGTGGCGGAATGGTATAGATTCTGGAATGATGTATAATGCCTGTACCGTATGAGAAAGAAAAAGTGGACACAATCCGACCTCATAAAGGCAGCAAAAGAATCGAGAAGCTTCAGGCAAGTAATTGAAAAGCTTGGCTTGATTCCTGCTGGTGGAAATTATGATCAAGTAAAACGATATCTCTCAGATCTAAAAATCGATATCAGTCACTTTACGGGAAGGGCCTGGTCTCGTGGTCTGAATCATCCTGGTAAATATGTACAAATCCTTGAAGAGGTTCTGGTAAAAGGAAGTTCTTACCAAAGTTTTAAGCTTAAAAAACGACTTTATCGAGCGGGTTTAAAGAAGGCTCGTTGCGAAGAGTGCGGCTGGGCAAAAAAGTCAGAAGATGGCAGAATCCCCTTAGAATTGGATCATGTAAATGGAGACAAGCAAGACAACCGTTTGGTGAACTTAAGAATCCTCTGCCCAAACTGTCATAGTCTTAAACCAACGCACAGGGGTAGAAACAAAAGGAGAGGATAATCGATCGGGCCGGTGGTGGAATGGTATACACTCGACACTTAAAATGTCGTCCGCGAAAGCGGATGAGGGTTCGACTCCCTCCCGGCCCACCAATCAAAATGCTCTTGACCCCAAGAGCATTTGATTTGCCCACGAGAGTCTCGAAAGGCATAATAGGACCAGTATGATCGAGCGTGAAGAAATAGAGGTTCCAGAACGAGTTGTCGCAACGCAGGTTCCTGGTGAAGAGCGTGATTTTGAAGTTGGCCTGCGCCCGCAAACACTCGCCGACTTTGTTGGTCAGGATGAAATCAAAGAAAACTTATCCATCTTTATTGAGGCAGCGAAAAAACGCGACGAGCCAATCGAACATGTCCTCTTGTACGGCAACCCAGGACTGGGAAAAACCACACTCGCCCACATTATCGCGGCAGAAATGGGCTCACAAATACGGGTAACCAGCGGGCCGGCACTGGAGCGCGTTGGGGACCTTGCCGCCATCCTCTCAAATCTCGGCCGCGGAGATATTTTGTTCATCGACGAGATTCACCGTCTCAACAAAACAATCGAGGAAGTGCTCTACCCCGCCATGGAGGACTACGCCCTTGATATCATCGTCGGAAAGGGCCCAACCGCACGAACCCTTCGGCTGAACCTGGAACGATTCACCCTCATCGGCGCAACGACTCGTCTCTCGCTCCTTTCAAGCCCGCTGCGCGACCGCTTCGGGGTCACGCATCACCTCAACTTCTACGAAGATAATCATATCGGCGACATCGTCCGCCGCAGCGCAGGACTTCTCAAAACATCCATTGATGACCAAGCCATTCAAATCCTTGCTCGACGTTCTCGCCGCACACCACGTATCGCCAACCGATTATTGCGGCGAGTGCGAGATTTTGCGGATGTCCGCGGAAACGGTCATGTCTCGCAGAGCCTGTGCGATGAGGCCCTGCAGAAACTCACGGTCGACCATGTAGGACTCGATCAAACAGACCGTCGTATTCTCACGACCATCATCGAAAAATTTGGTGGCGGACCGGTTGGCCTCTCAACCATCGCCGCGGCAACCCAAGAAGAAATTCAAACCATCGAAGACGTCTATGAACCATTCCTCATCCAAATTGGATTCCTGGCTCGCACACCCCGCGGCCGTGTCGTGACAGAACATGGATATAAGCATGTCCAACCATAGAGCCCCACCAGGGGCTTTTGTGATAAACTGGAGCAAGTATGTTCGAGCTACCAAACATCGCGATTCCCATGTATGCATTCCTAATCATCTTTGGTGCGTACATGGCTTTTTATATTCTCTACAGTCTCTTTAACATCTACCATCTGGTCCGTTACGGTGTGTACGGCTTTGGTCTATACCTGATCGTTACCATCTTCACTGGTGGAACCATCCTTCTTGTGGCTGGTTCAACTTTTCTTCTTCTTGAATACGACTGGACCCTCCCCATTTCACTGGGCAACGCCGCTGAGTTTTACAACGAAGATCTCTTCCCTGCTCTATGATGAGACTTGATCATCTTCCAAACCAGCGCCCCGACGAACACGTCGTTCTTTTTCTGCGTCGCCATTGGTTTGCCCTTCTGGGTATTGTGTCTGCCTTTGTCTTATTGGTCGGTATCCCTTTGGCCGTCGGCTGGTACTACCAAGGGACTCTTGAAAACTGGATCGCGCATCCCATCATCGGCCCGGTGTTCGTCATTTTGGGAAGTATTTATTTTCTCTCCATTTGGTTGTTTGCCTTCCTGGAGTTCACAGACTATTACCTTGACACCTGGATCATCACCAACGAACGGATCATTAACATCGAACAGGAAGGTCTCTTCAACCGCACGGCCTCCGAGCTCGACCTCGCCGCCGTGCAAGACACGACTGCTGAGATTCGTGGAATCATCCAAACGATTTTTACCTACGGACAAGTCTACGTACAAACAGCTGGAGAAAAAGGGCGATTCCACTTTAAAAACATCGACAACCCGGAGCATGTAAAAGAACTTGTTACCCGTCTGGTAGAAGAGGATAAACGACGCGTAGCACAAATGGGCGCCGGAGGGCATGGGAAAGTAAAGAGTTCCATAAAATAGAGAAATGCTGAAAACAGGCATTGACAAAATGCCTGTTTTTTGATATATTGCCCAGTCCCAAGAAGGACAAAACCACCTGGAAATCCACGCTTTTGTGGAGATTCGGGTGGGGTACTCGAGAACGGATAGAGTATGTTAGCTTTTGTGCTGGTGTTCTTTTTTAGCGATGCCTTCGCTACCCCCGCCGGACTCCCGCCCAGGAGAGACGCCGACCGAGACACGTACAGTCGCGCAGACGGCGACTGCAACGACCGTGACGCCACCATCCACCCAGGTGCCGTCGAGACCGACTTCGGCCTCGACGACATCGACAACGACTGCGACGGCGAGATTGACGAGGGGTACGAGCTGTTCGTCTGGCTGACGGCGGAGTTCGAGGGCGACACTTCCAGCTACACCCTCAGCACTCAGGTGTTCAACAGCACTGACGTCATCGGGGATTGGTGGGATGAGGAGCTCACCAGTACCTTTGTCCGTGAGGACTCCGAGGTGATGTGGAACGCCTACATCACGGATGACTGGTACCTCGATGACTCCTGCGGCGTCCGTATTCAGTTCACTGAGACCCATGACAGCTCGGACGATAGTTGGTACTGCCAGACGACGCCGGCACATGGGGGGTACTTCGACGACGAAACCTTCGAAATCTACGTCGGCACCGACGCCATGTACACGGAGGACGACTTCGAAATCTGGTACGCGCCTGGCAGCGGGTGCTCGGCCATTCTCATCTGGGACGAAGTGGCTTGCCCCCTCTGACCCCAACCTCAACCCTACCTCCAAGGAGGAACGCAAAGCAGCCCCACGAGGCTGCCTTATTTTTGTCTACAATTGTTTTTGCCACTTATGTGTCTCCCACGCCCAGTCTGCCAGGGTGTTTGCCTCTTTGAACGACGTGTCGCGCGACGCTGCCCCAAAGAGCACGATGAGTAATTCTGTATCTGGGTCCCCATCCATCGGCCTCAACGTCACAACGAGGTTCCATCCAGACTCCTCAAGGTACCCCGTCTTCCCGCCTGTCACGTAGATATCATCGTATTCCGGTTTCCAGAGCATCCAATTGGTATTCGTCATTTTTTTCTGCGTCCCCTGCGAGAGCACGTCGATGTACTTCACCGCCGTCGAGGTAAAACGACGAATCTGATCGTCCTCAAGTACGTCCTGGGCAATACGTGCCATTTCTCGAGCCGTGGATACATTTCCAAGTTCAATGCCGGTTGGATCCACGAATACCGTGTTGATGAGTCCCAGATCGTCCACACGATTATTCATCTCCTGAAGGAACTCGTCGAGTGAAAGACCAATGGTACGAGAAAGTGCATTCGCGGCATTGTTCGCGCTCGCCACGAGGGTTGCGTAAAAAAGATCCTCGACCGAAAACGTGTCTCCGTCGTTCACATACAGCTTCGCTCCGCCAACGTCATCGATGGCACGAACATCTGCAATCGATTCCATCGCTACTTCGTGATCGAGAACAACTTGTGCCGTCACAAGCTTGGTAAGACTTGCAACTGGCCATACCCTATTCTCATTTTTGACCGTAAGAATTTTTCCCGTTGATCGATCCATGACCACATAAGCTGTCGATGCAATGGACGACTCGATCTCCAAAGGATTCATTCGTACCGGCACGCCGTCGTCTTCCTCAGGAGCATATGCCGCAAGCTCTTCATGCTCCATCCAACCGTACTGGGTCGCCCAATCGTCGAGATCGAGCAAAAATCCTGCAGCCGTTCCTGCCACTGCGCGCTTGGTTTCTAGGTCGAATGCCGCTTGCAAATCGGGTCTGCGCGAGTACACCAACTCAAGAGGGTCCTGCACAGCCAAAACCGCCGTCGGAAAAACGACGGCGGTTATAAGACCTATAAATCCTATTCGATGAATTAATCCCATCGTTTTGTCAGATCAATATCCGTATAGAAGTAGTGCAAAATAGTCTCCCAATCATCTCCATTGTTTGCCATACACAAGGCCTCCGTGGCACCCATACCGACTCCATGACCCCAGAGGGAGTAGCCTCGTTCCTTATCACAAGGTGCGTCCTTCCCAATAAGCCAGGCGACAGAACCGCCCCATACCTCGCTCCATGAGCGTGTACGTCCATCCGAACGAGAGAAGTACGGGGTAATCGCGGTGCGACCGTCGTAGTTCACTGTCACTCCACGAGTGTCCTCAACCGCCTCTTTGATAAGCGGGTGCACAAGCTCATAGCCATATCCGAAGTACACTTGATCATCAGCATACGCGTTCATGTGGAAGTACCCATTGTGCTTGGAATTTCGCTCCCAGTGATACAAGCCGTACGTACGAGCAACCGTAAGCAAAGACTTCTTGAATTCTTCATGGCTTGCATTGGACGTCTCACCTAGTCCATAAAGATATTCCTCAATCGGAAGCTCGTTGATTACCCACACCTCGTCCTTGTAGGGGATATACTGGAGCTCGAGCGTGTCGCGGAATTGGTTGAAGGCGTAGGCTGCCCCACGAGTCACGCGTCGATCAAAGTTTTCAATGGTACAGATAGCATCTTCGTCATCTGGTTCGAATCGAAGGTACTTATACGTCTCCTCGATCCCACGTCCGCGATTGAAATAATACCGTTGATTCTTGTAAAACGCGCGAACCATATCATCCGGAGCCATTGACCCGAGTAGTCCCCCTTCGCTGTCGCGCAGTTTCCAGGTTGAATCACAACTAATTTCCGTCACCCAATCGGTTTCCTCGTCGATGGTGAGAAGGCCAATGCGTAAAATCGGCTCATCGATTACTCGATCTGACTCTACCTCATCATCCTCAACTGTTACTTCCTCATCGATAATCTCTGGTGATCCGCCGGTGACCTCGACGGGAATATCAATGTAAAAATCTGGAATCACTTCATCATCAACCGCCATCTGGTAACGAACGGTGTGCGATCCGTTTGATGACGGCGCCAAGAATTGAAACGAGAGTAAATCCAGCCCTCCTGGCTTCACGGTTCCACTGCTAATACTCACAACTTCTGTATCGCTCACCCAAGATGCGTGGGCGGTGTCGGCACTCGCGATCGAATAACTCGTCGTCACGATCTCCCGCGTCTTCCATGTAGTCGTACCCGTATTCTTCACGCCAACTTTGTACTGAATAACCTCACCCGCTTCTGCCGAAATCGATTTGGCCGAGCGTAACAAGACGGTTGCCGCCAAACCTGAGTCGCTCACGGGAGACGACTCCCCATCACTGAGTGGATTCTCTCCTGATAGGTCTTGCGTACCCCCTTGTGTCTGTTCTTCATCGGAATCCTCATCCTGTACGTTAATCGTCAACGTAAACTCCCCTCCAGGAATCCATGCTGAATTCTCTGCGGCAAGATGAAATGTCTCTTTATAGGTCCCTTCAGATTTAGGGGCTTTCAGTGTGAGATAAATCGAGCCGACCGACCCTACTGCCACACTCGACTCTTTGAGAAGAGCGGCTTGTGTATAGTCAATCCAATTACCTCCCCTAAAATCACTCACGCGATACTTAGGATCGTACGTATAAACCGACACGTAGGCGGATCCTGAATTGGTCCACGTCTTGTCACCGATATTTTTAAACGTAATGAGCACCTCCTGTGTCTCCCCAGGTTCCATGATGAACCCTGTTTTTGGTGCTGACACCTGCAACGCCTCAAAGCCATTTTTCGCTTCCGCTTGTGCCAGACTTGGTAAACAAAAAAGCCCTCCCACAAACAGGTTAAGGGCAAACACAACCATCGAGAGACTCATGGCTCTTGAGGTGGTAGCATGGGAAACCTTCAAGAGAGACAAATGCATAGTTTGTACATACAGATTACCATTTTTTAAGGCTTGAGTCAACATGATTTGTGATACACTTTTGGTGATATGACCACCGCGCGCTCGATTGCATCTAACTTTTCCGTGCAACTCGTGGGAAAAATCCTCTCGATCTTGATTGGGCTGCTTTCCGTCGCCATTCTGACACGAGCACTGGGAACAGAAGCCTTCGGAGAATACACCACCGCTGTCACGTACCTCCAGATGTTCGGCGTGGTGGTCGATTTCGGTCTTACCCTCACACTCATCGTCATGATTTCCAAGCCCGGTATCGACGAAGAGCGCATCGTCGGAAACTTTTTTGGTCTGCGGCTCGTGTCGGGTCTTGTGATGTTCTCGCTCGCCCCTCTCACAGTCCTTGCCCTTCCTTGGTCCTCGACGACTCAAACCGCTGTCTTGGTCGGGGCGCTTGCCTACTTCCTCATGGGTGGAGCCTCCATGCTGATTGGTATCTTCCAGCGTCACGAATCCATGTGGCATGTCGCCGTCGCTGAGCTTGTGAATCGTGCCGTATTACTCTCACTCACGGTTTTCTTTGCCCTCACATCTGCTGGTGTTGTTGAAATGGTCGCGGCCATGGTGATCGCCAATGCCGTCTGGCTCATGCTCATGATTCAGTTCGCCAGTCCCTTTGTAAAAATCCGCGCACGGTTTGAGTGGTCACAATGGATGCTCATTCTAACTCAATCGTGGCCCATCGCCATCTCTATTATCTTTAACCTACTCTACCTAAAAGGTGACATTCTCTTTCTTGCCTATTTCAAGAATCAAACTGAAGTTGGACTCTACGGCGCTGCCTACAGAATTCTTGAAGTCATGACCGTGTTGCCAACCATGCTTATGGGGCTTGTGCTCCCTTCACTCGTCGCCATGTGGAGTGCGGGACGCGTTGAAGAATTCCGTACCCGATCTGCTCGTATTTTTGATGTGTTCTCCCTTGTCGTGGTCCCGGTGGTCGTCGGAGCCCAACTCACATCCACAGAACTCATGGCTCTCATCGCTGGAAAAGAGTTTGCCGCTGCCGGCCCCATCCTTACTTGGCTCATCCTCGCGCTCATTGGGGTATTCCTCGGAACCCTGTATGGACACCTGGTTGTCGCAGTCAACAAACAACGCATCATGATCTGGGGGTATGTGTTCGTCGCAATCATCGCGATTATTGGCTATCTCATCTATATTCCCATCTATGGGATGTGGGGTGCCGTCGCGGTTACACTTTTATCAGAAACCCTCATCGCACTCATCACCTTCTTGGTCGTCTACCGCACATCGGGCTCACTCCCTAGCTTGTCGACTCTTTTCAAAGCCATCGCCGCATCTGGAGTGATGTACTTGGCACTGGTAAAACTCGACGCTCCTGTTCTCGTCGATCTGCTCGTCGGAATCATCGTCTACGCGGCGAGCGTATTCACCCTTCGAGCTGTGACCCTCAAAGATCTCAAGGCTCTCCTTCCAACCCGATAATATGCTTGCGGTTCTCCTCACTCTTACAGCTGGGTACGCAATTCTGACTTGGCGCAACCTCCATACGGGGTTGTTGCTCCTTGTCGCCGTTCTGCCGAGCTATCTGCTGAGAACTGAGGTCTTTGGTATCCCCACCACATTGCTCGAATTATTGGTCGTTACCTTTTTCATCGTATGGCTGATAAAGCGCCGACCTAAGCTCGGTGACTTCACCTCCAATCCTCAGTCCCTCCCCCCTGTCCTCCTTCTCCTCCTCGCTGCAACCATCTCCGTCTTCGTCGCCCCTAACCTTATCGATGCCCTCGGGGTTTGGAAGGCATACTTCCTCGAGCCGATTCTGTTGTTCTTCGTTGTAAGATACGAGTTCAACCAAGCCGATCTCAACCCCGAAAATCTCTTTAAGGCTCTTGGGATCACGGCAATTATTTTGTCTGTGGTAGGTATTGCGCAATGGCTTACCGGCGCGGGACTCCCAATTCCCTGGGATATCGAACGTCGTGTCACAAGCGTGTTTGATTACCCCAATGCCCTGGGCCTGTACCTTGGTCCAATCCTCATCATCGCTTGTCTCTATTGTTTCAAAAATAAGAGACCCTTCTCACCCTTTTGGTTGTTGGTTATTGTTCTCTCCTCCATTGCCATAGCACTTGCACAATCCGAAGCCGCGATTGTTTCTGTCGTTGCGACCCTTCTCCTGGCTGGGTTGCTCCACAAGAAAACTCGAATTCTTTCATTGGGTCTTGTTCCGTTATCCATCTTAGCCACTCTTCTCTTTCCCCCTTTACTGCAAAAACTCACCCTCCAAGATTATTCCGGTGGCGTGCGCCTTTCTCAGTGGAGCGAAACGGTCGACATACTCCAAACCCACTGGCTCTTAGGTACTGGACTATCGGGCTACCCAACCGCCCTTGAGCCCTACCACCAAGCCACTCACCTTGAAATATTCCAGTACCCGCACAACATCATCTTGAACATCTGGGTTGAGCTGGGATTGTTGGGACTAATCACTTTCCTATTTCTTGCTTGGACTGTCTTGCAACGAGTTGCAACAACCTACAATCAACAACCTACAATCATGGCTCCATTCCTCGCCCTCCTACAAATGAGCATCCATGGCATGGTCGATGTCCCCTATTTCAAAAATGACCTTGCCATCATGACTTGGATTTTGATCGCTTTTATTTTGGCCTATGCTCGCCCTGCGACTTCTAAAAAGGAATCGTGAAGAAAAGCCTGTGAACCTCAAGTTCCTTGCCTGGATCGCGGTGGCCATCCTTGCGGCATTTATATTCATGCGTTTCCTTGCATGGATTGATGACTCACCGCGTTCACTCCTTCCTCATACCCCCAGTCTCGCCGTTCTAGACGATCTGATCTCCTTGCATGCCATCGTTCCGCTTCCGTCCCAAACGTTCGAGGCCGAGTTATATACCGCAGGATTCTACACGTCCTCTATTGGGGAGATCACCGAAGGAACAGTCGCCACCGTCTATACAAAAAGCAACTGGCGCTTTGTAGAGATTGATTATCTCCCCGGCCGAACTTCAGTCGAGTACCTCGCCACGCATATCTATCCAACTCAGGAGGTGAAACTCGACCAAACACGTTCCGTCTGGATTCAAACCATTGATGAACGACCGCGCTGTATCGATTATGAAGACGGTCTTCCCAACCGCTGTGAAATCTCCCGACACTTGATTGCCGATCTCGATGGCAGACTCCTGCTCATCGCCGCCGACGGGAATCACGCGACAGACGGCGAACTCATCGAAATAGCTCGATCCATTCTCGATCAAAAAATATAGTTATTCATTAGTATAATTGAAAATCTATGAAAACAGTAACCTGCGATTTGTGTGAAGTAACAGCTAAAGGTGAGACATTTGAAGCATGGATGAAAGCCCTTATGCCACACTACATGCAAGCACATGCTGATGTGATGAATCATCCTAAAAATGGGGAGGAAGAACAGCGCAAATGGATGGTTGAAAATAAGGCGCGGTTTGATGCAGTGAAATAAATGATCCAAACAAGATTATAAACAAAAGTACACGAGTTCATCGTGTATTTTCATATCAGTATTAGGTATCTGGGCCGCACCACGTTCATAGGACATGGGTCGTCCCCAATACTTAGTTGTCCTGGCGGGCCGGAGGGGTTAAGTACCAAAATTGTAGCGACCTTTGAAGGGGTTTTGGATGATTCCAACTTTGGCGATTTTGAGGCGGATGGGTCGCTCCCTTTCGGCAACTTGGTACAAAGTGGAACACGAAACGGCCTGTTCCAGTTTTCGGGACTTATTGGGATTTTCGGCTTTCGTTCGCCTTATTCTCCTGTTCGATGAGTTTACGGACTTCCTCGTCCGAGACGTAGCCTCGAAGCTCTCCGTTCAGAGCGCCCAAGGTCGAGGAAAGTGACGTTTTCACGAGCCGCCAGTTGGTATCGAGCAGAGCTTGGTCGAGCGCGTTGCGGACGGCCTTTTCGGACTCCTTATCCGACCGCTTGGGATCCGAGTCGAACATGGAGATTTTGATACGCAGTCCCGCGCCCTGAACGGGATCTGACAGGGTGACACTCGTCATACCGACCTGCTCCAAGGACTTCGCCGCAAGTTCCCTGAGCTCTATGGCACGGAGCTTTCTAAGCGAGGACATCCGCTCGTTGGTTGTGGTGTCCGCTTCTCCGGCCTTCCACTCCTTGACCATCTTTGCCATCTCTTCGAGGTTCCTCTTGCCGCTGCGGTACGATTCCAAACCTTTCTCGTCGAGGCAGTACTCCGCACGGTCGGCTTCGTAGTTTTTGTCGATGACATCATCCTCTTTATGGGAGATCGGCATGTCAAAGTCGTCGGACTCGACGTGGCCGCAGCTGCCGCAGGTAGAAACGATGACCAGATGCCCGGTCGACCTGTCTGCGTTTCTTTCCGCCGGCTTTCCGCACTTTTCGCAGGAGGGATCCATGGGTTTGAACTCCTCGCCGTCGTCGTAGAACGCGCGGCGCGGAAGGCACTTGTTCGGGCACTCGTACATGGTGAGGACACGATCGTGGTCGTCGATGCTGGTGAAGAGCTCCTTAAGGAGAAATTCCATCCGCGACGCACACGTAAGACAGCGAACGTCAGTCTTCGGCTGCATCCGCTCAAGAAGCCGCGCCCGTCGTTCGTCACGGTCCTCCATTTCACGCACGTGTCGGACCTTCGCCTCCGCTCGCTCTCCAGACGCGTACCAGATGTACCAGTTCCTGCACCGCTGGATGGCGTCGACTTTCTTTTCCCATTCGGGATCATCCTTCGGAACTTCCGAAGCCATGTCGCGGAACATTTGCTCGTGATCGCGGCACTGCTTCACGGTCGCGCGGTCGAAGGAGTCTGCGTAACCGAAGTTTGCCACAGCCATTATGTTAGAAATCCTTTAAGCAAGCTCCCGAGCTCGGCCTTAATAAGGGAATCAATATTCACCGTGTCCGCCAATTTGATGTTAAACGTCATGTGGAACTCTTTTTTCTCCTCCGGACCCCGCTCAATTCCCTCGATAATATCCACGCCGTAAGCGGTTACGTGAAAGCCATGCAGCAGATCTCCGCCGGTGTCGGACGCCTTCTTGAAGTCCAAGAAGTTCTTTTCTTCGAGGTAACGCAGAGCGTTGTAAGCGTCGGCTGAACTTCCGCGCGAGATCTCGAGTAGGCGATTCTCCAGATCGCCTCTGTCCAGAAGGCTTATTTGTCCCTCGAAGACTCCACTAAACCTCACCACGTTCTTTGGCGGAAAACCATTTTTCCGCTGAAAATCGTAAAAGAAAAGCAACAGGTCGCCAGCGATGTGTTTAATGGGAACGGTTGTGCTCATAGGCCAACGAATTATCCGACTTTCAAGAACAATTAGCAACATGGCAGCAAGGCACGTCATTAGGCAGCGTAGCCGTTTTTTGCTATATTTACTTCGTATGGAATTCTGGCCAACTGTCAGTGGCACCCAAACGATCATGGACCGTGGCATACGGATAGGTTTGGGTTCACAACCCGGCTATTTTCGTATTTCCCAGAATCCTGATGGCTTCTTGGATTTTATCGTACCTTCAGGAATGCAGCCGAATTTTTACTTTGAGCAGAATGTCTCCGTGTACTGCTTCGGTGACGAACTGACACAACAGGTAATGCCCAATGTCGTCACGCTACGACAGAAGGGGCTCATGAGTCCGGTCGAGGAATCCACCACGACCCTTTACTGCGGACGTGGCATCATCGCTCTAGATCCGCAATTCCTCGTTCCCTTCAAGGTGGATCAGAGATTTATCAATTTTCTTTTTCACATTGAGGAAAATGTGAGCTGCGACACGAACGCAGTCATTCGAGTTGCGGACGGTTACAACGAAAGCACGTTCCGCACGCACATGAAGAAGTTTAACGTCTGGATGCGTGAACATGCGTCGACAATCGGCGGCGTCCTTGTGGGCAAACGTGGGTTGGGATACAGGCTCAACGCATCAATCAGACTCAAACGGCTGAAGTGATGAGCAAGTGGTGTGAATAACCCGATAAAACCAGGTTAGTCTCCGAACAAATCTATCCCCCTGAATGAAATGACGCGCGTTTACGCGTCATTTTTTCATTTGATTCAATGTAGGTGGGCCTAAGACCCCACTATGAAAAACAAAACGGTTCACGCGGTAATTCCGATCCAATCCGATTTCTCTCCTGTTCCGAGTGTCCAGTATCCGGGCGAGTTCATCGAGTTCGCACTGTGGTACGCCACCCCGAAGGACGATCGCAGGCATAAGACACAGAAGGCGTTTGCTGATTCCATCGGAGTCTGTGAAGACACGCTTACCGATTGGAAACGTCGACCAGAGTTCTGGCCGACCGTGCAACAGTTCATTGCGGAGCGTATGCGCGAACATATTCCCGACGTGATCAAAGGACTACTTACAAACGCGTCCAGCAAAGGAAAGGCTTCTGACGTGGAGTCGTACCTCCGAATCGCGGGACTCATTAATCTGAAACGTTAAAACATATGCCGCAACTACGCATTCACGAGATGGCGATCGGCAATCTCAAGCCAGCCATTTACAACCCGAGAAAGATTTCCGACCAGCAGAAGGAGGAACTCAAGACGAGCATTCAGAAGTTCGGTTTCGTTGATCCGATCATCGTAAACGACCACAAGACGAGGAAGGGCGTGGTCATTGGAGGCCACCAGCGCCTCGCCATCGCAAAGGAACTCGGTTTCAAAACGGTGCCCGTCGTCCTCATGAACCTGCCGGAGGCCAAGGAGCGCGAACTAAATCTTCGCCTGAACAAAAATGTTGGGGAATGGGACATCGACCTTCTGAAGAGCTTCGACATCGGGGAGCTCCTGAACGTTGGATTCGATGACCAAGACATGCAGGACATTTGGGCGGACACCCTGAGCATCGAGGACGACGGATTCGACGTCGAGAAGGCTGTCGCGGAGATCAAGAAGCCGAAGTCGAAGCCCGGCGAAATCTACCAGCTCGGGAACCATCGCATCGCATGCATCGACTCGACCGACGCGGCGGCCGTGAAGTCGCTCGCGGGCGGCGAGCGGATGGATCTCGTGACGCTCGATCCCGTCTACGGCATCGGCCTCGATTACAGCAAGGGCGTGTCAACGAAAGGAAAGTACGCTGGCGCGGAGCGCGACCAGCTCAAGGGACGCGAGTACCGCGACTTCCTGAAGGATGTCATGCAAAACGCGCTCGCCGTATCGAAGGACGACCTGCACTTCTACGTCTGGAACGACCAGCGGCATATCGGCCTCGTCCAGTCGCTCATGGAGGAGTGCGGGCTCTCAAACAAGGCCGTCTGCCTCTGGATCAAGAACAACTTCACCCCTGTTCCGGGAATCGCATGGAACAAAAGTTTTGAGGCCTGCATGTACAGCACGAAAAACAAGCCGTATTTGAATCCCGACATTCGCAACCTCACGGAAGTACTCAACAAGGAAATCGACTCCGGAAACCGCCAGATCGACGACATCATCGATGCGATCGACTTGTGGCTGGTCAAGCGCCTGCCCGCCCAGGAATACCAGCATGCGACTCAAAAACCGCTGACCCTCTATGAAAAGCCCTTGCGCCGGTGCACCAAGGTGGGAGCGAACGTGATGGATCTATTTTCCGGAAGCGGCACCACGCTCCTCGCGTGTGAGCAGATGAAGCGGACGGCCTTCGTTGCGGAGAAGGACCCTATTTTCGTTGACGTATGCGTGCGACGTTTCGAGGAGGCCACGGGCATCAAGGCTAAGAAACTTTAACCAGCACTATGAAAGTCAAAAACGGAGACATCATTCAACTCGGCGACCACCTCCTGTCCTGCGGCGACTCGACGAAGCAGGAACACGTCGACCGACTCCTGCTCGGCCGCGAAATCCAGCTCATCCTCACCGACCCGCCCTACGGGGTGAGCTACGTGGAAAGCAAGATGGGATTTACGCAGTCGCTCGCGAAACCGAAGGTGATCCAAAACGATCAGATCGAAAGCGAGGAGGAGTACGCCGCGTTCACGCGGGCGTGGCTCGGGGCATGCACGCAGTTCATGGCGAAGAAAAACAGCGTCTATATTTTCAACTCGGACCGGATGCTGTTCGCGCTCCGGTCTGGCATGGAGGCCGCCGACTTCAAGTTCGCGCAGCTGCTCATCTGGGCGAAGACGCACGCGGTCGTCGGACGCATGGACTACCTGCCTTCCCACGAGCTGATCGCGTACGGGTGGCACGGGACGCACGCATTCCGCAAGTCGAAGGACAAGAGCGTCCTGATCTGCCCGAAGCCGAGCAAGAGCAAGTGGCATCCGACGTCTAAGCCCCGGCAACTCCTGCGTCGGCTCATCCTCAATAGTACAAAGGTCGGCGACACGGTTTATGAGCCGTTCGCGGGCGGAGGGTCGTGTCTTCTCTCGTGCGAAGAAACGAGGCGCAAGTGCCTGGCGATCGAGCTGGACGCGGAGTACTGCGAGACCATCGTCATGCTTTGGGAGCGCATGACTGGAAAGGAGGCGAGGAAGCTCTGAGTATGAAGAAAGAGAAAAAGGAGTACGGGGCGAATCGGAAACGGATCGAAAAGCAGAAGGAGCTGGTCGTCGATCAACTCAGGAAGACGCCCGTGGTGGAGGTCGCCTGCCAGAAGGTCGGCGTGGGCAGAACGACCTTCTACCGGTGGCGGCGCGAGGACATGGAGTTCGACTCGTCGTGCGCCGAGGCGCTCGGCAGCGGCATCGAGCTCGTCAACGACCTGGCTGAGTCCAAGCTGATCGGACAGATACAGGACAGCAGCCTGCCGGCGATCGCCTTCTGGCTCCGCAACCGCCACAAGGCGTACGCGAACAAGCTGAAGGTCGAGTCGACGGTCACGGTGAGGCAGCCCGAGCTGTCCGACGAGTCCGCCGCCTCCCTGGAGGACATGCTCAAGCAGGTGAACGCGCGTCGGCAATCAATTCGTAACTCAAAGAAACCATATGTCATCGAGTCCAAAAAACAACAAGCGAACGAAGGCGCAGAAGCAGGCGGAGCTGATACAGCAGAACCAACTTGTCCGCCAGAAGCTGGTGAGGGACAGCCATGAGCTGTTCGCCCGCACTTACCTCGGCCACTACTTCACGCACCCCTTCGCCGAGTTTCACACGCGACTGCTCGCCTATACCGAGGATCCCGACCTGAGGTTTCTTGCGGGTGTCGCGTTTCGAAATTCGGGAAAGACCACTCTCGTGACCGTTTCATATCCGATGTGGTCCATCGTTGGGAAGCCGCAGAAAAAGTGCGTGCTCATCATCGGCCAGACGCAGAAGCAGGCGCGACAATATCTTACGAACATCAAGGACGAGCTCACAAACAACCCGTTGCTCGTCGCGGACCTCGGGCCTTTCGAGGAACAGGACGAGGAATGGAACTCCGGCGCGATCGTTATCAAGCAGTACGGGGCGAAGATCATCGCCCTGTCGCGCGAGCAGAGCATTCGCGGGCTGCGCCACCTGCAGAACCGTCCGGACCTCATCATCTGCGACGACGTGGAAGACATCGAGTCGACGAGGACGCAGGAGTCACGGGACGCGAACTACGAGTGGTTCACGAGCGAGGTGATCCCGTGCGGCGACGAAAAGACGCAGTACGCCTTCATCGGCAACCTCGTGAACGAGGACTGCATACTGGAGCGCCTCCGCGCCGCGATCGAGGAAAGCCGCATCGACGGCGCGTACTTCCGCATCCCCCTGCTCGACGAGCACGGCGACCCGACGTGGCCGGAACGCTACCCCGACAAGGCGGCGATAGAGAAGCTGAGGCGAACCGTGCCGAACGATTCCGCGTGGCAGCGCGAGTACATGCTAAACATCGTCGACGACGGCACCCGTCTGCTGCGCCGCGAGCAGATTCAATATTACGACCAGCTGCCGAGCGGAACGCCACGGCTCGTCGTCCTTGGCACGGATCTCGCCATATCGGACAAGCTTACCGCGGACTTCACGTCACTCGTCGCGATGGTCGTGTACGGGTACGGCAAAAAACGCAGAATCTACGTCCTGCCCGGCGTCATTAACGCGCACATGATGCTGCACGAGGCGATCAAGAAAGTCGTCACGAAAGCGGACCTCCTCAAGGACCGGTACCGCACCGTGGAGGTACTCATCGAGGATGTCGGCTTCCAGAAGGCCGTCTACGACGAGCTCCGACAGGAAGGCATTCGTGCCACGCAGATTCCTTTGCGCGGCATGAGCAAGCGGGAACGGCTTGAACTTCCGGCCTCGTACGTCGACATGGGGCAGGTGCTGTTCCCGAAGGTCGGCGCGGAAGTCCTCGTCGACCAATTGGTGAACTTCGGCTACGGGGGCCACGACGACCTGTGTGACGCCTTCTCCATCGGCGTCAACCACGCCGTCGGCAAGACCCGCTCGAACCACATCCGCATGACCACCGGAGACTTACGCCATATTAATCCGCCGCGCGAGTTTGACGAGGAGGAGGAAGAGGCCAAGGCTGCGGAAGCGGAGGATCGGCAATGGGAAGAACGCGAGATCTATGTTGAGGAACGGGCGAAAGAGCGGCGCAAGATGGGGTTGCCGGAAAAGTATTGGTACGTCGACTTCCTATAGCAAACGCGCGGGCTCGTTACCTGTCGTATATCGCATTAAGCTTTTGGTAGATCGCGTACATGGCGTACGTGTCGAGCGAACAATAGGACAACATGTCCTTACGTAGCTGATCTCGCTGTTCGACGGGAATCGTGGCGTTCGTAAGCGTCGCCCAGCTCGCGGACGCCGTGCCACCCTCGTGGATGGCGAGGTCGTTATACGAAAGTTCGGGACACATGACAGGAAGCACCTTCTTGATCGACGCACTGCCGCCGAAACGCGAGTCGACGTAGTAGCCTTTCTTGACGATCATCATCA
>SXGT01436739.1_pt1 | contig 21169 bp, 11 predicted proteins | sample 3176221 | NCBI WGS metagenome assembly SXGT01 (sample SAMN11356862, study PRJNA531348) | freshwater metagenome | isolation source: freshwater sample F1-120 | place: China: Fuxian Lake, Yuxi | collected 2017-12-25
GGAGCGCGCCGTCGACGCCGCGAAGGCGCCCTGTCGCGCTGCCGCCGCCGTCCGCGAGCGCTCCCTCAGACCACGCGGCGACCGCAGCGACGAGCGCGGGGCGCAGGCCGCCGAGCGAGGGCCGCCCTGCCAGCTGCGGTGAGTCCGGCCGCGCCACCAGACGGGCTCCGGCGGGGCTAACGACGACGTCAAAACGCAGTCCGCCGTGGAAGAGCAGCGCCAAGCCAAGGAGTGGCGCCGCGTCGTAGTCTGGCGGGTCGGCTGCCGGCCGCAACGCCTCGAGCTGCCAGCGCAGCACCGCGCGGAAGAGGCCGACATCAGCGATGGGAGCGGCGGTGTGCACGTGGTTCGCGTCCTCGCAGGTCTCTACGCGCTGGCGAGCCGAGTCCTGCAGTGGCGCCGGCCCAGGCGCGACCTGCGGCCCTTTCCCGCTCGCAGCGCAGCGCCTATTGTAGCGCGCCGGCTCCGACAGCGCAGCCCGCAAGGAGACCATGAGCAAGGCCCACAGCAGCGCCGCCGGCCGCTCAGGCGACGCCCCTCCGACGCCACCTGCACCGAGGACACGCGGCGCCCGCATCGCGCTCACCGGCGGCCCAGGCGGCGGCAAGACCACGGCGGCCGACCTGTTCCGTCGCGAGCTGGGCGACGCCGTCATCCTGGTGCCCGAAGCCGCGACGCTGCTCTTTGGCGGAGGTTTTCCGCGCCGAAGCGACGCGGCGTCCTGCCGGGCGACGCAGAGCGCGATCTTCTCGGTGCAGCGGGCGTTGGAAGACATCCAGTCGGCGTCTTGGCCGGAGCGGATCTTGCTCTGCGATCGCGGGACCATCGACGGCGCCGCCTATTGGCCAGCCGAAGACGGCGGCGCCCTTGGGTTCTTCACTTCCGCCGGCACGACGCTGGAGGCGGAGCTGGCGCGCTATGACGCGGTGATCTTCTTTCAGAGCGCCGCCACCGGTGGCATGTCGATCGACGGCGGCAACCCGGTGCGCAGCGAGTCTCAGCGCGAGGCGGCGCTGCTCGACGACAAGCTGCTGGCGCTCTGGAGTCAGCACGAGCGGTTCGTCCTCGTGCCTCACAAGGCGTCGTTCTTCAAGAAGATCACGTTCGGCCTCGCCGCCATCGAGTCGATCGTCGCCCAGCTGCGTCGCCTGGCTCAGGGCCCGACCGGCTGAGGCCCCACCCGATCCGCCGTCGCGCCGCGACGCCACCGAGAGCCCCGCCATGAGCCTCCCCATCCTGCAAGAGACGAGCGTTCAAGCGACCGACGGCACGCGCCTGCGTGTCCAGACCTTTGGCCGCGGTCCGCTGCCCATCGTCATCGCCAACGGCCTCGGCGGCACCATGATCGCCTGGACGCCGCTGCTGCGGGCGTTCGAGGACCGAGCCCGCTTCATCAGCTGGGACTACCGCGGCCTGTATGGGTCGGAAAGGCCAGCGGATCTGCGGCGTCTGCAGGTCGGCCACCATGTCGGTGACATGCGCGTGGTGCTCGACGCGATGGGGGTCAGCCGTGCGGTGTTCGCCGGCTGGTCGATGGGCGTGCAGGTGGCCGTCCAGGCGGCCGCAGACCTCGCGGATCGCAGCCTCGGCCTGCTGCTCATCAACGGCACCTACGGGCGAGTCTTTGAGACGGCGTTCGCAGCACCTGGCTCTCAGCTGGTCCTGCCGCAGGTGAACCGTCTGGCTAGACGGCTGGCGCCCCTGCTGCCTCACGCCGTGTCGATGGTGACGCGGCAGCCTTGGTTCCTGCCGGCGATGGCGCGGACCGGCCTGGTCGATGAGCGGCTCGACCGCGAGGTCTTTTTGGAGATCGCGCGCGGCTTCGACAAGCTCGACTTCGACGTCTACCACCGCATCATGGGACACCTACACGAACACGACGGCGAGCCCGCGCTGCGCCAGATCTCGGCGCCCCTGCTGCTCATCGCCGGCGGCAAAGACGCCATGACCCCGCCCTCGGTGCGCGAGGTCTTTCAGCGCCACGTGCCGCATGCCGAGACGCACATCGTGCCGCGCGGCACGCACTACACGCTGCTCGAGTACCCTGACGACGTCATCCAGCGGGTCGGACAGTTCCTCGACAATCATATCGGCGTCGACGGCTGAGCAGCGGCCGCGGCCAAAAATCCTGCTTGCGGCCCGGCCCCCTGACCGGCAAGGTGCCGCCGCTCCGGCCGCTGCCTGTGACGCGACCGGCGAAGGAGGTGCCCGTGCGCTGTGACCCTTGGCGATTGGCGTGGCTGGCGCTCGCCGCGTTTGCATGCTCGGCGGAGCCGTCCCAGCCAGGGACGCTGCCGGTGCCCGACAGCTACAGTGACAGCGCCATGGGCGACGCCGCCACCGACGCCGTAGACGGCGGCACGAGCCAGGGCGACTCCGACAGCGTAGGCGATGGGTCGGCGAGCGGCGACGCGGACGGCGGAGCGAGCACCGACGTTGCGGCCGAGACGATCAGCGACGCCGTCGACGACACGGCGGCGAACAGCGACACGGCGCCAGATGCCGGCGCCGACGCGGAGACGGGCTTCCCTGATGGGTTCTTAGATCCGCCAGATACCGGCAACGACGGCGGGGCTGGCGTGGATGCGACGCCCAGCGGGCCGGTCGGCGAGCTCTACGCCCACACCGGCACGGAGCTCTACCGTCTCGATCTCGCCGACGCCAAGCTGACCTTGGTTGGCGCATTTCAGTTCAATAAGGAGGCAAATGATATCAACGATATCGCAATCGATCGCGACGGAAACATGTTCGCCGTCGGTCCATCGGCCCTCTACGCCTGCGACCGCCACACAGCCAAGTGCGGCTACCTTGCGAAGCTCCCGGTCTCCTACAACGGCCTCACCTTTGTACCGGAAGGGACCGTGAGCGCCACGACCGAAGCACTGGTCGGCATGGGCGCGGACGGCAGCTGGAACCACATCGAGCTCAAGGCCGGCCAGGTGACGATCAAGAAGCTCGGCGCCTTCGCCAGCCCGTGGGTGCCCTCAGGCGACGGCTTCTCGGTGTTCGGGATCGGCACCTTCGCGACGATCAAGGGCAAGGGCGCGAGCGACGCGCTGGCAGAGGTCGATCCGACCACCGGCAAGCTGGTCAAGGTCGTCGGCGAGACCGGCCAGAAGGGTCTTTTCGGCCTCGCCTGGTGGAGCGGGCAAGTCTACGCCTTCGCCAAGACCGGCGAGATCTACACGCTGAATATTCAGACCGGCAAGGCGACCCTGGCGACCAGCGTCGTGGCGCCCAAGGGCAAGGTTTGGTACGGCGCCGGCGTCAGCACCCGGGCCAACGGCGGCTGAGCGTCAGCGGCGAGAGAGCGACGGCGTCGAGTCCGGTCGCTCCGCCCCCTCAGCTCTCGGTAATCTTCGTGGCCGCTGCCTTGGTGCCCGATGGTTGCGGGCGGTCGGCAAAGACGTCCTGAATCAAGACCTTGGACTTGCCTGGGTCCTTCGTCACTTCGAGGCCACGCTCTGTCAGCGGAAACTCTTCCGTGCCACCCCATTGGCCTTCGTCTTTCGGCAACCCCGAAGTGTACTTGTAGCGAATCGAGCTGCCGGGGGGAAAGGCAAACACGCCCGTCCAGCGTTGGTCGCCCGCGACCTTGTCGCCCTCCTTGCCGTCATCGCGCAGGGCCACCTTGTTCGGCACCCTCTTGGTCTTCAGACCGAGCTTCGGGTGATTGCCGGTGATGTAGACGACGCCCTTGCCTTTGGGTGGCGGAAAAGTCTCGATCCAGCCGAAGAGGTCCATCTTAATGGCCTTCTCGCTGACATCGACCTCGAAGGTGCAATAGACGGCGTTGGTCGAGTCCTCGACGAGGTACTTGGCCTCGAGGTTGGGGGCGCTGTCGACCGCCTTGTTGTTCTTGCGGAACACCAAGCGGACCTCGATAGGGTCGCCGAGCGAGGCGCCGAGATCAGCCCACGGCATGAGCAATTCCAGAAACTTGCCGCCGGCTACTGGGCCACCAACCTTGCCGGAGAAGGTGGCAGGCGCCAGCTGCTCCCAGGTCGTCTTGCCGTCAGACTTGCGGTACTCGAGGCCAGCCTTGCCGCCCGCCAAGGGCACCCGCACCTCGCGCGCCGCGCCCTTGCCCTTCATCTGCAAGGCGACGCCACCCCGGCCGAGGGCGACGGCGGGATCTTCCACGAACGTCCCAAGCTTAGGGTCGACGATGTGCTTGTGGCTGAGGTAAATCAGCAGCTCGCCGTCAACTTTCGAGAGATCGAAGTTGTGCTGCACGCCGAGGTAGAGTCCTTTGCTATCCCAACCATAGAACACCGTAGCGATCCAGTCGTCGGGGTTGGCTTGGGCGTCTGCGGTGTCGGAGTCGAAGAAGAAGCCGCCCTGGGCACCCCACTCGCTCTCGTTGGGCAGCAGCTTGCCGTCGATCAGCGGCGGCGCGGTGAATGGGCCTGGCGGCACCTGCTCGCTGGCCTGGATCAGCGGCTTGAAATCGGGCATCGGGATCTCAGCCTTGCCCTGCATTTTGAGCGCGGCGTTCATGTGCTTGTACATGCCGGCGATGTGGGTCCGAAACGCCTGATCGAATGGCGAGTCGTCGTTGCTGGGGCTGGTCATGTCAGCGCCGTACCACCAGAACCAGTCCGAGCCCTCGGCGGCGTAGAACTCGTCCCACGCTGACCACGCCTCGGCGTCGACGCTGCCCCCGGCGGCGGGCGCCGGCAGCAGCGGGTCGGGCTGGGCGAGGCCGCTCTGTTGCAGATGTAGCCTCGCCTGGAGCAGGTATCCCCAAGCGGCGTTCTCCTCGCCCTCGCCGATCCAGATGCTGAAATTGCCGCCGATCCAGCTGCCTGGGAACAGCGGCTCCAGCTCTGGCAGCTTGGCGACGGGGTGCGGCGGGACGTTGCGCGCCTTGTTGCCGAGCAGGTACTCGGAGCCGGTCACGCTGATGATCTCGCCTGACGACTGCAACGCCATGAGCTTGCTGTAGAGCTTGTCGAAGAAGCCGACGCCGTCGTGCTCGACCGCGAAGGTCTCCCAGGCGTTTTCGCCATCGAGGATCAGCGTGATGACGCGGTCTGGCGCGCCAAAAGTCGGCGCCTGCGAGGTGACGTTCTTGATCAGGTCGTTGGCGGCGTCCTCGCCGGAGAGGCCCTGGTACTTGAATCCGATGTCATTGGATTGATTCGTATTCCGAAAGAACACACCCAGAACGTCGCCGTCGCTGCCGGCGTTGCCAGGGGCAGTGTCGGCGTCGACCTGAAACGGCGAGACCGGGGCGCCACCTGGAAATTGACCTGACTTCTCAAGCACCTGCTGGTCGGTCGCCACCCAGACCACGCCGTACTTGACGAAGTGCTGCACGACCTCCTCGGCGACCGAGCCTTCGCCGGGCCACATGCCGAGCGGCTTGTAGCCGAAGAGCTCCTCAAAATAGGCGACCGCTCTGCCGACGTGGGCGGCGGCGTCCGATGGGAAGCTGTACGGCTGTGCGGGCTTGGGATCAAAGGGCTGACCGGGCCCCATCAGGTTGCTGTTGTGCACCAGCGGCAGAATCGGGTGGTAGAATGGCGTGGTCGTCAGCTCGATCTGGCCGGTCGGCTTGCCGGCGGCGCCGTCCTCCGGGCGGTAGGCCATCTGCTTGTGGATCGGCACGGTGGCCTTCATGATCTTGAACTCTTCCGCCACGATGCGGTTGGCGAGCGCCTCGCTCAGCGGCACCTTGAGGGCGAAGGTGCCGTCGGCCTTGGCCGCGATCACGTCGGTGAGATCGACGACGTCGCCGGTGGCCAGCTCCACTTTGCCTTTCAGGAAGTCGGGGTCCATCCATGCGATCTCAAACCAGATCTTGAGGCCCAAGTAGTCCTGCTGCGTCAGCGTGGCGGGGTTCTTGTCGCGCAACGCCGCGTAATCCGGAAAGCGCTTCATCAGCACCGGTGCCGTCGACACGCAGGACCAGGGATCGGCGTAGAGCAGCCCGAGCTGCTTCTTGGTGGCGGTCTGCGGCGTCGGCGTCGGCTCCAGCAGCAGGTCAATCCAGGGGTCGGTGCGGCCCTTCCACTTGGCGAGGAAGGCGGCGGCGTCGACGCTGTTGGCCTTGGTGTCGATGTAGGGCGCCATTCGCTTGACGTAGTAGTCCTGCAGCTGCTTGAGCAGCACCGCGGTCAGGTTCATCGTCAGGTGGACGTCCTTGTACGGCAGTAGCCGCGAGGCCATGTCGTAGTAGTCCTTGGTCGCGTGCTTGCGCACCCACGGCGAGGTGAGCTGCCCTGCGATCGGGTCCTCGTAGGTCGGCTGGTGCTGGTGGAAGAGCAGGTGCAAGTAGACGGTGCGCTTGATCACAGCCTTGCGCTTGCTGCCATCGAGGCTCGCCTCGTCGACGCCGACCAGCCCTTTGACCAAGGCGGTGTAGGTCAGGGCAGCGTTGATCTTGGTGCCAGGATCGAGCTCAAGCGCGACAAAGCGCGGATCGGCCGCCGGGCCCGCGGCGGTGACCGCGACCGTCGACGCGTTGGAGGCTTGGACCGTGTAGATCTTGCTGCAGGCGCTGGCGCCGGCGCAGGTGGCGCTCGTGATCGTCGGCGGCTTGTTGAAGCGCAGGCGCACGCCGACGCCATCGGGCGAGAAGGCGCTCTCGAGCTTGAGCGTCCCCTCTGGCCAGACTGCACCAGCGTCGACACCGGAGTCGGCGGAGCTGCCGCTGTCCGTGGTGTCGGCGGCGTCATCGGCGCTGGCGTCGGTGATGCCGCCATCGTCGCTGGCGTCGGTCGCGCTGCCCCCACCGTCCGCGGCGTCGTCGATAAGCCCGCCAGCGTCGACCAGCGCGTCGACGTCGGCGCCGGGCGCGGCGTCGGTGCCCGCCAGCACGAGATCGAGCCCCGCGGCGTCGAGCTCGAAAGGCTTCAGCCCCTGGTTATAGGCGGCTGCCTTGCCGCTGGCGCCGTCGGGCAGACCAGTCGGCGCGCCGGAGCGAGCGACTGGGTCGCCGGTGACCGCGCAGGCGGCCAAGGTCCAGGCGCAGAGCGCGGCGGCGAGAGGGTTGGGGCGCGGTGTCGTCACAAGGGCCATCGGCGTTCCTCCGAGGCCATTAGCCTAGCAGAGTCGCGCGCCACAGTCGCAAGCCAGAGACGCCGCCGCGCGCCACAGTCGCAAGCCAGAGACGCCGCCGCGCGCCACAGCGACGGCCGGAGGATGCGTCGCCGAGGCTACAGGGTCTTGAGGTAGGCGATGAGGTCGGCGAGCTGGCCCTGGGTCAGGTGCGAGGTCTTGCCCATCGCGCCATCGGTCCGCAGCAGCAGGTCCTGCAGGGTGGCGGCGCTGCCATCGTGAAGGTAGGGCCCGGTGTGCCAGAGGCCGCGCAAGCTCGGGGTGTTGAAGGTCACCGGCGTCGGCTTCTTGCCGCTCTGCGCGGCGACGAACTCGCGGGCCATCAGCTCGGCGGGGCTCGCGGTGCCGATATCCCAGTTGCGTCCATCGGTCAGTGCGTCACCGCTGTGGCAACTGGCGCAGGCCACGGTCGGATCTTGGAAGAGCTCGCGGCCGCGCACTTGCTGCTCGGTGAGGCCGGACGGGGCGCGGTGGGGGTTCGGGCGCTCCGGCAGCCCGGTGAGCAGGAAGGTCTCCAGCGCCGCGAGCTCAGCCTTGGCGAGGCCGTGGCCGCCCATCCTCTCGATCGTCTCGTCCATGTTCGACTGCAAGGCCGCCTCGGAGCCGGCCCAGTTGAACGGCCCTGTGCCGAGCAGGCGGCCAGCCAAGGTCGGCGTCTGGCGCGGGCCATCGGCGACGAACCAGGTCAGCTTGTCCTCGTCGCCCTCCAAGTGGCAGGACGCACAGGCGAAGCGGTCTGCGGCAGCGACACTGTCATTGGGCGTAAAGGTGAAGATGCGACGCCCCAGGCGGGCCTCGCCCGAGAGGGGATCGTTGGCGAACGCGACCTCGCGGCCAGCGGTCAAGGTCAGTGGGCCACCGATCATCTGCGGCGGCGGGCTGTCCGACTTGGCGGCGGGGTAGGACGCGACGACCAGGTCGAGCAACGCCGTCAGGTCCACCTCGCTGACGCTAAAGCCGTGGGCGTTGTGCACGTAGAGCTTGGTGCCGTCCGCCGAGAGCGCCAGGGCGCGCGGCGCCTGCCCGACCTTGAGCTCGGCGATCGGCGCCAGCATCGGATCGCCCATGCCAGTGTTGAGCACCAGGACGTTGTCAGTGCCATACGCCGCGACGAAGGCCATCGTCGCCGCTGGGTGGTGGAGGATGTCGTGCGGCTGGTCGAAGCGCGCCAAGAAGTTGCGGCCATTCTGCGGATCGGCGATCGCGAACTCGCGCGACTCAAGCGTGCTGGTCGCCTGCAAGCGGGAGACCGAGACCTCGATCGGGCGGATCGGCGTGCCAGGCGAGCAGACGGGCCCGGACGAGCCATAGCCGTCGCTGGACGCACTGGAGCCGCCCGAGCCGTCGACCATCGACTTGTCGAAGAGGCTCTGCTGCAGCGTGATCTCATTGCCAGGCGACGCCAGGACGTGGGCGGCCAGCACGTCACCGGACTCGGGCTCGACGACGGTCGCGATGGCGCGCCAGCTGCGCAGATCTGGGCCGAACTCGTCCATGGCGGGGTTGCGCTGACGCAGCGCCACCATGCCCTGTTGCCCGACGAGCATCGCGCCCTCCGTCGGCGTCAGCTCGAGCGTCACCGGGCTGCCGTGGGCGAAGGCGATGACCAGCGACAGGGTCGGCGCCTGGCTGCCGCTCGCGCTGGCCGCAGGGAGCTGGCGCAGGGTCAGCGACCGCGGCTCCCCGGGGAGGGCGACGGCCTGGGTGACGGCGCCGCTCTTGGTGTCGACGAAGGCGACCTTGGACTCGCCGGCGAGCGCCACGGCCAGCGTCTTGCCGTCTGGGGTGAGGGCGAGGCCGATCGGCTCGGCACCGACCTTCCAAGTAGCCGTAGCCTTGAGCTCGGCGGCGTCGATGCGGGCGATCGTTCCGGCGTGGCGAAGGCTGACGTAGGCGACACCTGCGGCATCGACGACGATCTGCTCAGGCCGACCGCCAAGCGTCAGCGTCTGCAGCACTTGCAGCTGCTTGGCGTCGACGATGGCCACCGCGCCGTTGTCGGCGTCAGCGATGAGGAGCCGATCGCCGACCCGAGCCATGCCGTGCGATGAGGCGCCAGGCGTCGAGCGGTCGAAGGCGACCTTGCGCGGGACGAAGGGCATGGTCTGCTGCACCGCAGGGTGCAGGCCGTCGATGATGCCGTCTGGCGCCATGCAGGCTAGGACGTCTGGCGGGACGTCGATGGGTCCACAGCCGACGGCGGCGCCGCAGGCCGTGCCGAGGGTGACAGCGGCTCGACCGACACGGGCCACGAAGCCAAGCTGGGTGCGATGGGGTGCTTTCATCTTTGGTCTCTCTGGGATGCTAGAGGGCTCCGGTCGCCAAGTGGGCCGCTGCGCCGCCCCGCGTGAACGCTTTGGCTCTGACACTAACGCGCTGCTTCCCCGCTCACTCGCCAGAGTACATGATCTCCTAGACCGGGCGCGAGTGGCAAAATTGTCATGGTCGCTTGCAGTGCCCGCGGGCTACGCCATGCTGAAACACCGCAGGCGGGCCGATTCGTCACCGGCCCCTGCGAGTCAACGCGGCGGGAGCGTCCGCGATTCAGCGTCCGAGCGCGCGCGCCGATCTGGAGGCCAACCCAATTGATTGAGCTCCGCAGCCCCTCCGCCCTGCAGTCGCCCCGCGGCCGACTCCGCCGCTTCGCGCTGGTTGGCTTAGCGACGGCGTCGCTCGCAGCGTGCGGTGGTGGCGACCCCGGCGACGCTGCGGGAGATGGCGCCGACGATGCCGCCAGCGACGTCGCCGATGGCGCGGCCGCATTGGACGCTGCGCTGCGAGGGGATGGCAGCGGCGATTCGGACGCCGGCCTCGGCGGTGGCGGCGCAGAGGGCGGTGGCTCAGACGGCGGCAGTGCAGGCGACGCGGCCCAGGTGGCGCCGCTCCAGGCGCCCAGTGGCGGCTACGCAGCGATCTTCCTCGACGTCGGCCAGGGCGACGCCACGCTGCTGGTGGCTGCCAACGGTGAGACGGCGCTGATCGACGGTGGCGTATCGGCGGACCTGCTCCGCAAGCGCCTCGGGCGGCTCGGCGTCAAGCGGATCGATTTGGTCATCGCGACCCACGCCGACGCGGATCACATCTCGGGGCTGGTGGTCGCGCTCGAGGACTTCGCGGTGGGGCGCGTGCTGTGGAACGGCGTCGGCAAGGACACGCAGGTCTTCGCGGGCTTCTTCGCCGCCATCGCCGCCGAAGCGGGGGTCGTGGTCTCGATCGCGGCCCGCGGCCAGACGGTCCAGTTCGGCGGGCTGTCGCTGGAGATCCTGCACCCGACTGGAGGCGCCAAGGACGACGCTGACCACAACAACCAGAGCGTGGTCTTTCAGGTCGGCTGCGCCGGAGCCTGGCTGCTGATGCCCGGCGACGCCGAAGCGCCGGCCGAGGCATCGATGCTCGATTCCAAGCAGATCAGCGACGTCGATGTCCTCCACGTCGGTCACCACGGCTCGGAGTCCGGCACCACGCCGGCGTGGCTGGCGGCGGCGGCGCCGGAGCAAGCGATCATCAGCGCCGGCGCGCAGAACGCCTACGGCCACCCAGACGCCGTGGTGCTGGAGCGGCTCAAGGGCGTCGGCGCTGCGATTTGGCGCACCGACACCGGTTGGGATGATGACTCGCTGTGGATGCACGCCGACTGCAAAGGTGGCCTGAGCTTCGGCCGCGTCCCCTGAGCGTAGGCGCCGCGCCTTGGCCCGCGTCGGCGGGGCGGGTTAGGTCCCGGAGTCCGGCACGCCGAGGGGATCGACTACCCGCGCTTTGGCCCTAGCCCGCTCGGGCAGAAATCGCAGCGCGGCGAAGGGTCGCAACGCCGGAGTGCCGAATCCAGGCACGACGCCGACGCCGCTGCCCAAGGTCAATTCGAGTCCGCGGCCGACGGGGAATCGCAGCGCGAAGCTCGCCTCCAGCCGCTGCGCAGATGCGGTGGCGAACGGAGAAGTCAGCGGCGCCTGCCAATCGAGGCTGGCGTCGACGATGAGCGCTGGGTTGGCCGAGTCGTCGCTGCGGACGCTTGCCGCGACCGCCGCTCGCCAGGCGCTGCCGTCGTCGACGGTAGGGACGGACTCGACCGCCTGCAGGCGGGTGCCGGCGTTGGCCGCCAGCGTCCACAGCCCGACGCGTCGCGACCCGGCGAGCCGCAGCGTCAGCGCCGGGCTGCCGTGGCCCATGTAGGCGTCGGTGGCGCCGGTGGGTAGGGCGAGGCGAGCACCAACAGCCCAGCCGTAGTCGCGCTCGCGGTCGTCGGCGCCGACCCAACGCGCCGCCAGTGCAAGGTCGCCGAGCGCGGTCTCGGCGATGGGGCCGCTGCCTGGACCACGCCGCGAGACGCCTTGGCCCTGCTGTCGCAACGCCAGCGGCAACTCAGCGCCGACTGCCAGGTTGCGCCACAGGCGCATGCCGGCGCGCAGATCGAGGGCCAAGCGGTCGCGCACGAGATCGCGCAGCGGCTCATTGCCACGCTCGACCACCAACGGCCTGAGCTGCAGCTCCACCTGCGCTGAGGCGAAGAGGTCACCCTCCGGCGCGCTGCGGCCGAGCTCGACGCCGAGCACATCTTGGCCGTCGACGCTGCGCGGCGCCGAGGCGACGACGGGCAGGACGACCGCCGAGGCCGCCGCTGCTGGCGCCGGCGCCACCCCGCCGAGGGCAAGCGCCGCCCAGCCAGCGCGGAGGGCGTGACGCCTGCCGATGGCGGCGCTTGGCGAGGCGAGCGCCCGACGACGTCTCTGAAAGGCCAGCGTCAGTGCGCCAGCGAGCGCCAACGCCAGCGGGACCAGCGGCGCCCCTGCTGGGCCGCGCCCGGGTGCCGCGTTGCAGCTGACGAGGCGGCCGCCGACGATGCGGGCGCCAGGCTCAAGGCCGCGGAGGTCGTCATCGGGGTCGAGGGGATCGGTGCCATCGGTCAGCACCTCGTCGCCGTCGTCGACGCCGCCGCCGTCGGTGTCGCGACGCAGCGGATCGGTCTTGTGGAGGCTCACCTCGTCGCCGTCGTCGAGCCTGTCGCCATCGCTGTCGCGGTCGCGGTAGTCGGCGAGCCCGTCGCCGTCGGTGTCGCGCGGCGCGCCGGGGTTCGGGCCGGCCTCCAGCGCGTCGCCGAGGCCGTCGCCGTCGCTGTCCTGATCGAGGGCGTCGACGAGGCCGTCGCCGTCGCTGTCGGGTGCGCCCGCCTTGCCTGCGCCACCGCCGATGCCGCCGGTCTGTGCCGCGGCCTCGACCCCGTCCGGGATGGTGTCGCCGTCGCTGTCGACGTGTTGGGGATCGGTGCCGATCTCGACCTCCAGCGTGTTGGCGAGGCCGTCGCCGTCGAGGTCGTCGCTGGCGAGCAGCTCGCTCTTGGGATCCAGCGGATCGGACTCTCCCGGGTCACGGCGTCCGTTTCGGTCGATGTCCTCGATGCCGTCGACGACGACGCCGCGGTCGGTGTCCGCCGCCAGGAGCCGGGTCTGGGTCTTCGGATCGAGGTCCGGGCGGAAGGCGCCCGCCGATTTCGCTGTTGCCTCGCTGACATCGGCGCTGCCAACGCCCCGCTCGGTGCCGTCGGGCAGGCCGTCGGCGTCGGCGTCGGCGTCGCGGCAGCCTGGCTTGCCGTCGCCGTCTTCGTCCAGCCCGGCGTTGGGCTCTGCGCCATCGAGGACGCCATCGTCGTCGCTGTCGGCGTCGGCTGGGTCGCAGCCGAGGAGCGTCTCACTGGCGTCAGGCCAGCCGTCGGCGTCGGCGTCGGCGGCGGCGGCGGTGGTGGTGACGTCGCGCGCGCGGGGATCGCTCTCGCCAGCGGTGCGAGCGCCGTCGAGGTTGGGATCCTCGGCGCCGTCGTGCAGGCCATCGCCGTCGCTGTCGGCGCGCTGGGCAAAGGTCCGACTGGCCGGGTCGGCGTCGACGCGCAGCTTGCCGCGGCCAAGGTCCGTGCCGACGACCGGGCCCTTGACGCCGCGCTCGGTGCCATCGAGGACGCCGTCGTCGTCGCTGTCGGCGTCGAGCACCGCGGGCAGCCCGTCGCCGTCGCTGTCGAAGCCGGCGTCGGCCTCGGCGCCGTCGGCGATGCCATCGTCGTCGCTGTCAGCGTCGAGCGGATCGCTGGCGATGCGGCTCTCCGCGGCGTCCGGCAGGCCATCGCCATCGCCGTCGCTCGGCTGGCCGATGCTCGCGGCGTCGAGGGGGTCGCTCTCGCCGACGAGGCTCTGGCCGCCGAGGTCGTCCACTCCGAAGCGGCCGTCGCGGTTGCAGTCTTCGTCGCCGTCGCGCAGGCCATCGCCGTCGGTGTCTGGCACGAGGCCCAAGGTCGTGGTGGACGGCGACAGGTCGGTGTAGAAGGCGAAGCGGTTACGGTCCGTGGTCGAGGGCGCTACCGCCACCCCGCGCTCGAGGCCATCGGGCAGACCGTCGCCGTCGCTGTCGGGGTCGCGGGCGTTGACGAGGCCGTCGCCGTCGGTGTCGTGGGCCGGGTTCTGCTCGTCGCCGTCCGCGACGCCGTCGTCATCGCCATCGGCGTCGAAGGGATCGCTGCCTTGGGCCACCTCCTCGGCGTCGGGCGCGCCATCGCCGTCGGCGTCGATGAGGGCCCCAGCGCTCGCCTTGTCGGCTGGATCGCTCTCGCCGACGTCGCGCGCGCCGTCGTGGTCGACGTCTTCGGCGCCGTCGCGCAGGCCGTCGCTGTCGCTGTCGCTGGCGTTCGGGTTGGTCAGCGTGGCGGGATCGCCGTCGGCGACGAACGCCGGGCCGCCGCTCGCCGGCGCGAGGTCGGTCCCCGCGATGGCGAACGTCTGCCCGCCGGGGTCGGTCACCGTCGTCGCCGCCCAGGGCAGCGTCACGCCGCGCTCGGTGCCGTCGAAGAGGCCGTCGTCGTCGCTGTCGACGTCGAGGCCGCCGTGTAGGCCGTCGCCGTCGAGGTCGGCGTGGTTCTCTTGGCCGTCGCTGCTGCCGTCGTCGTCGGTGTCGAGGTCGACGGGGCTAAGCCGGAGCGCGACCTCCGCGCCGTCAAGCATGCCATCGCCGTCGGTGTCGGCGAGGAGCGCTGACGTGCCTCGCCCGGCCTCGTCGGCGTCGCTGAGGGTGTCGTCATCGCTGTCGAGGTCGATGTAGTCGGCCTTGCCATCGCCGTCGCTGTCGCGCGCCGGGGTGACGAGCGAGGCGTCGCCGGCCTCTGCCGCATCGGCGATGCCGTCGCCGTCGCTGTCGGCGTCGAGGGCGTCGATGGTGCCGTCGCCGTCGGTGTCGACGCTGCCTTTGCCGCTGGCGCCCGGCTTGCCGCCCTTCGTCTCCTCGAAGTCTGACAGGAAGTCGCCGTCGCTGTCGGCCTTCTGCGCGTGGGTGCCGAGCGCCTTCTCGCTGCCGGACAACAGCCCGTCGCCGTCGGGATCGCCGGCGAAGTCATCGCTCTTCTGCAGCGGGCTGGTGCCGTCTTTCTTCTCTTGGCCGTCGCCGGTGCCGCCGCCATCGCTGTCTGCCACCAAGGGCGAGGTCTCGTTGGCGTCGACTTTGCCGTTCTTGTTGACGTCCTCGGCGCCGTCGAAGAGCCCATCGCCGTCGCTGTCGGCGACCAGCGGCGAGGTCTCGCCGGCGTCGACGACGCCGTCCTGGTCGGTGTCCTCGACGCCGTCGGCCAAGCCATCGCCGTCGGAGTCGGCCTTGCCGGGATCGGCCTCGAAGGCGTCGACCTTGCCGTCCTGGTTGGCGTCCTCGACGCCGTCGACGAGGCCATCGTAGTCGGTGTCCTTGGCTGTCGGGTTGGTCTTGGTGGACGGGTCAAGATCCCCGGTCTTGCCGACCTCCAAGGCGTCGGAGAGGCCGTCACCGTCGCTGTCCTTTTCGTTGGGGCTCGTGCCGTAGACCTTGACCTCAGCGCCGTCCGCCAGGGTGTCGCCGTCGCTGTCTGCGAGCAGCGGCGAGGTCTCACCGGCGCCCGGGTTCCAGATGCCGTCGCCGTTGCTGTCCTCCTGGCCGTCGCTGAGCCCATCGCCGTCGCTGTCAAAGAGCTTGGGGCTCGACTCGCCGCCCTTGCCAGCGATGCCGGCGTCGACCAGGCCGTCGCCATCGCTGTCCTCGACGCCGTCGGCGAGGCCGTCGTTGTCGGTGTCTTTGGCGTTGGGGTTGCTACCTGCGACGGACGCCGGCGAACCGCCGTAGGTCGCCTTGACCTCGACGCCGTCACTGATGCCGTCGTCGTCGCTGTCGGAGTCGCGCGGGTGGGTGCTCTGGCGCGCCAGTGTCCCGGCAGCGTCGGGCCAGAGGTGGTCGTACTCCTGCAGGTTCGTCAGGCCGTCGGCGTCGGAATCCGCGGCGCCGTCGCTGCCGTCGAGCGGGTTGAGGGGCTTGCCGACACCGCCGCCGCCGCTATAGGCGACCTCCCAGCCGTCGGCCATGCCATCGCCGTCGGTGTCTGGGTCGTTGGGGTCGGTCTCGCCCTTCTTGGGGTCGTGAGCGCCGTTCAGGTCTTGGTCCTCGACGCTGTCGAAGAGGCCGTCTTCGTCGCCGTCGTTGCTGTTGGGCGACGTCTTGGAGGACGGGTCGGCGTCGGCCTTGAAGATGGCGAGGTCGGTAGCGTCGGGGTCTTTGCTGCTCTTCTGCGGGCTGGCGAGGCCGCGCTCGAGGCCGTCCAAGAGCCCGTCGAGGTCGGTGTCGGCGATGAGCGGCGACGGCTTGTGGTTGACGATGTGCCCAGGCTCACCGTCGAGGCTGATGGCGCCCTCGTCGCCGTCGAGGATCCCGTCGTCGTCGGTGTCAGCGTCGTGTGGGGGCGTGACGACGCGGTCGTCGAGCGGCAGCACCTCCTGGCCGTCGTCGAGGCCGTCTCCGTCGCTGTCCTTGTCGGCCGGGTTGGTCTTGCTGACGAGGGCCTCGTAGCTGGTCGAGAGCCCATCGCCGTCTGGGTCTTGGCCGGCGTCGTCGGTGGCCAGGGCTGGGTTCTTGCCCTGCTGGACCTCGATGGGATCAAAGACTCCGCCGCCGTCGCTGTCGGCCGCTAGCGGGCTGGACTTGTACTTCTGGACCTCGTCACCGTCGGCGAGGGTGTCCCAGTCGCTGTCCTTGCGCAGGGGATCGGTCTTGTAGGTGTAGTACTCGACGCCATCGAGCAGGCCGTCGCCGTCGGTGTCTTTGACCAAGGGCTTGGTCTTGACGCTGAGCAGCTCCTCGCCATCGGAGAGGCCGTCGTTGTCGGCGTCAGCGAGGAGTGGGGGCGTGGCGTATTTGAGGATCTCCTCGCCGTCGAGCAGACCGTCGCCGTCGCTGTCGGCGACGAAGCGGTCGGTCTTGTAGACCGCGAGCTCCAAGTAGTCCGAGAGGCCGTCGGCGTCGGTGTCGGCCTTGTCGTCGTTCGGCAGGTTGGGGTTGGTGCCGTCCGCCAGCACCTCGGCGCCGTCGTCCGCAAAGCCGCCGTCGGTGTCCTTCAGGACGGGGCTGGTCTTGTGCAGCTTGACCTCGGCGCCGTCGAGCAGACCGTCGCCGTCGCTGTCGCTCACTTTCGGCTGGGAGCCGTGAACGAGCACCTCGTCGCCGTCAGAGAGCCCGTCGCCGTCCGTGTCTGCCTTGGTGGGGTCGGAGTCCTGGCCCGGCTTGGCCGCCTTCAGCTCCGCGCCGTCTTGCAGCCCATCGCCGTCGGTGTCTGCGTTGGCTGGGTCGGTGCCGGCTAGGAATTCCGCAATATTGTCGAGTTCATCTGCGTCTGGATCCTCGGCGGGTCCGGCGTCTGTCGTCCCCAGCTTCGAGAGCTCCCAGCCGTCGTCGAGGCCGTCGCCGTCTCCATCGGCAGCTAGGGCCAGCCACGGCCAGCCAGCGAGGAGGCACAGGCAGGCGATGCCAACGCGCAAGTGGACCGTGGTAGGCGACCTTGGCGATCGAGCGAAGGGCATAGGCGAACTCCGAGTCGAGGGCCACGACAAGCCGTGCAGCCGAGACAAATATCACGGCATGAGACAGAATGTGTCCAACCGGCCACCGCGGCTGGCAGACGCGCCGCAATGGGCGGGTGCGCGGGAGGCAGCGCCGTGCAATTGCAGTTCACCGTTTGTCACTTTCGCGACCTTTCCCTGATGGAGCTACATGATCTGTTGTGGTTGCGCAACGAGGTCTTCGTCGTCGGTCAACGGATCACCTGCGAACCGGAGGTCGATGGCTACGATCCGGAGTGTACCCACGTCATCGGCCGAACGCACGAGGGCCGGGTCGTGGCGACGGCGCGCCTCTTCCTCGGTCGCGACCCGGTCAAGGTCGGGCGCATCGCCGTGGCGCGCGACCTCCAAGGGCAAGGGCTCGGCGTCGGGCTCATGGCGGCGGTCCACGAAGTGATCGGAGACCGCGCCGGCGCCATGTCTGCCCAGGCCTACCTCGAGCGCTGGTATGGGCGGCTGGGCTGGCAGCGCGTCGGCGAACCCTATGAAGAGGCGGAGATCCCGCACATCGCCATGGTGCGGCCGCGGCTGGGCGAGCGAGGCGCGACCGATAGCGGGGCGGCCTCGGTGCTCAGCGTAGCCAACCGGTGACCCGGTCGAGCAGTCGCGGGTTGAGCGCCTCCAGGTGGTAGACCAGCAGAAAGTAATAGGCGAGGAAAGCCGCGAAGATCGAGACCACCGCTGACGGCCGCTTCCGGTGGCGCCACAGCAAGAGCGTTCCGAGTGAGACCAACGACAGCTTCACCGCGACAAACGCCAGCGGGTGATCATGGGCCAACGTCGCGAGCAGCGGGTTGGCCTCGACCGCCTGGAAGCTCGAGATCCAGAAGATGGTGAGCACGGCGTCGGCCAGATTCAAGATCAGGATGGCTCGAACGATGAGCTCGAGCCAGGCGAAGTGTTGCGGGCTGCCCACCCAGCCCGTGTCGTAGCGCCGCCGGGTACGCGGGGGCGGCGCGGCGGCCAGTTCTGGCGACCCGTCTGGGGCGGTGAGGGCTCGGACCTCATCTGGGGTGTCAGGCTTCATCGCGGTCCTGCGCAGGCTGCGGCGCGGTGGCCCTGCACCATAGCGCGTGCGGCCCTGCGTGGCGACCTGCAAGCGACAAGACGCGGAACCCGCTGCGGCTTCCCGATCGGCGCCGACTGCGCTAGGGTGCGGGCCCCAAGCCGGCGGCGCGCCTGACGCCGCTGGCGACACCCGGAAGAGGAGTCACGCGTGCGTCTGCATCGCATCGTAGTGCCTATCGTCGTGTTCGGCGCGTTGGCTCCGCTCGTCGCCTGCGGCGGTTCACAGCGTAAGGCGACGCCCCCGGCCGGCGGCGCGGCAGCGCAAGCCACGGAGAAGCCGATGGATCCGACGACGACAGGCGCCACCCCGCGTGCCGGGAGCGCCGGCGATACCAAAGCGGCCGCTGCGCTCGAGCGCCGGTGCGCCGACCACCTCACCACCGCCAAGGGCAGCCGCGAGGCGATCGTCGCGCTCGCCGGCAAATCGGGCGCCGTCACGCGCGACGCCGTCCTCGGCGCCTTCAACAAGATGCAGACGGCGCTCTCCAACGCCGAAGCGGAGTCGAGCCTGTGGCGCTCGGTCCACCCCGACCCGGAGCTGCGCAAGGCGGCAGAGGCCTGCGAACGCGACGTCGCCGCCCTCGCGACCCAGCTCTCCCTCGATCGGCAGCTGTACGAGGTGTTCACCGCCCTCGATCGGGTCGGCCTCGACGCCCTGACGCAGCGGCTCATCGACAAGACGCTGGAGGAGTTCAAGCGCTCCGGCGTCGACAAAGACGAGCCGACGCGGCGGCGAATTCGCCAGCTCAACGACGAGATCGTCAAGGTCGGCCAGGACTTCAGCAAGACGATCATCCAAGACAAGCGCACGGCCTACGTCGACCCCAAGGAGCTGGATGGCTTGCCCGCCGACTGGATCGCCGAGCACAAGCCCGCGACCGAAGGCGAGCATGCCGGCAAGGTCTCGATCACCACCGACTATCCCGACTACGTCCCTTTCATGACCTACTCGGCCTCGGAGCGGGCCCGCAAGGAGCTCTACATTACCTACCGGCTGCGCGGTACGCCGGACAACACGGGCCACTTGCAGCGGATGTTGGAGCTGCGCCACGAGCTCGCCACCCTGCTCGGCTACCCGCACTGGGCCGACTTCATCACCGAGAACAAGATGATCCGCAGCGAGAAGGCCGCCGCGGAGTTCATCGAGAAGATCCGCGCCATCGCCGAACCGCGAATGAAGCGAGAGCTGAGCCAGCTGCTGAGCGAGGTCAAGACGCTCGACCCCAAGGCCAAGGTCGTCGAGGACTGGCAGCAGGCATGGGCGCTCAACCGCCTAAAACGCAAGAAATTCGACTTTGACGCCCAGGCGCTGCGGCCCTATTTCCACTATGACAAGGTCCGCCGCGGCCTCCTCGACCTGACGGCGAGCTTGTTCAAAATCGAGTACCGCAAAGCCGATCTCGCGGTCTGGCACCCCGAGGTGGAGGTCTATGACGTCTACGAGCGGGCGCCGACCGGCGACCGGCCAGGGGCAGTGCCGCCAGGGAGCAAGCTCGGCACCATCTACCTCGACATGCATCCGCGCGACGACAAGTACAAGCATGCCGCGCAGTTCACGCTGCTCAACGGCCTGCAGGGCGCACAGCTCCCGGTCGGTGTGTTGGTCTGCAACTTCCCGAGCCCCAAGACCGGCAACGGCCTGATGGAGCACTCACAGGTTGAGACCTTCTTCCACGAATTCGGCCACTTGATGCACCACGTCCTGGGCGGCAACCAGCGCTGGATGCGCTTCTCGGGCGTGGCAACGGAGTGGGACTTCGTCGAGGCGCCCTCGCAGATCTTTGAAGAGTGGGCCACAGACTACGAGACGCTGGCCCGCTTCGCGACCAACGACAAGGGCGAGACCGTGCCGAAGAGCCTGATCGAGAAGATGCGAAAGGCCGAGGAGTTCGGCAAGGCGCTCTGGGTGCGCCACCAGATGTTCTACGCCGCCATCAGCCTCGCCTTCCACAACCGCGATCCGAAGGGCCTGGACGCCAACAAGCTGGTCGCCGACGCGATGGCCAAGTACTCGCCCTACCCGTTCGTGCCGGGCACGGAGATGCAGAACAGCTTCGGCCATCTCAACGGCTATTCGGCCATCTATTACACCTACATGTGGTCTCTGGTTATCGCCAAAGACATGTTCAGCCGTTTTGAGCGAAACGGTATCCTCGACGCCAAGACGGCGATGGACTACCGCACCGCCATCCTGGAGCCAGGCGGCAGCAAAGACGCCGCCGAGCTGGTCCGCGACTTTCTCGGCCGCCCCTATGACTTCAAGTCGTTCCAGGCGTGGCTTGAGCGCGAGTGAGGGCCGAGCCCCACGCGTCGACGGGCCAGGGCTTCGTCACCGCGTTGTCGTCGCGGTTCGAGCCCAACGCGCGCCCGTGGCGCTCGAGCGGGCCAACCGGGGCCTGTCCGCCGCAGATCCACCTGTGCCCACCCTTGACCTGAGGTGACGATGCATCCGCCCCATTCCAACGCAGAAAGGCCGTCGATCTCCACCAGCGAGCAGCGCTTTCTTGAAGAAGCTCTGGCGTCCCTCCCGACCGGCCCGATGGCCGGGACGACCGCCGCGGCTGAAGAGCTGACCCGCTACAATCACCACGCCAACCCGTACCTGCGCGCGTACGCCCGCGTCTTGTGGTGCGGGTTCGCCATGGCGCGCGGCCAGGTGGCGGATGGTCACGGCAAATTCAAGATCGCCCACCGCGACGCGTCGCTTGCGGCGATCGACAAGGTCACTGAGGCGGCCATGCTGTCCGCCAACGAGGCGCTGGAGCGCTCGACGGCACATGATGGCTCGGTGTCGCTCTTCCTGGCGGAGCTGCGCGAACGCACGCTGCAGCGCCTGTGGTCCCGAGTCTGCGAGACCTCTGGCCTGCCGCCGCCGAGCTTCGGCCGCATTTTGGCGCGGGCGCAGGGCGGTCGGGCTTCGACGCGCGACTCAGACGCCGACGCCAGCAGCGACGCCGACGATATCGCTGAGTTCATGCTTAAAAAGCCCAGCGCTGCCCCGGACCCGGTCTCGGCAGGCAAAGGCGAGGACGATGGACTGATGGAAGGCGACTACGACGACGACGACGACGACGACGACTACTACTCCTATCACTGAAACTACTATTATTGCTGCTACTACTGCTACTACTACTTACTACAACCATCGCTAC
>SXGT01571727.1_pt1 | contig 21168 bp, 18 predicted proteins | sample 3176221 | NCBI WGS metagenome assembly SXGT01 (sample SAMN11356862, study PRJNA531348) | freshwater metagenome | isolation source: freshwater sample F1-120 | place: China: Fuxian Lake, Yuxi | collected 2017-12-25
CATCAGCCCCTGGTCGCCGGCCCCGATGTCTTTTCCCTTGGTGGCGTCGTCGTTGACCCCCATGGCGATGTCGGGGCTTTGGCTGTGGAGCAGGACGTTGATTTTGCAGGTGTCCGCGCAAAAGCCGATGTCGTTCGAGGTATAGCCGACTTCGCGGATGACCTGGCGAGCGACCTTCTCGTAATCGACCTTGGCCTTGGTGGTGATTTCGCCGGCCAGGCAGCAGAAATCAGTCGTGACGAGCGTCTCGCAGGCGACGCGGCTCATCGGATCCTGAGCGAGGAGGGCGTCGAGAATGCCGTCGGAGATTTGATCGGCGAGCTTATCCGGGTGACCAGAACTGACCGACTCGCTGGTAAACAAAAACTTGCCTGCTGCCACGGACATGCTCCTCGAAAAAACGGCGAAAAAGTCCCCATCATGGGCGGGGACGGCGAAGCAGTGATTATAGGCAGATGGCGGGGAATTCGCTAGGGCTGCGAGGATGGAGTTCCGCCTTCAGGCGGTCCCTGACAGCCGCCTGACCACAATTCCCTCGCGCTCCAGCCGAGCGCGGATGGCTGTGGCGAAATCGACAGCTCCGGGAGAATCACCGTGAATACAAATAGTGTCGGGGCGAAGCGGAACTTCGGTCCCTTGTTGCGACGTGACGCATCCCTGCAAAACCATTTTGAGGACTCGCTTTGCAGCGGCGGCGGGGTCGTGAATGAGAGCATCCGTCGATTCGCGCGGCGTGAGAGTGCCATCGGCCTGGTAGGTCCGGTCGGCGAAGGCTTCGCTCGCGGTTTGTAGCCCGGCCAATTCGCCCGCCTTGATCACCTCGCTTCCCGACAGCCCGACGAGGATGCAGGCGGGATCGAAGTCGCGAGTCGCGGCGGCAATTGCTGTGGCGATGGCTGCGTCCCTGGTCCCCATGTTGTAGAGCGCCCCGTGCGGCTTGAGGTGAGTGACGATGGCTCCGGCGGCGCGGGCGATTGCGGCCAGAGCGCCTGCTTGTTCGAGGACCAGATCGTAGACTTCCTGCGGCGAGACGAGAATCACTCGCCGCCCATAATTAGCACGATCCGCGAAGCCGGGATGAGCACCGATGGCCACGCCGTGATCCACAGCGAGTCGAACAGTCTTCCGCATCGTCGCCGCGTCCCCCGCGTGATAGCCGCAGGCGATGTTAATGGAGGTGATGAGTGGCAGAATTGCTTCGTCACTTTCAAAGCCTTCCCCCATATCGCAATTGAGGTCGATGGTGCGTGCCATGATTCTCGAGTCCTTCGCTTAGCACTCGCGACCATGCGGGGAATTCGCCACGTGGTCGCGGCGGCTAAGCTTGAAATCCAATCCGACCCTGAGTCGGGCGATGTCGACGTCTCGCTCGCGAAGGAGCGACTGGGCCTCGGCCAGCGAGATAACCGAAAATCGAAGCCTGGCCCCCGGCCGCAACTGAGCGGCCAGCGGCAGATCGACGCTGGCAACGCAGGCCGCCTTGGGATAACCCCCGGTCGTGGCGCAGTCTGCCATGAGCAGGATGGGTTGTCCATCGGCGGGAACCTGAATGGTGCCGGGGCAGACCGCTTCGGAAATGAGCTCGCGGGGAGCGGTAAGTTCCAGCATTGGTCCGGAAAGGCGGAAGCCCATCCGATCCGATTGAGGCGTGACCTCGAACTCGGCGGAGAAGAGTTGCTCCTGGCTCGTGTTTGTGAGCCAGTCGAATTCACTTCCCAGGATGACACGGAGCGTGGGGCTGTCGCTGTAGGTTGGCATCATGGAACCGATGCACCAGTTGGCAGGGGAACGCGAAACCGCCAGCGATTTATCCGCGATGGAAAGACAGTCTCCTTCTTTCAGTGCACGTCCTTCATGACCGCCGAATTTCCCGTGGAGATAGGTACTGCGACTTCCCAGCACTACTGGCACGTTAACGCCCCCTGCGACCGCGAGGTATCCGCGACAACCGGAGGTGGCGAGGCCGAAGTTGAGCGTGGTCCCTGGCTGGATGAAGACCGGTCGCCAGGTGGGAACCGTGTGGCCATCGAGCTGCGGACGGAAGTCACCGCCGCAGAGCGCGACCAGAGCGTCTCGCTCAAAGTGGAGCGTCGGCCCGAGCAGAGTCATTTCCAGAGCCGCGGCATTATCGTCATTGCCGACCAGCAGATTGGCCATGCGGAGCGCGAAGGGGTCCATCGCTCCGCCGCCGACCACGCCGAAGCGCTGCATTCCCCAGCGGCCGAGGTCTTGGACCGTGGTGAGCAGGCCGGGGCGGAGGACTCGAATGCTCATGCGGAAGGCTCCGCGAGTTGCCGGAACTGCTCCGGAGTAATCGGGCGGAAGCGGACAATGTCGCCGGCTTGCAGCAGAGTCGGCGGATCACGCTCCGGCAGAAACAGGGCCAGCGGAGTGCGGCCGATGAGCTGCCAGCCGCCGGGAGTTTCCAGCGGATAGATGCCGGTCTGGTCCCCCGCGATGCCGACCGAGCCGGGTGGAATTTTGAGTCGCGGCGAAGCGCGGCGGGGAACGGCGATTTTCGAGGACATTCCTCCGAGGTACGGAAAACCGGGAGCGAAACCAATCATGTGGACGAGATAATCCGCGGCCGAGTGTACTTCGATGACTTCGGGCGCAGTTAGACTGGCGTGTTGTCCGACAAAGTCCAAATCACTGCCGTACTCCCCGCCATAGCAGACGGGAATCTCGACGAGTCGCGGCTGAGTCTCGATCGTCGAATCGGGAGTGTCAATGAGTTTACTGACGAGAGAGATCAGCTCCGTTTGGGAGGTACGCAGCGGGTCATAGTAAATGGCGAGTGTCGTAAACGCGGGAACGCATTCCAACATGCCCGCCGGCGGTTGGTCCGCGAGTCGCCGGCTCAAGGAGCGGATGGCGCGGAACGTCGGCGGATCGATTCGGCCTCCCAGATGCACAACGAGAGCCCGATCGCCGAGCGCAGCTAATCGGCAGGCAGCGAGTTTGGGACTGGAAACGCTGCTCATATTACTGGAGCGCCGCCAGCCGCTCGTGGAACGGTCCATCGCCGAGCAGGTCGAGGCTAAGGGCCAAGTGCTGCTTGTCGGCAGCTCGCGGCAGCGATTCCAGTGCGGCAAAGACCCGCTCGATTTGTGCTTCACTGACAGCCCCTGTCAGCGGCTGGCCGAGCCCCATGATGAACTTGGCCCGCTGCAGATCGGCGAATTTCTTCGGGTCATCCTGCATGGCCTGAAATAATGCCGTGACCGCCAGTTGCCCCTTGGCGGCTTTGTCGAAGTCACCTCGCTGCGCAGCGGTCAGGATATGCAGGTATTGAAAAACCGCAAACGACATCGGCCCGGACGTGACGCCACACCGCTGCCGCTGGTAGTCATCGTGCTCCGGTCCGTCTTGCAGTGCCCGGACCAAGTGCGGGTCCCACCCTTGCACAATCTTGAGATGGCCCAACCGCTTGTCCGCCAGAAAGCGGGCGGTGCTCGCGTCATAGTCCGCCTCGGTCACCTTGATGGCGACGATATTTTTTCCCTCCGGTTCCTGTACCAACTCGGCAGCAGCATCGGGGGGCATGGGGACGCCGCTGACGTCGGGAATCGAATACAGGCCGACCGCCAGGCCCTTGGCAGCGGCCAGTTCCAACAGTGGCTGCATGTTCTGAGCGATTTGCTGGCTTGTGGCACTCTTGGGTAAGTCGGTGCCGGGGCGGATGAAGATGACCGGATACCTCAGCTCCGCGAGCAGTTTCACCAGCCGGCCATTCGCCTCCGCGCCGTCCTCCGGCCGCAGCAGGGCCGATAGCATCGTCCCACCGAGTTTCGCATCCGCTGCCACGCGGAACCATTCCTCTAGTTCCGCCACGGTTCGCAGATGGCCTTGACCTGTCGAAGCCGCAATCAGCAGGGCCGGGGCACCCGCCGCAGCGAGGGCTTCCAAAAAACGCTTCGTCCGCGGCACATCCATCTTTCGCCGGGGCAAGTCGCCGGTCGTCGGGTCAAAGCAGGCGACCGTCGCCTGCGGATAATTGCCGATGGGGTCGGCGAGCAACTGTGTGGCAGTGGGAGGAGTCATGGCAGTATCTGTCCAAAGCCGATGTCGTGGCCGTCCAAATCCTGGATGCCGAATTCGCGGACACCGTAAGGCTGGGTGCAAGGGCCGTAGTCCATTTTTGCCCCCTTCGCTTTCATTTCTTCATACAGCGCGTCGGCGGCATCGACCCAGAAGTAGGCGTTCCAAGTGTTCGCCCGAAGCTGCCAATACGGCTTGATGTGGGCTGGGTCGTCGGCCTTCGCCAGCATCAGCCGCAGCCCATCCCGCTCGCAGATGCAAAAGTACGGCGGCTCGCCATAAAACTTGTCGTAAAGAAAGCCGACAGAGTCGCGAAAGTAGTTGGCCGAGGCGACAACGTCTGTGACGAGCAGGACAGGGGCGGAGGTGAGGAGCTTGGGCATGGAATCAGCCTCCGGGAATCAGACGCGGGGGCGGGGATGTTTCTGACGGGAACTCGGCGGGTGTAGTGTGAATGAAGCACGGACTGGGTTATTGTAGCGGCTTCGCGAACGCTTCGCACTTTACGAGTACTTTTGCGCCTGACACGGAACACCAATGGCCATCGAATTTCCCTGTCCGCAATGCTCGCAGTTGCTCCGCGTTGGTGACGAAAGCGCCGGCAAAACGGCCAAGTGCCCGAAGTGCAACGGCCTGGCCAAGATCCCGGGGGGAGACGCCACCACGACCTTCCAGCCTTCAGGCGGTTCTTTCGGAGCGCCTTTGCCGAGCAGCTTTGGGCAGCCGTCCCCCAGTTCGTTCGGCGAAGCGCCGGCGGCCAAGAATCCGTTTTCGGATGTGGGAACCGTGGGAGGTGGATTCGGTGCAGCGCCTCCAAAGCCTGGGAGTGCTTTTGAACCGAAAGACGAAATCAATCCCTATAGCTCGCCGGTACCGACGTCCGACGCATTCTATCGCAATAGTCTTGGGGCCGCCGGCCGAACTGGATTGCCTTGGGACTCGCAGGGGTTATCGTTTGGAACCTGGTGGGAAACGCTGACGATGATTCTGGGGGGGACCAACGATGCCTTTCGGCGAATGCATATTACCGGTGGATTCGGCAAGCCGATTGGTTACGCGATGATCGGACTGGCGATTGGAAGCCTGGGCAACCTCATCCTCAACCTCGGCATGATCGGGCTTCTCGCGGGCGGGGGCATGGGGGGCGAACAATTGGCCATGCAATTGGTCCAGCAAGTTGCCAGCGCGGTGCTTACTCCCTTATTGGGAGCAACCTTGATGTGCCTGATTCAGGCCGGCGTCATGCACGTTTGCCTGATCATGGTGGGGGGCGAGAAGAACGGTTACGAAGCGACTTTTCGAGTCTGTGCTTACAACATGGGTGTGTTTGGGGCCTTCAATGCCATTCCCTTCATTGGTCCTTGTGTTGGGTTCTTCTGGCAGATGGTTACTACCATCATCGGATTTGCCGAGGCCCACGAAACAACAGGCGGAAAGGCGGCCGCCGCCTATTTCATTGGCCTGATCGCCTTCATATCCATTTGTCTCGCGGTCGTTTTTGGCGTGGTGTTAATCGTCGTTTCAGCGGCCGGAGGCCTTCGGTGACAAAACATTGCCAGTAAATGGGTTACGGCTTATCGCGGAAAAACCTCAGTCTGAAGACGAAACCATCCGATTGTTGACTTAGATGAGCAACATTGGTATGATTCTGCTATCTGAAGTGTCTATTCTAGCCCCGCTGGCGGCTGGAGGTTTCCATGGCTCGGCAAGCTGCCCGCGTGCAGTCAATCACTAACCCCTTACGGGAACAACCATTACTGCGAGTCTTTCGCCCCGACGAGTCTCCGATGCTCCCCCTGGAAACGCCGGACGGCAAGCTGCAACAGACTCCGGAGCTCGCGGCCGAGATTGAGCGGCGGAACGCCGAACTGGAGTCAGCGACCCCACAGGAAATCCTCCGCTGGAGCATTAGCCGCTTCGCCCCCAAGTTCACGATGGCGACCGCCTTCGGTCCGGAAGGGATGGTGATTTTGCACATGCTGAGCGAAATTGACCGCGCCACCCCCGTCTTCAACCTCGACACGGGCTATCAATTTCAGGAAACGCTGGAGTTGCGGGAGGAAGTCGTTCGCCGTTATGGAATGACCGTCGAGCTCAAGCGGGCGGACACCACCGTAGAGGAGTACGAAAAACAAAATGGCGGGCCTGTTTATCGCAGTAATCCCGATCAATGCTGCTTTCATCGCAAGGTGCAGGTATTGGAGAAAGCCGTCATCGGCTATCACGCCTGGGCCAGCGCCATCCGCCGCGATCAAAGTTCCGATCGGGCCAACGCCCCCATCGTTGGCTGGGACAGGAAGTTTGGCCTGGTGAAAGTCAGCCCGCTGGCCAACTGGACCAAGCCGATGGTCTGGAAATTCATCACAGACAACAGCGTGCCGTACAATCCTCTGCATGATCAGGGCTACACCAGCATCGGTTGTTTTCCTTGTACCCGGGCGGTGACGGCCGGTGAAGACGAGCGGGCCGGCCGCTGGAGCGGGTTCGCTAAAACCGAGTGCGGGCTGCATACGAGCTAGAGAACATTCTTCTTGGCACGCTACGTGCATCTTATCGCGTCCGCGCCGCACGGCTGCCGCAAAATCTGGAGCCGAAACGGCGCTAATCGACGTAAATAACGTCTGCCGAGGGGTTCGGCTCCGTCGGCCGCGCGGAACTAGCGGCTCAGAATGAGACGTATTGGCCTGATTTGGGACACCAGATGGGCCGCCAGAGGAGGAAATCGCCATGGTTCGCACCGAACAGATTCGCAAAGTCAAGCAACAGCTCGTCCGTCGCCGCGAGTCGCTCACGCGCTCGCTCGCGGGAGAAATAGGCTCGCTCAAGAACCTCCACGATTCCAGCGTCGGAGATGAGATCGACGCCTCACTCGCCGCCGAGCAAATGGAACTGGGCGGACAACTCGCCGAGGTCGAAAGCCGCGAACTCGCAAAGATCAATGAAGCTCTGGAGCGAATTCGGGCAGGCCGCTATGGAAAGTGCGACACCTGCGGTGGCAACATCAAGGCTGCCCGCTTGCAAGCCGTTCCGCATGCCACCGAGTGCATCGACTGCGCCCGGGCCGCTGAGCAGCGGGGCGACCAAGAACACTTGCACGGCCCATCGTGGTTAATGACCCCGGAAGAAGCGGTGTAGAGAAACGGGGTCGCGAGTGAAGGGCATCAAATTAGTTGCATCTTCAAGGACGCCAAAGACTAAGCCTTGCTACGACGTCATTGTTCGCAGGGAATGGAGAAGCCGAGCCTCCGTAGAACAGTGAGTGGCAAACTCCACTCGCTCTCACGGAGGTCTGGCAATGGCTGGAAGCATCGCGCGGCTGGTGGCACAGTTCAAGCAATGTTGGAGTCGCGAACTTGAAGTCGACGCGATCGTCCGAGCCTGTAAGGAAGCGGGCCTTACGTGGCGAGAGCGAGAGTTGGGGCCGGTGACTACGGTCAAATTGTTCCTTCTGCAAATCCTCTTTGGCAATGTGGCCTGAGAGTTCGTGCCGCATCTGACAGCCAAAGACGTGACCGGTTCGGCGTACTGCACGGCCCGCGGCCGGCTGCCCTTGGCAGCGCAGCAAACCCTCTTGAGTCGCTGCACGGGGAAGATGGCCGAGTGCGTTCGCGACACGGGCTGTTGGCTGGGCCACCGCTTGTTCATGCTCGACGGCTCCAGTTTTTCGATGTCCGTAAGCCTTCACCTTTTTCGCATTCCGACTTGCAACGACGCGACTGGACCCGATTCGCGCAGCGGGTCGTCAGCCGAGAGGGAGTGGGAGCGTGAATCAAGAAAACGCGATATTGCACGATTCGTGAATCACGCGGATCGCCGCAAGGGGGGACTCCAGCGCGGAAGGGCCGGTTACAATCGGAGGTTCGAAATTGTGCCTGAACAGAACATGAACATCGAAACCAGAGAGTAACCATGTCCAAGATTGTGCGTCTGCCCAAACGGTCGAAAGTGAAGCCAGGGGACACCTGGGATTTGTCGAGCCTCTGTGCCAGCGACGAGGCCTGGGAAAAGGAGTTTGCTAAATTGGACAAGCTCATCCCCGGTTTCGAGAAGTTCAAGGGGAAGCTGGGAGAGAGCGCGAAGACGTTGGCGGCTTGCCTGAAGTACGACAGCGACTTCGAGCGGTTGGGGGAGAAGGTCGGGGGGTATGCCCATTTGAAGGTGACGGAGGACCAGGCGGAGAGTAAGTATCAGGGGATGGTGGGGCGCTTTCAGAACCTGGCGACACGGGCCAGCCAGGCCGCCAGCTACATCCGGCCGGAGATTCTGGCCCTGCCGAAGAAGACGCTGGATGCGTATCTGGCCTCGAAAGAGCTGGCTCCGTATAAGCTGGCCCTGGAGCGAATCGTCCGCTACCGGCCGTATACGCTGTCGGCCCGCGAGGAAGAGATTCTGGCGATGCAGGGAGAGATGGCCGGAGCTGCCAGCAAAGCCTTCCGGCAATTGCTCGATGCGGATATGAAATTCGGCACGGTGAAGAACGAGAAGAAGGAGGAGATCGAGCTCTCCAACTCGACGTTCAGCAAGCTCCTCGTCTCACCGGAGCGGAACGTACGGAAGAATGCATTCCATCAATATTACGCCCAGTTCACGGGGCACGAGAACACGCTCTGTGCCACGCTGACCGGGTCGATTCACAAGGACGTGTATTACGCCAAGGTCCGCGGCTTCAAGAGCGCCCTCGAGTGTGCTCTGTTTCCCGATAATGTGCCGCAGACGGTGTATGACAACTTGATTGCCTCGGTGCGAAAAAACCTGCCGGCCGTGCATCGCTTTTACGACGTCCGCCGCCGCAAGATGAAGCTCAAGGACATTCACCACTACGACACTTATGTGCCGATCTTGAGCGACCTGGAGGTGAAGCGAAAATGGAAAGAGGCGGTGAAGCTGGTGATGGATTCGCTCGAACCGCTCGGCCAGCAGTATTGCAGTGTGCTGGAAGAAGGGCTGATGGGGCGCTGGTGCGACCGCTATCCCAACCATGGGAAGAGCAGCGGGGCGTTTTCCAGCGGCAGCTATGACGGGATTCCGTATATCCTGATGAACTATAACGAAGAGGTCTTCAACGACGTCTTCACGCTGGCCCACGAGGCCGGTCACTCCATGCACACCTGGCATTCGGCCAAACATCAGCCGTTCCAGTATTATGACTACGTGATTTTCGTGGCCGAGGTCGCCAGCACTTTCAACGAAGAGCTGCTGAGCCATCACCTGCTGGAGCAAGCCCAGGACAAGCGGCAGCGGGCGTATCTTGTCAACCGCGAGCTGGACGATATCCGGGCGACGATCATCCGACAGACAATGTTCGCCGAGTTCGAGAAAATCACGCACGGCATGGCCGAAGCCGGTGAGCCGTTGACGGTGGACTCGTATAAGAAGGTCTACCGCGAGCTGTTGGAGGCCTATTTTGGGCCGGAATTTGCTATCGACGACGAGTTGTCCCTGGAGTGCTTTCGCATCCCGCATTTCTACCGGGCGTTTTACGTTTACAAATATGCCACCGGCCTTTCCGCCGCCATCGCGCTGAGCCAGAAAGTCTTGCACGGCGGCAAAGAGGACCTCGACGCCTACCTCAGCTTCCTCAGCGGAGGCTGCAGCAAAGACCCGCTGGATTTGCTGCGAGACGCCGGCGTGAACATGGAAAGCTCGGGACCGGTGGATACGGCGCTGGCCCGCTTCGCGGATCTGGTGGAGGAATTGGATGGACTGATATAGTAGGCCGTCTCTCCGAGACGGTCGGGAGTAATCGTGGAAGTTGGTGCAAAGTGTTTTGGCGAAAGGACTATGGGGTGGTGCGGAATCTGTCCTGGCCTACATTGGTCGCTCCATCGCAAACACGATATGCCGCAGATTCCAGTGAATGGTCTCTTTCTCGGGCTGCATCCCCATCTTTCGGGCGACGGCTTGAGAAGGAAGGTTCTCCAGGCGGACGAGGGAGATGACTCGTTCGCGGTTGAATGTAGAGAAAGCGTAATCGCGGCAGGCGGCAGCGGCTTCGAAGGCAAATCCCTGCCGCCAGAAGGGGCGATGGATCATGTAGCCGACTTCAACCTCACTGACACCTCCGACGACCTGATGAATGAGGCCGACGCGGCCGATGGGCTGGCTGGTCTCCTTGTTCATCACCAACCACGGCCCATAGCCCCACTGGGCATAGCGGTCCATTTGCCGCTGGATGTTCGCAGCCGCTCCCGCGCGGTCTTCCGTTTTGGGATAGTACTGCATCACGTCCCCGTCACCGAGCATCTCGGCCATGAAGTCGAGATCCCCATGATTCATCTCGCGGAGAAGCAGGCGGGGAGTCTGGAGTATGAGTTTCATCGTGTGGCTTTACTTCAGCCTTAGCGCCCCGAACTCCTTCACTCGTTCCCGAATCGCGGGTTCCACCGGCAGCCGCTCCATGCTGCTCGCCCCGTAGAAGCCGACGATGCCGGTGGTGTGATCGAGGATGTACTGGGCGTCGGCGGGCTCGGCGATCGGGCCGCCGTGACAGAGGACGAGGACTTCCTTGTTCACCCGTTTGGCGGCGTCGTGCATGGCCTGCACCTGGCGGGCAGATTCTTCCAGCGTCACGGCCGTACTGGCTCCAATGCTTCCTTTAGTTGTCAGCCCCATGTGCGGGATCAGAATGTCCGCTCCAGCCTTCGCCATAGCCGTCGCTTCATCCGGGTTGAAGCAGTACGGAGTGGTGAGGAGCCCCATCTCATGAGCCGCGGCGATCATGTCCACCTCCAGTCCGAACCCCATCTCAGTCTCTTCCAGGTTCTGGCGGAACTTGCCGTCGATCAGCCCCACGGTCGGAAAATTCTGCACCCCGCTGAAACCCGCGGCATCAACGTCCCGCAGAAAGAGCTTCATAACGCGGAACGGATCGGTGCCGCAGACACCGGCCAACACCGGGGTCTGCTTCACCACCGGCACAACTTCGCGGGCCCTCTCCATGACGATGGCGTTCGCGTCCCCATAGGGCATCATCCCCGACAGCGACCCGCGGCCACCCATCCGGAACCGCCCCGAGTTGTAAATCACGAGCAGGTCAATGCCACCCGCCTCCGACATCTTGGCGCTAATCCCCGTTCCTGCTCCGCCCCCGATAATTGGCTGGCCGGCGGCTACTTTGGCGCGGAGACGGGCAAGGATTGCATCACGGGGAAAGAGGGCCATGTGGTTGTTCCTGGAGGGTGTCTTCTTTTTTAACGCAAAGTCGCAAAGGGGAGGAAGAGGGAGAGACGGAGAGATAGAGAGTAGAAGTGCATTCGCGACACTGGCATTTCGGTTTGGTAGGATGGTGGCCGGGGAAAGCAAAGCACCAGACAATTTTGAGGGATGCGATGAAACAGAGATTTCGACTTTGTGCCGTGGCGATTGCGGGAATACTGGCGGCATTATCAATCGCCCGAAGTGAAGACTCCGCTCTCGCCGAGCAATCCGAGCTAGGCAAGTCCGTGAAGGACATTCCCGTCGCGGCGCACTGGATTTACGACGATTTGGCCAAGGCGAAGGCCGAGGCGAAAGAAACCGGCAAGCCGCTGCTAGTCGTGCTGCGTTGTGTTCCGTGCCCGCCGGGGAAGGCGCTCGATGAAAAGGTGATGCGGCCAGACGTGGAGCTCGAAGCCCTCGAGAAGCAGTTCGTCTGCGTCAGGATCATTCAGACCAAGGGGCTCGACCTGAGCATCTTTCAATACGACTTCGATATGTCTTGGGCGGCCATGTTCTTCGCTCCGGACATGACCATTTATGGCCGCTATGGAACGCGTAACGCTTCCGGGCCAGGGTCGGATTCACTCCTAACGACTGCGGGATTCAAAAGGGCCGTGGAGCGGGCACTCGCGCTGCACAAGGGCTTTCCCGGCAACAAAGAGCAACTCGCGGCGAAGAAGGGGAAGACGCCCGATTATCCGGTGCCGGAGAAGACGCCCGGCCTGGAGGATCGGGCCAAGTCGGAAACGACGCGGCAGACCTGCATCCACTGCCACATGGTGAAGGAGTTTGCGATACGCGCGAAGTGGGAAGCGGGGAAGCTCTCGCCGGCGGATTTATGGGTCTATCCGATGCCTGAGCGGATTGGGCTCTCGCTCGATATTGATGACGGCCTGCTCGTGAAATCGGTGGAGGAAAACTCGCCGGCTTCCAACGCGGGACTGGTTGCGGGGGACAGCTTGGTCACCGCGAATGGCCAGGCCCTGATTTCCACCGCGGACTTCCAGTGGGTGCTGCATTCTTCACCCAACAACGCAAAAGTCCGATTGTCCGTTAGTCGCGGGGGCAGAGTCATGACATCGGACATTTCCCTCAGCGGCGGCTGGAAGGAGCAATCCAACATCGCTTGGCGGGCTTCCTCGTGGTATGGGTTGCGACAGGGCTTGAAAGTGGAGCCGCTTGCCGCCGCTGACAAAAAGAGCCGAGGAGTCGACGAGGACAACCTGGCCCTGGCGGTGAAGGGGCTCTTCGGCAAAGGAAAGCCCAAGCTGGAGGCGGCTGGCTTGCGAATCGGGGATATTATCGTGGCCGTCGATGGAAAAATGGAGGAGCAATCGGAGTCTAAGTTTCTGGCTAACCTCCGCCTGGATCACGGCCCCAAAGACTCCGTCAAGTTCACGATTCTGCGGGGAGAGAAGAAGCAAGAGTTGACGATTCCCATGTGGTAACGAAAGAGGATTCCATGAACCGCCGCACATTCCTGGGTTCGTCCGCTGCCGCCGCTGCGATTTCGATGGCGGCACAAACAGGCCAGGCTGCTCCATCCGCGAGCGAAAAGATCACCGTTTGCGTCGCCGGCGTTCGGGGCCGGGGTGGCAGCTTGCTGGAGACCTTTGCGGCGATTCCCGAAGTGACGGTGAAATACGTCTGCGATCTGGATGCCCAGGTTCTCGCCAGCCGCGTGGGGCAGATTGAAGCCAAGACCGGCAAGCGGCCGGAGGGGATCAAGGACTTTCGCACGGCCCTCGATGACAAGTCGGTGGATGCTCTCGTACTCGGCACGCCTGACCACTGGCATGCGTTGCCGACCATTCAGGCCTGCCAGGCGGGGAAAGATGTCTACGTCGAGAAACCCGACGGCCACAACATCCTGGAAGGGCTGACGATGGTCGCGGCTGCCAAAAAGCATGGCCGCATCATCCAGCTTGGGACACAGGCCCGCAGTGACACCGGCCTGTTCGCATGTATGGACTGGCTGCAAGAGGGGCATCTCGGCAAGGTCCGCTTCGCCAAAGCGTGGGAGAGTGCCAAACAAGGGGCGCTCTCCACCGTTCCCGACAGCGAGCCGCCCAAAGGATTCGATTACGACACCTGGCTCGGCCCCGCGCCGCTCCGGCCGTTCAACGCCCGCCGCTTTCACGGCAACTGGCGGTGGTTCTTCGATTACGGCACCGGCGACCTGGGCAACGACGGCGTGCACCGGCTGGATGTGGCGCGGTGGGCTCTCGAGAGTGCGATTGCTGGTGAGAAGAAGCCCGCACCGGGGCTACCGTCGCAGGTGGCGGCTCTCGGCGGCAAGTACTATTTCGACGACGTGCAGGAATGGCCGGACACATTGATGGTGACCTACAACTTTGCCGCCGGCTACCTGCTGACTTACGAGATGCGGATTTGGTCCCCCTATCCGCTGCACGAAGAGAGCGAAGGGGCGGCGGTCTACGGCGACAACGGCTACGCCATCATCGGCAACAGCCGCTGGCGGGCGTTTGATCCGAAGGGGAAGCTGCTTCGCGAAGAAAAGCGGCCCACACCCGACACGGCTCACGCCAAAAACTTCCTCGACTGTATGCGAAGCCGCCAGGCCCCGAGTGCCGACCTCGCCACCATCGGCCAGCCGTCGAGCTTGCTCTGCCACCTCGGCAACGCGGCCTGGCGCGCCGGTCGCACTTTGGAATTCGACCCTGCCACCCTCAGCTTTAAGAACGACAAGGACGCGAACAAGTACATCACGCGGCCCGAGTACCGCAAACCTTGGGTACTGCCGAAGATTGAGGATGTATAGATTAGCGAGATTGAATGGTGAACATTGGTGCCGTCAAATACACTAGGTACTGCGATAGTCTGCTCTCAAATGAAACTCCCCAAAACCTACGCGATGATCGTGGCGCATGCCATTTCTCTGCTGGCACTGCCTACTAGTCTGTGCCTGACTTTGTGGCTTATGTCGTTTCAACCCGCGGCAGCCCAATCAGGCTTGCGAGAGTTGCTCGAAGCCCGACGGCGGATGGTGAACGAGGAGATCTCGGCACAGGGAATTGAAAACGAGCGCCTGTTGACGGCAATGCGGGAAGTGCCGCGCGAGCAGTTCTTGCCGCTTTCCAAACGGAACCTGGCTTACCTGAATGTCGCCGTGACCTATGGGGACGGGCACATCATTCTGCCGCCGCTCGTAACCGCACACTTGATCGAGCAGGTTGACCCGCAGAAGAATGACAAAGTCCTCGTCATCGGCTCGGGCTCCGGTTACAGCACGGCTCTGCTCAGTCGCATGTGCCGCGAAGTGGATGCGGTAGAGATCGACCCGGTAGTTGCCAAATCAGCCGAGGAAACACTCGCCCGGCTCAAATACACAAACGTCAGAATGCGGATCGGAGACGGTTTTGAAGGCTGGAAGGAACATGCCCCGTATCAGCGAATCATCGTCGAGTGCTCGCCGGAAAACGTGCCTCAACCGCTGGTGGACCAACTGGCGGAGGGAGGAATGTTGCTAGTCCCCGTTGGCGATGAGTTCGATCAGACGATGCATCTTTGCAAAAAGGAGAACGGAAAACTGAGCACGCTTTCGCTTTGGCCGACGCTCCTGCTTCCGATGAAAGGGAAGGCCGAAGAGCTTCGTTCTCAAAGCGATAAGCCGCGAGACCCCACTCTTCTGAACAGTGGTTTTGAGGAATTGGTCCCACAGACCAAGGATGTTCCAGCCGCTTGGGTCTATGTGCGGCAGGGTCGGGCCATCGCCGACAGATCCTGCCCCGAAGGGAACAATTCTATGTCGTTCACCAACGTCACTCCGGGGGTCGTCGCGACCGCGATTCAAGCATTCCCCGTGGACGGTAAGAAAATCTCGGAGCTAGGGATCGCCTGCAAAGTCTGGGGAATGGACATCCGCCCCGGCCAGACCCGCCAGCAGTTGCCTCGGGTGGAGGTCCGCTTCTTCGACGAAAAACGCCGTCTGGTCGGTGGTGACTGGATGGGGGGCTGGAACATGTCTTTTACTTGGATCAAGAAGGACCATGTGTTCGCCGTCCCCCGCCTGGCAAAATTCGCCGTGATTCGCATCGGCTTGGGGGGCGCTACCGGCGAAATCAAGTTCGACGACTTCAAGCTGGAGTATCAGTAACGATGGCGGAGCGGTTTTTCCGTTCCTCCACAAACGCCTGCAACAACCCAAAGTAGTTACCGATGGACTTGACCATCGGCCCGGTAATGCGAATGACCGGGAAAATGCCGGAGGAGTCCTGTAGCCACAATCCACCCCTGAGCCGGGCCGTGCTCGACAAAATTCCTCTTTCCTGGCTGAGCTCAATTTTCCCTTCCCCGCGCCAGACCAAGAGCGGCTCATCGTCTTCCAAGGCAAACAGAATCAGGCGTTGGCCCGCGCCGAGCAGCCACAAATCGCCGCCGCGTTGGCGAGTGCCGTTCGCTCCCGCCGGCCATTCCAGCGTGATGCCGGTGTAAAGAAAACGGGCCAGTTCACCGGGCTCCAGCAGATCGAGGATGGCGCGAGTCACTTCGAGCGGTGCTTTTCGCGTGGGGGATTCGGGCGAGACGCGTTCGGCCAAGTGAGAGGCATACTCCTTCTCCAGCATTCGCTGGACGAGCTTGGGATCATGCCGCAGGTATTCCGCCACGTCGGAGATCAGCTCGTCCAACTGTGCATCGCGCGGGGAGACGCGAACCTGCAAAGCCGCGAGGTCACCGAGGTATTTGAGAACCAGATCGCTCTCGGGGTCGAGGTCGGGATGCTCGAAGAAGTAGGGCGGGTTGGCTTCCAGCTTGGAAAGTAGAGCGGCGCGGTCGGCGGACGGCAGCTCGCCGAGGATTCTCGACTTTGTCAGGAACCCCGCCAGGTCATGCGGCTCACGCTCCTTGGAGCCGAGGAGGAAGCCGGCGAGCGAGCGAACGGCGTCTTCCTGCTGGGCCTGCACGCTATGGGCGGTCGGCTGAACTTTGACCAGCAGCTTCACTCCCAGACGCGTCTCGACACCCGTCTTCCACTTGGTGACGCGATCGTTCGTCTTGCCGTGGATGAAGGTGTGTAGGAACTTTTCCAGGCGCGATGCGATGGCCCGGCACTCGGCCGCGGAGAGGCAAGCCAGGGCGCGAAAGTTTTGCGGCCGGGCACTGATGTGCGCGGCGATGCAGCGATAGAGAAAGATGCGGTCGTACTCGCTGCGAAGCTGCAGAGCCCCGACTTCCTTGAGAGCGTGCGATAGTCCGTCCCGCGAGAGGGGAAACTGGCGGAGCATTTCGGTGAGCTCGGCGGCGTAGATCCAGTTGGCGTCGCGGTGGCGGAAGTCGCCGCCATAGACGCTAGCCACTTCGTAGCCGATGACCCGAACGACGTCGCTGAGCAGGGCCAGGGCCTGGCGGTTGATCACTCGCGTGGCAATGGCCTGGGCCCCTTGTTTGCCGAGTGCCCCGAGGAACCACCAGGCCCCCATCGTCAGCGGATTGGCCCCCATCGCGAACCGGCCAAGGTAATACGCCGTGTTCACGTACGGCCAATACGGCTCCGTCGATTTATACATCCGGTAGGCACTCACCGCGTTCCGCACATAGCCATACAAACTGTTAAAGCTGTAGTCCTTCACGTTCAGCGGCAGGTCGTCGATTAGCACCAAAAAGTGCAGGCAGGCCCGGCTGGCGGCGCGAATGACCAGCGGCAACTTCGTTTCGAGGAGCGGTTGCTCGACGTCCGGCTGGTAGATGCGGGCGACCTTTCCAACGAGCTCGTAGGCGTCGTCGCGGAGGATGGCCGGACTGAATTTGCCGTCCACCACGTACTTGTTGGAGGTGATGTTGTCGTACAGGATCCTCGTTTCGTCTTTGAGCAGGTCCATCATCAGCCGGTCCTTGCGGGCCAAATCCGAAACCCGCTCGTCGGAAATGGGATCGTCCGGCGGATTGTCAGCCTGACGGATGTCAATCGGCTGCGGGAATTCCATCCACTCGTGATAGGCCACCAGCCGGCTGGCGAGTTCCTCTTCTCGTTTGTCGAGCTTTCGCCCCTGCTCGTCGAACTGCCCCTCAACCTCTTGCTGCAGCGTCGCGAAAGCTTTCCGGTCTTCCTCCAGGCGGCTGTTTTCTTCCTGCAGCTCGTGCCGCAACCTCTCCACCTCCAGCTCCGTCATGCTCAGCTCGCGGCGAAACAACAGCGACCCTGCCAGTGCGACCAACCCTCCCACGTATACCATCACCTGCCACCATCCCAGTGCCGCGTAGTTGCCCGCCGCCGTTACCCACGCGGCCAGCACGCCGGCAGCAACGAGTGAAATCGGAAGCCAGTGCCAGCGGTGGTGCATGGGGAGTCGCGGTACGGTCAACAAAGAATGAAGAAAGTCGAGCACGACTGCATTGTCTCAGACCATGCTATTATATGGCGACACAGAGTGCACCTATTCGCATCCAGGTTCGTCTCATGTCTCTCGTTCAAACCCAATACGACCGCGCACTACTGTCCCTCGCTGGAGGTGTCTCATCGTCCACGCGGCTCAACAAGGCTATCAATCGGCCGATGCTGATTGACCGGGCGGAAGGCTGCCGCGTCTGGGATTTGGACGGGAAGGAATACATCGACCTCTGTTGCAGCCACGGGGCGACGCTGCTGGGGCATGGAGACGCGCGGGTCCAGGCGGCAGTGGAGAAGGCACTGAGCCGCGGAGCACCGTGTTCTTATGAGAACGAGACACACGCGGAGCTGGCGGCCTTGCTCTGCGAGACGGTGCCGTGCCTGGAGCGGGTCCGGTTCACCGGCAGCGGGACGGAGGCGACAGGGCATTGCATCCGGCTCGCTCGTGCTTGCACCGGCCGCACGAAACTGCTGCGGTTCGAAGGGAACTTCCATGGCTATCACGATCAGGTGATGTTCATGTCCGCTGGCGAGATCGGCCTGGTAAATGGCCCGCTCAAGCCGATTTCGACGGGTGTCACCCCGGGAATGGACCAGCACTTGATTCAAATCCCCTACAACCGGCCCGGTGTGCTCGAAGAGATCTTCGCACGCCACGCCCACGAAATGGCCGCCGCCATCCTGGAACCGATCTGGTTCAACGCCGGCTGCATTCTGCCAACGATGGAGTTCATCACCACGCTCCGCCGCCTGACGGAGAAACATGGCGTGATTCTCCTGTTCGACGAAGTGTTGAGCGCCTTCCGCATGTGCCCCGGCGGCGCCCAGGAGTATCTGCTAATCACGCCCGACCTCTGCACTCTCGGCAAAGCCGTCGGCGGCGGCTATCCCCTGAGTGTTTTCGGCGGTCGCAAAGACTTGATGGACCGGCTGATGCCTATCGGCGACTGCCAGCACAGCGGCACCTACAACGGCCACCCCGTCGTCGTCGCTGCCGGCCTGGCCGCGGTCAAGGCTTATCGTTCCCCCGGATTCTACGAACATATTCACGCCGTCGCTGCTCGGCTCTTTCCCGGCCTGCAAGCCATCTTCGATAGGCACGGCATCAAGGCCCGCGTGCAAGGTCTCGGCGCGCGCTTTGGCGTCTACTTCGGCCTGAACGAAAAAATCACGAGCTACGACCAGGCCCAGCAGCATGACCGCGGCCAGATGCTCCGCTTCATTGCAGCCGCCATCGCCAATGGCGTCTACTTCCATGACTACGGCGGCGCAGCTTGCCACCACGGGTTCTGCGGCGCGATGAGCGAGGGGGATGCGGAAGAGGCACTTATTCGCCTCGATCTGGCGGTGAGCGCGTTGGCAAGCAGGACATAAGGAACACCAAGCCATCAGTCCGCAACCATTCACCCCCGTCAAAATCGGCGTCATCGGCCTCGGCCGGTTTGGGCGGCTGCATGCGCTGACGCTGGCGGGGCTGATGGAGGCGGAACTGGTCGCGCTCGTTGCAAGGCGGCAGGAATCGATTGACGCCGTGGCGAAAGAACTGCCTGATGTTCCCGGTTGGACGGATTTGAACCGGGCGATCGCCGAGTCGCGAGCGGAAGCGTGGGTCGTCGCCACAACGACTGCGTCGCACGTGGAGATTGCCAAGACCTTGCTCAAAGCCGGTAAGAAAGTCCTGCTGGAAAAACCGATATCCAATGATCTGGCGGACGCTCGCAGCCTCGCGCCGTTCGTCCAGCCAGATTCGAGCAATCTGATGCTCGGCCACATCGTCCTCTTCAACAGCGAGTTTCAACAGCTCAAGGACGAAGCGGCGCGGCGAGGTCCAATTGCTTACTTCGACTGCGTGCGGCACCGGCCGGCGAGCATCGTGCAGAAGTTTCCAGGCGAGAACCCGCTGTATGCGGCGATGGTGCATGACCTCTATGCGGTGCAGGCGCTTCTGGGCGGCCAAGAGCCCGCGCGCTTCACTGCACAGTACCACCGCACGGCGAAACGGGAAATCGACATCGCCACCGCCCAGCTTCAGTGGAAAGACGGTCCCCTCGCCACGTTTGCCGCGTCGTATCTCACTCCCGAGGGAATGCCGCCGCGAGGTTTCGACCGGATGGAAGTTTTTGGGGCAGGCTGGTCCGCCCGCATCAGCCCCAACCCGCGCCCCATCGAAGTTTGGGACGAAGCCCGCGCTTCCTGGCCCCTGCCGCTGGAGATTCGCACCGGCGTTGGCGGATCGACCGGTATGATGGCGGAAGAGCTCCGCTGCTTCTGCCGCGTTGTCCGGGGAAGACAAGCAGTCCCCGCCGGCGCGACGTATGCCGACGCTTTGCAGGTGCAGGAATGGATGGACAAGCTGCATTTCGCAGCGACTTCCGTACCGGCACCTTTACCTCGCTAACACTGCGGGTTGCCGGCATTGCCCTAGTGACCCATACGCACTCCCCCTAGAATGCTGAAGTTGCGGCAAACTCTTCCAGTATCACGCTCAGGCACGGCATGGCAGGCTCACGCACTCTCAAACGGGTTCTGGGTGAAACCAACCTGGAACGCAAGTGCCGCCGCATCTTTGGCAGCGTGATGCTGCTGCTGATCTTTTTCGCCTTCTATGGCGTGTATTGGATTGCCAAGGATTTGGCGAAAAGAATCACGTTTAGTAAAGGGAAAGAGCGGGTTCGAGTCGTGCTCTTTGATCATCACTGGGAGCGATGGACCACGGATCCCAAGGAAAAGCCGCTGCGGAAGAAGCTTAGCAACCAGCTTTTGGGGGAAGACTACGGCGGAAAATTCTATTCGCTTGGCGAGCGCTACGAAGGAACTTATCAGCCGGAAAATGATGAGGAGAGGGAAATCCTGCTGAAGCTGAAGACGAGTCAGGAGGAGCAACTCGCGGAAATTGCCCGGCGGATGAAAGAGCAAGAGAAGCTAAGTGTGGACGAGGCCCTCGCGCCTGCACCTTCGGCGGAGAAGGACAGGATCCTCGACCCCAAGGATTTTGCCGCCACGAACGAAGCCTTATCGGATTACCGAGCGGCTCCCGTCGATGGAAAATACTACTATTACCAGCCCGTCTATTGGCAAAACGTCTGCGTCTCCTGCCATGAGCCCATGTACGGAAAATTCGCCACTTCGCCCTCAACGACGGCAGCCACGGCCAGCGAACTGCCGTTTCGTGCCGTGCGGGTGACGCTCCCGTATGCGGAGACCCAGTCCTCCATCCACTGGATTCAGGCGGTGCTGTGGGCCGTGGGAATTCTCACGGTTTTTTTGTCGATGGTGGCCCTGTGGATCGTCGTCCGTTATGTCGTGGTGAAGCCCCTCACGCATCTGCGAGACGTGAGCGAAGGGGTCGCCCGCGGAGATCTGGAGCAGCGGGCCGACATTCATACCAGTGACGAGTTCGAGGAACTCGCGACTTCGTTCAACAAGATGCTCCGCAATTTAATCGAGGCCCAGGGGGCGCTCCGTCAAGTCAATACGGACCTCGATGCCAAGGTCGATCAGCTCGCGCAGCTCAATATGCGCCTTCACGAAATGAACCAGCTCAAGGGAGAATTCCTCACGAACATGAGCCACGAGCTGCG
>SXGT01864021.1_pt1 | contig 21166 bp, 20 predicted proteins | sample 3176221 | NCBI WGS metagenome assembly SXGT01 (sample SAMN11356862, study PRJNA531348) | freshwater metagenome | isolation source: freshwater sample F1-120 | place: China: Fuxian Lake, Yuxi | collected 2017-12-25
CGTGCAGAGAGCACGCTCTGGGATGACGGCGAACGCCGGCCTGTCGCCGGGCGTCTGGTCGCTCCCTCAGATCGAGAGGACGGTGGCGGTGGCCATCGACGAGCTTCCTGAAGATCCTTCCACGGTGTGGCTTCGGCTGCTGGGAAGGGGTCGGGTGCAAGAGCGAGCCATCGTGGAGCTGGAGGCGCGCTTTGGGCGGGACGAGCTGGTGCATGCTACGCTGGCGTTGCTCCTGGCGTGGCGGCAGCAGGCGCCGGCCGAAGGTGAAGGCTTTGAGGAAGACGCGATGAATCCCCACCTCCAACAGGTTTATAACCGCCTCGAGAAGAAGCTCCGGGCCGAGGGCAAGGCCGAGGGCAAGGCCGAGGCGCTGTTGATGCTGCTCTCCGGAAGAGGGCTCCGGGTGACGTCGGCGCAGGAGGCTCGTGTCCGTGCCTGCACCGACCTCGGGCAGCTGGATGCATGGTTCCAGGCCGCCCTCACGACCACGTCCGTTGCAGCCTTGCTCGCTCCGCCCGCGCGCCGCCAAGGCTCAACGCGTGCGAAGACCGCGCGCCAGTAGCTCCTCGCGCAGCGCCAGGGTGGTCTCATAAGTCCCGGCCTCTGCCGTCGCGCTCAACTTTCCTGCCTTGAGCCACTCCTGGACTTCGCCCACCCTCATGCCCGCGGCGGCGAGCTCCGCCAACTTCACAGTGACCCGAGGAGCGGCAGGTTTGGTACGGGACGCTCGGGTGACCACGGAGGGAGACGCGGTGACCACGGGAGGCTTGATTCGAAGGGTATCCGGCTTTGTTCTCGGCGCTCGCTTGCTCCCGGGGCGGGCCTCGGGCGCCGCGCCTGGACCCTCGTCGATGTCGATACCGAACACGCTGCCAAGATGCGCGGTCTCGAGCACCTTGCCTTTGGCCCCTGGCTCGGGGACGGGAGGACCGAGGGCCGCGCTCGTGAAGAGCTCGGCGGGATCCAGGCCTCGAAGCTCGAAGAGCAGAGAGGGCTGGGTATCGAGGCGAGCGCCGACCCCGTACATCACGGCCGCGACGTGCTTGCACATCCAGGCCCCGTCCGGGCACGAGCAGGACAAGGTGATCTCCTTCGGGTTCGGGAAGAGGCCTCGATCCTTGTGGGTTACCACCTCCATCACGCCGGCGGAGAGCTTGCCCTGGAGGAGCCCCACGAGAGATCCTATCTTCCCCGAGCACTCGGCCACCAAGGCGCTCCAGCGGGCCCTGGGGAGCTTCGCTATCGCGATCTTCACAGTGTATACCGACGAGCCGCTGACCAGAGCCTCGATCTTGCCCTCCGCGATCTCGAGGTGCACGACCGACCCGTTTCGCACGTAGGTGCCCCCCCTGGGGAGGCGGTTGGCGTAGTCGCTGTAGGCCTCGAGGTTGTCGCACCAGGCCTCTCCCCAGAAGCTCTTGGCGATCTTGCGCCCCTCGATCACGACGGGGAGGATGGTCTTGCCCTTCTTGCGAAGGGCCTGGACCGTCTTTTCGGCCTGGCGCCGCCGGTCGGCCACGGGCACGTAAGGCGCCCACATCGACTCCCCGTAACGCGACGACCGGCCCCAGCGTGCCATGATCAGGTGACCTCCTCCAGCGCAGAGCCTATATCGAGCGATACCATACGCATCAACGCCTCGTTGGACATCTCGGTCAGCGCCGCCTCGCCGCCGCCCGCGAGCAGCTCGGAGGAGATGGCCTGCTTGGACTCGATCAGGGCGTCGATGCGCTCCTCGATCGTGCCCCGGCACACCAGCTTGTGGACGAAGACCCGGTTCTTCTGGCCTATTCGGTAGGCGCGATCGGTCGCCTGGTTCTCGACCGCGGGGTTCCACCAGCGATCGAAATGGATCACGTGGGAGGCGGCGGTGAGGTTGAGCCCGGTCCCCCCCGCCTTGAGCGAGAGGACGAAGAAGGGAGGCCCCGCCTCGGACTGGAAAGAAGCCACCAGCCTGGTCCGCTCCTTGACGGAGGTGCTCCCGTGGAGGACCAGCCCGGGACTCCCGAAGATCGCCGTGAGCCAGCGCAGGAGGGGCTCGGTCATCTCCCTGAACTGCGTGAAGACCAGCACCTTCTCCTGGCGCTCCGCCAGGGGCTCGCAGAGCTCGCGAAGGCGGGCCACCTTGCCGCTGGCCTCCGCCTCGTAGGCCCCGTCCCCCAGCCACTGCGAGGGATGATTGCATATCTGCTTCATGCGCATCAGCGCCGCCAGGATGGCCCCCCGACGCTCGATCCCGTCCACGGAGGAGAGCTTGTCGCCGAGGGCGTCCACGGTCTCCTCGTAGAGCGCCGCCTGGCGCTTGGTGAGGTGACAGAAGGCGCGCAGCTCGGTCTTGTCGGGCAGATCCTCGATGATGCGCTTGTCGCTCTTCATGCGGCGCAGGATGTACGGCTGCACCAGAGAGCGGAGCGGCGCGTAGGCGTTGTGCTCCCGTCTGGCCAGTATCTTGGTCACCCGACCGAACTCGGCCGCTGTTCCAAGGAGCCCCGGAGAGAGGAAATCGAAGAGCGACCATAGATCCCCGAGGCGGTTCTCTATGGGGGTCCCGGTCAGCGCCAGGCGGGTGCGCGACCGGAGCGCCTTGACCGCGCGCGTCTGCCTGGCGCCAGGGTTCTTGATGGCCTGCGCCTCGTCGAGCACCACGATGTCCCACTCGCCCTCGGCGATCCAGGGGACGCGAGGGAGGGTGCCGTAGGTGGTGAGCACGACGTCGGCCCTCGCGACCCTCGACGGGGCCATGGAGGACAGCGGATCCGTGCCCGCCGCCGAAGGGTGGGCGACCAGGATATCCAGGCTAGGGGCGACGCGCGCGGCCTCCGCCGTCCAGTTGCCGATGAGCGAGGCGGGAATGACGAGCAGGCTGGGAGGGCGAGCCTGCCTCTGCTGGCTCCGCAGGAGAAAGAGCGCCAGCACCTGGATGGTCGTGCCCAGCCCCATGTCGTCGGCGAGGCAGCCCCCGAGGCCTATCGTCTGGAGCCAGTGTAGCCATTTGAGCCCCCGCTTCTGATAAGGGCGGAGCTCGGCCCTGAGGAGGGCGCCAGGATCCACCGCGGCCAGCCCCTCGGGGGACTTGAGCCCGTCGAGCACGCGGGCCAGCCATGGCCCTGCCTTCACGCGTGACCACTCGCCCCCTGGATCGGGGCTCTCGACCTGCGACGACGCGTCGCGAATACCGGATAGGAGACGCATCCCCTCGAGGAAGGAGAGCCCCTGGCGCGACATGAGCCTCTCGGCCGTCCTCCAGTGATCGAGGACGGCGCCCAGCTTTTCGCGATCGACCTCGACCCAGCGCCCCTTGACAAGCACCAGCCCGCTCGTCCCCTCCAGGATCTGGCGCAGCTCGGCCCTGGAGAGCCTCTCCCCGTCCAGGGTGACGTCCACCTCGAAATCGAGCAGGGCGTCGGCGCCCAGCAGGGAAGGAGCCTTGGCGCCGACGCTGACCGTGACCTCCGGACGAGGAGGGCGCCGCGCGCTCCACCAGTTGGGGACGCGAACGACGATCCCGCTCTCCTCGAGCGCGGGCACCTCTCGCAGGAAAGCCAGGGCCTCGCGAGGGGTCCAGGAGAGCGGGTGATAGATCTCGCCCTGGTCGACCATCGCCTTGATAAGATCGCTCTTGTCGGCCGCTCTCTGCACGGGGACCAGGAGCGCCAAGAGCGCCTTGCGATCACGGACGCCGCGGAGCTCCTCGAGCGCTCGCCCAAGGGGCTTGTGCTGGGGCTTGGCCTGCTCGGAGACCCGTGTCGTGTAGGTCGCCAGGAAGGCGAAGGGAGCGTGCTCGCTCGCCTTGTTCTCGGCCAGGTGAAAAAACACCCTGCCCACCAGGTTCCACACCGAGTTCCTGGCGTGGAGGTACGAGGCGACCGTGCCCTTGTACCCCGCGATGTCCCGCCTGAAGAACGACTGGGCGCCTTGCCAGAGCTCGGCCAGCCCCTCTGGCGTCACGTACTCGGCGCCACGCATCGGCGGCGCCGAGGCCGCGAGCGCCTGGAGATCCTCGGGCCTTGGCGCCACGTCCACGGCCTCGCGCAGCGCCTCCAGCTCAGGCTCCTCTCGGAGCGCGGTGACCAGGGCTCTGCCCAGCTCGCGGAAGAACGCGAAGGGGGCAGGGAGCGCGGTGTCGACCTCGACCGCGCCCAGGTGGAAGAGCCCCTCGCCAGGATCCTGGGCGAAGGCCCGCTCGATGCGGACGCTGACCTCGGCAGGAAGGTCGACCCGATCGGCCTCCTCGTGGAGGTAGAGGACGTTCTGTGGGGAGAGGGCCAACGAGCGCATGGCGAGCGCACCCGATTTAGCACGGAGAGCCTGGCTGGCCCCCGAGCCTACCACACCCTCAAAATTGCACGACGCCAAGCGGCTTTCCTGACGGGTCGTATAGCTCCTTTCGGCCCTCAGTCCTCGAGGAGCCCGAAGCTCCACACCTCGCCCGGCTCGCGCACCGCGGCCACGGCCTCCTCGACCCGGTGGAGCACGGAGCTGGGGGCCTGGTAGGCCGTGGGCCTGACCCCCACCGCCGTGCTCCCGTCCCACTGCCAGACCCGGGCCTCCGCCACGCCCTCGACAGCGTAGACCAGCTCGAGGAGCCTCAGCACTCTGGGCGGCAGCGGGGGGGGGGTCATTTGAGGTCGTCGAGGGTGGTCTGGGAGATCTCGTCCAGCCGGAGGGCGCGCTCGCCCTTGTGATCCTGGACGAACTTGGCCGAGCGCGCCGGATCTACGGGCACCAGATCGGGGCCCATGGGGCCCAGCACGTCGCTCCCCGTGACGAAGCGCAGCTCGGAGGCGTCATACCATTTTCGATCGTAGAAATCCTGGACCCTCAGGGTGCCGGCGGCGCGGTCCTTGGCCCTGGCCAGGAGCGCGCAGCGCGGGGTGTCGTAGGAGAGCTTCTTGCCATCCGGCAAGACCCTCTCCGAGAGCCAGGCGCTCGAGGGATCGAGCTTCATTCCGCAGTGAGCGCAGCGCCCCGGCGGCGCGTCGGCGCTGGCGGCGGTGCCCTTGCAGGCGACGAGAGGCAGCGTGAGGGCGGCGGAGAGGAGAGATCGTCGCGAGAGCATGAACCTCTTTCCAAACGACTCGAGCCGTTGATTTTACAGGGATCTTGGATGCGTTCTGGAGGGCTTATGCTGACCTTCTCAGCGGAAGAGCGGGGCGAAGCCCGAGACCATGGCGTAGCGCAACACCGGGACAATTCCGAGCAAGAGCACCAGCGCCCACGCCGCGGACGCCCGGCGCAGGCGGCCGGCCGCGAAGACGGGGAAGGCCTCCATGGAGGCTGGCCCCCGGGCCAGGAGCCCGCTCACCCCCGCCCCCACACCCCAGAGGACCGCGAGGAACATCGCCCCGAACAGCGGGTAGCCGAGGCCCATCACCTCGGGCTTGAGGAGGCAGAAGGGGCACACGTGCTGGGGGACCTCGAAGGCGTGAGGCGCCACCTCGAGCATGACCGCGGCCACCGCCCAGGGGAACGCCGCCAGGGAGAGCGCGCCTGCAAAGGCCACGAGGGGGCGGACCGGACGGCGCGACGCGAGCAGCCCCACGCCGATCGCCGCGCCCACCGAGACCAGGGCACAGATCGTGGCAAGGACCCTGGGGCCGCCAGCGTGAGCCTCCGCGGCGACGGACGAGGCGTCGAGCTCCACCGAGCAGCAGGACGCGACCACGGTCAGATCCAGATCGAGCAGGAACTTGGTGGTGAGCGCCAGGTCGACGAGAGAGAGCGGCGCAAGGGCGAGCATGGCGACCGCGAGGGGGCGGACGAGCTCCATGGAGCGCACCCTCGCGTCGAAGGCGAAGAGCTGGGCGAGGACGCCGGCCACGAGCGCCACGACCACGGTGACCACCAGGGAGCGGAAGCCCCAGGGGCTCGCCTGGAACACCCCGTAGCCGCACATGGCGCCGCGGATGCCGCGGCTCAGGCGGTCCGCCCCGAGGGCGGCGAAGGCGACCGAGAGGACCTGGACGACCGCGCCCACCCGGACGAAGGTCGTGGCGAGATCCAGGCGGCGTTCCAGGGCGAGCTGCCCCTCGCTCGCCCTCGCCAGGTCGAAGTTGCGCAGCACGCGGAGCCCGGTGAGCGCCGCTCGAACCAGCAGGAGCGAGGCCAGGAGGCCCGCCGCCAGGCGCAGCAGCACCCACGGCTCGAGGAGGTTCTTCATGGGGTGGCCTCCGACTCTGCCATCGCCGCCAGCACCAGCCTCCCGGAGGCCAGATCGAGGATCCTGGTGACGTGCCCGCCCTCGAGGATGCGGGCGTCGTGCGAGGCCACCAGGACGGCGCGCCCCTCGCTGGCCTGGGCCTCGAGCTCGCGGCCTATCTGCGCGGCGCGAGCGGCGTCCAGATGGGCCGTGGGCTCATCCAGGACCAGGAGCGGGGGATCGAAGAACAAGGCGCGCGCCCGCGCCACCCGCTGCCGCTCCCCCCCCGAGAGAGAGCGAGCGCGCACAGCCGCCTGGCCAGCAACCCCGAAGCGATCGAGGAGAGAGAGCGCCCGCTCCTCGTCCTCCCTCCTCACGCCGTCGGGCACCCCGGGCAAGAGCACGTTCTCGAGCGCCGTGAGCGGCTCGAGGAGCTGGAGATCCTGGAAGACGAAGCCGACCTTCTTCCGGCGCACGTCGGCGCGGTGGGCCTCCCTCAGGCGAGACGTGGGCTGCCCGTCCAGGTGCACCTCGCCGCTGGTGGGCGAGAGCATGCCCCCGACCAGGGCCAGCAGGGTGGTCTTGCCGCTCCCGCTCGGGCCTCGAAGGACCACCACCTCGCCTCGAGCGACCTCGAAGCTCACCTGGTCGACCACGGTGCGCAGCGAGGCGCCGTCCCGGATACGCTTGACGACCGACTCCACCCTCACCGCCGGGGCGCTCATGGGAGGCCTCCCAGCGTATATGCCATCCTGTGCCAAGGCAGAGGGATTGTCCCGGCTTGGCAAGGATTCATACCTATTTCGTAGCGGAATTCATGGGTGGCATCCAGCATGCTTCTATCCATCGTCGCCATGTTCCTGTCGCGTAGCCAGCTCGCTCTCTGGGTCTGTGCCCTCTCGGCGGGCTCCGGTCTTGCCGTGGCCGCGTGCACCTTGAACCCCCAGCCTCTCCCTCCTGACGACGACAAGGAGCTCAGCGCCTCTCCGACGGGCCCTGACCGGGTCCCCACGGCCGACGGGGGCAAGCGCCCCTTCGAGGACTCTGGTCCTCCTCCGCCCCCCTCCGATGCCGGCCCGATCGGCGATGGCGGGTTCGACGCGACGGACGCGAGCTCGGACGGCTCGGACGGCTCGGACGGCTCGGCGCCCGACGGCTCCACCGACGACGCCAGCGCGGACTGAGCAGACTACCTCGAAGGGAGGCCGCTCACTTCTTGGAGGTCACGTACTCCTCGAGGATGTTCGAGGCGATGTCGGCCAGGAGGCCGTCGGTCACCCTGAGCCGGCGCGACATCTCCCGCGCGATGTTGAGCACGATGAGCGTGTAGGATTTCAGGTCGAAGCGGTAGAGGGCGTCCATGTCCTCGGAGCCTATGCGCAAGATCCGCCCCGGCCCCAGGGCGCGGACCGTGGCCGAGCGAGGCTGCAGGTCGATGAGGGACATCTCCCCGAAGGTGTCGTTGGGGCCGAAGATGGCGACCCTCGTCTCCCGGCCTCGCCGGCTCTTCTTGGTGACCTCGAACTCGCCCTCCAGGACGACGAAGAGCTCGTGCCCCGCGTCGCCCTCGCGGAAGATGGCTTCGCCCGGCGCGATGCGCAGGGTCTTCAGGGTGCTGCACAGGTGCTCCAGCACCTCGTCCGGCATGGCCCCGAAGAGCTCTCCCTCCCGGAGCTGAGCGGGGGTGACCGGGAGATCGACCCGCTGTCCCACGGGAACCTTCAGAGAAGAATGTCGGTCGGTCATGGTGGGCTCCTTGCTCGGCCTCCCTAGCCTCGGGTCGCTCGCGACGCCAGCTGAACAACATGTCAGGCCGTGGGCACCAGATCTTTCACGAAGACGAGGCGCTTGCGATCCCGGCCTGCATAGTCGGCGATCTCCTCCGCGCTCCAGCCGACGGCCAGATGAAAGCGCTGCGAGCCCTCGTTGCCCAGCGTGGTGATGGCTTTCATGCGGATGCACTCGACCTGGCGACAGCGCTCCGTGAACTGCTCGTAGAGCAGGCGTCCCACGCCGCGGCGGCGGAAATCGGGGTGGATGCCGACCAGGTGCACATAGCCGGTCTTCACTGGGTGGTGCGCGATGAAGCCGAGGAGGAAGCCTATCATCCGGCCGCCCTCCTCGGCGATGAGGGCCTTGTCGCCGAGCTCGTAGAAGAAGATCGGGTGAGCGAAGGTGCTGATGGGGCCGCCCCACCAGCGATCGATCACCTCGACGATCTCGTCGAAATCGCTCTTCGTGATTTCGCGCGTCTGCATCGGCTCCAGGGTCGTCCGTTTTTTCCCGGTGCGCAAGGACCCACGGCCCATGAAGGGGTGATAGAGAGGAGTGCGCTTGACGGCGCGGCGCGGGGCTGGAAATCAGGAGCTACACAATGAGCGCTCGAACGATCCTCGTGGCTCCCTCCATCCTTTCGGCCGATTTCGCCCGCCTGGGCGAGGAGGTGAGGGCGGTCGAGGCGGGCGGGGCCGACTGGGTGCATGTCGACGTGATGGATGGCCGCTTCGTGCCCAACCTGACCATCGGGCCGCCTGTGGTCGCCGCGCTGCGCCGGGTGACCAGGCTGCCGCTCGACGTGCACCTCATGATCGTCGAGCCGGAGCGCTACCTCGACGCCTTCGCGGAGGCGGGCGCCGACGTCCTCTCGGTGCACGCGGAGGCCGGGGCGCACCTCCACCGCACCCTCTCCCATATCCGCTCGCTCGGGAAGAAGGCGGGCGTCGTGCTCAACCCGAGCACGAGCGAGGAGGCGCTGCGCTATGTCCTCGGGGTGACCGATCTGGTCCTGGTCATGAGCGTGAACCCTGGCTTTGGAGGGCAGAGCTTCATCCGCGAGGTCTTGCCCAAGGTGGCCCGGATACGCCGTATGATCGACGAATCAGGCCTGCCCATCGACATCGAGATCGACGGGGGCATCACCCCCGACACCGTGAGGGACGCGGTCCTGGCGGGCGCCAGGGTGCTGGTCTCGGGCAACGCGGTCTTCTCCACCAAGGACAGGGACTACGGCAAGGCCATCCGCTCCCTCAGGGAGCAGGCGGCATGAGGCGCCTCGCCCTCGCCTGCCTCCTCGCGTACGCCGCCGCGGTAGGCGCCTGCGAGAAGAAGGAGCCGCAGGTCCCCGTCCTCACGGCGCCGCCGTCCCCGTCCTCGTCCTCGTCCTCGCCCTCGCCTCCAGGGGCCCCCGAGAGCGCGGCGGACACCGCCGAGACCAGGCTCGTCGCCCGGACCCTCAAGCGCGTATCCGCGGTGCGGGGCCTCGCCGCGCTCCGCCCCGTGCCGGGCAAGGTCCTGGACCGCGCCGCGCTGGTCGCCGAGGTGCGCAAGAAGGCCGACACCGAGTACCCCAAGGCCGTCATCGAGCGCGAGGGCAAGTCGATGGAGCTGCTCGGCTTCGCCCCTCCCAAGTTCGATTACCTGGGGGAGCTCTCTCGCCTGCTCGAGGCCCAGCTCGACGGTTTCTACGAGCCCAGGAACGGGACCATGTACCTGGCGGCCGATCTGGCCGGCGACGCCGCGGATCTGGCCCTGGCCCACGAGCTGGTGCACGCCCTCCAGGACCAGCACTACGACCTCAAGAAGCATAGCGGCTACCGCCCCGGAAAGAGCGACGAGAGCATGGCCACCAGCATGCTCGCCGAGGGCGACGCCACCAGCGCCATGCTGGACGTGATGTTCAAGTCGCAGGGCAAGACCGCTCTCGATCTGCCCGAGGAGGCCTTCACCGGCCTCCTCGCCAACGCCATGAACTTCGGCGACGCGGCAAAGTCGCCTCACCTGATGCGCAGCACGCTGATCTTCCCTTACGTGGAGGGCACGAGCTTCGTCCACGCGCTCCGCCGCAAGGGGGGCTGGGCGCTCGTCGACCGGGCGTGGAGAGAGAGGCCGCAGACGACCGAGCAGGTGCTGCACCCGGCCAAGTGGGAGGCCCACGAGCCCGCGCTCGCCGTCCCTGCCCCCAGCGGCGCGGCGCTGGGCGAGGGCTTCGCCCGGATCGACGAGGACACCTCGGGCGAGGGCGGGCTGCGCCTGACCTTCGAGGAGTGGGTGGGGGACGAGCGGGGCAGGGAGGCAGCGGCCGGCTGGGGAGGTGACCGGAGCGGCATCTTCGCCCGGGGCGACACGCTCGCCGACGCCAACCTCGTGGTCTACGACGCGGGGCCCAGGGGCGCCGAGGACGCCAACGCCAGGCGCGCCTTCGCCTTGCTGGCCCAGGGCCTCGAGAAGCTGGGCAAGCCTGCGCTCAAGGACGCCACGACCGTGTGTATCGAGCGCAAGGAGCTGGGCCCGCTCCTCCTGGGGCGACGGGGCAGGGCGCTGGTGGTGCTCGCCGGGCCCGCGGAGCGGAGCGCGGCGGCGGTGTGGACCCCGAAGAGCACCTGCGCCAAGGTCAAGCGCTGGTCGGCCGAGGTCCTGGCCCAGGGGGACGGGGTGCAGGGAGACGGGGCGCGCTGACCGGAGCCCTTCGACGAGCGCGGCCCTTCAGGACATCGCCCGCTTGACCATCGCCAGGCCGGCGTAGGCCGCGAGCCTCTGGATCTGCGAGCGCTCCCCGGAGAACAGGCGACGCTTGACCGTGGTGCCCTGGGCGGTCGCGACCCCGATGAAGACCGTGCCCACCGGGGTGTCGTCCGAGCCTCCCGTGGGCCCCGCCACCCCGGTGAGCGAGAGCGCCACGTCGGCGCCGGAGATGCGCCGGACCCCCTCGGCCATCTGGGCGCAGACCTCGGCGCTGGCCGCCCCGTGGCCCCGGATCGTCTCCTCGTTGACGCCGACGAAGCGGGTCTTGGCGCTGTTGGCGTAGGTGACGGCGTCCACCAGGAGAAAATCGCTCGCGCCGGCCTCGAGCGTGAGCATGTGGCCCACCAGCCCGCCCGTACAGCTCTCGGCGATGGCGAGGGTCACGCCTCGCTGGCGGAGGACCTTGCCCACGGTACCGGCGAAGGTATCCTCGGCCTCGCCGAAGACGACGTCGGCGAGGCGGTGACGGACCTCGGCGGCGGCTCGCTCGCCGAGCTCGCGGGCCGCGCCTCGATCCCTGCCCCTCGCAAGGATCTTCACGAAGATCTCGGGGAAATGCGTGCGGTAGCGGATGACGACGCCGGGGTACGCGGCCTCGACGCCGGCGAGGCGCTCGGACACGGCGCCCTCGGGCATGCCGAAGGTCCGGAGGTGAACCTGGTGGAGCTCGTTGGGAGCGAGGTGGCGCACACGAGGGACGATCTGCTCCTCGAACATGCGCTCCATCTCGAGGGAAGAGCCAGGTATGAAGAAGAGGCGCGCTCGGCCCGCGGCCACGCAGAAGCCAGGCGCGGTGCCGACCGGGTTGGGGAGGATCTCCGCGGTCTCCGGGAAATCGGCCTGCCTCTCGCTGGACTCGGTCATGGCTCGCCCCAGCCGCTCCAGGCGGCGGCGTATATGATCGAGCGACGCCGGATCCCGGGAGAGGTGCACGCCGAGCACGTCGGCGACCGACGAGGCCGTGAGATCCTCGGTCACGGGGTCGAGGCCCCTGGTGATCAGGACCAGCTCGGCGATGTCCGAGAGGCGGCGGAGGGTCCCCACGATACGGCCGCGATCGTCGTCGATCTGGACGGCCTCGGTCACCTCGAAGCCGAGATCGGTGAGCTTGGCGGACAGCCAGGCGGCGTTGGTGTCGACGAGCTCGCCTCGCGTGAGCTCGTTGCCGATGGTGACGACTGCGCAGGACATGAAGATGCTCCGTGGACCAGGCGACGCGATCGACCGCGTCTATCGAAGGTATCCGCAGAGGCCGGGCAGAGGGGGCGCGATCGACGGCTCACCTGTCGAAGGCGCAGCGGACGCCCGCCTCGGGCCGAGGGCCTGGCCCGACGTCGCGCGAGGACCAGGTCCGGAGCTCTGTCGCCAGGGACGTGGAGTAGGCCCCGCCCCTGAGCCTCCCCCTTGGATCCTCGACCCGCTCGGCCACGTTCCCGGCTGCGTCGTGCACCCCCAGCTCCGAGTCGCCGTCGGGGTGCGAGCCCACGGTGTCCGGCCCCACGGCTCCCTCCCCGCAGGGCCCCTCGACCAGGCCCCACGCGGCTCGACGGCACACGGCCCCCGTATCCCCCCAGGGATAGCGCCTGGGGCGCCGCCCCGCGGCGAGCGCCAGCCACTCGTCGTCGGTCGGGAGGCGCCCTCCCCTGGCCTGGCAGTAGCGCCTGGCCTCCCCCAGGGACAGGCCGCCCAGGGCGCGAGCATGATCCCCGGCGCCGTACATCGAGGCGTCCTCGAGAGGACAGCCGGGGCAGCTCGCGCGCCCCACCGTGGCCTCGAAGACGTCCACCAGGAAGGGGGCCGTGTGCACCGTCCTGGGGACGACGCGGCCCTCGGCCTCCCAGTCGGACGGTCCCACCACGAACTCGACCTCGGGCACGGCCACCCGCAGATCGGGCGCGCCGCAGAGGGGGCCCACGAGCTCGAGGGGCCTTGGGCACGCACCCTGGTGGGGGGCCGAGCAGTCGCCCGAGGGGGCTGTGCAGCAGCGGATCCCTCGAGGAAAGAAGCCTGGACCGCAGGCGATCTCGCGCCTCTGCCCTCTCCCGAGGACCAGGACCAGGAGGAGCCCCAGCGCCGCGACGGCGAGCGCCGCCCCGCCCACCAGAGAGGATCTCGCGAGGGCGAGCCTCCGGCTCACGGATCCCGTTCGACGCGGATCTGGAGCGAGCCGATGCCCTCGATCGCGACGACCAGCGCGTCTCCATGGGAGAGGGGGCCAACGCCCTCGGGCGTCCCCGTGACCAGCAGATCCCCGGGCTCGAGGGTCATCACGTGGCTCATGAGCGAGAGGAGCCGGGCCGCCGGGAACACCATCTGGGCCGTGCGGCCCTTCTGGCGGAGCTCGCCGTTCACCAGGCAGCGGATCTCCAGATCGCTCGGGTCCAGCTCGGTCTCGATCCAGGGGCCCGTCGGGCAGAAGGTGTCGAAGCCCTTGGCGCGCGTGAACTGCACGTCCTTGCGCTGGAGGTCGCGGGCGGTCACGTCGCAGACGCAGGTGTAGCCGAGCACATGGGAGAGAGCGTCCTCGGGCGAGACCCGCCGGGCCCGGCGCCCGATCACGATCCCCAGCTCGGCCTCGTGCTCCACCCTGGCGCTGGCGGGCGGGAGGCGCACCGCCTCGCCGGGCCCCACCAGCGAGGAGGGCGGCGTGAGGAAGAAGAGAGGCTCGGAGGGGACCTCGTTGCCGAGCTCTCTGGCGTGCGCCGCGTAGTTGCGGCCCACGCAGAGGATCTTCGAGGGCGCGACGGGGACGCGCAGCTCGGGCGGAGCCCAGCGTACCCGGCGCGCCCCGGGCGCCCCTCCCTCGAAGGGCGAGCCCTCGAAGGCCGTGGCCTGCCCCTCGTCGTCGAGGCGAAAGAACTCCCTTCCCCGCCCCTGGTCCAGCACACAAATACGCATTTCAGGAGCATTATCACGCGCCCCGCGCTTCCCGAACGGCTTGCCTGCCTCTAGGTTGGCTCCGGTGGAAGCCCTGAGCCTCGCCTTCTCGCCCGACAGCGACGACATCTTCATGTTCCTGCCCCTGCTCCGAGGGCACGTCGACGCGGAGGGGCTCACCTTCCGCCACGAGCGCGCCGACACGGAGACCCTCAACGGCCTCGCCGAGCAGGGCGAGGTCGACGTCATCGCGCTCAGCGTGGCGACCTACGCCCGCCTCGCCGATCGCTATCTCCTGCTCTCGAGCGGGGCCTCGGTGGGCCGGGGGTACGGGCCCGTGGTGGTGTCGAGGGAGGGGGGGCCCCTCGCGTCTTACGCGGGAAAGCGCGTGGGCGTCCCTGGACACGGCACCACCGCGACCATGGTCCTGCGCCTCCTCCTTGGGGACTTCGACCCCGTGGTGCTCCCCATCTCGCCCTACGCCCGGGTCTTCGAGGCGCTGCGCTCGGGCGAGGTCTCCGCCGCGCTCCTCATCCACGAGGGGCGCCTCACCTACGAGCGAGAGGGCTTCGTCAAGGTGGCGGACATCGGCGAGGGCTTCGCCGCCCTGACCGGCGGGTTGCCGCTGCCGCTCGGAGGGAACGCGGTCCGGCGCGCCCTGGGCATGGAGCGGGTGGCCAGGATCGCCAGGGTCTGCAAGCGCTCGGTCGCCTGGGCGCTCGAGCACCGGGAGGCCATGATGGACGCCCTGCTCGCCGAGGAGTCGCGCGCCGAGGTGAAGCTGGATCGGGCGATGCTGGATCGTTACCTGGCCATGTACGCCAACCAGGACACCCTGGACCTCCCGGCCGATGGACGGAGAGGGATCCAGGAGCTCTTCACGAGAGCGTACTCGGCCGGTCTCCTCCCCGGCCCCGTGCACGTCGAGTTCGCCGAGGGGTGAGGCTGCGAGGCAACGGGGGCGGAACATTCTTACGTCAATGTTCCTGAAGAAGCTTCATCTGCGTTCTTGCACGGAGGAGAACGGCCCGTACACTGCCCAGCAGCAAGGACCCCTCCCCGGTGCGTTCCCTGACAAGATTTGACGAGAGGACAACGAATGCTCTTCCGCCCCGTTCGCCCTGCTGGTTCTGTCGCGCCCTTCGCCTTCCTCGCTCTCCTCCTCGCGGCATGCTCCACAGGACCGGGGACCGACACGCGCGGAGCCGGCGCGCCGCTGGGGGAGGGCTCCCAGGCAATCCAGGGGGGCACGGTCGACGCGACGAACCTCTACAAATTCAACGTGGGCCTCTGCTTCGGCGGCCGGGGGAACTGCCGCGGCACCTGCTCGGGCACGCTGATCACGCCCAACCTGGTGGTCTCGGCGCGCCACTGCGTGGACTCCTCGCCCCCCGAGATCAACTGCCCGGACTCCTTCGGAGGCCAGCAGGTCAGCCCCGCGTCGCTCTTCGTCACGACGAACTACCAGATGGCGGGGCAGAACAACATCGGCTGGCACAGCGTCCGGAGCATCCTCCGGCCGAGTGTGAACGAGGTGTGCGGCGGTGACATCGTCCTTCTCGTCCTGAACGAGCAGATCGCGGCCGCCGAGGCGAGGCCCGCGACGCCGGCGGTGCAATCGGCTCTCTGGGACAGGACGCGCTACTCCAACTCCTTCCAGGCCATCGGCTTCGGCAACACCTCCTTCGACGGCAATGGCTCGGGCACCCGGCGCTACCGCGCGAACGTGCCAGTCTACTGCATCCCCGGCTCTCCCAACAGGGGCGAGGCCTGCCCCAAGAGCTTCCCGGAGAACGAGTTCGCCGGTGGCGACGGCGTGTGCCCTGGCGACTCGGGCTCGGGGGCGATCGACACCAAATCGCTGGCGGCCGGCGCCCCGATCTCGCTCGGCGTCGTGGTCCGCACCAGCAACGACGACGGCACGTGCAAGGGCAGCGCGCTCACCCGGCTCGACAAGTGGCGCGATTTCATCGTGGCCGGGGCCAAGAGCGCCTCCAACAACTGGACGCTCTACCCCGAGCCCAGCTGGACGCAGCTCGTGCCCCCGCCCGATATCCCGCCGCCGCCCCCCCCGCCCGCGTCACTGAAGATGGGCGAGGAGTGCGCCAACACCTTCGACTGCGAGACCAAGAAGTGCAGGAGGAGCCCGGAGGGGGTGAACGTCTGCACCGACGACTGCAGCGCGTCCAAGGCCTGTCCGGCAGGGTTCGATTGCATCAACAAGTCCTGCTTCAAGCCCCCGGCCCCCGAGCCCGAGCCCTCCCCGGCCCCTGCGCCGAGCGTTCCTGCGGCCCCTAGCGAGGGCGTGGTCACCACGACCACCACGAGCTGCTCGGTGAGCGCAGCAGGCGCGGGCGTGACCGATCCGACCAAGCCTGTCCCGTGGCGCTTCCTGGCCGCGGCGGGCGTGTTCGCGCTGGTGGCCGCCCGCCGTCGTCGATCACGCTGAGAGCGCCAATATCGCTCCGAGAAAGGCGGGCGGGGTAGCATCGTCCCGCGATGGAGAGCCACGACAGCCGCATCGACGTGCTCAGGGAGCACGCCTTCCTCCTGATCTTGCACTCGGCGGCGGGCATGCGCCTGGCGTACACCGTCGGCTTCAATGCGCTCGTGTTCGCCCTGCTCCTGGTAGGGCACGCGAGCTGGGGCCATTTCGTCCTCCAGGCGCTCCTCGGGATCCTGCCGACCGTGATCCTCCGGCGGACCGACGCCAAGTTCATCGTCGGCATGTCCGGCTACCTCGTGTCGATTGCCAACACCGGAGGCCTCGCCAGCCCGCTCTTGCTGGGCGGCCCTCCCCTCTTGATAGGGGTCGCCATGAGCCCACTCTCCCGCTCCAGGAAGCTGGGCTACCTCGCCGCCTTCCTCGGGGGTCTGCTCGGGGTGGCCGCGCTGGGCTTCGCGGGCTTCGCGGTGCTGCCGGAGGTGCTCCGCTCCCCGGACCAGGAGCTCAGCGGGGCCTACGTCGCGCTCGTCCTGCTCTCGGCGATCTTCGCGACGGTGGTCATCTACCGCTTCGGCGCCCGCATGTTTGCCGCGCAGGAGCGGACGGCCCTGGAGCTCGCCGAGCGGAGGGAGGAGATCTGCCGGGAGACCGAGGATCGCACCCGCGCGCTGGAGGGCATCGCCGCCCGGCTCGCCCACGAGGTGAAGAACCCGCTCGCCGCCATCAAGGGGCTCTCCGCTCACATGGCGCGCAGCACCGCCGAGCCCAGGGTGGCCGAGCGCCTCACCATCGTGGAGGCCGAGGCGACCCGCCTCCAGGCCATCGTCGACGGGTTCCTGTCCTTCTCTCGCGGCCTCGACGATCTCAAGGTCGACGAGGTGCACCCCAACGTGCTGGCCAAGGAGCTCGCGCTCTTGCTCGGGATGCGCGCGGAGGAGGCGAGGCAGACCCTCGAGGTGCAGGGCAGCGACGACGTGGCCATCGAGGCCGACGGCCGAAAGCTCCGGCAGGCGATGATGAACCTCGTCCTGAACGCCATGCAGGCCTCGCCCGAGGGCTCCGTGGTCACCATCGAGACCGCGGCCAACCTCGTCGGCGCCGCAACGATCCGTATCATCGATCGGGGGGAGGGCATGTCGGCGGACGTGCTGGCTCGCCTGGCCAAGCCTTATTACACCACCAAGGTCGGCGGCTCGGGCCTGGGCGTCGCCGTCGCCAGGGGCCTCATCGAGCAGCACGGGGGCTCGTTGACGCTCGAGAGCCAGCCAGGGCGAGGGACGGTCGCCTCGATCCGCCTCCCCGCCAAGGCCAAGAAGTCGACCGACTCCTTCCGCCTCCCCAACCCGGCCAGGGAGAAGACACAGGGCGCCCTGCCCTGAGCTGTGCGCCGGGCGACGTGCTAAGCGGAGGCATGTATCGAGTGCTCGTGGTCGACGACGATCCCTCCCTCCGCTTCACGCTGAAGGTCGTCCTCGAGGACGCGGGGCTCGACGTCGAGGCCTGCGACGACGGGGCCTCCGCGCTCGCGGCCTTCGAGGCCAGGGGCGCCGACGTCGTGCTCACGGATCTCGCCATGCCCGACGTGGACGGCATGGCCGTGCTCGAGGGCGTCCGCGCCGTGGATCCCAGCGTCCCGGTGCTCGTCCTCACGGCGCACGGCTCCGAGCGGGTCGCCGTGGCGGCCATGAAGGCCGGCGCCTTCGACTACCTGCCCAAGCCCTTCGATCCCGAGGAGCTGGTGATCGCGCTCCGCCGGGGCATCGAGAACCGCGCGCTACGCCTGGAGAACGCCCGCCTCCGCACGGCCACGACCGTCGGGCGCCCCATCGTCGCGGAGAGCCCGGCGCTCAAGCGGGTGCTCGCCATGGTGGCCAGGGTGGCCCCCAAGCACGTCACCGTGCTCTTCACGGGCGAGAGCGGCACCGGCAAGGACGTGATCGCCGCCTCTCTCCACGCCCACTCTCGCCGCGCTGACAAGCCCTTCGTCCGCTTCAACGCCGCGGCGATCCCCAGCGAGCTCGCGGAGAGCGAGCTCTTCGGCCACACCAAGGGCGCTTTCACCGGCGCGAGCTCGGCCAGGCGGGGGTACTTCCAGGAGGCCAACGGGGGGACGCTCTTCGTGGACGAGATCGGGGATCTGCCGCTCGCCATGCAGGCCAAGGTCCTCCGCGCCATGCAGTCCGGCGAGGTGCAGCCGGTGGGAGGGCGCCCGGAGATCGTCGACGTCCGCCTGGTGGCGGCCACCAACCGCGATCTGGCCGCGGAGGCCAAGGCAGGGCGCTTCCGCGAGGATCTCTACTACAGGCTCAACGTGGTCCCGGTGCGCATCCCGCCGCTCCGGGAGCGGCCGGAGGACGTGGCGCCCCTCCTCGCGTCCTTCGTCGAGTCCTACTCGCAGCGCTATGGGATGGGTCACGTGGAGGTCGAGCCTGGCCTGGTCGACGCCTTCCAGGCTCACCCCTGGCCTGGCAACGTCCGCGAGCTCGAGAACACGGTGGCCAGGCTCCTGGCCGTGGCCCCCGACGATCGCCTCACCCTCGCCCTCTACCGCTCCTTCGCCGAGCCCAAGTCTCCGGCCTCGTCGCTCTCGGGCGATCCTGGCCCCAGCCACCCGCTCCGCGCCCGCGTCGAGGCCCTGGAGCGGAGCATCCTCTCGGTCGAGTTCAACCTCGCCGGGAAGAACCAGAGCGAGACGGCCCGCCGGCTGGGTGTATCCAGGCCTGCCCTCATTGAAAAACTTCATAAATACGGACTGATAGAGCGATGATTCCTGGCGTGGCGTCGAGCGTCGGTCCGGTCGGGCGGAGGAGGGCCCTCCAGGGGGTGCTCTCCTCGTTGCTCGTTGCCTGCAGCCGGGCCACGCCCCCGGCGCGAGGCTCGGCGGGCGTGGCCTCGAGGATCGTGTCCCTCGAGCCCACGACGACCGAGGCCCTCTTCGCTCTGGGCGCGGGCCCGCGGCTGGTGGGGCGCTCCCGCTTCTGCGATCGCCCCCTCGAGGCCCTCTCGCTCCCCACGGTGGGCGGCTACATCGATCCCAACCTCGAGGCCATCCTGGCCCTGCGCCCGGACCTGGTGACTGGCACGAGGGGGCCCTCGGGCCGAGGCCTGGCCGATACCCTGGCCTCCCGAGGCGTCGCCACGTATTTCCCCGAGGCCGAGTCCCGCGTCGCCATCGGCGCGATGCTCAGGGGCCTGGGCGAGCGCACGGGGACCGCCTCCGGGGCCGAGCGGCTCATCCTCCGGATCGACGAGCGCCTCTCCAGGATCGCCGCGGCCCTCGAGGGCCGCAGGAGGCCCCGCGCCCTCCTCCTTTTCGGGCGAGCGCCGATCGTGGTAGCGGGCCCCGGGAGCTTCCCCTCCGAGATGCTCTCTCTCGCGGGCGCCGACAACGCCCAGACCCGGGGCGACCGCTACCCCACCATTGGCCTGGAGCACGCGCTGGCCCTGGATCCCGACGTGGTGCTGGACGCCGCCATGGGCGGGGAAGGGGCCCCCATCGGCCCCGGGACGCCGGGGTGGGAGCGCCTCCGGGCGGTCCGGGCGGGCCGGGTCCACCGGCTCTCGGACATGAACGTGCTACGCCCTGGCCCCTCCTTCGCCGAGGGGGTCACAGCCCTCGCCCTCGCCCTCCACCCCGGCGCGAAGGTCCCGGTCTAGGCCATGGCCAGGGTCCGCATCGATCAGCTCCTCGTCCAGCGCGGCCTGGCCCCCACGAGGGCCCGGGCCCAGTCTCTCCTGCTGGCCGGCCTTGTTTACGTGAAAGATACACGCATCGACAAGGCGGGCGCCCTGGTGGAGCCCTCGGCCGAGGTCGCCGTGAGGGGCGAGGAGCATCGCTTCGTCTCCCGGGGCGGGGTCAAGCTCGAGGGGGCGCTCGACGCCTTTGCCCTGGACGTCACGGGGCTCTGCTGCTTCGACCTCGGGGCCTCCACGGGCGGCTTCACGGACTGCCTCCTCCAGCGGGGCGCGGCCTCCGTGGCCGCGGTCGACGTGGGCTATGGCCAGCTGGCCCACAAGCTCCGCCAGGATCCTCGCGTCCTCGTGCTGGAGCGCACCAACGCCCGCACCCTCGAGCCCTCGGCCATCGGGGGCCCTGCGGATCTCACCGTGGTCGACGCGTCCTTCATAGGGCTTGGCAAGCTCATGGAGGCCATCGCTCGCTGCACCCGCCCGGGGGGCGCGCTGGTCGCCCTGATCAAGCCTCAGTTCGAGGTGGGCCGGGCCGAGGCTTCCCGGGGCAAGGGGGTCGTCCGTGATCCCGAGGTGCGGGCCAGGGCCATCGCCTCGGCCTCCGAGGACGTGGAGCGCGCGGGCTTCTCGCTCCTGGGGACCTGCGACTCCTCCCTCCCGGGGCCCAAGGGCAACCTCGAGGCCTTCGTGTACGCGCGCCGCGCCCTCGGCCCTGACGAGCCAGGGTGACCGGACGTGTCAACCTCCGCGCTTGGAGAGCTGAGCCTCGAGCGCCGGTCTCCTTGGCTTGCTTTGGCCTGGTAAGGGACAGAGAAGGGGTCTCTTGGGCCTGCTTTGGCCCTGTACATTCCAGGGGCCAGGTCCCAGTTCCAGGGGACCGCTCACAGTAGCCCACAGCATCGCTGTAAATTCCAGGTGGCCACCACGGCCAAGGCCAAGATCAAGAAGCGGGGCTCTCTCATTCGGCTGGGGCTCGCGTCGCGCAAGTCTCCGAAGAAGAGAGTCCCCCTGTAGGGTGCTCGTCCGGCCCCCCGGAGGTCTCCGCCATGGAGCCGGAGGGGCCGCGGCGGAGGCTATTTTTCCAGGGGAGCGCACCTTCATGCCCGCGGCGGAAGGTTCCCTGACGGTGGCGGAGACCTTCCCGACGGCGGCGGAAGGCTTCACGGGGATCGCGCCTGGCCTCCGCGTCCATGCGGAGGACTTCGGCGTCCACGGGACATGGTCCAGCGTTCAGCGCCGTGGGGAGCTTTGGCGGCGCCCGGATGGAGCGAGCAAGGCCGTGACGGACGTGGCCGTGAGGGCGGCCAAAAACCATGCGTCCAGCTGCCCGAGGTCGGTGCAGGCACGGATACGAGCCTCCTGCGCCGCCGTCACCCGCAGCCCTCTTCCAGAGAGCAGCATCAGCAGCGCCTCGGCCTTGCCCTTGGCTTCGCCTTCGGCCTTGCCTTCGGCCTTGCCTTCGGCCTTGCCCTCGGCTTTGCCCTTGGCTTCCC
>SXGT01411055.1_pt1 | contig 21165 bp, 19 predicted proteins | sample 3176221 | NCBI WGS metagenome assembly SXGT01 (sample SAMN11356862, study PRJNA531348) | freshwater metagenome | isolation source: freshwater sample F1-120 | place: China: Fuxian Lake, Yuxi | collected 2017-12-25
GAACCGTTTGAGAGATCCTCGGCATACAAACTCACCGATCGGTAATCCTCTGGGTCCTTGAGTGAGACGACGACCGTGTAGGCTTCACTCTTTCGTTCGATGGTTTGGCCGTTTTTGGGATCGATGAGTTCAAGACTTTCGCTACCTGCATCCGCGTTGAGTTGAATCGTCACGGTGTCCGATCCGCTGTTATCAATGTCGTCGTAGGCGACGGCCTTGAGTGTATGAACTCCGCGTGAGATAGAACTTGGGATGGTCGTTGAGAGACTCCAGGGAGAGCTTGTGTCTGAACCAAGGTACTGACCATCGATGTAGAACTCGACGCGGCTGACCCCACGTTGTGCATCAGCGGATACAGAGATGGTGAAGCTTCGTGTGTCCAAGTCTTCGTTGTTGTCAGGACTAGTGATACTGACACTTGGGAAGTTTTTGGGCACATGGAGATCGTCTTCCTCTGTGGGGGGATCTTCATTGACGATGTCGACCCCCGTTTCCGTTTCCTTTTTTATGATCCAAGTCTGAATGGCGGCTTCCCATGGCGCATACATTTCATCGTCCTCTGGATGTTCTGGTACTGGCCCCCGGGGATCAGCTCTGTCGACGTAATGGAGGATGGAGTGATACTGCGCGTAGGTCCGCTCCTCGCGGTAGGAATCAGGAGTGTACTCTGTGGCGAGTTTACCCGACGCACGGTCAACAACGACCGTGGTTGAGCCAATACTTCCATCCAGAATGTTCTTCCCTGTGGCTTCGATAACAGGGGAGGTGAAGTATTCGATAGGTTTCCCTTGGTGTACCCGCGTCATGAACCCACTCCAGATAGGTCCCGCCCCAATGGATCCGCCCGCTTTGTTCATCGCGGTGTTGTCGTTGTTTCCGACCCACACACCCACCGCGAGTGAGGGGGTATACCCCATGAGCCAGCCGTCTCGGTAGTCATTCGTGGTTCCTGTTTTTGCCGCCACAGGCCGTTCACCAAGTTGGAGGTAACTTGCCGCACCGAACACAGGAGTACGAGCTGCATTATCTGAGAGGACATGGGAAGTCGTTCGAGCAACATTTGTTTCGATCACACGTTTTCCTTCTCGTTCTTTCCATTCTTCAAGGACGGTGCCGTCGCTATCTTCCACTCGCAAAATTGCTGCTGTGTCATTGTGAACACCTTCGTTGGCGAACGTCGCGTACGCATTGGTGTGTTCAAGAAGTTGTACTTCCCCACCTCCCAAGACAAGGGAGAGTCCAAAGGCTGAGTGATCATCAAACGACGTGTAACCCAGACTTGTGGCAAAGTCGAGCGCGTTTTCAACCCCCACAAGATAGACCATCTTCACCGCTGGGATATTGAGAGAGCGCTGGAGAGCATCACGTGCACGAATCGGGCCAGATTCTCCACCATCGTAGTTTTGCGGAGTATAGTTTCCTGTCACGGTTGGGAAGGTTGTTTCTACGTCCCACAAAACCGTGTTTGGGGTATAACCCATCTCAAAAGCTTTAGTGAAGACGATGGGCTTAAAACTAGATCCTGGCTGTCGTAAGCGTGTGGCCACGTTCACCTGACCATCGATCTCGTCATCAAAGTAGTCTTTTGAACCAACCATCGAGAGAATGTGTCCGGTCTTAGGATCAATGGCGACTAAAGCACTATTGGTCAGGCCATAACGTTCACGGTTCTCATCAACGCCTTTGAGTACCTCTTCCTCGGCAATCATCTGCATATCGAAATCAAGCGTGGTCACGACCTTGAGACCGCCCTGTTCAACAGCGCTGCGTCCGTAGGTTTCCTCCAGGAGTTCCTTCACATACAAGACGAAGTGCGGTGCATCGATATTGGTGAGAGAAACTTCAACAGGCGTCGCTTCAAGAATGGCCATGTCGTGTTCCTCCTGCGTGATAAAGCCAAGATCAAGCATCTCACCCAACACATAGTCACGTCGCACTTGGAGGCGATCAGGATTGTTTAAGTAGAACGTCGTGGCCTTGGGGAGTGAAGCAAGAGTCGCGGCTTGAGCGAGTGTTAGCTCGTGTACGGATTTGTTGAAATAGTTTTGACTGGCCGCCTCGATCCCGTAGTAGGTGGAGCCGTAAGGGATTTCGTTGAGATAAATCTGGAGGAGCTCGTCCTTGGTGTATCGGCGCTCAAGCTCAAGGGAGAGGATGAGCTCTTTGGCTTTGCGCGTAATCGTTTTTTCGCTCGAAAGAATGGCGTTTTTGACGAGCTGTTGGGTGAGTGTGGAGCCCCCCACGCGATTACCAATGAGGTTTTGAAGCACGGCTCGAACAAATCCTTTCACGTCAAAGCCCGAGTGTTCACAGAAGGAATGATCCTCCGCTGCGACCGTTGCCTGGGCTGCAAAGAGCGGGATCCCCTGTTCATCCAGATCAAGCTCGGATCCGTCATCGCAGAATCCTTCTTGCATGCGCACCAGGGTCCGATTCTCGTCGCCGAAGATTTCGTAGAGGATATGCTCTCCTGTGCGGTCGTAGATTTTGGTTGTTTGCGAAATGGTTCGCTCTGTGAGGGAATTTGGATTCGGAAGATCACGCGCAATGAACGCGATAAACCCAAGCATCAAGAGAGAGCCCGCAAAAACCGTGGCGATGAGAAACAGGATCAGGTTTTTTTTATTCAGATCCCCCAAACCAACGCGTTGAAGAATTGAACGGACTCGTGAGCGGCCTGGGCGGCTCCATCCGCGGCGATTGTATTGGTGAACAGACATAGATTTGTCCTTTAGATTACCGTAAAACCAAATCGTCGAACAGATTCTGACAGTTGCGACGTGCGAAATCACAGAGAAAATCAGCTCATTTCATCGTTGTCCACACAAGGTCCTCTCCACCCGGGTCCCAATGAATCGATTATGGAATGATGTAGCTATATGTGTGGAATCATTGGCTATGTCGGCAGCAAGTCTGCCACGCCCATTCTCATGGATGGACTGAAACAACTTGAGTATCGCGGATATGACTCTGCGGGGATCTGTGTGCAAAACGGAAAACTCACGACCGTGCGTGCCGAAGGGAAAATTGCACGACTTGAGGAGAAGGTGAAGAAATTTGAAACCCATGGCACCTGCGGCATTGCGCACACCAGGTGGGCCACTCATGGAATACCCGAAGAACGAAATGCGCATCCGCATCGTGATTGCTCGGGTCGTGTGGCGATTGTGCACAATGGAATCATCGAAAACTATCAGGAGTTGAAGGCCGAGCTTCTTGAGTGTGGGCATTTGTTTGCTTCCGACACGGACTCAGAAGTTCTCGCCCATCTCATCGAAAGAGAACTACATGGGGGCTTGCCATTGTTTGCGAGTGTGAAGAAGATTTTTTCACGAGTGCGAGGAACGTATGGTCTGGTGGTCATTGATCGCGACACACCACAAACACTGATTGCTGCGCGCATGGGAAGTCCGCTCGTCATTGGGGTCGGGGAAGGGGACTTCTATGTTGCCTCAGATCCATCGGCCATCATCAGGCATACGAAAGACGTGTTGTATCTGGACGATGGGGAGATCGCTGTGGTGACAAGTGAGGGAGTGCATGTGGACGGCGTCACGTCAGATCTCGTTCGGGATCGAGTCTCGCATATCGATTGGGATGTGGAAGAGTCCACAAAGGCTGGACATGAACACTTCATGCTCAAAGAGATTCTTGAGCAGCCTGAAGTGATCGAGAATTCCATTCGTGGACGGATCGATTTGATCAATAGTCGATGTGTGCTTGGGGGACTTGCGGGGATGAAGGATCGACTTCGAGACATCGATCGGATCGTGATTGTGGGATGCGGCAGCGCGTATTATGCGGGGCTTGTGGGGGAGTATCTCATCGAAGAGCTTGCGGGGATTCCGGTTGAAGTAGAGCTCGCGAGCGAATTTCGATATCGAAAACCATTACTGACGACTCGTACGGCCGTGCTCGCGATTTCTCAGTCAGGAGAAACAGCTGACACGCTTGAGGCTGTGCGAGAAGCGAAACGCAAGAACGCATTGGCGCTAGGTCTTGTGAATGTCGTGGGTTCATCGATTGCACGAGAAACAGACGCCGGCGTTTACAATCACGCAGGACCCGAAGTTGGAGTCGCGTCGACAAAGGCATTTGTGAGCCAGCTCACCGTCCTGACACTGATCGCCGTGTACCTCGGACAGCTAAGAGGAGGTCTTACTTGTGAGGGTGAGCTTCTTGCGTGCATGGCGGAGTTACCCATGCAGGTCCGGGAGATCCTCAGTCATCGGGAAGAAATCTCTCTGGTCGCCGCGACGCTCAGTGGAGCCGAGCACTGTCTCTTTCTTGGACGGACCTTCCACGCACCTATTGCCTACGAAGGAGCGCTTAAGCTCAAAGAAGTGAGCTACATCCATGCGGAAGGATATACTAGTGCTGAGATGAAACATGGTCCGATTGCACTGATCCATGAAGGATTTCCTTGTGTGATTCTATGCCCACAGGACGAGATGTTTGAAAAAAATTGGAGCAACATTCAAGAGCTGAAAGCCCGAGGAGCCTCCATTCTTGCGATCATGACCAAGGGTTCGGTTGAACCGTTCGTGAACATGAGGTCGATCGAGATTCCAAAGACAAACAAGTTTCTTCAGCCGATTCTTTCGACGATCCCTCTTCAACTTATAGCGTATGAAGTCGCTGTTGCTCGTGGTCTTGACCCAGACAAGCCGCGAAATCTCGCTAAGAGTGTGACGGTTGAGTAAGCGTATAGGTGCGGATAACAAGATTGACAAAAAGGCCTTTTTGTGCTACCCTTAGAGCGCTTCCTACCAAGGGAGCGCTTTTGTTTTCTGGTTTAGATTTGCTTATTTCATGCCCAGTGCCATCTGTAGGAGGAAGGCGCCGGGTATGAAGAATAAGACCATCAAACAATTGAAGAATCTCTGGGAAGAGGATGTCGCATATAGCCGAACCATCACGACTGCCGTCTATCAGGTGTGGGTTCGTGTTGAGGGTGTGTTCACCCCCCTGCGTCGCCAAGCCTCCCGAATCTCATTGGTGGCCTTTGTGGCTGTTGTGATGTCATATGTGTTTTTCCCAAAGCTTGCCAATGCTGATATGGAGCTTGAAGGGATCGAGTTGAACACACAGACCATCTCCCTGATTATTGATTCCATGCAAAATGAAACTGAGGAATATGGGCGCCTCCCTGTTTCTCAGGATGCCCCGGCTCGTCGTCACTACACCATCTCGATGACAGCCTATACCTCCGACGTTGCTCAGACAGATGACACACCATGTATTACTGCTTCGGGGCTTGATGTGTGTGAGCGCAATATGGAAAACGTCGTTGCCGCCAACTTCTTGCCGTTGGGTACCCGCGTGAAGATTCCAGAACTGTATGGTGACCGCATCTTCTACGTCGAGGACCGCATGAATGCGCGATACAACTATAAAATGGACGTCTGGATGAAGGACTACGATGACGCCAAGGCGTTCGGACTCAAGTACGTAACCATTGAGGTATTCTAAAGATCTTGATTTTTGCTCCCCCGATTGTTATAGTCGGCGCCGTAGTGGCCACGTGGCGAAGTGGGAACGCAGGGGTCTGCAAAACCTCGATGAGCCGGTTCGATCCCGGCCGTGGCCTCCACAAAAGACTCGAGTTGGCTCGAGTCTTTTGTTTGCAACGGACAGGTCTCTTTAACGATCTATCTCTGTATGATTCATGTCGCATTACTCACAGGAGGAACAACGGCGGAACGTGAGGTAGCTTTAAAGTCAGCGCAGAATGTTCTCAAGGCGCTTGAGGCAAATTTTGAGGTCGAGGTTTTTGATTTGCCAAATGAGCTGGACCAGTTTTTAGCCAGCCGATCAAACTTTGATGTGGCAGTGCCCGTGTTTCATGGGCGAGGAGGAGAGGATGGAGCCATCCAAGGGTTCCTCGAGACGCTCAATGTGCCGTATATTTTTTCATGTGTTGAGGCCCATGCGGTCGGGATCGATAAAGTCTCTTGTAAGGTGCTTGCTCGCGGTGCGGGTTTGAATACGGCTGAATGGATCGTTGTAGAGGCAGGACAACAGATTCAATGGAAGCATCCTGTTGTCGTAAAACCGGTTGATGAAGGAAGTTCTGTTGGGGTGATAATGGCTCGCGACGCAACAATGCTTGCAGAGATTTCCCCCCTAGATAGAGCAATGCTTGTTGAGGATTTGATTGAAGGTAAGGAGTTCACCGTCGCTGTCATTCAAGACGAACATGGGGCGATCGCGCTTCCTGTGATCGAGATTCGATCAAAAAATAAGTTCTTCGATTTTGAAAGTAAGTACGATCCGGCATTGTGTGACGAGCTTTGTCCTGCACCCATTGACGAGAACCTCACGGAGCGACTCAAAGACGTAGCCCTTACAGCGCACAACATGATCGGTGCTCGACACATTTCTCGCACGGATATGATCGTGGATCGCAATGGCGAGATTTGGTTCCTGGAGATCAACACAATTCCCGGGCTCACGAGTGCCTCGCTTACACCCAAAGCTATTGCCGCCGCTGGACTGCGGCTCGAGGACTTACTCATGGTGTGGATCGAAGATGTTCTCAAAGAAAAAACGGCTTAAGCCGTTTTTTGAATACGTTCAAGGACTTCCGTGAGCGGTTCTTTGGTAAGTGATTTCCCAAGAATCATCACGAGTCGCGCGCGGACGTCGTTATGGAGGGCGTCGGTGAACTCGTTCTTTCTAGGCTCGGGAACGGTCAGAATGAGTTCCTCGAATTCTTTTGTTTGAAGACGACGGTGAAGTTCCTGAGCGAGCATTTTTGCAAACTTTTTTTCGCTTTGGTCCTCCATTTTCTCGCTCATTGCCGCGAAGTGACTGCCTCCAGATGTCACTCCCGACGTGCGGTCGTTGCCATCTTTTGAGGCGTGCTCAATGTGAATCTCGCCAGACTCAGTTGCTTCTCGATCCTGGAGTAGGAAGAATTTGGCGTGCTCATTATCACAAACAGCTAAAAGGGTTGGTTTCTCATAGGACTGGAGAGGTTCCGGAATATGCATAGGTATTCGTTTAAGGATGGCCCCAGTATATAATAGTCTGGTATGGAAGAGAAAACCCTTCAGCATGAGATTGTTGATTCGATGCGAGAGATCATCTTTGGGCTGGAGGACTCGCTTGTTTCCACGCTAGGTGCAATTACGGGAATTGCTGTGGGAACAAACAATACCTACATCGTTATTCTTTCTGGATTGGTTATCTTGTTTGCCGAAGGCACGTCGATGTCCGCCGGGAGTTATCTTTCAACCAAACACGCTCGTGAGGCGGAAGTACTCTTTCACGAACGAAAAGGACTCGAGATTCATGAGGAGGCTTCACATCCCATTCGTGCGGCGGTCGTCATGGGGACCTTCTATCTTTTAGGAGGAATCATTCCACTCACTCCCTACTTCTTGCTCCCTGTCACTGAAGCCATTCTGCCGGCGATTATTCTTACTGCTTTGACCCTATTCTTTGTTGGATTCTGGGCGGCTTCATTTACAAAAACCTCCAAAATCAAGAGTGGCTTAGAGATGGCCGCTGTTTCCCTGGCCGCCGCAGGGGTTGGGTATGCGATTGGACGGCTGGTTGCTTCTTTCTTTGGAGTAGAGGTGCTTTGAGGATGATGAGGGTGTTGTGAGGGTTGAAGTATAACCCTTTTTTTGTTACGCTCCGGGGACGTTATGAGGCCAGAGGTGTATCTTGATCACGCCGCCACGACCCCTCTTCATCCTGCCGTGCGCGAGGCGATGTTGCCGTACCTAGGCGAGAAGTTCGGAAATCCATCCAGCTTCCATGGCGTGGGGAAGTCCGTGAAGGACGATGTTGATGAGGCCCGCGAGCGAATCGCTCGAGTCCTGAATGTCCGTGCCGATGAAGTCCTTTTTACTTCCGGTGGAACGGAGTCCGACAATCTTGCGATCCTTGGCTTTGCTCGCATGAACCAGGTACAGGGCAAGCATCTCATCACCACTAAAATTGAGCATCATGCCGTTTTGGAATCCATGATGCATCTGCAGAAGAAGGAAGGTTTTGAAGTGACGTATCTTGAACCTGATCGTGAGGGTCTTGTGAGGGTCGAGCAAGTTCAGGAGGCACTACGCGAGGACACCATTCTTGTATCGATCATGTACGCCAACAATGAGATCGGGACGATTGAACCGATCGCTCAGATCGGGAACATGATTCAAAAGTGGAGAGAAGAACATAAGCGTCCTGTACTCAAGTTTCACACCGACGCCTGCCAGGCTCCTGAGTATTTGGATCTCGATGTTGAGAAACTTCACGTAGACATGCTCACTCTCAACGGCTCCAAGATGTATGGGCCAAAGGGCATCGGACTCCTCTATGTGAAGCGAGGTATCAAACTTGAACCTCTCCAATACGGCGGCTCCCAGGAACGCGTGATCCGTCCTGGAACCGAGAACGTTGCGGGTATCATCGGGATCGCCACAGCACTCGAACTTGCCCAGACGGATCGTGAGAACGAGTCGCTACGACTCCTTCCCCTTCGCAATCGACTCATTGAGGGGATCCAGTCCTCCATTACGAAGACGCGACTCAACGGTCATGCGACAACCCGTCTTCCCAACAACGTGAACATTTCGATCATGGACATTGAAGGCGAAGCACTCATTCTATATCTGGACGCACAGGGCGTGTTTGCCTCGACCGGCTCAGCGTGTACGAGCGCGAGCCTGGACCCAAGCCATGTGATCTTGGCGCTTGGGATGCCGTACGAGGTTGCGCATGGGTCCATTCGTTTTACCCTCGGACGATCTACGACACAGGAGGATATCGAATACGTCATTCAGATCCTCCCGCCGCTGGTGGAGAAACTTCGCTCGATTAGTCCGGTGCGGGTTGATGAAAAGTATTTTGCTTAAATCGTTGACGTCCCCCTTTTTAAGGGGGACTACAGGGGGTTATAAGTCCGTCGTTGATAAGCTCGTAACCACCCCTAGCCCCTCCTTAAAAAGGAGGGGGATCGGAGTATGAATTACAAACAAGATCCTCAAGCAGGAACCCAGGGAGATGTGACCACCGCGGACAACGCGAAGTCTTGGTTTTACACGGACGTTGTGAAAGACCATTTTTTCAACCCACGGAACTTCATGCATAACGATGCGGTAGAGGGGGAGTATAATGCCATCGGAAAGGTCGGGTCGCCTGCCTGTGGTGACGAGTTGCGAGTCTGGATGAAGGTCGATTCCGTGACCGAGAAAATTCTGGACTTTCGATGGAAGACCTTTGGATGTGGATCAGCCATCGCCTCGACGTCTATGGCGAGTGTCATGGTGACGGAGAACAGCGGCATGACGCTTGAAGAAGCACGGAAGCTCAAGCCTCAGGACATCATGGAGCGGTTAGGAGGACTTCCGCAACGAAAGTTTCATTGCTCCGTCCTGTGCGATAAAGCCTTGCGCGATGCGATCAACGACTATTACCGTCGGAGCGAGCAGTTTGATAAAATCATCGTGGAGGCCTCGCGCATCATTGATCCCGTTTCGAAGGTAACGGATCACGATATTGAAGAGGCCGTGCTTGAAGGAGCCCACACCCTTGAACTCGTGCAGCAAAAGACAAAAGTCGGTGTCGGGAATCCAGGCTGTCTTCCAGCCGTCGAGGAGCTCATCCGTTTCTATCGCGAGAAGTATTTCGGCACCTAACCACCTAATCCACCTCTCCACCTTTCTTCTATGCCCCGCATTCGCGTCATGGTCGATCCAGACCTTTGCATTGGTGCCGCGTCCTGCGTCACCATTGCTCCAGAAACATTCCAACTGAATGAAGAAAATAAGGCGCTGGTGTTTGATCATGGAACAGAGCCAGAAGGTCATACCTATGAGCGCTGGCTTGAGGTGACAGACGACGAGAAGGAAAATATCATCCTTGCGGCGCAGTCCTGTCCCACGCTTGCTGTTTTTATTTTTGATGAAGCAGGAACACAGCTGTTTCCAGAGACCTAACATGCAGTATCTCATCATTGGCGGAGGAGTCGCAGGTACAACCGCAGCCGAAGAGCTGCGCAAGCGCGATGCTTCAGCGCAGATCACGATACTTTCAGAAGAACACCACCCGCTTTACTCACGGGTGTTGTTGCCTCACTACATGAAGAATAAGATTCCTCGTGAGCGAGTTTTTTTGAAGCGTGAGACTTGGTACATGGATCAACAGATTGACTGGCAGCCGGGAGTCATCGCAACGCACGTGGACGTGAGCAATAAGTTTGTTGGTGGCAGCGATGGACGAGAATATACGTACGACAAACTTCTCATTGCCACGGGGGGAGAGGTTCGCTCAATTGATGAGGATCTGCGTGGCGTGTGCTACTTCCGCACGCTTGATGATGCTGATCACATCCTTCAACTCACAACAGAATGGAGAGGTCACGCACGGGGAGCAATCTATGGCGGAGGATTTATTGCGTGTGAGTATTTGAATTTTTTTGCACAGTTTGGAATTCCAACGATTCTTGTCCATCGCGGAGCTCACTTTTGGACACAGAATTTTTTACCAGAAGCAGGCGAACTCCTTGCTAAGCATTTGCTTGAGAAGGGGATCGAACTTCATCCGAACTCAACCCTCGTGAAACTGACGGGCGATAAACAGCTTGAAGGTTTTGTCACGAATACAGGCGAGCACCACGCAAACATCTTAGGAATCGGTATTGGAATCGAGTCAGATTTTTCTTGGCTGCGCGAGGCAGGAATTGAAGTTGGGCGTGGAGTGAAGGCAAATGAATATTTGGAAACGAATGTTCCTGATGTCTACACCGCTGGGGATATTGCTGAATTCTATGATCCGATTGTGGGACGAGAACTTCAAATCGGAAACTGGATGAACGCCATGACCCAAGGGCGAACCGTCGCGAAGTCCATGACGGGCGAGCGCACCGAATTTCGGTTGGTCTCCTCGTATGCCACGAATGCGCTGGGGCTAGAGATTATCTTTGTAGGGGATGTCGACAAGTCGGCAGCGGATAAGATTGAGTTGGTCGGTTCCCTAGAAGCTGGAGGAATAACCCAAGTTTTTGAACGGGAAGGGAAGGTCGTTGGTTCAGTGATCATTGGCCGAAATACAGATCGAGCGCCCATTACAAAGGCGATTCAAGAGAAACAGCCTTTTTCAAGTTTAAATTTGTTGTAGACTGGCAACAAGATGGATTGACAAAAACGTGAAAATCGACTAAAAACAGACCTTCTTCTATGTGCGGCCTCTGGCCAATCAAAGAGAAGGTCTTTTGCTTTTTTGCTTTGTGCTGGCAACGGCATGGAGTGGGAGAGCAGAATCGTACCGTACAACTTCAGCACAGCGGCACAGCCGCACATGGGAGAGACAAATGGCATCCATTCTCGATAGTGCACTCCGCCGTTTTGGAGTGACGCTGGGTGTGTCTGCTGCAAAGAGGCAGGTAGAGGAGGCTCTCGAGCCCATCCTGGAGCGAGCCATTCGAACTGGGATGGATGAAAACGCTACCCTTCGTGAGATGGCGCTCGCCACTCGCAACATCCCCGGTCTGCGCGTTGCGTCTCACGCAGCGGTCAGCGCTGCCGGAGCCGTGCTTGCCGAGCACGCGGATGACTTGTGGCCGGGTCGGACCGATCCGTTCACCAAGTCCATGCGCGTCGCACTCAAGCGACTGGGTCCCAGTCTGCACTTTGCTTCCGACATCGGCGCTGACGCGTTGGAGAAGGCGGTGAAGGCGAAGGCCGACGGGATCATCTCGCCCGCGACGGCTATTCCATCGGATCGCAAGGCTGAGCTCGACCAAGGTGTGTTCTTGTGGCCCGGTGAGTTCCCCAACCGGTTCCTGGTCCCGGCTCGCAACGACGACGGAACGATCAAGTTCGATGCCCAGAACCTCCCCATCATCCTCGATCCAGAGGTGATGACGCGGCGGCACCAGTCCAAGTACACCACGTCGTCCACCCGGACGGTCAGTGGCGGGAAGGGACAGCCCTCCCGGCAGGTCACCGACCCGCCCCAGCGTCCCGACTTCATCGGACCGTTCGCCTTGCGCGACGCGGTACAGATGGTCGACATGGGTCGGATGGACCCAGCCGCTGCTGAGGCCATCCAGAAGCTTCTCGCACCCAAGCCAGGGTACTTCCAGAGTTGGGGTGATGACGTCTGGGAGGTGATCCGCGCCTACAACGCGGCCTTCACCCGTCGCAAGGCGGAGACGGGGTACGACTGGCTCGACCAGGAGGAGTCCGAGGGTCTCGTGCAGACCATGCTCAAGGCCCAGCCCGACGTCACGCTTCTGCGGGAGCTGGTCGGCAAGCGCTTCAAGGCCCGTATCGGACAGAACGGCGCGCGTCCTGGGGAGCTCTCGCTGGAGGACTGCAACGAGCTCGAGCAGGTGGTCTTTGACATGTGGCTGGGCGGTGAACAGCCGGTTATGACCAAGCTGGTGCGTCGCGCCCGCCGTGTGCGACGCTCCGGAGCGATCCGTGGCTTGAGTCCCTTCGGTGTGGTCGCCACGGTAGCGGGAATCACCTCGCCGATCTGGATGCCGCTCGTCGGCTTCGTCCTGGTCCTGCTGGTCTCGGTGCTCATGTTCGTGCAAGGGGTCTTCACCCCTGTGACGGGCGGCACCGTGCCGTTCCTGGGCACGGCCTACGACAGCAAGGCCTTTGCCATGGGGTCGGTGTTCCTCGCCGGTTGGTTGGCCTTTGTGGTCACCTGGTTCTTCCCCATCTTTCAGACGGCAACGAGCTGGGTGCGAACCCTGTTCCCGAGCCTGAAGGAAGACTGGTTGGCCAGCCTGGGTCGGCGCATCGTGGCCTTCGCGCTGCTCTTCTGCTCCGGCATCGAGTTCTACGCGGTCGCGCTCAACGTTGCACCCATCTGGCGTGTCGTTGTTCTGGCGGTCGCCGGAGTCGGAGTCGCTGTGGCTATGGGCCTCGCCGAAGCGGGATACCGCTACCAGGCAGAGGAGATGGTCAAGAATGCGGCCAAGCCGACCATCATCGCGTTCGGGATCATCCCGCTCCTGATGGTCTTTACCGTTGGTGTGTGGCAGGGGAATCCCGCGCAGGCCACGGCAACGACTGGCTGGCTCTCGGGCCTCTTTGCCGCCTTGCACTGGTGGCACTACGTCCTGGCCTTCGGGGCGCTGTGCATCCTCCTGCTCCTGGCAGCAATGCTGTTCGGGGGTGGGTCCAAGGAGGGCAAAAACATCGGCGGTGGCACGAGCGAACGTGCCATGAATCTGGCCAGCATGATGCTGGGCGGTGGGGCCTTCCTCGCCGTTCTGTTCCTGGGCGGATGGATGCTCCTCGCGGGCCTCCACGAGATCGGAAGCTGGTTCGACGGCTCTCCGGTATCGGCCTCTGTCCCCACACAGGCGGACAACGGCCCGTGGTTCGACCGCGCGGCCATGTGTGCAGATCCGGTGACGACGTTCGAACAGCGTCAGATCCTCAGGTGTCCCTAACAGGGGCAACGGCGGTTATCGAAAGATGACCGCTTTTATATTGACAAAATGGGCAAAATATGATATATTTGGCCGTTCATTAGAAATGGGTTTTGTGCACGAAGTAGGCCTTAAATGATAAGTTTGAGACCTTTTTCGTACCTTTAACCCTGCAACAGAAGGAGGAAGCGATGCGATACGGCATTCTGTTCCTGTTCGCGGCCCTCAACGGCTGCGCGCACATGTCTCACAAGGACCCCGAAAGTGGGCTTGAGGTCAGCTATACCGGACCCGCAAGGGGAGCCGTGGACCTGGTCCATGCGACTGACCCCCGCCCCTACGACCTGGTCGAAGAGGCCGGGGGGATGGCAACCAGTCTGGTGCGCGAGGCGGACGGAGACGTCCGTTTCTCGTCCGGCTACGGCTACACCTACAGCACCGGCGCCATCAGCGTCGGCGGTTACGCGCCCCCCAACACCGGGTTTATCCCCGGCCAGGGCTTCGTGACCGGCCCTCCGGTCTCGGCCCTGCCCCCGCTCGCGACGACCGCCGTCCCAACCGGCGTGTTCAACACCCAGGCCACCGGCGGAGCGATCGTGCCCTGCCCGACCGACCGACTCCCCCAGACGGTCCCCGAGCAGGCGGCCTGCGCCGCGGCGGGTGTGCGTTCGCTCACCCAGAACCGCACCAAGTAGAGTGGTCGGACGGGGAGTGGTTCTTCGTTCGATCGGTCGGCTCACGAAATTCCTTCATCTGCTGCGTTGCGGTCCTGTCCGTTGCCTTGCTGTAGTTTTACTACAGCTCTGGCAATCGGACACCCGCGCCTTGCAGCTGAAGTTTTTCGAGAGCCTCCTCGAACAAGTTCCACCCATTCCCATCAAGGAGTTCCGACCATGAAGTTCCTCATCCTGTTCGTTGTTTTCTTCCTTTCAACCCTGACCCCCGCGTTCGCCCAGGAAGCGCAGGCGGACCCCACCGCGATGACCCCTGAGCAGATGCTCGAGCATTGCGAGCAGAAGTGGTCAGGGCGCATCAGCATCATCGCCCAATGCGTCACGAACCTCCGTCTCGCCGCCAGCGAGTCGCGGGACGAGCAGATCGTGATCGAGCTCGAGGAAGGTCGCGAGCGCGACGTAGAGATCCTCGATCGTCTCGACGGCCTGTCGGCCTCGGTCGACCGGCTCGCTGCTGCTCAGCAGCGCCCGGCCACGACCTCGCCCTCCGCCACGGTCGCCACGACCAGCTCCGCCACCAGCGGCGTGACCTACACCCGCACTGGTGGAGCGACCTGGGCGCCTGTGACCCAGCCGACCGTGGTCAGCATCCATTCCCTCAACGGCATGGTCCCCGACACCCTGCACATCACCGACCTCACGCACTCCAATGCGCGGTCGACGTGCGGCGGTGTCGGCGCACCGTTCGTGGTCTTCTACGACCACGGTGTGCCGGTCAGCAATGTATATGCCCCCGCGGGTGCCCCGACCGGCTTCATCGAGGTCTACTACGACAAAAACGCCGACGGAGTCCCGGACGGGACGGTCATGGCGCTCGACCTCTCCACCCAGACCGACGTCAACATCACGTGGGGCCAGCAAAACGACCTCACGGTCCGGTACCTCCGCCCCGGAGGACAGATCGCGGTGGCCGGCTTGCCCCTGCAGACCGTTTACCACCCGACCACACGGTCGGAGACGTCGGCTTCCGGTGCGATCGGGTGCGATCGCGACCAGAGTGCCCGCCGCGGAGGTCACCAGGTCATCCCGGCCTACTCGCTCAGCCGGATGTGGTGAAAGCTGGTCCATCGCTAGCCCCGCTAGCAACAAACACCTCTCTGGTGGACTGTTGCTAGGGGGGTGTTTGTTTTGGAGAAGTTTTTTTACGCACCTATAACCACCCCTAGCCCCTCCTTGAAAAGGAGGGGGACCGGAGAGACCAGCCGTAAGCAATGCAAACAAAAAACTCGACCCTGTGGCCGAGCTTTGTTGTTTATGAGCTAGCCCGCGACGTCTGTAAGGGCGTCGATCACGAACGCGGCGATGGCGTAGGCAGCGACGATGATGATCAGACCAATGACAGACTGTGTAAGGAGGGTTTTTGCCTTTTTGACCTTGGCATCGTCTCCAGCAGCTGTGAGGTAGAGGAAGCCGGCGTACACGACCAACACCACGAAAATGATACCGAGAACCGAGAGCAACACCGCGATAATGTTTCCGATGAGTTCAGGAAGTGTGTTGGTTGTTGCGTCGGTTCCAATCGCGGTGCCTACGGTTGTAAGGTCCGTCTGGGCCTCAGAGAGCTGAGCAAGGGCAGCGGCTGGGAGGAAGAGCACAGGAAGGGTTGCCAACCAGGCGCTGGCTTTGAGGAAGAAGTTTTTCATAGGGTAGAGGTGAATAAAGAGTGGATTTGATTACGTAAGTGTATGAGTAGGTCTATTCTGCTTCGGTTGCTGTCGTGGCGGTCGCTGCTTCTGAGAGGGCGTCTACAACATAGCGAGTGATGGCGTAGGCTCCAACAATGATGATGAGTCCGATCACCGCGTTTGTTAGCATGCCCTTGGCCTTCTTGATTTTATCCGGCTCTCCTTGAGCGGTCATATAGAGGATTCCTGCATAGACCGTGAGGACAAGGAAGACGATACCTGTGGCAGCCAGCAGGGTACGGATCATGTTGCCGATAAAGACGGAGACAGTGAGCTCTGTTGAATAGCTGCTACCGGCCGCTGTATCGAGACCCTCTGAGATCGTCGCTGTGGCACTTTGTGCGAGAGCCTGGTCAACAACCGTGAAGAGCAGAAGTCCGGAAATGACCAGAATAGCTGATGCAAGGAACATCGAGCGAGAAAATGTCATAGTGTTTGGATGTTCACATAAGAGAACGAGAAATCGCTCCCTTATGCGAACCCCCATCGCGATCGATGGGGGAGTAGAGTTATTCGGATACAGCCGCGTCAGAGCTTCCTGAAGTTGCACTAATAATGGAATCAATAACGAAGCTGGCGATTGCGTAGGCAGAGATAATAATCACCAGTCCGATGATGCCAGAGAAAATGAGCTTCTTAGCTTCTTTTACCTTTTCATCATTTCCGCCAGCCGTCATCCACTTGAATCCACCCAAGAGAATGATCACGACCGCGATGACTCCGAGGAATCCAAGCGCGATACGGATAATCTGTGCGATGGTGTCGACAAGATCGGCTTCACCAAGACCAGCGGTCGTTGCAAATGTATCTCCATCTGCAGAGCCTCCAAAGAGCTCATCTGCGGTAAGAGCTTGGGCAGAAACCTCATGGACTCCCATCAGAGCAATGGCTCCAAAGGACAGGGCCATCACCACTCCTAGGATGTAGCCAATATGTTTTTTAGAAAGAATGTTAGACATAGACCTCACCTCCCTTCGTAATAATCCTCCCGCCTGTCTAGGCAGGAAGAGCAAAGAGTTAGGGAAATTATTGAGTTAAAAATGTGTTCTTGGATATTTTAGCTTTTTTTGAGTGTTTCGGACATGGAGATATCCACACAAAAAGATTTTAGGTTGGAGGTGGTTAGGTTTTAGCGGGCTAACCAACGGTTCCGGATTCAAGCGCGGAGACAATAGCGCGGACGATTGTGTAGGCTCCAACAATGATAATCAGCCCTAGAGCAGCGTATTTCATGACCTCCTTTCCTGTTTTAACCTTGTTTGGTTCTCCTGCAGAGACAAGAAAGAGGAACCCACCGTAGACAAACATGAGAAGCGCGACTGATCCAGTGACACCTAAGATGGATTGAATCAGACGACTAATAACCTCACGAATACTCGTGGTTCCGAGTGGGTTGGTAAGCGTTGCTGCAAAGACATGTGCGGGAAAAATGAGAAACGCGCACAGGATCGAGAAGAAGAACTTGTTCATAGAAGTCTAGTAGAAATATTCGAGTTGGCAACACTGAGTGCTCGCCCCTCCTGGACAGAGGTTGGGGGTGCAGGATCCATAGATGTATGGATTACCTTCTGAATTACTCTCAGGAAAAATATCCGTATCAATGCAATCGTAATAATGGATTGTTGTAAAGATACCATCCTCTCCGTACTCGTTGTTAGGGTTGTTTTGTCGGCACTCACTTTCACAACCATTTTCGGTACAGGTTGAGTTGAGATCACAAGGGAGTCCATACGTGTCGATGCCGGTACAAGCAACGTACTCCTCCGTATCACTCATATAAACATTACCGTATTGGAGTGTTCCACGCAGAGCGTAGACTCCAAGATAGGAAAACATGACAATGAGCAGTCCGACCGTAGAAATGCTCATGTACTTCTTTCCCTTATCAACCCACTCCTTGCGTCCGGCGGAAGCCAGCCAGTAAAAGCCTCCAACAACATACATGAGAAGAACAACAGCTCCGATGATTCCAACGACGTAATTTCCGACATTGACGAAGACGGTCAGGATATCATCCAGAGTACAGTCACCCAAGTTTCCACATCCCTGTGTGATTCCTTGCATGAACGGGCCGACTTCTACCTCCGTGCATCCAGAGGTGCTTTTACAGATGTTCGAGCTATAGGCGAAGCTTGGAGACGGTGAGCAGAATAACAGCATTGTTGTCATCCCGAGCAATGCGAGGGATCTCCAAATTGTTCTTGAGTTGTTGATCGTTTTTTCCATACAGATGGGATCCCTCGGGACGTAGGCGCCCTCGGGATGAACCAGTCGACTTAGAGCGACTGGTTCACTTTATTTTGAGCGTCTTTGAGCGCCCGTTCTTGATCACTACCTTCGAGGAAGTCATCAATGAGATCGAGTAAAGCTTGTTCTGCCACAGAGGCGTCAGATCCACGATACCAGGATTGCGCGGTAAGTGTCTGTCCTGCAAAAATCGAAAGGACCTCGTCCTCTAGTTGTGTGTTGATGAGGCTTCGCAGAGCTGCCGGCTTGTTTGCGGCATCTAAGTAACTGGTCACACGGTCCTCGCTTGCGGCAAATTGCACAAAGTCCCAAGCCCAGTCACCTGCATTTGTTGATTTTGCCACAGTTTCGACCCAATAGTTGGCGTAGTTTACGGTCTTACCACCATCAATTTGTGGAAGAGGGGAAACTGTGAAATTGAGCTTTGAGTTGGCAGTACGGATGAGGTCATAGTGGTAGGAATAACCAAAGAAGAAAGCAGTGTTTCCAGAGGTAAACGCATCAAATGAAGCAGGCATGTCTTCGTTCCAGGTGTAGACCGCTTTGAGGGGGTTGGCAAAGTCTGTGTAGAAGCGCACCGCTTCACCGCCCAAGAATCCGGCATCGGTTTCTTGGGCGAACGTTGCTCGTCCGCGAGAGTCGGTCATTTGTGTCCCGTTTTGCATCATGAGAATCGAGAGAATATCAAAGCCTCGTTCAACGTTTCCACTGGTTCCAATCGCAGCTCCCGCCTGAACAATGGAATCGCTTGTATTGATTTGTGTGAGTTGTGTGACTTGGTCTTGAAACTCGGTCCAGGTGGTTGGAGGCTCAGGAATTCCCGCGGCGTTAAGGAGATCTTTGTTGTAGTACAAGGCGAGTGAGTCCATTCCCAGAGGGAGACCAAAAATACGATCCTCCGTATCCACCTTACTGTTTGCTTGGTACGAACGGAGAACATCTTCGACAACAACATCTACATAATCACTTTTTAGGGCACGTTCTGACAGAGTGGGTTCTTCCAAAACGGTGTAGACCGTTTCTTTTTTGATGGTTCCTCGTGTTTCAGAGTAGGGGATGGTCAGTGAGTCTGGCATCGGTTCGATCAGACTTTCATACTTCCCAAGCCAGGTGTTGTGCAGAGAGAAAATATCTGGACCCTCTCCTTCGGCAAAGGCACGAATGAGCTCATCTTCATACTCGGTGTACCGAAGCTCTCGATAAGAAAAGGAAACGTTTGGGTGCAAAGCCTTATAGGCGCTCATGATCTGGTTGAAGGTGCTGTCATCGTCGAACACACGCCAAATAGTGAGTGTGACAGGTGTGGTTGCGAGCTTTTCGGCAGTACTGGAGCCACCACAACCGGCTCCCACCAAAACGAGAGGGAGGAGAAGGATAGCGAGATATCGACGAAGTGACGTCATAGCGTTTTGCACGTTTGTTTCAAATAGCGTTTGAGATCCTTCCCAATTTCATTGTGGGTAAGACCTAGTTCGATCTGGGCCTTGAGAAACCCGAGTTTGTTTCCACAGTCGTAGCGAGTTCCGGTGAATTCGCAACCGTACATGGCGCGTCCTTTTGCTAGATGCGTCATGAAGGCATCGGCTAATCGGATTTCCCCGTCTTTTCCTGGTTTCTGTTTGACGAGCGTCTGAAGGAGATCAGGTGTCAGGACACCGCGACCAATAAAGATGAGGTTTGAAGGTGCGTCTTTTGGTTCAGGCTTCTCAACGAACGTCCCAATTTCCCATGTACGATCCGCTACCCGTTTCCCGTCGATTACCCCGTAAGAGGAGACCATCTGCTTTGGAACAGCTTCCAGGGCGATAACGGGATCCTCGTATTTTTCGTAGACATCGATAATCTCTTTAAACGCGGGGACTTTTCCGTGTATGATGTCGTCTCCAAATGCGAACGCGACAGGTTCGTGTGCGTCGACAAAGGGGAGAGCAGAAAGGATGGCGTGACCATCACCCATGGGTTTGTTCTGTCTCACAAAAGCGAATTTTGCTAGCTTCCCGATTTTTTTAATTTCTTCAAGTTCTTTTGTTTTCTTTTTCTGTTCGAGTCGATACTCAAGTTCAAAGTTGCGATCAAAGTGATCTTCGATGGCGCGTTTGCCGATGGCTGTCACAAAGATGATTTCCTGGATTCCACTCGCAACCGCTTCCTCGACGATGTATTGAATGACGGGTTTGTCGACGACCGCGAGCATTTCTTTTGGTTGAGCTTTGGCGGCTGGGAGGAATCGAGTTCCCATGCCAGCAACGGGGATGATAGCTTTTCGAATCTTCATAGATAGTCGTATTGTAGCGCAAAAAGTGGGGATCAGAAAACGCTCCGGTGTGGAGCGTTTAATCTCGCGACAAGAAGTAGGTGACGATCAGGATCATGATCAGGATTCCTCCGATAAGGATCCAGGCACGAAGGCTCATCATAGGGTCAGAGTAAGATAGAACTTGTGACGATGCCGTAGATGATAATCGAGGTCATGTCTTGAATCACGGTGGCGATAGGGGCGGCGCCCACGGCTGGATCTTCATGAAAATCATTGAGGAGTTCTGTGATGAGAAGGGCTATGAGTGGGGCAATTCCCACAGCCAGGAGCGCAGAAAATCCAACAGCCATAGCCAGAAGGATGTCGTTGAGCCAGATGTTCACGATGAGAAATGACGCGAGGCCAAATAGGATTCCTAGACAGGCGCCTAAGAGAGACTCCTTTAGAAGATAGTTGCGAAGCTTAGCGTGACCGCTCTTGAGATCGCGGCTGTAGATAGCTTGTGTTTGAGAGCCAACCGCGGCGGCGATGTAGATGACGAAGGGAATGAAGAATGCGACGTGAACGTTTTTTTCGATGACCTCTTCAAAGCGACTTGTAAGGATGGAAATACCGAGACCCAAAAAAAGTCCAAGAACGAGCGGGGGAACACGAAGACGCAGTAAAAATCGTACGGACTCTGTATCATCATCAGCGTAGATTGTTTTTGTGATGCGATTGAACATAGGTTGAAGAATCATTTCTCTCATGATACATTCTGCGCGCCAATTGTTGGAGAGGTCGCATAGTTGGTCTAGTGCGCGCGACTCGAAATCGCGTAACCCGCAAGGGTTCGAGGGTTCGAATCCC
>SXGT01363314.1_pt1 | contig 21162 bp, 18 predicted proteins | sample 3176221 | NCBI WGS metagenome assembly SXGT01 (sample SAMN11356862, study PRJNA531348) | freshwater metagenome | isolation source: freshwater sample F1-120 | place: China: Fuxian Lake, Yuxi | collected 2017-12-25
CGCTGGATGCTCCCGATTCGCCTAACGTCCCAAAGGCTGAACGGGGCATCATAGAAAAATAAGAACATGGTAGTGGCATGACAGGCCATGATTACCCTAATTCGTGGAGATCGCATGGCTTTTGATTCGGCGCAACAACGAAAAATTTTTGGTCAGTTCGCCACGGGCGTAACGGTGGCCAGCACGCGTGTGGGGGATGAGAGCTGGGGCATGACGGCCAACGCGGTCACTTCATTGTCGCTCGATCCGCCACTGGTATTGTTGGCCGTGGTTCGCGGCACGCAGTCGCATACCTGGTTCTGCGAAGGTCGGTGCTTTGCTCTGAGTATCCTGGCAGCCGATCAAGAGGCACTGTCGAATCGATTCGCCGGCAAGGGGCCCAAGGATTTTTCGGGGCTGTCGACCACAACGGCCGTGACGGGGGCCCCCATTTTGTCCGAGGCCTTGGCTTGGGTCGATTGCCAATTGGAATCGGTCCTGCCGGGCGGCGACCACGATATCCTGGTGGGGCGGATCGTGGCTGGCGATTCGCGTGATGGAGAACCACTGCTATACTACGGCGGCAAGTACCGACGCGTGGCGCCGTTGGACTTAAACCCCTGAAGCATTTTTTTCACGTTGGCATACCGGCATTTGGCTTGCTCGAAGCGTTGCGTCGGTTCGGCGCGCGGCCTTGGCCGTGCACCGCTGCGTGACCGCGCGGCGGCCTGTGCCCGCCTTTCCCCAATTCACCGAGGACAATCCTATGACCGCCATGACCATGCCCAAGTGCAAGACCGACTGTACTCGGCTCGTTCGTCTGTCGTCGGGTGCCATGCTTCACGGCATGGTAAAAATCGTGTTGGCATGCTGCGTTCTGGCAACGGTGGCTACAGCCCAGGGAGAGGATTTCGTTACCTTCGAGACGCGTCAATTGGACGGAAAGTTTCGCAGTGAAGGCGTATCCGTGGGGGATTTTAATGCGGACGGCAAGATGGACATCGCCGCAGGAAGTGCGTGGTATGCGGCTCCCGATTGGACCATGCATCCGATCGCGGACGCGGTGGAGGAGTTCGATCCACACGCCTATAGCAACTCATTTGTGAATGTGTCCAGCGACGTAGACGGCGACGGGGCGCGCGACGTGATTGTCGTTGGATTTCCGGGCAAGGAGACCTGGTGGTGGAAGAATCCCGGTAAAGGCGAAGGACGATGGCGGCGTAACCTATGCACGGAAGTTAGCAACAACGAAAGTCCGACATTTTGCGACGTTAACGGGGATGGCCGACGGGAGCTATTGTTGGGGACGCGGGAAGCTGCGGATGGCGCCGACAAGCCGCGCGAGGGCATGGCACTGCTCAATCCGACCACCGACCCGTTTCTGCCTTGGAAGGTCCGCATCATAGCCGGGCCCGCGGATCCCGCCGCCGAGGTTTTTGGGCATGGTTTGGGGATCGGTGACATCAATCGGGACGGACGGACCGATATCCTGGTTACCAGCGGCTGGTGGGAACAACCAGCCGGAGATAACGGCCACATGGCCTGGAGCTTTCATCGGGCTCCCTTTGGCGAAGCGTGTGCCCAAATGCACGTCTTTGATTTTGACGGTGATGGTGACAACGATGTGGTCAGTAGCAGTGCCCATCAAGTTGGCATTTGGTGGCACGAGCAAACAGCCGATGGCTGGCAAACGCACACGATTAGTACGCTGTTTTCGCAAACCCATGCGCTCGAGCTCGCGGACATCAATGGCGATGGTCTACCCGATCTGGTCACGGGCAAACGCTGGTGGGCCCATGGCCCGAAGGGGGATGTTGATCCCAGTGCGCCGGCTGTCGTGTATTGGTTTGAGTTGACGCGACGCGATGGCAAGCCCGTTTGGTTGCCCCATCTCATCCATGACAACAGTGGAGTTGGCACGCAGTTCGAGGTGGCGGATATCAACGCCGACGGATTGTTGGATATCGCGGTATCCAATAAAAAAGGAGTCTTCTACCACCGGCAAGTCCGAAACACGGTCGCCGCCACGAGAAAGTAATGGATCTTCTGGTGCGATGGATCGCCATCGGGAAGGCTGAATTTACGCGTCGCTTTGATCTTCTCTCTCGCCCGCATTCCTGGCAGAATACGCGACGCCGATTGACGCCACTGAATGCATGAGACTGCTAGCATGTCCACTCTGGCCCTTCAGAACGTCCCCGACCTTCAGCCGCTCGTACCCTCCGGGTTGATGGAGCGAGTCAAGCACTGGCTGGTTTATATGGCAGGCCGCGGCATCATCTGCTTTTTGCAGACGTTGTCGCCCGAGTCGTGCCAGACCGTCGCTCATATACTGGCTTTCGTGATGTGCCGCGTCTTGCGTGTTCGTCACGACGTCGTGGATGAGAATCTACGTCACGCACTTCCGCAGCTGTCGGCGGACCAGCGTGTGCAGCTGGAACAGCGGATGTGGGCGCATCTGGTCATGTTGACGTACGAGATATCCATGGCCCCCCGCGTGATTCATAATACGAATTGGCGTCGATACATCCACATCCCCGGCAAGGAAATACTTGTACAGGCCTTGCTATCACCACGTCCCTTGGTGGCCGTGGCTGGGCACTTCGGCAATTTTGAGGTGGCCGGTTATCTGTCGGGTTTATTGGGATTTCCGACGTTCACAGTAGCACGCCCGATCGACAATCCCCATTTGCATCGATTCATCGACCGACAGCGTCGGGCTACGGGCCAATACATCCTGCCAAACCAGGGGATTGCCGAATACGCCAAACGCGTTCTTGAGGCGGGCGAGGTGCTTGCCCTGTTGGGGGACCACTACGCCGGTCGCAAGGGATGCTGGGTGACTTTTTTCGGCAGACCGGCATCGTGCCACAAGGCGGTCGCCCTGTTTTCTTTGGCATCACAGTGCCCTTTGCTGGTATTGTACGCCCGCCGGCTCGGCCGTCCCTTGCAATTCGAGCTGAGTTTCGCGGGGATTACAGACCCGTTGACCCCAGGAAATCGCTTGACGACCGTCCCCGAGCTGACACAATGGTACAATCGTTTGTTGGAGCAGGTGATCCGCCGAGATCCCGACCAATATTGGTGGCTGCACCGCCGTTGGAAGGATCCGCGCCGCCAGAAAAACGATCATGCCCCGACTGAAGGAAGCAGCAGGACGTTGCGTATGGACCCCGATCCGGTCGGTATTCCCAATCCCCACACCCCCACAGCGACATCCAGCCTTGATTCAGTATCGTCCGTTTCGCAATTGTGATCCGCCGGCAATAGCCCAGATCTGGTGCTCGCAGCCTGCTTGCCGTGGCTTGGCTCGTCCGGTCTCCGCTGCCATGTTGGAGCAATTGGTTTTTTCGCGGATGTATTTCGATCCCGAAGGATTGATACTCGCCGAGGCCGATGGTCAGCCCGTGGGTTTCGTGCATGCCGGGTTTGGCCCAACCGACGACGGCTCCGAGTTGTCAACGGAAATGGGTGTAACCTGCATGTTGCAGGTGGTTCGTCATGAGTCTCGGCAGCAGATCGAGGACGAATTGTTGGCCCGCAGCGAAGCCTATCTGCGCGAACGGGGGGCGCGAATTTTGTACGGCGGTGAGGTCTACCCGCTGAACCCCTTCTATCTCGGTCTGTATGGCGGCAGCGAGTTGCCAGGTGTTCTGGAGTCCCACGCGAGCTTGTCCGAACTGTTTCGCAGGTCATCGTACCGCGAAATCGACTCGTGCGATGTGTTTCAAATCGCGTTGGACGGTTTTCGCGTGCCGATCAGCCGCAAGCTCATGTTGGCGCGACGACAGTATCTGGTCGAAGCCACCTATGAGCCGGCTCCGCGCACATGGTGGCAAGCGTGTACGACTCCCGCGTCAGAAAGCGTTCGATTCCAAGTTCGTCCGCGCGACAGCGATCAAGCCTGCGGTGACGTCACATTTTGGGAAATCGAGCCGCTCGGCACCAGCTGGGGCGTGACCTCGGTGGGTATGGTGCGTTTGCAGATCGACGAATCACGCCGCCGCCAGGGCTTGGCGACGATGCTCTTGGACGAAGCGTTACGGCAGTTGGTGGATTCGGGTGTGGAGCGGGTTGAGGTCCAGACGATGCGTCACAATGAAGCGGCCCGGGCGCTGTATCAGAATCTGGGTTTCTTGCAGGTGGATCGGGGTTTGGTGTTCCGCAAGGAATAGGGGTGGGCTTCCTGCCCGCTGGTGAGGGCTTGTGATGATGCCCACAGGCTGGAAGCCTATGCCACTGTTTGTCGCGTGGCCAGAATTGCGTCCAGCTCAACCTTAAGTCGGCTCAAGACCTCATCGTAGGTAAAGGCGCCGATCGTTTCTGGGCCACGTTTCAAGTTGACATGGTTGGGGCCACACCACAGCCCCAAGTCGGCGTCGTCGGTTTCGCCAGGTCCATTGACTCGACATCCCATCACGGCAATGGTGATGGCGTAATCCCGCGCGTACTGGGTGATTTCTTTCACCTGTGCCGCCAGCTCAATGAAGGCCGTGTTTTCCACGCGTGAGCAACTCGGGCAAGCAATCACATTGAGCGTCTGGAGTCCATAATCGACCACACTCCGCACGCGGCCGGCGGCAATATCGGCCAGAATCTGTTGGGCTGCCGTGATTTCCTCCGTCTTGCGTTCATTGGGAACGGTCAGCGATACGCGAACCGTATCACCGATGCCGCGACTGACCAATTGCTCAAAGGCGATGCGTGTCTTAATGATCCCATCGGGGGGCAACCCAGCCTCGGTCACACCCAAGTGCAGAGGCACGTCCGGCCTCTGCTCCGCGAACCGTCGATTGATTTCGATGACCTTCCGCGGATCGGAATCTTTGAGCGACACGCAATATCGCAAGAATCCAATCTGATCGAGAAACTCGCAGTGTTCCCAGGCGCTCTCGAGCATCGGGCTGATCGAATCGTCGTGGGCATAGCGGTCTTTCTTGTCGGGATCGACGCTGCCGCAGTTGACGCCCACGCGCAACGCGCAGTCGTGTTGGCTGGCCACATCGGCCAGATAGCGCACCTTATCCTGCCAGGGGCGTTGTCGCTCATGGTGATACAGATGTCCCGGGTTGTAACGCAGCGTGTCGACATGCGGTGCAACCCGTTCGGCCATGCGGTAATTTTCCTGCAGGTCAACGGCCAGGTTGGCGCTGGTGGCAGCGCGGATTTCCACCATGGCTGCAGCGTCCGTTGGGCTATCCACGGCAATCCGCACGACTCCGGCACCGGCTTCGGCCAGGGCATTCACGAGAGCTGCGGTTGCAACCACGTCGCTGGTCGGAGTCGCGGTCATACTCTGAATGACGATCGGATGCCCACCCCCAATGGTGGTCGTCCCGATCCGTACGGCGCGCGTCGGAGTTCGCGGCAACTCAATTTGGTCCGCCATCGTCAATCTCGACTCCTAACCTCGGGTTGTGCCCGGCGAACGGTCCGCCATGGTGATGGAAGCCACATGGTTCCGGCCGTGTCTCGGGGGAGGTCACGTCTGCCACCATTGTTTCGGAAAATGGCATGCGCGACAATGTCGCTATGAATTCCAAGAACCCACCGCCGTGGCAGCCGGAGGACGCCGGCCCCCTGCCGCTGAGCTCGGGGGGTGAAAAATCCCCGTACTCGCCTCAATTGCACGTCGTGCTCTGCCAGCCGGAGATCCCGCAGAATACGGGGAACATCGGCCGAACGTGCCTGGCGGTGGGCGCCAAGCTCTGGCTGGTGCGACCGCTCGGATTTCGGATCGACGAACATCACCTCGCCCGGGCTGGCATGGACTATTGGCCGCAGCTGCAATGGCAGGCAGTGGACAGTTGGGATACCTTGGCAGGCGAGTTGGACCTGCACAGCGCCTGGTACTTTACCAAAACGGCAAGCCGGGCTGTTTGGGATGCATCCTTTGCCGTGAATGACGTGTTGGTGTTTGGAAGTGAGTCGGCCGGATTGCCCCCGTCGTTGCTGGCCGCCAATAGGGATCGCGCGCTCCTCATTCCGATGCGTGGGGACGCACGCAGTCTGAATTTGGCCTCCTCGGTGGCGGTTGGCGTCTACGAAGCGCGGCGCCAAATGGCGCTGCAGGATCCGATCATAACGCGGTGGGGGCTGGATCCCTGAAACGGCCCGTGGCAAATGGAGTGGACTCGTCTTGGGGCGGGCCCAAACAAAAAAGGCCGTCGCGGCGGGCCGCGACGGCTTTTTTGTGGGCAGGGGAGGCATAGCCTCCGCCCGCGTGGATTGCGCTAGGGGGGGACGGTCGTGTCCCAGGGATCCTAGACCAATTCCTTTTTGCTGCCGATCAGCGTCCGCAAACGTTCCGCCAACAAGGCCGCGTCGAACGGCTTCTTGAACGTCTCGTTGATGCTGGACCGATCGAAGCTCATGGGGCTGCCGTCATCGGGCAGCAGAGCGATGACAATCGTTTCCGAGAAATCGGGATTGCGTCGCAAGTTTTGACAGATCTGCAAGGCTTCGATCTTGCCGATCGAGAAATCCACGATGATGCAATCCGGGTTGAAACCCTCGGCTTGAATGCCCGCCTCGAATCCGCTGGCGGCCACACCGACCTTGAAGGATCGTTCCGGTGGCAATTCTCGCTTCAAATTCTCGATCAACACCTGATCTTGAGCGACGATCAGCACCTTGGCTAAGACCTCTTCTTCCAGGTCTCCCAGGGGCATGCCGTGCTCTTTCAGGAAGCGGATCAGGTATTCGCGGGGAATCCGGCGATCCTGGGATCCGGGAATGCGATAGCCCTTAAGACGGCCCGAGTCAAACCATTTGCTGACCGTGCGCGGGGCCACTTTGCAGATCTTGGCGACCTGACCAGTAGTAAAGACCTTCATCACGGGCTCTCCGTTAATCATATTTGTCTTCAATTCGAACACGTGCCGCACGGCTTTTACGCAGCCCGCACGGCTTGATTTCCCCCTGGTCGTCGGTCTGCGTGTCGATCTCGCGTGGGCTGGCGAACCAGCCCACCGTGTCACGACTCCCGCATTCCTCCGGCCTCTGGGTCGGGGGAAATCACCATTCGGGCGTCAACCCGAATGGAACCAAACTCCAACTCTCTGACCCGCGCCTCACATCCAAATTTCGACTATCCGGCGCAACGCTTTGACTCGTTACTCGCCCCACTCACAGGTAAGCGCCAGGTACCTGTGCCGTGTGGCAGCCGAACTTACCGGGGCTCTCACGGACGGCGCTGTTGGAGAACCACGTGGGAGAAACACGCGACGGCATCTGCCTACGTCAATCGTATGCAGCCACCGATCGAAGGCTAGTAGCTAGCCTCCTGCTTGAATCCCCCCAAACCTTCAGGACCCAGTTCCTCCGTGACCATCTCGCGAGAAGATGTCGTGAAGAACAGTTCCCCTGTCTTTATGCTTCGATTGTTAGGGGGGTAGGACTTTAGAAACTTTCAACACTCGTACGGACAGACGGGGTCAAACGGCTCTTGACGAAGTGTCCGGCGCTAAGATGTACCATTTATGTGGACTCTGCCGCCGGGAGTCAGCCTAATGTTTGTGCCGCTAGCGCCGATTGTGCTGTCACGTGCCAGCGAAAACTACGCGGCACCCCGCTCGTCGTCGCGGGCGTCCTGGGCGTCTGGGCCCGGGTGAGAGGAAGTGGTCCCCGGGCCGGATGGTGGTCCACCATCATCGCTGAAGTCCTCGAACTGAACGGCCACCCGTTTCGAGACGCCCGACTCCTGCATGGTGATGCCATACAGCGTGTTGGCTGCGGTCATGGTTTTTTTCGAGTGGGTCACGACGATGAATTTGGTGCTGGTTAAGAATCCGCGCAGCACATCGACGAACCGCCCGATGTTTGCTTCGTCCAGCGGTCCATCCACCTCGTCCAACACGCAAAACGGACTCGGCCGGTACTCGAAGATCGCCAGCAGTAAAGTCACTGCTGTCAGGGCCCGCTCCCCGCCGCTTAGAAGCGAGATACCCAGCGACTGCTTTCCAGGGGGCGTGGCAACGATGTCGATGCCCGTTTCCAGGATGTCGACTCCCTCCTCTAAAACGATATCCGCCTGTCCGCCGCCAAACACTTTGCGAAACATGGCGCGAAAATTGACGCGGATGGCTTCCAGCGTTTCTCGGAACAGGCGGCGGCTATCGGCGTTGATGCGTTGAATGATGCGATCCAGTGCGTCCTTGGACTCGACCAAATCTCGGTGCTGCTCCGACAACGCGCCGTAACGGAGCTCGATCTGTTCAAGTTCATCCAGGGCCTCCAGGTTCACGGCCCCCATGTTATTGATCTTGCGCCGCAACTGATCGATCTCTTCATCGATCGCCTGACGTTCTTGCTCCACGCCCTCCTGGCCGTTGTCTTGGAGTTGGGACAATTCAATCTGATAGTCCTCATGGAGACGTTGGGCGAGTGCATGCCGCTCGTGGGCCGCTTCACTTTCCTCCAATTCGTGTCGATGAAGTTGCTGCTGAAGCTCCGCCAGGTGTTGGCGAACGGCCTGCCAACGTTGCCCCAATTCCCCGCGAGTTTTTGAGAGCTCCTCGCGGAAATGCACTAAATGTTCCCGTTGCCGACGTAGAGATTCGTCGAGCAAATACAGTTCCGCCGATAGAGAAGATGTCTTGAGGATGACCATCTCGGCCTGCCGACGACGGTCCCACGCCGTACCCAATTGGGCGCGAGTCTCTTCCCAAGCACGTCGACGCTCACGGTGGGTTTGATGAAACTGTTCCAGTCGCGCCCGCAGCGCCTCGACACGTTGTTCCGATTTTGCCAAGTCAACCTGGGCGGTGGTGGCATCGGAGGATACCCGGCGGCGATCCAAATCCAATTGATTCAATCGCTGGTCATGTTCGCGCAATTGCAGGGCCAATTGGGACACTTCGCGGGCCAATTCCTCAACGGAGGATTGGGTTCTTCGCTGCAATTCACGAGCCTCGGTCTGGCGCCGTTCGGCTTCGACCAATTCGATCGCCACTTTGTCTCGGCGTTGCTGCAAGCTATCCAACCGGACGCCGCAGGCAGCCAATCGGGCACGTGTTTCGGTCCAGCGGGTGGAGCATTCCTGATGCTCGCGTCCCAGGTCGCTGGTTCCTTGTTCTTGCTGGTCGATCGTAGCTTGCAATTGTTCGACCTGCGTCTTGTGATGGTCGATGCGACGGTCCCACTCGGTCAGCTGTTGTTCCAGATGTCGTAGCTCGCTTCGTCGAGACACAAAGCCGATCGCCGCTTGCCTGGGCCCCAGCAGCATCAGCCCATCGGCACCGACACATTCACCCTGCCGCGTTACAAAACGCGTGCGCGGGTCGAGGTCGGCGCCCTGGCATAGTCTTACGGCCACTGATAGGTCATCAACAAACCAGGTGTGGCCCAGCAGGCGAGCGATCGTTGGCTGCACGTCGCGAGGTGCGTCAATCAAGCGATCGGCGGGCCCCAAGACACCCGGCTCATCCAGAAACGGGTTCGGATCGGACACGGGGGGGGCATCACGTGCGTCAGCGGGCAACAGGAAACCCACTCGGCCGCCGAAGGGTGGCGCGGTTTCCACCAGATGGTCCAATAAACGCCGATCGTCAACAACCAGGTGTTGCGCGTAATCGCCCAAAGCCGCATCCACCAACGGCGCCAACTCCACGCTGACGGTCAACAGGTCCGCCAGCATTCCCCGAATACTGCCATAGGGACTCAAGGCATGTTCCCGTGCCTGGTCCAACGCCTCTTGAACCCCTATGGAAATGCCCTCACGTCGCGCATCCAATTCCCGCAAGAGGCTGACACGTTCCGCGTCCGCCGCGCGACGACCGCGATCGTCGGACAATTGATCCAACAGTTTGGACATCTGCCGGCGCGAGTCACGCAGGGCCTCCTGTTGGGCTTGCCAAGCGGTCAACCGGTCCTCCACCTGCAGGCGGATCTGTTGTTCGAGCATTTCCAGATCGCGCTGTTCTTGCCGTCCCGTATCTCGCTCCACATCCAATTGGCTCAATGTGGCATGGCACCGATCGATGGTTGCCGACGCCTCAGCGGTCATGGCCTCTGCGGAGGTCAGGGTCTGGTTCAACTGCCCTTGGGCCTGCAATCGATCGAGGTGGTGTCCACGCCGTTGTTCGATCTCAGCGCGCAGATGAACCAGCTGTTCGTCCAACAAGCGGACTTGTTCCTGATGTTGGGCCACGCGGCGGCGAACCTCACGGTCCGTCCCCTCGGCCTGCTGCAGAAATTCGCGGGTTTCGCGAAGCTGCTGTTCCAGTCCGCCCGTGCGAGTGCTCAACGCGACCAATTGCCGTCGGCAGCGTTCGATTTCTTCGTCCAATTCGAGCATGCGACGGCGCTCGTGGTCCATCGCTGCTTCGCCTGCGGTAATCTTTTCGTGGTGGTGGGCAATCTGCCCCTCGCAGGTGCGCAGGTCCTCCCCTGCCATGCTGGCTTCCGTCTCAAGTTCCAGCCGTCGGGACTCCAAGGTCTCGGCCTCAGTTCCCAGTAGATTGGCCTCGGCCCGCAACCGGTCCAGTTCCGTCCGAATGGCGTCCAACTTGCGCGACAGACGCCGCCAATCCGCTCGGCCCACGTGCGTCCGCAGTTGTTGCAAACGGTCCGTATATTGGACATACCGGCGAGCCTTGGCAGCCTGGGAGCGAATGGCCTTCAGGCGGTTGTCGACCTCTTCGACGATGTCGGAAAGTCGCAGCAGATTCTGCTCAACTCGCTCCAAGCGTCGCTGGGCCTCAATCTTCTTAGCCTTGAAACGGCTGATGCCGGCCGCCTCTTCAAAGATCACACGTCGATCGCGGGGAGATGCTTGTAAAAGCATGTCCACCTTACCCTGCTCGATCAAGCTATAGGCGTCGGTACCCACGCCAGTGCCGCGAAACAGATCTCGAACGTCGCGTAAGCGGCATGGCTGCCGATTGACCAGGTATTCTCCCTCGCCACTTCGATAGACTCGGCGAGTGACGTGAACTTCCGGTGCGTCCACCGGGAGACGACGGTCAGCATTTTCGAAAACGATCGTGACTTCCGCTGCCTGGGCGGCCCGCCGACCACCATCACCGGCGCCGGATCCCGATCCCTTAAAGATCACGTCGGCCATCTCGCGGCCGCGCAGACTCTTAGCGCTCTGCTCCCCCAACACCCACTTCATCGCGTCCACGATGTTGGATTTGCCCGAACCATTGGGCCCGACGATCACCGTAATACCCGGTGGAAACTCCAACCGAGTGGATTCGGCAAAGCTCTTAAACCCCGATAATTCCAACGCCTTCAGCATGCGGCTATTCTACCAAAAGGGGGGCCCGCAGCGTACGGTGGATCGAAAATTCTCTATTCACCCTGGTGTATCTGCTGCAGCGAATGTGGCAGGTCTCCCTCGCTAACGCTTCGAGTTATGACGGCAATTTCCTCGAGAAATACGCGGCGCCGTGATCATTAAAACAGGGGGGCAGGGTCGGCTAGATCTGGATCTGCCTCTCGGGACCGTGAGGGTGGGGGCGATTCGGCCTCGACTTCGTCATCATTCGGCGATTCGTCGTCAAACAAGGCCGCTTCCGCTTCGGCCTCGTCCACCTCTTCGATCGACTCCGTGTCGTCGGTCGCGGCTTCCCTACCATCCGGTGAAGCGGCCTTAGTCCCCTTAGCCTCGATGCCCGACCCCTCCAACCCGTCTGCCTCGTTCGCGACCTGACTTTCCTGGTTGGCCTCATGCAAGGTCAAAGTGCGGCCGTACTTGGGAATCGCGTCGAATTCCACGCGGCTCTCGATGCACCCGGAACTCTTGGCTTCCTGAATCAACTGCACAACGTCCGCGTACGACGCGCCGGCCTCGGTTACAGTGCGAATGAGTGCGCCCAATTGAGGGGCGCAGGTCAATTGCTGATCCGATTTTTTTGAGGAAAACTGCACTACGGACAACTGACCATCCGGCAGATCGCGGACTACGATACCACACTCCAAGGTCAACATGACCGGCGGACGTACGGGGTGATCCGTGCCGAACAAGACGATCTCGGGATGTCGAGTGCGCGCGACATGCACCATCGACTCAGCATCCGAGGCAATGCGATGCAGCATGAATCGATCATGGAGCGACTCGCCCTTGAGCAGAGGGTCATGCGGGTTGATTCGTCGTAACTCACGGAAGGCACCATAACGAGTCTCGGCACTGTTGTGATGCAGCAGGCCGATCAGTTGTTCGTAGCCGGCTTGGTCTTCCATAATGCCCAAGGCGGTCAGGGCGGCCCGTCGCAGCGACGGAGTGGCGTTGGCCACATCACCCAGGATCGGAGCTGCTGCCGGGTGATCCAAATACGCCAGGGCTTCGGCGCTGTAGAATCGCACCATCGGTTGGTCGGATTTCAGGGCCTCCAGTAAGATCGGTTTGGCCTCGTCACCTAGGGCTTCCAGCTTCAATGCTGCATCAGCCGCCAGGGCCGCAACGTGGATTTGGGCCTTGAGTGCATCGAGCCGATCGGCCCGTTCCTGAGCCCGTTCCCGCACGGGAATGTCGAGGATGACTCTCACGTAGCGGGCCAAATTGGTACGATAGCGCGGGTGGACCCGTAGTTCGATGAAGCTGTCCCGCTTGGGGGTGGCCACTCCCACTTTGATCCCTTGGGAATAGGTGTGAAAGCGATCGTTGATGACAGCGCCGATCTGTGAGCTGGTCTTAACCGATTGATGTTCCGTGCGGACCACCAGTGCTATGGGGCGGTCCATTTTGCTGATCGCCCCACCCAAAACGCGTCCCATGGTCTTGGCCACTGGGTCGCTGGTTCCCTCCACCAGCGCGTGGGTCAAGACGTCCCCTTCTACCGAGGCACGCACGTGTCCCGTGCGAACTTGATTGTTCAGCACAGCCATTTCCTGCAATCGGGTCAGCATCAACCAACCGCCATGCAGGCTGGTGGTCTGACTTCGACGTGGCACCAAGACCTCGACGTCGATCGGATCCCCCTTCTGAACACCTGGTGGCAAATATGCCTGGACCAATACCAGCGATGTATCGGGAGATGCTAAAAGTTGATTGGGGCGCTCGACCTGTCGAGCCAACATGTCGTTCATCAACATGGCACGCTGTGCCGACGGGGCCGGATCGGAGCCGGTGCCCTTCAGCCCCACCACCAATCCTATCCCCTCGACCTTCTGCATCTTCAGGCCCCAGGGGCCTGCCAATTCACCCACCAATACGGCCGAATTGGTCGCGTCCAGAATGGCGCCGACGTCATGCTGATCCTCAACGCGAATCCAAGGCGCGGTACACCCGGCGATGCCCAAGATGCCGCCCAAGATGCCCATATGCAGCAGGGTCGAAGGGCAGAAATGCCTTGCTCGCGCAGCAGTCGTTCCCATACCGGCCTGTGCTCCATCACGTAACCGATGCGACATCCGGGAAATCATTTCCCGCGACGCCATCCGCCCAAATCCGTGGGCCTATCCGTGCGGCCGGAAAGATAGGTGCTTCAACGGGTTGGGTCAAGAGATCCTGATGGCATTGGGTCAATCCGTGGACCGCGAACCGTGCCAGCAAACATCGCAACCCTGTAATAGGTCGAGGGAAATGGTATAATGGAGATATTGGCCAAGATGCCGTTTGCTGCCCCGCCTTCGTCGGGGTGGTGCGGGGAGTGGGGCAAGAACTCGGAGGGCGACGAGCGAAGTGGGACAAAAACTACATGAAACGCGGCAGGCCAAAGAGACCGCTGTCTTAGTGGCGGTGCTCTTGCCCGACCGAGAACTGGCGGATGATCCGCTAGATGAGCTAGCGGGGCTGGCGGTCAGTGCCGGGCTGGATGTTGTCGGGCAGGTCGTGCAACGGCTGGATCAGCCTTCTGCCGGCACCTACCTTGGGTCGGGCAAGGTTGAGTTGTTAACTCAACTGGTCCATGATACCGACGCCGATGTGGTGATTTTTGACAACGATCTCAGCCCTGGGCAGGCGCGGAACCTTGAGAAGGCCACCGAGGTTAAGGTCTTGGATCGGACCGAATTGATTCTCGACATCTTTGCCCACAATGCTCAAACGTACGAGGCCCGCTTGGCTGTGGAGTTGGCCCAACTGGAATACTCCTTGCCTCGCTTGAAACGCATGTGGACCCACCTCTCCCGTTTGAAGATGGGCGTCGGCATGCGCGGGCCTGGTGAAAAACAGCTTGAAGTCGACAGACGTCTCGTCGAGAAGCGGATTCATGACCTGCGGCTCGATCTTAAGCGTGTTGAACAACGCAAAGAGCGACAGGTGGCGGCACGTAGCGACCATATGGCCGTGTCCTTGGTGGGATACACCAACGCCGGTAAGAGCACCCTCATGAATACGCTCACGGGTGCTGATGTGTATGCCGCGGATAAGTTATTTGCCACGCTGGATACCCGCACGCGTCGTTGGCAATTGCCCAATTGGGGACCGGTTTTGTTGAGCGACACCGTCGGGTTTATTCGCGATTTGCCCCACCACCTGGTTGCGAGCTTCAAGGCGACCTTGGAAGAGGCGCGGCAGGCGGATTTGTTGCTCCATGTGGCGGATGCCAGTAACGAGGCGGTTTTTGAACAGATCGCCGCTGTGTACCGAGTTTTGGCCGAGTTGGGTATCGAGGAAAAGAGCGCGCGATTGATTCTCAACAAGGCGGATCTTGTCCACGAAGATCGGCGACTGGATGTGATTTGCAATCGCTACCCGCATGCCATCCCCGTTAGCGCCAGGACCGGGTGGGGATTGGATGCCTTCGCCCTTGCCGTTAGCGACTCCCTCAGCGCCAGCTTTCGAGATGTCGATATCGAAATGAACGTCGACAATGGGCGCCTGATGGCTTTCCTCGCGGCCCATGGTGAAATTCAATCACGACATTACGAAGGGCAGCGGGTGACCGTGCATTGCCGCATGCCCCAAAAACACTTGGGCCGCATCCACGACCCAGATGCCAAGATCATCAATCACGACACACGGAACTGCAGCGCTACGCAAGCCGCTGACAAGCACATCGACACCCTGCCGCTCGCTCCCCCCAGTGCCGATGCGGTCGAGGACGTCGCCTAGAAGTGGCGGCAGGCATCTTGCCCTCCGTATTTGCAACACGAACGTTTTTCACAGGCTGGAAGCCCACCACTGCTGTTTTTCACAGGCTGGAAGCCTATGCCACCGCCTATGGCCAGACGCACTATCAGCGGAAGTCGCATCCTGATTACGGGGGCATCCAGTGGCATCGGACAGGCACTCGCGCTCGAATTGGCGCGGCAGGGGGCCCGGCTGGTGCTCAATGCCCGACGGCTCGAACGACTACAAACACTCGCTGACACACTCACGGCTGGCGGACGCGAAGTACACTTGGTGTCCGGTGATATCACCCAGTCGGACGTCCGACTGCGAGCCATGCAGGCCGCGCAAGAGCATCTGGGGGGACTGGATATCCTGATCAATTGCGCCGGGGTCGGTGCCGTCGGGCCGTTTGCCGTCGCCGACGAAGCACGCTTGCGACAGGTGATGGAAGTGAACTTCTTCGCGCCGGTGGAAATGATTCGACTGGGCCTGCCGATCCTACGAGGAGGGCATTCCCCGCTGGTGGTCAATATCGGCTCCGTACTAGGACATTGTGCGGTTCCAGCGAAGAGCGAATACTGCGCCAGCAAATTTGCCTTGCGAGGGTTTGCCGATGCACTGCGAGCGGAGCTGGCCAACGATCGCATCGACGTGCTCACGGTGAGTCCCAGCACGACGGAAACCGAGTTTTTCGACCAACTGATCGCACAGCCGCCTGGTTTCAAACCACGGCGTGGCATGTCGGCGCAGCGAGTGGCCCGTGCCGTCGTCCGGGCTATCGCGACGGGGCGCCGTGAGATCGTTCTGTCATGGGGGGGCAAGCTGTTGGTGTGGTTGCAGCGATTCACCCCAGGCTTGGTACGTAGCGCCGTCATCAGGCATGAGAGGCGACAAGCCGATTCTCATGCGTCCATGATTCATCACTAGTCCGTTTCTTATTTTTTCGAACGCCGACGCCTTGGCAGGCGTCAATACAGAGGCCGCGTCTCATGGCATTTCCCGCACCCGTGCTGCTGTACGAGAGTGGGCCGTGTTATGCCGTTCATAAGCCGGCCGGTATTGCCACACAGGCACCACCGGGTATCGACAGCATGGAAGCACGCATGAAGGATTGGTTGCGTGTCCGCGAGCACAAGTCGGGCAATGTCTATTTGGGCGTGCCACATCGACTCGATCGTCCCGTCTCCGGCGTATTGCTATTCGCCCGCCATGTGCGTGCCGCACGGCGCCTGGCCGATCAATTTCAACGCCGATCCATTCGCAAGACGTACTGGGCGCTCGTGGCAGGGCGCGTTGTGCCCGAGCACGACACCTGGACAGATTGGCTCCGAAAAGTTCCCGATGAACCGCGCGGGGAAGTCGTGCCACCGCAGACTGCAGACGCCAAACAGGCCATTCTGCACTATCATGTCGTAACACAATACGAAGAATTCGCTTGGATCGAGGTAACGCTCGAGACGGGCCGCATGCATCAAATACGGGTCCAGGCCGCGCAGCGAGGACACGCGGTGCTCGGCGACCTTCTCTATGGATCGAACCTGCCGTTTGGGCCGCCGACCGACGACTCACGCGCAGCGCCGATCGCACTACACGCGCGACGACTGGAGTTCGCCCACCCGATGAGTGGCGAACCGGTCACTGTTACCTCACCCGTCCCCGATCCATGGCCAGTTGCGATCGCAGCCACCGACACCGCCCGAGATCAGTCGAGGTGATACTCAATAATAGGGGGCATAGTGTGTGGGTTCAAACTCGGCAAGCTGATAATGCGATTGCAGGAAGGCGACCAGATCGATCAGCTGACTTACCGTCATTTGGTCGTTATAGTTGACCATCTTGGACGCACCATCCACGGCGATGTCGGCCGAGGCATACCCTTTGGCCAAGCGGTGCGACGGATTGACGATCGATGTGACGAGCTCGCCGTACGTCTTAATTCTCACGACCTCCCCCCCCAATCCCACGTTGGCCTCGCGCTCCCCATCGATCGGGGGCAAGTCAACACCTTGCACCGTGTGGCAATGATGGCATCCCATCGCCACAAATGTTTCCTTGCCTCGCTCGGCATCACCGTCGGGCAAAGTAAATCCGAACCCAGACTTCGGCCCCATATTACAGCCGCCAGTTATCACCACCATGGCCCCGATGGCCAACACCGGAAGCGCCCGGCGGCTTGCAAGTAGTCGCCAGGATCGCCCGGAAATAGTCTTGTTCACTTCTGTTCTCGTTTTCATCGCAATCCCCCATTTCACTCACGATGCCCCGCCTGCCGGCTACCTAATGCCCTGTGCAACGGGCGGCTTGTCCGCCCGTGAAGCCAACTGGCCAACCCCAATTACTCACCACGACGGCGAACAACCCGGACGTGTTTGTGACACTCGACACAGGAAAGCGTCATCTGTACATATCCCAAGGTGACCCCATCCAGGCTTTCTTTCTTGGCGGCTGTAACAATCGCGCTGGTTTGGCGGCGGAAGTCATCACTGTGACGCCGATACTCCCGAGTCTGGAGGACCATCCACCCCGCGTCATGGCTTAGCAACTCCAAGGCCCCAGCATGTTGGGTCACTGCAGGATAATCTTCCGTGACGATCGCCCCGATGAGTTGCTGCGTGTGATGCAATTTAACCTTCATGATGTTGCCAATATCGTCGGCGGGGGGAGCGGCTTGAGGCGAACCGACGACCACGAGCCCGACCAACGCGGCACAGGCCCACCACGCACCATTCATCCGCTTCATGGCAACTCTCCTGGCTACGTCTGAGCAAACTCAACCACTTCGCACCGCCCCGTAAGACCCACGTCTCGAAAGGGGACTCGGTAGGGAGTTGTGCATTTCTAGTGCCAAACGGCACCGTAATCCATGTCGCGTGACAGGTGAGCGGAAATGCTGCGGACTATGGCGGCGATCGGCGGGCCGCTGGGCGATAACGCACAGGTCAGCTACCGCGAGCACACTTAATGTGGCACAGGCTTCCAGCCTGTGAACAAAAGTGGCATAGGCTTCCAGCCTGTGAGGAACCGCCAGAAAATCCTCCAGGAAAACGATGTGGGGCTACGGCAGGTAAGATGCCTGCCGGCACGTTTTCGTTGTGACCGGTCGCTACGGCGTAGGCCCGCCGGGGATGGCCAGCGCCTGAACGCCGGGGGGCCGTTCGGTGATCAGGGTGGATTCGGCCTCAACGACCGTATTGGCCGTGTAGAAGGGGACGATCCAGGCGTTTTGGGACATGGGAATTTCAACCCGCACCGTGACGGCAGGGGTGGATTCCGTAATGGGCATGGGGTCGACCGTGATGGTCGACGTATGGATGCCGACGGCATCCAGCAGCGGTTGGCTGGCGGCAATGGCCTCCGCGACGGTTGCGCCCGGCACGATCACATGCCGAGCCGCTTCGTAGGCCGCGTTGTCGGCCGCATGATGGACCATGGAGAGACGGCTGAACTCAATGACCGCGACAATGACCATCACCAGGATGGGCGCCACGAGCGCGAACTCCACAGCGGCGGCGCCACGACGGGGCGCGTTGCGACGATTGTTTGCTGAGAGCGGCATCGTGTTGTCCTTTTAGTGTGTCAACAATGTGGGCAATGAGCGGGCGATCTCTTGGAAGACAGCCACAAGATCACTTCCCGTAGCGGCGTGATAGTGCTTGCCAGCCCCCGTTGTGGCGACTTGTTGCATGGTCGCTTGATTGGCTTCGGCGGAGAATGTGATCGAAAAAACCATCACTCCGGCGGCATGAGCGGTTTGGGCGGCGGTGACCGGGTTGAGTCCCGTGTTGTGAATGCCGTCCGTCATGACCACCAAGACCTTGGAGGCCCATGCACGGTTGGTTGTCGTATTGGTCAGTGTCTGCGTTCCCCTCACGATGCCCCCGCCGACATTGGTGCTTCCTTGGCAGAACGAGTTGGTGTAGGGGGTCAGAGCGGACATGATCGCGCCGTAGTTGTTGGTTAGTTCCTGGTTGATGACGGCTGCGTTGTTGTAGGTGCTGAGCGAGACCAGTTCTTCGGTCGCGGAGTTATCCAATTCGTTGAGAAATACTTGGGTTGCCGCTACGGCATCTCGCCAACGCGAGTTTGGGGGCGCAGGATCGCAGTAGACCCATCCAGGAGGCGCGGAGCTGGGGGGGGATGAGGTGAATGAATTGTCGCTCGCGTCGTAGGCCATGGACCCCGAACGATCCAACACCAGCGCGATGTCAACTTCCGTTTGCATCGAGACTGCCTGCTGTTCCGGCTCAAATGTTTGCCGGCCTAGGATGAATGGCATGAGCAATGTTACAGAACCGTCCAATGAAGTGTTTTCGCGCGAACCGGTTACACGCAGAGAGTTGGGGTGTTGACCACCGGCGACGAAACTGTATCGCGAGGTGGCATTGGCCCGCATGCCGTTGCCGAATTCCAGTTGGGCGTCGGTAAGTTGCAAGGGCTCGCCGGCCACCAAATTTCGAGCGGCCGCGTCACGGGCCACGGCCGCAGCCACGGCGGTGTCGCCAGAAATCGCCAAATTGCGGCCACCCGCGCGGGCCGCGGCATCGGTGGAGATCCGCAACTCCGTGCGCACCAGTTCCATGTAGGCCAAATTGATGGCGAACGCGACCATGATCAGTGCCACGGGTAGGAAGATGGCGAACAGGACGACGACCGCGCCGCGTCGACGGGGTGGTCGATCGGCGATGACCCGGACGGTGCGAGATTTTTCCAGGGGCAACATGTCAAAATTCCTTCATGAGTTGCACTTCCCCCGTCATCGTCCGATTCTGGAAAAATACGGTGGAGAGAAAGTGATTCTGATCGCAGGGGGCTGTAATCTCAACGGAAATGAAGGTGCCAACAGGGGCCGTCTCGTAGTTGATAGGATCGACGGTAATCGTGGCCCCTTGTACCGATCGATCGTCCAGCACCTGTTGGCTGACTGCCGTGACATCTCCACTGACGGTACCCGGAATCAGCGAGGTGCGTGCCCCCTCGAAAGCGGCAATCTTGAGCGATTGCTGCAGGTAGATCATGCGGCATGCTTCGAGCATGCCGAGTATCAACAGCACGAGTACTGGCAAGCAGACCGCCGTTTCGACCATAACGGCGCCGCGTCGTTGCACGGGCAGTTGTCGGAATGAACCAATTGCCATCGTGGGCTCCCCAACAGGGTGAATATTCATGACTTCGCTCGCATCGGCTCACGACCACGGGCACGACCGCGTGGCGCACCATCCACAACTGGAGATTCGAGCGATCGGGTTGCTCAGGAAGCCTCCACCAGTTCGCCACTTGGAGTTTCGGTTTTGGTGTCAGCGGGACGCAGTTCCGCCACTCGCACGAGCATAGCGTTGATGTCTTGCGAACATTCCTTCCAGAAGTCTCGCGGACGAATCTTGAGGGGTGCAATATCCCGATCAATGCCGACACGTTGAATCACTCGCTGGAAACGGAGGATCGGCCCCACGAATCGTTGGCTAAACTTGATGGAATCACGAATCACAACTGGTATCAGCACGACGGAGGAGAGTGCAATGGGGCCAGCGCAGCGCATGAGCTGGGATTTCATCTCCTGCAGCGACGTGAGTGGGTCCGCCAGGTAGACCAGCAACAACGAGTAGATGCAAGTGCCGGCCACGAACAAAAACCAATAAAGGATCAGCCGACGGGCTAGCGCCCATTGCAACTTTTTGTCAACCACGAAGCGACGCCGTTTCTCGCGACTCATGATGGCTCTACTCCCCAAGGTTCGATGATCGACTTGCTTTTACGGAGCGCTCTGGGACCGCCGTCCATCGCGGCGCCGACGTCCCGAGGACTCCACCTCAGTCGAACCATAGGTCACAAATTGAACGGTGAATGAGCGGGGGTTGTCCCTGCACCCCGCCGGTAGTGCCGGGTTGTGCACCGACGTTCGCCATAATCGCGACCATCGCTACAACCGTAAGCATGGCGAAAGGTTGGCCTGCTGGCATCGCGGAGGCGATTGAAGAGTGATTGACGGTGTTTAAAGGTGATGGACGGTGATTGAAAAGTGTTAGACGGTGACGGAATGGAACAGGATTTCTGGTTCCCGCGACTGGCCCCCAGTTCTCCGGCGCGACCATTCTCGAACTGTCAACCGACGTTAGGTCGTTCCAGCTCGTGAAATACCATCCAAGCACCGCCGGCGTGCTAAACCAGTACTTAGCCTCGGAACG
>SXGT01745662.1_pt1 | contig 21162 bp, 15 predicted proteins | sample 3176221 | NCBI WGS metagenome assembly SXGT01 (sample SAMN11356862, study PRJNA531348) | freshwater metagenome | isolation source: freshwater sample F1-120 | place: China: Fuxian Lake, Yuxi | collected 2017-12-25
GATCAACCGCACGCCACCCAAGACCCAAGCCGCGCTATTGCAGGCGATGCAAGAGCGCCACGTCACGGCCGGCGGCACCACCCACCAGTTGCAAGAGCCATTTCTGGTGCTGGCGACGCAAAACCCGATCGAGCAGCACGGCACGTACCCCTTGCCGGAAGCGCAACTGGACCGCTTTCTGCTCGCCGTGCACTTTGACTATCCGAGCTTTGACGATGAGTTGGAGATCGTCCGGCGCACGACTGGGCTGCATACGCCGACCATCGACGCCGTGCTCAACCGCGACCAGGTGCTGCGGATCCAGCAACTGGTGCGCGCGGTGCCTGTGGCGGACCACGTCCTGCGCCATGCCGTTAAGCTCGTGCGGGCCACCCGGCCCGACGATCCGCTGTGTCCGCCGAGCATCCGGCCGCTGTTGGCCTACGGCGCCAGCCCGCGCGCCTCGCAATGCCTGGTGCTGGCCGGCAAGGCGCGCACCGTGCTGCGACAGCGCACGACCGTGGCAATCGAAGACCTGCTGGCCCTGGCGGTGGCAACCATTTCGCACCGCATCGTGCCGAGCTTTCGCGCCGAAGCCGAAGGCCTGGACGGCCGCAAGCTGGTCGAACGCCTGCTTGAGCTGGTGCCGCCCGACAGCAAGGCTTAATCCATGGCCGCCCCAGGGTGGAATCGGTTTCGGACGCTCACGCGCCAGATGGGTGCGTGGGTGGCGCCGGCAAAGGGCGAACCCGGCGCAGTCGGCACTCCGCACCGCAGGCCGTCGGGCACCCGCAGCCTGCTCGAGCGCTTGCCGGCCCCGCGCGGCCACGACGCACTGCACGATCGCGGCCCCACCTCGCACCTGCTGCAGTGGTTCGCCGACGACGACGAGGCGGTGGTCCGCAAGTCGCTGGCGCAGCGAGCCAGCGAGGTGCTGGCCGGTCTCGGGCCGCTGCAGCTGCCGGCGCGCCAGGTCGACGACGGGCTGCCGGGCGGCATGCACCGGTCACTGCGGCGCGGCGGCGGCGTGGAGTTCAGTGAGCACAAGGACTACGCGCCCGGCGACGACCTGCGCATGCTCGACTGGAAAGCCTACGGTCGCACCGACCGCTACGTCATCAAGCGCTATGAGCAAGAGGTCCACGCGACGCTGACGCTGATTCTGGATGCCTCGGGGTCGATGCAGTTGAGCGACTTTGCCAGCGACAAGTTCGACGCAGTGCGCCTGTTGCTGGCCTGCATTGCGCTGGTGCTGATTCGCCAGGGCGACTCGGTCGGGCTGGCGGTGTTGGGTCGGCCGCAGTGCACGATTGCGCCCGGCGTCGGGCTGCGGCACTTCGCCCATATTGCAGAGACGCTGGCGGCAGTGCAGCCAGACGGTGATTACGGCCTGGACCGCTTTGAGCCCGTGCCCTGGCGCGGCCACGAGCGCCGCGGCCTGGCGATGGTGGCCTCGGACGTGCTGGTCGCCCCGGACAAGGCGATGGTACCGCTGACGGCGCTGCAGCGCTCGGGTCTAGGCGTGCTGTTGCTGCACACGCTGCACCCGCGCGAGCTGGACTTGGGGTTCACCACGCCCGCGCAGTTCACTTGCCGCGAATCGGCGCGCCAGCGCACGGTGGACCCGCGGGTCATGCGCGACGCCTATACCACGCTGATGCGCCAACACTGCGAGGCCGTGGCGGCAGCGGCGGCGCACGGCGGCGTGGGCCATGTGCTGGTGGACACCAGTTTTGACCCGCGCGGCCTGATTCGCCAGGTGCTGCGCGCGACCACCCACCTGCGGGTGCGCGGCGGCACCGGCGCGCAGGGCGGCGGCGACGGCGAGAAGACCTTTGACAGCCAAAGCGTGCTCGTCGGCGACACCGGCGAATGGAAGAAGCCGGCGGGGTCGCGGTCGTGATCGAATTCGTGCAGCCGTGGATGTTGCTGGGCGTGCTCGGCGCCGCGGTGCCGCTGTGGCTGCACCTGTTTGGTCGGCGGCGGGCGCCGGTGCTGTACTTCAGCGCGCTGGAGTTCATCCTGGCCGCCAACCCCAAGAAAGCGCGGGCGCTGGCGCTGCGCGAGTGGACGCTGCTGGCGTTGCGGTGCCTGGTGGTGTTCGCGGTGGCAGTGGCGTTGGCGCGGCCGAGCGTGCCGTTGCCGGGTCGCGCTGCGGAGGTCGCGATCGCCGCAGGCCCGCAGGCGTTGGTGCTGGTCTTGGACGACAGCATGTCGATGGCCGCCGGTAGCCAGGGCGAAGCGTCGTTCGAGCGGGCGCGGCGGCGGGCCCTTGCTCTGGTTGCCGACTTGCCGTTGGGGGCGCGCGCGGCAGTGGTGGCGAGCGGCTTTCCGGCGCGCACGCTGGTGCAACAACTGACGGGCGATCGCCAGGCATTGCTGCGGGCCTTGGATGCGCTGCGCTGGCGGCCGCGCCGCGACGACGCCGGCCGGGCGCTGCACCTGGCACAGTCGCTGTTGGAGGGCGCGACCGATGTACCCAGCCGGCGGGTGGTGATCCTGACTGACTTGCAGGCGTCGGGCTGGCAAGCCGCGGACATGCCGGGGCTGGCGGATCGCGGCCAACCTGTGCAGACATTTGTCGAGCGATTTGCTCCGGACAGCGTGGAAAACACGGCGATTGTCGATGCGACCGTCGACCGCGGCGCCGACAAGACCGGGGCGCAGTTGCGCGTCGAGGTCTCGCTGGTCCACCACGGCCACAAGGCCTGGCGCGACTACGTCAGCGTCCGCGCGGCCGAACGCGAGTTCAAGAGCCTGGTGCAGCTGCAGCCAGGCGAGGTGGCGCGACGCAGCTTTCTGGTACCGGCTTCGGCGCAGTGGGCCGAGGTAGTGCTGCCCGGCGACTCGCTGGAGGTCGACAACCGCCGGTTGGTGCGCCTGGATGCGGCGACGGCGCTCAAGATCGCGGTCATCAACGGCGCGCCGCGACCGGTGCCGCGCGACGACGAAGCCTTCTTTGTCGCCCAGGCGCTAGAGTCCGGTAGTGCGGGACCCGGCGAATTGCAGGTCGATCGCATCGCGGCCGACAAACTGACCAGCGCGGCGCTAGCCGACCACGATGTGGTCATTGCCGCCAACCTTGGGTCGCCCCCGGCCCAGACGCTGCAAGCGCTGCTGGAGTTCGCGCGCGGCGGTGGCGGTGTGCTGGTGACGCTCGGCGACAACTTGCCCGACCCGCCGGGCGACTACCTGGCAGCGCTGTTGCCCGCGCGACTGGGCGGGGTGCGGTCGTCGGGCCCGGCCGGTGCGGCGGCGGCGCCCGGCTTGGCTCTGGATCCCGGCGCGGCCGACCCGGCAGGGCTCTGTTCCGCGGCGGCGGCGATCGCCCGCGAGCTGCATGACGCACAGGTGGGCCTGAGCGAAGCCCGGGCCGGGCGCTACGTCTTGCCGCTGCCGACGCCTGAACTGGCGTCGCGCACGGTGCTGCGGTTTGGCGACGGCGCACCGGCCCTGCTGGCGCACGGTGTCGGCGCCGGCCGGGTCGCGCTGTGGACGACCACCATCGATCGCGACTGGACCGACTTGCCGCTGCAGCCGGCGTGGCTGCCGTTCGTGCATGGTACCGTGCGCGCGCTGGCAGGTCCGCGCGCGCTAGAACGCAAAGCCGCGATCGAGGTCGGCCAGGTCGCCACGCTCGGCCGCGACGACCGCGCCGAGCAATTGCAGGTGCGGGTCGAAGGCGGCGCCGCGGCCGGCCAGGGCGATCACGTGGCGCAAGCGGTGTTGCAAAAGGCCGGTCAGTGGTCGATCTCAGGCCTGGAGGTTCCCGGCCGCTATATGGCGACCGAGCTGCGCGCTGGCGCCGCGCTGAACTCGCGGCCCATCGTGGTGGTTGCACCCGGCAGCGAGGGTGACCTCGCAGCCGCGGTGACAGGCCCCTTGGCGGCGCGGTCGGCGCAGCTGGCGCAGGTCGGCGCCGTGCGTACGGTGCCCAAGTCGCCGGTGTGGACGCCAGCGTTGGTGGCGTTGCTGCTGTTGCTGATGACGGAGGCGGCGCTGGTCGCGCGCGGCGCCTGGCCCGTGCGCGGCTGGGTTTGGCGCAAGGTGGTGTGAGTCGGCGCGAAATCGGCCAACCTCAATGCGAATTCACGCGGCACGCACCGCCTCCGCCTCCACGATTGCACGAGCCGCCGGTTTCAGCGCGGACCGCATGACCACATCGACCCGGCATGAAAACGCCAGCTCTAGTAATTCCACGGCCGCCAAATAGCGCCGCCATCGGCTGCCGTCACCGACAAGGTCAATCAGGACGTCGACATCGCTGTCGGAGTTCTCGTTGCCGGGCGCATTCTGCCGTTGCCCCAGCACATTCTTCGCTGCGGTTCCAGGCCGGGTCCCCCCGGCGTCGACAGACGCTATCCCTGGTTCACGGACATGGATCAGATTGGCCACCTGCAGGCCGAAACCTACAAAAGCGATACCGACGAGATCCTGCCGATCCAGTTCCAGGTCGCCGACCTGAAGGCGGCGGTTGCGGCAAGCTGTCCGAATCCGTGGCCCACCCCCTGTCGTCGCCGCTATGTTTCAACGGTTCTTGACCTGGTGCGACGATTCGCGCCACAGGAAAGCCTGGCCCAAGTCGAAGCTGTCGGCTTGCCGTTGTATTGCGTGGTCCGTGGCGACGGCAAATTGGACCTCGCAACGGTAGGCCACCATTGGTGGACTTTGCCGGCATTCGATGTGTCCGCGATCCACCCGGCCATCGTCGACGAAGTGCCGGGGGTGGACATCGCCGGGCTGTTGGACGAAGTGCGGTGGTTGCAGTCGCTCCATCCCAGGGTGGTGGTCAAAGTGGCGGCCGACGACGACACATCGACGCGTGAAGTCTGGGCGGTCCTGTGGGCGCTGGACGTCGCCGTCGTGCGGGACCGCAGCGACCGGTACTGGACCCGGGAGATCGCGCCCGCGGCGCCACCACCCGTTCAGGCGCCCAGCGCGGTGGATGACGCTAGGCTTGATGCAGTGGCTGACTACACCGAAGGCGAGCGCGAAAACCAAGAGCTGGTCGCGCTTTTGGATGCCAACTTGTTGCGTGGCGTGGGCTGGACGCCCGAAGGCCCGAGTGTTCCGCCCACCTGGGGTCATTGGGACTACTCGGGGCAGGCAGACGTCGACCGTCGGCTGCACGACTGCTTAGGCAAATCGACGTCTTCGCCCTGCTCGTCTGGCTTTGACCGCTTGCCGGAATAGCCAGGTGGGACTTGTGGTTGTGGGGCGACGACGCTCGGCGCAACGGCCAGCCGCGAGGACGACATGTCCCCCGCCAGGATTTTTTCTGCCGCAGTCGCACTGCTGGTCACGGCAATCGCGGCGCCAGGTGCGGCCGAAGTTCAGCGCAGAGCCATCGGACCCCACGCGCACTCGCGGCCGCGGCGTGCCGTCGAGTCCACGATCGGCACGCGAACGGCCGAGCGCGGCCGGGCGCTGACGCCGCCGAGGCATACGAGCGGGAGGCCATCGGTCCAGGGCAGTGCAATTGGCCCGTTTCTCCACGCGGGTGCTCTTGCGCAAGCCAGAACCAGTGGCCAGAGCGCGCCAGCGACTCTGCCAGCAAAGGCAGGCCCGCCGGACCAAGTGCCGACGTCGCCACCGATCGTAGGCAAGGGGCTGGCGGCCGTCGCTGTCGCGCCGGCAGAACAGCCACCCGTTGAGGGCAAACTGCGCTACGGCAACACCTGCCGGCGGGCATCGCGGGCGGCGGTGCGGGCAGCGTGGACCGATTCCAGCCAGGGGTTCTCGTGCAACATGGGCGTTGCGCCCCGCTGCCGGTCAGGGTCGGATTTCGGACGATATATCCATGTGTTACGGGAACGCTCTGTCGAGCAACAACTGGGATTTCAACACTTCGACTGCGTCACGGAAGTTCACGGCGAGCGGATTGGCTTTGGATCCAAAGCGTTCGTGCTCAGTCAGATCCTGCGACCCGGTCGCACTTGGATCCAAGTCGACCGCGGTGGCGAACTTGAGGCCTGGTGCGTCGACCTGTACTGACCGGGCCAACGTCGGCGCTGCCAACGCTCCGCTTCCCGCGCCCCCGCCTTGCGCGCCGCCGTCCCCCCGCCGACAATCGCGCCATGCCCCAGGCGATTGCCCTTTTTGACATGGACGACACCCTGGTCGGCGCCAATACCGCAGCGCTGTACTTTGCCGAGCGGCGCCGCCGCGGCGAGATCTCGCGCCGGCAAGCCTGGCGGGTCGGCGCGGCGTGGATCGGCTACCGGCTGAACGCCATCGACATGGCGCGGCTCATTCGCCAAGGCGCGGCCGCGGCACAAGGTGCGAGCGAAGCGGAGATGATCGACTGCTGCACGCGCATCTACTCAGAGCAGGTCCAGCCGCGCATCTTGCCGGCAGCCGTCCAGGCCTTGCAGCGCCACCGCGATCGCGGCGACCCGGTCGCTATCGTCACCGCATCGACGCCGTACATCGCCCGGCCGCTGGCGCACGATCTCGGAGTGCCGGTGGTCATGGCGACGGAGCTGCAGGTCGGCGACGACGGCCTGTTTACGGGGCAACTGCTGGGCGAGCCGTGCTTTGGGCCCCAAAAGGTCGTGCGCGCACAGGCGTTTGGCGCGCAGTTTGGCCTGGGCCTGGACGCGGCGTGGTTCTACACCGACAGCCACACCGACCTGCCGCTGCTGGCCGCGGTGGGCCACCCGCACGTCGTGCGCCCGGATCTGCGCTTGCGCTGGACCGCGAAGCGTCGCGGCTGGCCGGTGCTGAATTGGTGAAAGGCGGGCGGGCGGGGCTCTGAGCCGAAATGTGTTTGGCCTTGCTGGGCTGCAAAGGCCTCGCCTGGTGCACACGGACCCGTACCCCGAAGGCACCGCCAAGGCGGACGGGGACGTCCGCGGTCCCAGGCCCCCGCCGCCACGCGGACCACGCGGGGAGATCTGGCCACCTATGCCGACCGGCGACCCACCCAGCTATACAGAATCGCCTTGAGGTGAGATCAAACCCACCGCAAGAAAGGAGCGGCGAGTCGGCTTGCAAAGCCGCGAGCTTGCGACCCACCGAGCAAGCAAGAACGGCAATCGCCGATGACCTCGGGTCATCGCGATCCTGTATAGCAAACGGGCGCAGTTCAAGGATGCGCAGCATCCAGAACAACCCCGAGACAAGCCCAAAAAGCCCGAAGGCCCGAATCGTTGCCGATTCGAGCCTCCAGGAGCGTTGCTGGCGGTCCAGCGCGACGAGGACTTATTCGGTCTCGTTGTCGCGGAAGATGGCCGGCGTGCCTTCCATGTCGCACTCGGCGCCGGTCGACTTGACGTCGCCGCGGCCGGTCAGCTGGAAGGTCGACATGATGGTGTCGCAGTCCAGGTCAGCATTGGCCTGGGCGGTGAAGAACGACGCACCGTACACGCCCGTCGAAACGTAGCTGTACTGGAAGAAGTGCTGGTCGGTGATGGCGAACTTGAGGGCCGACCACGTCGCGTGGTTCCAGTTGCCCGGCTTGGCGTCGCAGCGCTCGTCGTTGTCCGAGTCGTTGACGTCCACGCAGCACGAGGCGCCGGTCGGGGTCACGCCGACGTTGCTCGGGAACTGGCACTCGAGCTTGGTCATGGTGCCCGCCTTGACGCGCGGCGAGGTGTAGTAGGTGGCCGAGCCCTTCTTGAGCAGGTCCAACATCTCGTTCGCTTCCGCCGCCTTGGCCGAGCGCATGTACTTGGTGAACTGCGGAACGGCGACGACCGCGAGAATCGCGATGATCGCGACCACGATCATGAGTTCGATGAGCGTAAAGCCTTTGCGAATCTGCTTGAGCATGACTGCCTCCAGGAGGACTGCGCCTCCGCGGTGAGCCGGCTGGCGGCCCCACGATGGGGTTGCCGGCGATGAGCCCGAATGAGAACACCGGGCGGGGAAAACCTCGGGCACTTCGGAAGATTGCGGCACAGTGGGGTGCACCGTCGCGCCCTTGTCCGCTCACCAACCGGCACCTTGCCGGCAGTTGCGTGGACTAGGGGCGTGGCGGCCACCGGCTGCGGCGGCTGCGTGGGCAGCTTGCCGTTCCGATGACACCGTCTGGAGGCCGAATCGCCGTCCGCAGGTTCGAGAACGAGGCCAGCATTGGGGAACCACGAGGGCTCGGTCCTGACTGGCGAACCCGACGGCGCACGCCGGGTGTTGCTCGCGCGCGGCCCGCGAAACGGCCGCACCAGCGGGCTATGCAAGGGCCGTGCCAACTGCGGGAAGTCCAGACAAACGGTACAAATTCATCATGTTAATCGAACTGGCCGCCCGGCGGGGCCGGAGCAGCGCCGACAATCTGCGGCAGCTGGCTGACAATTTTCGTCAGTATTCACGTTTAGGAATGAGTCTTGTTCACGGCGACGAGTCTAGTTGCCCATGCTTTTCAAGCTTGTAGCGCATCGACCGCACGCTCAGGCCCAGAATCCGCGCCGCCTCGGTCTTGTTGCCGTCGGTGCGCCGCAGCGCCAATTCGAGCAGGCCTCGCTCGAATTGATCGAGCAGTTTTTCGGAATCCACCGTGGCGCCGTCGGCGACGATCCAGGCCTCGAAAGCGCCAAGTACGCGCAGAATCTCTTCTTCGGGCGACAGCGCGATGATCTTAGCGGACCGACCGAGCCACGCCGGCTGCCCCGGGTCGGGCAGCCACGCCGGGGTGACGCGATCGTTGGTCTCGAGCGCCACGGCGCGCTCGATGAGGTTCTACAGCTCGCGCACGTTGCCCGGGTAGGGCAGCGCCTGCAAGACCACTTCGGCTTCCGGATCGATGCCCTTGAACTCGCGACCGATCCGCTGCGCGAATTGCGCCAAGAAGTGGTGGGCCAGCGGCAAGATGTCGGCGCGGCGCTCGCGCAAGGGCGGCAGCCGGATCTCGATGACATTGAGCCGAAAGAACAGGTCGGCACGAAAGCGGCCATCTTGCACCGACTCGCGCAGGTTGCGGTGTGTCGCGGCCACCACCCGCACATCGACCGCCACCTCGCGGGTGGCGCCGACCGGCGTGACCTTGCGCTCTTGCAGCACGCGCAGCAACTTGACCTGCAACCCGAGCGTCAGCTCGCCGATCTCGTCCAAGAAGATGGTGCCGCCGCTGGCCGCCTCGAACAGGCCCTTCTTGTCCTTGGTGGCGCCGGTAAAACTGCCCGACAGGTGGCCGAACAACTCCGACTCCATCAGCTGCTCGGGAATCGCGCCGCAATTGAGCGGCACGAATGGCTTATCCTTGCGATCGCTGCCGTCGTGGAGCATCCGGGCGATGAGCTCTTTGCCGGTGCCGGACTCGCCCAGAATCAGGATCGACGATGGCGTCGGCGCCACCCGCCGCACCAGTGTCACCACGTCTTCCATGGCCTTGGAGACCCACACGAACTGGGGTCGGGCGGGCGCGCGCTGGGCGAGCTTCTTCTTGAGCTGCAGGTTCTCGGCGACGAGCTGGCTTTTCTCCAGGCACTTGCTGATGACCACTTTGACTTCTTCAAGCTTGAACGGCTTGATGATGTAGTCGTAGGCACCCTTGCGCATGGCATCGAGCGCCGTATCGGTCGAGCTGAAGGCCGTCATGACCACGATCTGGGTGTTGATCCCGCGCTGGCGCACGGCGTCGAGCAGCTCCAGGCCGTCCATGCGCGGCATGCGAATGTCGGTCAGCGCAAGATCAAAGCGGTTGCCTTCCAATAGCTCCAAAGCCTTGAGCCCGTTGGCCGCGACTTCGACCTCGTGGCCTTCTCGGCGCAAGAAGATGGTCAGGAACTCGCGCAGCGACAGATCGTCGTCGGCGATGAGCAATCGGGCCATGGCGGCCTCCGCAAACGCGGGCAAGAGAGAGGGTATACGCCGCGTCGCGCAAGGTTGGGCCGCAACGGCGATCGCGTCAACCGGGTCCGCTCTGGCGCTCTAGCGCTTTGGCCTGTTGCCACAGCTCGTCCAGTTCGTCCGGCGAAGCCTGCTGCTGTAAGCCATGGCGAGCGTGCACGGCGCGCTCTACGTGGGCAAACCGCCGACTGAATTTGTCCAGGGCGTCGCGCAGCCCATTTTCGGCGTCCAAGCCCAGGTGGCGCGCCAGGTTGGCCACGGCGAACAGCACGTCGCCCAATTCGTCGTGCATCGCGGCCTTGTCGCCCGACTGTGCAGCCGTACGCAGTTCGCCCAACTCTTCGGCGACCTTGGGCCACACGGCCTCGGCATCCGGCCAGTCAAAGCCGATGCGCGCCGCTTTGTCGGCGACGCGTTGCGCCCGCAACAGCGCCGGCAGCGCGCGCGGCACGCCGTCCAGGGCCCCCTTGCCCTCTTTGCGCTTTTGCTGCTCCCAGCGGTCGCGCACTTCGCCTGAGGTTGCCACCGCCTGGCTCGGCTCGAACACGTGTGGATGGCGGCGGATCATTTTGTCGGCGATGCCGGCCGCGACCGAGTCCAGATCAAACCAGCTGTTTTCGTGGGCGATCTGCGACTGAAAGGCGACCTGCAGCAGCACGTCGCCCAACTCTTCGCGCAGCTGCGCCACCGCGACCGGGTCCGCGGTCACCGGCAGATCCACGGCGGTCGCCGTCGCCGCCGGGCCGAGCGCCGCGATGGCGTCCAACAGCTCGTGACTCTCTTCGACCAGGTAGGCGCGCAAGCTGGCGAGCGATTGCTCGCGATCCCAGGGGCACCCGCCAGGCGCGCGCAGCGCCGCCATCACGGCGACGAGGCGATCGAAGCCGCGGCCGGCGTCGATGCCGTGTGCGGTCAGCGGGGTCAAGGGCGGCGCTCGGAACTACTTGGGCTGCTCAGCGGGGGCTTCGGGCTTGGCAGCGGCCGCGGGCGCCGCAGCCACGAACTTAAGCTTGCCGGCGCCATCGAGCTTATGGAAGTCGCCGCCCATCGGCACCCAGGCACCCATGTGCGCAATGTCGTGAGTGCCCTTGTCGTCGATGCGGTAGAAGTTGGCGTCGAACACAGCGCCGTCGGCCGGCGCGCCGGCAAGGCCAAGGCCCTTCCACGGGATCTTGGCTTCGACCGCAAAGCCGCGATCGGCACCGTCGGCGTTGACGTCGCCGTCGACCACGACCTTGTACTCCATGCCCGTCTCGTGCTTGGCCGCCTCTTCCCACTTGGGCGTGCGCGGCGCGGTGAACAGTGCATCAAAGCGCGAGCCGTTGGGCGCCCACTGCAGCTCGATGTACTTGCCGTCCTGACCGGGGGCGCGCAGGAACAGTTCGATGACATCGCCTTCCCACAGCGTGCTGTCGTTGCCCTGATTGGGGTTGCGCACGTCGCCGTCGCTGGCCCGCGCGAACACGTACAGGTGCTCGTCGTCCCAAGCGACCTTGGCGCTGGCGTTGATCGCGCGATCGAGCGGCCGACCGTTGGGCTGACGGGCGACCAGGATCGGCAGCGCGCTCTGCCACGCGGCGTCGTCGTCCTTGCCGTCCAGCGCCGGCGCCTTGGCGGTCTTGGCCACCTGCACTTCTTTGAGCACATCGCCCAAGTCGAACACGCCGCGGCCGCTTGGCGTCGGCTCGGCAGCAGATCCGCCGGGCGCTGCGCCACCTTCAAGCGTGACCGTGGTCAGCAGCACGCGGCCGTCTTTGTCGATCGACAGGCTGCCGGGGCTTTCGACCTTGAGGCGGCGGTCGCCCTGGGTGCTGTTGTACAGACCCCAGTCGAAGAAGCCGATGAGCAACTGTGCGTCGTTCTCGGCCCAGTCGCCCGGCACTGCGATCGACACCACGTCTTTGATGATCTCGCCCTTCTTCCACTGCCCCACCGGGTACAGGCCGTTGACACCGTAGTGGTCGAACGGCTGACGGCGCTTGCCCGGTGCCTCAAAGTGGACGAACACCTTCCAGTCGCCCGACACCGGCTGGTCGACGCGGAAATACATGACGAGGTCGAAGTTGGCGCCTTTCTTGGGCTTGCCGACGATGTCGTAGCCCAAAAGCACCACTTTGTCTTCGAATTTGGTGTCGGCCTTGGCCTGCATGGTGGCCGGCGGCGCGGTCAACACGTTGGCGGCGATCTGCTGCTCCTGGTCCTTGGTCAGCACGATCTGCTGGCCCGCGGGCCGCCGGCAACCGGCGCCCCCCGCCACGACCAGCGACAGACCGGCGCCCAGCAGGGCGACGCGGCCAAGGTTGCGGAAACTAAAACGATTCTTGGACATCTTGACCTCGTGCTGTCGGCGATCGGGCGCCCGGCGGGCGCGCCAAAAAACGGGCGGTAGGATAGGCGCCGCAGCGTTTTTGCGCAATGCGCGGCGAGGTGCGGACTTGCGACCACCAAACCGGCCGCCGCCCAGCCATGCCCAGTCGCGCCATCGCCTTTTGACGCACTGGCGGCTACCGTTGCGCCATGGCCGAACTGCCAACCCCCAGCCCCGACCCGAACACGCCGCAGCCGGGCCGGTGGCGCACGCGCGCGCTTTGGCTGTTGTTGCTGCTGGGCTCGGCCTGGTACTGCCACCACTGGCCGCACTTGAAGACCGCCAACGAGGCAATGCGGCTGTATTTCGTGCAGGCAGTGGCAGAGACCGGACGGCCAGAGCTCGATGTCGTGGCGACACGCCAGGGCAAGGTGCCCGTTGACCGCAGCGAGTACGGCGGCCACGTCTACATGGACAAGGCGCCGGGTGCGAGCCTGCTGGTGCTGCCGGTCTACGCCATGTGGCAGGCGGTCGACCCGACCGTTGCCGGCCCGCGGCTGTGGGCGTTCGGTTACGTCGCTACGGTGGTCGCGATGGCGCTGCCGCTATTGGGGGCGCTGGCGTTGCTCAGCCGGGCGCTGCGCCACCACGCAATCCGCGCCAATGGCGTGTGGATCGCCGTGCTGGCGCTGGCCACCGCAAGCCCGCTGCTGGTCTACGCGACGCTGTTCTTTGGCCATGCGCTCGCCGCGGCGTGCGTGCTCGGCGGCTTTGCCTTGATCGCGGCGGGCGAACCGACCGGCCTGCAGCGGCGACATGCCTGGGCGGCCGGGGCCCTGTTGGGTTGGGCGGGCCTGACCGACACGCCGGTGTTCGTCCTGGCGGGCTTTGTCGCCGCGTTCGCGCTGGTTCGGGCGCTGCCGTGGCCGGGCCTGCAGCTGCGCGCTCGGATGCAGGCCTGCTGGCCAGTGTTTGGCGGCCTTGCCGCGGCGGTCGTCGTGCAACTGGCGTACAACACCTGGGTGCTCGGCCACCCGCTGCGCTTCACCTACCAATTCAAGGGCGACCGCAACCTCGCCGCGATCATGGACACCGGGTTCTTAGGCTTCCGCGTGCCGCAGCCGGACGCGCTGGCGGGCCTGCTGGTCGGGTCGCGGCGGGGACTGCTCTACCACGCACCCTGGCTGGCCTTGGCTGCGGCGGGCGCGTGGTGGGCGGCGCGGCGGCGCGATCTACCCCAGGCGCTACGCCTGGACTGTGGCGCAGCGCTGGGCATCGCAGTGGCGTACACCCTGTTCGTGTCCGGGTTTGCCGACTGGCCAGCTGGCGACAGCCCGGGCGCGCGCCACTTGCTGCCGGTGGTGCCGCTGTTCGCGTTTGGCTTGCCGATCGCGTGGGCGCCGCCCGGCGGGGTGCTGTCGCCGTGGCCGTGGTGGCTGCGGGCGTGCGCTGCCGGCGCGCTCGCGGTTGCGGTCCTGTTGCACGCGCCCACCGTCGCCACCTTTCCCTACCACTTTGACCGCGTCGAGCGGCCGGTGCTGGAGCTGGCGGTGCCGCTGCTTTTGCGCGACGGCTTCTCGCCCAGCCTGGGGTTGTGGGCTGGCCTCGGCAACTACCCCAGCTTCGGCGTTTTCTGCGCGATCATCGGCCTGTGCTGGTGGCTGGCGCTGCCGCGGCGCCGCGAACCGATCAACTGGCCGGTGGTGCTGACGGCGCTGTCGACGGTGTTGGCGTGGCTGCTGCTGCTGACCTCGACAGTGCCGGAAAAGCCGGGCCGCGCCGCCCAAGTGGGCCGCTACCACGCGTGGTCGATGCTCAAAAGCGGCAGCTCGGGCGATGCACCCGGGGTACGGGGTCGCGCTGAGCCGCGCAAGTAAGGGCGGGGGCTCGTCCCCCGCCGCTCATCACACTGGCACGGAGCACGCGGCGGGCCACAAGGACCCGCCCTACGCCCGGACCCAGCCAGCACCGACCGACCGCGCCAGCCCCTGTTGTTGCAAATGCAGCAGGTGGGACAGCGACGAGCGCAGCGCCAGGGGCCACGCCAACCGCGACACGTCGTGGTAGGCCACAGGCAAAAGGTCGGCGGGTGGCTGGGCGGTCGCAGTCAGTGCCGCCAGGATCTTGGCTTCGCGAGCGCGGCGGTGCTGCTGGTAGTGCTGCAATAGCGCTACGGCATCGCGCTGAACCGGCCCGTGAGCGGGGGCGAGGCTGGTCGGGTTCAGCGCCTCCAGGCGCGCAAGGCTCTGCAAATACAGCCCCATGTCGCCATCGCTCGGATCGACAAGAATGGTGCCAACGCCCGCGACCAGGTCGCCCGCGACGACCTGACCAGATTCTGGCTGGTGCAGCGCAAGATGCCCGGGGGCGTGGCCAGGCGTGAAAACCGTCAACCACGGCGCCCCGTCGGCGTTGCGGGCGACCACCTCGCCGTCAAGCACGGCGCGATCCACGACCACCTTGCCGGCCAGCAGCTGCGTCGTGGTCGGATGGGCCCAAATGGGCAGCCCGGTCGCTCGTCCCAACTGCGCAGCGGCGCCAGCGTGATCGTTGTGGTGGTGGGTCAGGAACAGCGCAGTCGGCACGGCGCCCAACTCACTTGCCGCCTGCAGCGCTTGCAGCAGGCGCAGTTGATCGCGGGCCGCGGGCGCGCTGGGGTCGACCAGCACCAGGGGATTGCAGCCCACCAGATAGTGATTGGTGGTGGTGGCGGGCGGCAGCGTCGGCGTCGACAAGGCGAGGCGCACCAACCCTGGCCCTTCGACCACGGCGCCCAACTCGGCGGCCTCGCGTTCCCAGCGATCCTGCGGCATCTTGCATCCTGGCGCGCGACGGCGGCCCCACCGATCGCCGACTTGCGCCCGCGTTCGGCAACGGCGAAATTACCACGCCCACCGCCGCAAGGTAGATTGTGATGTCCAAAGCCCAACCACGCCCAGTCCCATTGGCGCGCCTGCAAGCGGGCGCGTTGGCGCTTGGGGTCGTTGCCGGCATGTTGGCCTGCAATACCACCCGCAGGTTCGCCACCGGCGGCGGCGAATCGGATGCCTACATGGTGGGGGCCGGCAAATACTACGGCGACGGCGACACCGACGTCGGCGTGGTGCCGGCGTGGGACACGCTCGCGGGCGGCTTTGCCGGCAAGCCCATGCTGGCCGACGGCGCCGCCAGCACCAGCACGCCCGCCACGCCGCTGCCGTGCGCCGGCAGCACCCCCAAGCCCGACAACAGTTGCTGCCCGATCGGCAAGGCGTGGAGCCCGGCGGCCGTCGACTGCGTCGCCGTCACGCTGGCAGAGTGCCCCGACTCGGCGACCTGCAAGCCTCGGTGGTGCGGCGACTGGCAGGACCTGGGCGGCAAGGCCTGCGCGCCGGGCGGTCCCGGCTGCAGCGTTGTGCCGCGGGCCTGTGCCGCATCGGAGCTCGCCGCCAGCGGCTGCACGGTGGGCGAGTGGCTGTCGGCCAAGACGCAGCCGCCGCAATGCGTGCCCGCTGGCAGCGACGTGCAACTGCCGGGCGGCGCCAAGGTTGCCGCGGACGGCAAGATCGCTCCGCTGCCGCCGGTGGCGCAACTGGTGCCGCCGGCATTGGTCGCCGCCGACGTGTTGCTGGATGCGGCCAGTCCCGCCGCTTGGTGCTACCCGTCGCCAGACGCGGCCACCGCTTGCCCGGCGTACGGCGGATCGTGCGCGGTGGGTACCGTCGTCGATCCGGTCGCCAAGGCTTCTTGCGTGCCGCTGGCCAGCGTGCTGCCGGCGTGGTGCCCGCAAGGGTTCGTGGCCGACGGCGCCGCGGTGCCGACCTGCACTGCCGACCCGAACGATTGCGGCAGCGACAATTGGGGTGGCGCGGCCGACAACGGCAAAACCGTGTTCGTCGACAAGGCCTATGCGGGCCAGGCCAAGGCCGATGGCAGCAAGGCCGCGCCGTTTACCGCGCTTGGCGACGCCCTGGCCAAGGTCAAGGCCAACCCAAGCCTGGGCACGATTGCACTGGCGACGGGCACCTACGTGCTACCGCCGGGGCCGACGCTGGTCCCGGCAGGCGTGATCCTGCGCGGCCGCTGCGCAGCGAGCACGCAGTTGGTCGGCGCGGTCGCCGGTTCGGGCGCATGGGTCGAGGTCAGCGGCGCTCTGGAGCGGCTGAGCGTGGTGGACGGTCAGATCCCGGTCATCGTGCTGGCCCAAGGAACGGTGTCGCGGGTCCGCGTACAAGGCGGCACTTACGCGGCGATCCGCATGCTGGGTGGGGCGCTCAACCACGTGCTGGTGCAAGGCCTGGGGCGCGGCGTGCTGGCCGATGGCAAGGGCGGCGCGGGCGCGCTGTTCGGCGTGCGGGTCAGCGGCGCCAAGGACCGCGGCGTGGTGGTCGCCGGTGGTTTCGCGGCCACCTTGAGCAATGTCGTCATTACGGGGACCGGCCCCGCTGCCGATGGCAAGGGCGGCTATGGTCTGCTGGTGGCCGAAGGCGCCAAGGCACAGGCGGCAGGGCTGCGGGCGCACGGCAATGCGACCGCGGGCGTGGCAGTTTTCGACCCGGGAAGCGACTTGCAACTGGCAACTGCACACATCGCGGCGACCACCGCGAATGCCACCGACAAGTCGGCGGGTCACGGCTTGCTGGTCTCGGGGGCGGCCAAGGTGACCTTGCAGCACGCCCATATTGCGCAAAACCGTGCGATCGGCGTGCTGGCCTATGGCGCGGGCAGCACCCTGGCGGGCGTCAATTGGATTGTCGAGGACACCTTGCCTCAGCAAGCGGACAGCGCCCTGGGCGACGGGGTGCGCGTCCAAAATGGCGCATCGTTGGCGGTCGTCGGTCTGGTGGCCACTGGCAACCGCAACTATGGCGCGCTGTGCACAGGCTTGGGCAGCCAGCTGAGCCTGGCGCAGGGCGTGGTCGCGGCCACCTTGCCACAGGCCAGCGACAACCAGCGCGGCGAGGGCCTGCGCATCGAGTCGGGGTGCATCGCCAAGCTCGGCGACTTGCGCTTGGACGGCAACCGCGCGGTCGGCCTGGTGGTCGCCGGCGCGGGCAGTGCCGTCAACGGCGGGTCGCTGATCGTCAGCAACATGCAGCCGCAAGCCTCAGACGCGCAAAAGGGCTTTGGCGTCCAGGTGGTCGAGGGTGGCAAGCTGACGGCATCGTTGCTGCATGTGCACGCTGCGCGCACGGCTGCGGTGTGGGTGAGCGACCCCAAGTCCGAATTGCAGTTGGGTGGCTTCAAGGCCCTGCACACGCTGCCGCAAACCGACGGTTTTGGCGGCCGCGGTCTACATGTCGCCGGGGGCGCGGTGGTGCAAGTAGCCGGCGCGGTGACCCTCTTGGACAACCGCGACTACGCCGTGCTGGCCGACGGTGCCGGCACCCAGGTCACTTTGGGCGACGGCAAGCTGCCGGTCGTGGTGGCCAACACCGGTCCGCGGCCCGACGGCTGGGCCGGTCAAGGCGTGCATGCGCGCAAGGGCGCCAAGGTCACGCTGCTGCACGCCCACGTCACCGCTGCGCGCGAGGCGGGGGTGGTGGCGACCGGGGAGGGCACCCAGGTCATCGCCAAGAACCTGTGGGTGACCGCGATCGAGCCGCGCGCCAAGGACGGCACCTTTGGCCGCGGCGTCGTGGTGGAAGACAAAGCGGTGTTTTCGGCGGAAGGGCTGACCGTCGCCGGTTGCGCCGATGCCGGCGTGTTTGCCCACAATGGCGCACTGCAAGGTCAGGACTGGACGCTCGGTCACTTCGCCGGCGCCAAGGGGCGGTACGGCCGCGGTCTGGTGGCGCAAGGCGGCTCGACGGTGACGCTCAGTCGCCTGCGGGTGTCGGCGGCCAGAGAGGCCGGCATCGCCGCGACAGCCGGCAGCAAGGTGGCGACCGTGCTCGATCTGCGCGATGTGGTGGTGGATGCGACCCTACCCGAATCGGTGACGCTTGAGGCCGGCCGCGCGCTGGACTTGAGCGCCGGCGCGACCGCAACCATCGTGGGTCTGGTGGTCGCCGGCAACACCGGGTCGGGGATCGTGGTCGCGGGTCCGGGCGCGCGCTTGAACGCCAGCAACGCGGCAGTGTTCGACACCAAAGGCGACGCAGGCACCGGCCGGCGCGGTCGCGGCATCGACGTGGGCCACGGCGGCGTGCTGGTGCTGGCCGGCACGCGGCTCATTGGCAATCGCGAGGCTGGGTTGCTGGTGCACGCGGGCAGCGCGCGGCTGGGCGGTGCCTGGCTGGCAGGTGGCCTGGGCGACAGCAATGGCGCGGCTGGCTGGGGGGCGGCGGTGCAAGGCGGTGGCGGCCTCGACGTGTTCGGCTTGCGCGCCGTTGGCAACCGCGGCGTGGCCTTGGCGGTCCTGGGCGCGGCAAGCAAGGCCGAAGTGCTGCGGGCGAGCTTGCACGACACGACGGTGAGCCTCATCGTGGCGCCGGGCGGCGCGGTCTTGGGCGAGGCCGCCGACGGCGTTCATGTCGCGGCGGGTGGCAAGCTATTGCTGGCACAGGCCTTGCTGAGCGGCGCCAAGCGCGCAGCGGTCGTGGTGGACGCCGCCACGGCGCAACTGGTCGAGGCGCGCATCACCGGCAATGGCCTGGGCTGGTCCGTCCAAAACGGCGGCAAGGTCACGACACAACTGACCGCCGTGGCCGACAATGACCAGAACGTGTGGACTGGTGCGGCGTTGCCGGCGCTCGGGCCGCTCGACCCGGTCGTCGGCCGGCCGACCATGGAGCCGCTGACCTACTGACGCCGGGCGCGGTCAGCCAGCCTGCTGCTCGTCATCGCCGCCGAGTCCGTCGCGGCCGTCCGCCCACACCGTGTGCAGCGGCTCATAGTGCTGCACGCCCGGTTGGCGGACGCTGCGGTACAGCACGAAGTGATCCACGGTCCACGGCTCGCTGGCAAAGCCGACGTGGCCGCCCAGCCACTGGGCCACGCGGTGCGGCGGGCTGTCGCGCAGACGGGCGAGCGTGATGTGTGGAGCGAATTGACGCGCGTCCAGGTTCAGGCCGTGGCCCGCGCACGCGCGTGCCACTTTGGCTTGCAGCCGGCGGAGGGGATCGCTTGCCTGCACCCCGGCCCACAAAGAGCGCGGCCGGCCGCGCGGCGGAAAGTGCCCGAGCCCGGCCATAGCCAGTTCAAACGGCGCAAAGCGCACGCCGCCCAAGATCTGCGCCAAGGCGGGCACCCGGTCGGGCGCCAGTTCGCCAAGGAACACCAGCGTCAGGTGGTGGTCGTCGGGGTCGGTCCAATCGGCGCCCGGCACGCCGTCTTGCAGCGGCCACAGCGCATCGACGTGGTCATCGGGAATCGGCAAGCCAACAAAAAGGCGCATAGAGAACCGCCGACGCACTGACACGACAAGGCCGGGCCGGGCCTGGCGAGCTTGCCAAAGCGCCGCCGCTTGCGCTAGTTCTGTCGCAGCTGCCGCCAAGCTGCACTACCCCAAGGTCGCCATGTCGCACCCCGCCCACCCTGCTGAACGCTACGACCTCGTGGTCATCGGCTGTGGCCCGGCCGGCGAGAAAGCCGCCGCCCAAGCCGCATATTTCGGCAAGAAAGTTGCGATTATCGACCGCGCTACGCCGGGTGGCGCCTGCGTGCATACGGGCACGCTGCCGAGCAAAGGCCTGCGCGAGTCGGCGCTGGCGATGGTGCGCTTGAAGAACCTGGGCCTCAAAGGCATTTCGTGTTCGCTGGCTGAAGACGTCCGGGTCGACGAACTGTTGGCGCACAAGGATCAGGTTTGCGCGGCTGAGGTCGACCGCATTCTGCGCAACCTGCAGCGCCACAATTGCCCGCTTGTCGTCGGCGACGCCGAGATCGTCGATCCCAACCTGGTGCGGGTGCATCGGCCCGGCGCCGAACCGGTGGACCTGCCGACCGACATGGTGATGATTGCCACCGGCACCTCGCCGCACCGGCCAACTGACCTGCCGTTTGCGCACGAAAACGTGTGGGACAGCGACGAAGTCGTGCAGATGAGCTCAATCCCGCGCACGCTGCTGGTCTACGGCGCCGGCGTCATCGGCTGCGAGTACGCCACGATGTTCGCAGCGCTGGGCGTGCAGGTCGCGCTCATCGAGCCGCGCGGGGCGGTGCTGCCGTTTGTGGACCGCGACGTCAGCAAGGAGCTGTTGGCGGCGTTTTCAGACCTCGGCATCGCCATCCACACCAACTTCAAGTACGACCGCGCCGACGTCAGCGACGCCGGCGTCACGCTATGGGCCGGCGACAAATCGCTGTCGGCGCAACGGCTGCTGTACGCCGCCGGGCGCAACGGCAATATCGCTGGACTGGGGCTGGACCGCGTCGGCGTCAAGGTCAACAACCGCGGCCTCGTGCTCGTCGACGACAACTTCTGGACCGGCGTCGGCCGCATCTATGCAGCGGGCGACGTCATCGGCTTTCCGGCATTGGCGTCGACTTCGATGGACCAGGGCCGGGTGGCGGTGTGTCACGCCTTCGGGTTTGCCTACAAAAAGCAGGTCGGCAGGTGGCTGCCCTACGGCATCTACACCATCCCCGAGTGCAGCCTGGTCGGCGCCACCGAGCAGGAACTGGAAGCCGCAGGCATCCCCTACGAGATCGGCCGCGCAGCGTATGCCGGCAATGCCCGCGCGCAGCTGGTCGGCGCCGATCGCGGTCTGGTCAAGATCGTGTTCGACCCGACGGACCGACGCTTGCTCGGCGTGCACATCGTGGGCGAGCGCGCCAGTGAACTGGTGCACATCGGCATGACCGTGCTGCAGCACGGCGGCACGCTCGATACGTTCATTGATGCCGTGTACAACTACCCGACGCTGTCGGAGCTCTTCAAGTACGCGGCCTATGACGGCCTGCAACGGCTGGCGCGCAAGACCGCTTTTGGCGCGGCCGATTTGGCGCAGTAGCGGCTGCCGCGGCTGACAGAGCCGGACTGGTTGGGTGGTCAGACGCAGGCACGCCGGCCATTGGATGCCCAAGGGCGCAAATCCAAACCCGAGCGCCCATTCTTTTTTAGGTTTGTAATTTCAAGCCATTGGCTAGCGGCCTTGGCGGCGCATCGACCGCCTGGCGGAAACTTTCATCCCAGGTATCCGACGCCCATGCACAACGCAGCC